>WNFM01022453.1_pt3 | contig 12924 bp, 15 predicted proteins | sample 5400271 | NCBI WGS metagenome assembly WNFM01 (sample SAMN13153352, study PRJNA577476) | soil metagenome | isolation source: 60 cm saprolite on Douglas fir-dominated hillslope | place: USA:California | collected 2013-09-17 | reverse complement strand
GGCGAAGCGTCAAGCGCGTCGCCGCGATCTCGATGAGCGTCTCGCTGGTCTGGACTATACGCTCGTAGTCCTTGCCCAACCGCCGATTGCGCAACAACCAGGCGAAACTCCGTTCTACTACCCACCGACGTGGTTGAACTTGGAAGCCATGTGTGCCCGGAGCCCGTTCCACAATCTCCAGGTCCCAGCCGCCTTGCTGCTTGCACCAGTCGGCCAACTCCCTGCCGCGGTAGGCCGCATCCGCCCAGATCTTCTTGAGCCGCGGCACGAAGAACGCAAGGCCGCTGAGGAGCTTGCGCGCGCCGAGCGTGTCATGTGCGTCCGCAGGGGTAATGTAACTGGCGATGGGGAGACCCAACGTGTCGACCAAGAGATGCCGCTTCCTGCCCTTCACGCATTTGTGGGCGTCATACCCGCGGATGCGGGCCGACTCCTCGACCGTCTTGACGCTCTGGCTGTCCATGATGGCCGCGCTCGCGTTCGGCTCGATGCAGGGCCGTATACAGCAAATGCCAGGTACCGTTGAGGCGGAAACGCCTGAAGTGGTAGAACACCGTCTGCCAGGGAGGGAAGTTGGAGGGGAGATAGCGCCAGGCGCAGCCCGTGCGCAGCATATAGAAGACGGCGTCGAAGATACTGCGCAGGCAGTGGCGGCGCAGTCTTGCTTGCGGTGCTCGGGGCGGCAGGAATCGTTGCAGGCAGTCCCACTCGGCCTCGGAGAGGCTGCTTGGATAGTTGGTGCTCATGGAGGGCAGCGTAACTCAGGCGATACCCGCTTTGCACTACAAAACACCCTCTTAGGTTTTCTGATAGCATGAGGCCCTCAGTGAAGGAGCTACCGCCGATTCTGGAGCCGCCGATCAATGAGCCTATTAATCCTGTTCTCCTGCTGCGCATTGACGATTCTCGCTGAATTGACGGTTGCCAGCAGAATCAAGACCAAGCCGAGGCCCACTTCAACGAGATTCCCAGGCCCCCCAGACCACTGCGTTACCCCATAGATGATGAGTGCGATCCCCCCAACGAGCAACACAAGAGAGAGCAAGCTGCGAAGGCAACTCATATCGTACCTCCTTCGGTGCCCCCGCCCACACGGAGGCGCGAGACCGACGTTCGTCCGGCGCCCATCTTCAGACTCGTCACCTCGCGTGGGGCCCCAGCAGCCACCTGAGCCGGCAACGTGCCGCCAGTGTAGCAAATTGCACGCGCACGTCAATAGGCTTGCTCGAGCCGTTCGCATGCCCGACACACAGGAGGATGCCTCGAAGCCCGTGGAGTGGGCAGCAGCGGCGCGAGCACGCGCCAGGCTTCCTCCGTCAACTCACCGCGTCCAACCAGGTGGCTACCCTCCTTCAGTGCTTTCACACCCACGGTAGCACCTCCGGTTCGATATTAGCAGCGAGCGAGTTGTGTATACGATCGAGGCTGTTCACGCCATGCAGTTCTTGGGCTGATGGCAACCGACCTATGGCTAAGTGTCGCTGCAGTACTAGTCGCTTGTGGAGTCGGAGTGCCCAGACTGGATAGAGGAGTGTTGCCGTTGCCGCCGTGGCCATCCCAAGCGCAGCCACACCGCGCGGCAGGGTGCGCTGACGCCATGCCACCGCGTTTGCGCCGAGGAGCCACCCGAGCACGACCACCCAAACGATGAAGAAGACAGGGCCCCCGATGGGGCCCTGACCGAACGTGAGCCGTTCGGTCACGAACCCGAGGTCAATCGCCACGCCAGCCACCATCGCTCCGATGCTGATGGTGGTGATGAGCCGGCTCAGCATTGTCCTTCGATTCAGCTGGTGAAGGATGAGCGCCACTGGGATGAGCGAGGCTACCTGCAGCGTCTCCACGCTCTCGAGCACCGGCCAGTGCCTGGCGGGATGCACGGCGTAGAGCGCGACGTTGCCTGCGATCATGGCCAGCCAGAGCACGACGCTCGCCACAAGCGCTAGCCGCCAAAACCGCAGAAGTGCGGGGTTGTGGGACACCGGCGACACCGGCGAACTGTCTGACACGGACATGGGCATCCTCCTCGCTCACGGTGTGCACCTTTGGGCTTGGGTGCCGCCTGGGGGTGCTGCAGGCATACGACCTGTTGCGCGTGGGTCAGAGGCCAACACGGAACACGGCCGGACTACGTCTCCACTTCTACTGACACACAACCAATCCGTTCATCATACGCGCGACTATACTCAACCATACTTTACCGGCCGTCCCGCCGTGATGGGACCGGAGTCCCGATGCGCGTCCTAATCGCAACGGGACGCCACACAGTTGCTGTGTCCCCCCATCCCCTCAATCGCTCGGGTGGTCATGAGTGGAGAAGCGTCGCCTGGACAGAGGACCTGTCCTAGCACGACGTTCTTCCAATACCGAGCAGCGTACGACCGTATGTCACCCTCACGCACTGCCAAACACGCTCTTGTATCTTGGGAGTATCAGCTGACCAGTACAATGAGGCTGGGATACGCCCGGGCAGGGAGTGGGGTGAGCCTGGACACGCTCTGGGGCGCTGGAGCCCGCAACTGAGATGAGGCCCCTCGCTCCCTGAAGAGGTGCTCGAAGGTCAGACGGTATCGAAGGCCCCGCCTGGTACTGGTTAGGTAGCAGGAGCGGTGAACCTGCATGCGCAAGAGTGGCGACGTGCACCTCCATCCAGCCCAGCAGTGTCAGCTATCAGGAACGAGCGGAAGCGAGGAGCAGGAGACATGAGCCAGGCGAGTCAGGCGAGCTTGGGCATCGATGTGGCCAAAGCGACATTCGATGCGGCGTTGCTCATGGAAGGGAAGCTCCTCCAACGGAGCTTCGCCATGACGGCGCAGGGGTTTGAAGCGCTGCACGCCTGGATTGGGAAGCAAGGATTGGAGCAGGTGCACGCGTGTCTGGAAGCGACGGGCGAGTATGGAGCGGCCCTGGCGCTCAGCCTCTACGAGGTGGGGCACATGGTGAGCAGTGTCAACCCAGCGCGCATCGCCGCCTCTGCCAAGAGCCGGTTGGCGCGTACCAAGACAGACAAAGCCGACGCGGCACTCATCGCCCACTTCTGCCGCACGCAACAGCCTCTGCCCTGGACACCACCGCCCGCCGCGGTGCGTGAGCTGCAGGCCCGGGTACGTCGGGTGGAGAGGTTACAGGAGATGGCGCAGCAGGAGGTCAACCGGCTGCACAGCGGGCTACACTCCCCGGCCGTGCGGGCCTCGATGGAGGCCACGCTGGCGTTCTTGAGGCAAGAGATGGCTCAGATGCAGCGCCTGGTGCAAGAGCAAGTGGAGCAGTCGGCAGACCTGCAGCACCAACAGCGCCTGCTCTGCTCGATTCCGGGGATTGGGCGCTGGACTGCCGCACGGGTGCTGGCCGAGAGTGATCAGGTGCGCACCTCCCTCAGTGCGCGTCAATTGGCGGCCTATGCCGGATTGACCCCGCGAGAACGGACCTCAGGCACCTCCGTGCGGCATCAGCCGCGGCTCGCCAAGACGGGCAATAGTCGCTTGCGTCGCGCGCTCTACCTGCCGGCGATTGTGGCGATGCGACACAACCCGGCGGTGCGCGCCTTTGCGGAGCGGCTGCGGGCACGCGGCAAACGCCCGATGGTGATCGTCGGGGCGGCGATGCGCAAGCTGCTCCATCTCATCTACGGCGTGCTCAAGTCCGGCCGGCCCTTCGATCCCGCTCTGGCAATGGCGGCTTGAGCATGCTCAGTACGTCTGGGGACTCGCGCCAAAGGGTTGGCGCGAGTCCCCAGGAAAGCAGCATGGAAGGTCGGGGCTTGACGTTCAAGACGGTATCTCAGTAGCGTTCTCCGGCCTTTGATACCCCGTCGCGTCAGACCGTTGGAGAATGGTTCTCTGCTCCCGTGACGGCTCGCTGATTGGCGTGGCGACAAACTACAACACTCCGGTGCGACACGGTATGACACCACTCTGGACACTACGTACCCCGCCGTGCGCGAAAAGTTCATCTCCTGTCACGGCTCATGTGACGTCCCGTCTATCCCCGCATGAGGGCCGATCCACAGCTGGCGGCTGCTCGTCGAGCAGCGGCACCCGATCGACACGGCACGCGCCCAGCAACAGCACCGCGTCCTCACTGCAGCCGCCAGCGGCCGATCTCTGCCAGCCTCCGGCAGCCGCTAGCCGAGGCCCGCCTCGCGTCCGCGGATGATGGCATGCGCGCGGTCGGCCACCTGTAGCTTGCTGAAGATGTTGGAGACGTGATTGCGCACCGTCTTGGGGCTGAGCACCAGCCGGCTGGCGATCTCGCTGTTGCTGGCGCCCTGCGCGACGAGGTCAAGGATCTCGCGCTCGCGGTCGCTGAGCTCGGGAAAGGTTTGCGGCGGGACGGCGGGCTTCGGCACGGCGAAGAAGTCCATGAGCTTCACCGCGATCGCCGCGCTGAAGATGGCCTCGCCGCTGCCCACGGCGCGCATCGCGCGCAGCATCTCGTCGGGCCCGGCACCCTTCACTATGTAGCCGCGTGCCCCGGCGCGCATGGCCGTGAAGATCGAGTAATCGTCCTCGTGCATCGAGACCACCAGCACACGGATATGCGGGCTGGCAAAGAGAATCTGTCGCGTCGCCTCGATGCCGCCGATTCCCGGCATCTGCAGGTCCATGAGCACGACATCTGGCTGCAGCTCTGCTGCCCGGGCAATCGCTTCGTCGCCGGAGGCTGCTTCACCGACGACCTCGATGTCGGGAACCGACGCCAGCAATGCCCGCATGCCGTTGCGGAAGATCGGGTGATCATCGGCGATGAGGACGCGGAGCACCTCGCGTGTTGGCGTGTCCATTCGCTCACTCCTTCGTCAGGGGAAGAATCGCCAGGATGCGCACGCCCTCGCCGGGTGCCGACGCGATCATGCACGTGCCGCCCAACTCCTCCGCCCGCTCGCGCATCGAGACCAATCCGATGCCCACCCGCCGCTCTGGCGCCAGACCGATGCCATCGTCGCGGATTTCCACGCGCAGCGCCGTGTCGAGCGCCAGCGTGACGTGACACGTTCGCGCGTCCGCGTGACGCGCTGCGTTGGTGATCGCCTCGCAGGCGATCCGGTACGCCGCCACCTCGACGGCCGCCGGCAACGGCTGCAGATCCGGCGGTGCCTCGATCGTCACCAGCAGCTTCGGCTCATCGCTCGCCGCCTCCTCGCCACTGCCTTGCAGTTGATAGTGCGCGGCGTGCGCCCGCAGCGCCGCCACCAGTCCGAGCTCATCCAGCGCCGGCGGCCGCAGCGCATACACCAGGCGGCGAATGTCGCCGACGGCGGATTCAATCTCCCTGCCAAGCTCGCTGAGCATGCGATCAGCAGCTGCGGTATCAGTGGTGAGCAGATTGCGAATGGCGCCGACCTGGAGGGTCATGCCAGCCAGCGTAGGGCCGATGCCGTCATGCAGGTCGCGTCGCATGCGGCGGCGTTCCTCCTCACGCGCGGTGACCAGCCGCGCACGGGAGCGCTGCAGGTCGGCGGTCAGGCGTGTCGCGTGCACCGCGATGCCCGTCTGATGGGCAATATCCGCGAGCAGGCGCTTGTCGGCCTCGCTCAACGGTTCGTTGGGTGCGCGCGGCGACACTCGCAGCTCGCCCACCAGCTCACTCTGATAGACGAGCGGCCAGGTGATTTGTGCGCCGACGGATATGCCGTATTCCACACCCGCCGTGAGCCGGTCGTCCTCTTTGATGGCAATGGCGACCGCGGGCAGCTTGAGCGCGTGCGCCACTGTCTCGACGATGGTTGGCAGCACCGCCTCCGGCGCCAGCGCAGCCTCCAGCCGCCGGCCCAGGCGCGACAAGACGGCGTAGGGATTGTCACGCTCGCCGAACATCAGCCGGTCAACGACGCGCTGGAGCCAAAGGCGCAGCGGCTGGAAGAGCACGGCGACTGCGCCGGCGGCCACCAAGGCGATCAGCAGGTTGCCCTGCGCCTGGAAGATGATGCCGAGCATGCCGACGATCACGATGTAGATGCCAGCGACAATGGCGCTCAGACTGCCATAGACCAGCGTGCGGTTGAGGACCGTGTCAATGTCGAAGAGGCGGTGCCGGAGAATGGCGATGGCGATTGATAGCGGCATCGGCAAGACGAGCAGCCCAAGCGCATTGGTGCTGATCAGGGGATGGCCCAGTACATTCGCGGGGATTTGCCAGAGCACGAGGCCGGAGACGGCACTCACCACGCCGCCAAAGACCACCCAGCGAATCCTGGTGCGCGTTTCAGCGTCTTGGTTCGTGCGGTACGTCCAGATAACGGTCACGACGATCGCCAGCGCCAGGGCCGCCACGATGAGATTCTCCGCCGTATTGGCGCTCCCGATCCAGTCCAGCACATGCGACGCGGTGAGGCGCGTAGCCGACAGATACAGCGCGTCGAGCGCGAACGGAGCGAGATAGAGCGCCCAGATCAGCTGCGGGTGCCGCACGAGCAGCGCGTGCCGGGTGGGGAACACCAGCGCGAAATGGAGCGCCGCGATGTAGTACAGCAGATAGTCGGCGGATGTGGTGGCCTTATAGAGCCAGAAGCCGGTGCCGCCAACCAGGTCGCTCACCTGCAAGCCGAACGTCCAGGTCGTGGCGCCCAGGATGCCGGCGGCGGCCACCAGCAGCACCAGCGGCGCCCGGTCGCTCGGCCGGCGGAGCGCGACGTAGAGCGAAGACGATGGTGCTCCACCCCTCGTGCCAGACGGCGTCAAGGGGGTAGGAGCCGAGCGCGACAGGCACATCCAGCGTGACGCCACCGCGCACAACGGTATAGGTGACCACCTGCCCGGCGTGCCATCGCGGCCGAGCAGTGGTTGGATTGGCGAGCGCCTGCGCCCAGGATTCCATGCTCGTGCCATCGACCGCCACGACGACGTCACCGGTGCGCAAGCCCCCCGGCTGGGCATGTAACACAGTCAGGGCGACCCCGCTCGTGCGCCAGGGGTACTGGCTTGGCTCGAGCCGGGCGCCATCGGACGGCGCGGCAAGGTGCAGCCAGACGAAGGCCACGCCGAGCGCCACCATCACAGCGGTGGCGAGCAAGACAGCAACACGGACGCGGTCTCGCTGATGCATGGGCTCTCCCCATGGGCACTCGGCGGGAAGGCAGTGGCAGAAGTTGGCGCATCGCGTCCCTCATTATAGCCCGCAACCGGGCACGCGAGGCGCCGCTGAGCATGCGTAACTATACCGATCGTACGCAGGCGCACAGTGTGCAGTGCTACGCCGCGAGCAGGGCGATACCCATCACCAGCGGCATGGTGGAGTGCAGCGCCGGCAGTGAATCGCGTGTGAGTGCGAGCTGGGCCAGTCCCAGCACGCTGTAGATGATGGCCGCCCAGCCGAGCCAGTGCGGCAGCAGGCTCGTGGCGAGGATCGCCGCGCCGAACGCCGTCACTCCGCTGAAGGTGAGAAGGGTGAAGATCACGAACAGGACGCCGTTCCACCGGCTGGTCGGCTCATAGATGCTCGGCACGTTGCCCGTCGCCGCCTGCTCATTTCCGGCCCAGGGATCAATACTGAGGCGTGCGGCGAGATTCGAAGGCAAGTACACAGGCCGCCGAGAAGCCGGGATCCCCAGCGCGCTGCAACAGAAGAGCGAGGACGGCAAGCCCGAGCGTCGTCCCCAGAGTTGCGCACATGAACGAGATCGTCGCCACACGCCAGGGACGCGGATGCTCGTGGACGAGCCGCAGCCATTCGTGCGGCGGCTGCCCAAAGATGATCGGTCTGTTCTTGTCCCGCACGAGCATGTACTGATAGGCGCCAAGCCCGCTGACCACGCTCAGCACCAGGACCATGCCGGTCACATGGCTTGCCGTCCAGAACGCAGGGTCAGTCATAATGCCCCTCCAGAACCAGCATCGCGTCTGCTCGACGCAGCCAACGAGGGAACGCCTTCGCGTAAGTAGCGCTGGATTGGCCAGGCTAATAGCCAAAGCGCATCAGAATCATGCAGGTGAAGATGGCGACGACGCCGGCGATCTCGACCAGCGTCAGGACCTTCAGCTCGCTCACGATCGCACCATAGGCTTCGGGCGATTTGGCGGCGCCAAGCGCCTCAGCCCTGGGCCTGAGCACCAGGAGCCCCCAGAGAATCACCCCGACACTTAGCAGCAATGCGATGAGCTAGGTGATGCCATAGGCGGTGCCGAACACAGCGTCGAGCGAGTGCAGATGGCCAAAGATCGTGCCGCGCAGGAAGCCCAGCACCACGACGGTGAGGCCGGCCGGCACGAGCACCCGGCTGGTGCGCGGACCGACCAATGCGCCGATCTTTTGCTGCTCCTGCAAGGGCAGGGTGTTGAGCGTTGGAATGAGAACGGCATCCACATACAGGTTGGAGCCGAACCAGAAGATGCCCAGGAGGACATGCAGCCACTGGACCACGATGGTCAAGGTCAGCTTCGGGGTGCCCTCACTTCATTGCACGGTGACCGTCAGGTTCATGGACGGATGGATGCTGCACGTGATCTTGTAGGTGCCGGGCGTATCGAACGTCACGTCCTTCGCCGGATCGCCCGCGTTGATAGTGAAGCCTGGGCTCTGCAGCGCCTGCGGCCCCTGGGCGCCCTTGTCACAGGCGCCATCCGTGCCCAGGCAAATGGTATGCGTCCCACCGGTCCCGGCCGGATCGGTAAAGTGCACCGCCTGCCCTGCTTTGACGGTGATGCTCGTCATGCTGAAGTCTGCCGCGACCATGCTCACCTCATTGGGGCCGGTCGTCCGCTGGCCACAGGCGGTAAGCGCGAGCAGCGGCATGAGGGCCAGCAGAAAAAGAGTGCCTCTGATGTGTGTCTTCACGGCGGCGTGTCCTTTCGTGCAAGAACTAATGTGACTCACATGGGCGACGTGCCGTGGCGGGCTATCAGTTACCGCTTGCGTACCAGGAGCCAGATGCCCAGCCACAGCGCCCAGATGAGGTAGAGCGCCTCGGCCAGGTAGCCTCCAAAGGTGCGCACGCCCTCCAGCGTGGAGGTCAGGCTCCCGAGATCGCCGGCGGTCAGCTCGGCCCACATGACGACGGCCGCCAGGAGCCAGCTGAGTCCGGCGAGGACGCCCAGCACCGCCAGCACGCGATTGAAGAGCCGGGCACCGAGCACCTGCACGTTGGCGGCGAGGAGCCAGAGGCCGATCACGCCGAGCGACGAGGTGTCGAGGATCTGCGCCGACACGGCCGGCAGCCAGCGCGGCAGCGCGAAGACGGCCGTCGCCACCGCGATGACCACGCCCGTGATGCCGATGATCTCGGCGACGCGGGCTGCTCCTGGCACATTGGCCCCACGTGCCCCGGTTGGCCCATGCCCCAAGTCGCGTGCTGCCAGTCCAGCCGCGATCCACCTTAGGACGGGAATCATGCCGAGGTAGAGCACCAGGGCCGCGAGCAGCAGCAGCACACTGAACGACGCGGGAAAATACGGCTTCTCCCCGACGATGACGAGTGCGACGCCGCTGGCAATCGCGGACCAACCGGCAAAGCGACCGCGCTGGGCGACTGCGAGCGTGGCGGAGGGCGTCGTGCGCGCCAGACTGTTCATGATCAAGGCTCCTTTCATCACCTGCGGGCTTTTGCCACCCGTCAGCTAACGTGTTCGCCGGCCGGGTGGACTACACTACATCGGCAGCCGGCTGTATCGTCTCCTGCGCCACGGCCGCCATGGCGAGGAGACGGCGACCTACACCAATGAGCCAGATCAACATGCCGAAGAAATAGGCCAGGAAGCCGGGGATCGCGACGACGACGATGGCGCCAATGAGCAACGGGTGTCGCTCGACGAACATGCCAGCGTTCGTTGCCGCCGCGGGCGCGAGCGCGCTGGCCAGAACGAGTGGGAGCACCAGGCCACTCATCAGCGCGAAGGCCGCTCCCGTGACCACGCCCACTCGCGCGAGCCATCGCGGCAGCGTGCCGTTGCGGCCGCCGAGCCGGCTGGCCAGCAGCATCCACGTCCCAATGAGCGCGAGCGCGACCAGGACGATCGGGAGGTTGACCGCGAAGCTGATGACCCGCGCCACCAGCAGCGCCTGCGCGATCACCGCCGTCAGCAGCCCGCTGGCACCACATACCGCCGCGACGAGACTCAGCCGCCGCTGGTGGGCGGGGGCGAGCTGATGGAGCGCCGCCGTCAGGGGCAGCATGAAGAGAAACTGGAACAGTCCAGCATAGTCGCTCAGTGGCCCGAAGACCTGCGGGGATGTGCCGCCGCTGGCGATCGACTGGGGAGCCTCCAGCGCATAAAACAGGATCAGGGCCACGCCCCCGATGATCGAAAGGCCCGCGCTCACATTGGCAGACCACCCGGCGTAGCGCCGGATGGAGCCCGTCTCCAGCGATATCATCGCTCCCTCCTGTTCTTTGCGCATGCGGACGCGTTTCCACAGACCGGGACGTGCCTAGATGCTCAGCAGCACCATGGCGCGCAGTGGTGGGAAGTTGAGCGGAAGCCGGCGCCAGGTGTCGCCATAGTCGGCGCTGTGCCAGATCGCTCCGTCGCCAAGGCCGGCATAGACCCGTCCGGACACGGCGGGATCGGCCAGCAGCGCATAGGGCATGGCGGTGAGCGGGTCTGGCAGCCCGCCGGAGAGCTTCTGCCAGGCAGCGCCGCCAGCAGCACGGAAGATGGCGGCCTGGGCCTTGCCCGCAGTGTGCGCCTTCCGCGGACTCGGCGCTACCGAGGCATACCAGACCTCAGGATGTGCGCAGTCCGCTGCCACTGCCCAGCCGTAGTGCCGGTCGAGCCCGACCCGGACCTGCGTCCACGTCGCCCCGGCATCACGGCTGAGCGCGACGCCCGCTCCCGTGCCGCCACCTTCATAGACCCAGCCGTGCTGGTACGGATGGCACGCTAGCGAGTGGCAATCGCGCAGCGCACCACGCCGGTGCCCGCTCCACGTCTTCCCGCCATCCGTACTGCGCACGACGGCGCCGGCTTCGATTCCCGCGATGATCACCCCGGCGTCGTCCGGCGCAAGGGCCAGCGCCTGCACATAGGCGGTGAACGGCGTCTCGGCGGGCGAGAGCCACAGCCAGCGCGCGCGAATCTTGCGGAATCCCTCGAGCTCGTTCCAGGTTGTCCCGCCATCGCGTGAGACGTAGATCAGCGCGGGCTTCGTGCCCGCATACAGGGTATCTGGCGCGGCCTGGCTCACAGCAAGCGACTTCACTATGCACCCTGCCAGCCCTGACAGGCGCCAGGTCTGGCCGCCATCGTTGGAGCGGAGGACGCCAGCTCCCTGTGTTCCGGCGTACACGACGTGGGGATGAAGAGGATCGGCGGCGAGGCACCGGATACCCTGGTCGGCGAGGGCCACCTCGACCGGCCATTCCCGATCCGCCTGTTGTGCAGCGGCACGGGCCACGCCACGATTGGTGGCTGCGAGCAAGACCGTCGTGCTCACCGGACAGCTCCTTGGGGGGGTCGCATCATACCGAGTAGTACCGCGAGATCGTCGCTGCTCTTCAGCCTACCTGCGGAAGCGTCCCGCCGTCATGGGACCAGCGTCCCGAGATGTGTCACAACCGTGCTGGGACCCCATATTCCGCACGAGCCCTTGCTGGTTTCGCGGATTGTCGGCCACGCGGTTTCCCAGGTTTCTAGGACATCGCGGGCTGATGGCAGGGAATTACAGGGCTCGCACCAACAGGGCGGCATTACTGCTCGCCGAATCACGTAGATGCCGTCTACTCGATGTCCGGATGAGACGACGCTCGGAAGCTACCGGCAGATGGTTAAGCCTCATGCGTGCCAGCCCTGGCCCTTCCTGGACCCGCAGAATAATGCCAAAATCTCGCCAACTGCTCGTGCGGAATGCGGGTCGAGAGCTTGAGTCGCGATCACACGGCGCAATTGGCCGGTGAACGCGCGCAGCTCGAGCAGGCACGACTGGCGGCCGAGCACGCTGAGCACGAAGCCCGTCAGGCGGCGGCCCAGGCGAAAGCGGAGGTGATGCAGATAGCACGCGCCCAGCTCAGCGAGGCAGTTGTGCACCTGCTGGCGACGGGGAAGGCGCCGGAATGGCTGGCGGAAGTCGCTCCTGAGGTGGCGACCATTCTGCCAACGGTGATCAGCAAAGGCCGCCGCATCCCCCGCTTGATCGGGCCGCAGAGCAGCGGGCAAATCACGTCGATTGGAGGCGGTGCGCTCGACGACCTGCGCGCCATTCTGGCCGCAATGGGCCTGCATGAGGCAGCCAAACCGGAGGGCATGCGCCGGGGCATCTGGGTGCGCAGCTCGGACATTGAGGCGATCAGTGGCGGGACCATCGGGGCGAAGAGGCGACCAATCTCGCCCGAAGACTGGGGAATGGCGCCAAGTTTGGCCGGTCCTATGTCGCACCATTGGAGGCACTTATCAGCGAGTTAGCCGAGCGCAACAAGCTGCATCCCAGCTTCATTGCCTGGCACGATGCTCGACGCAAGCGCCCGGATCGATCGGATGAAGACGTGTCCTATGTCGGAGATCCCGGCCTGAATCAGCGTGACGGCCGCCGATCGCGGGCGGGAAGCGGTCGGGATACACCCATGATCTCGACCGCTTGACCGCATCATAGCGGCCGACCTATTTCCGGCCCTCCATCGCGACTGCGTCGTTTGGCATTGCCTCAAGAATCGGCCCATCCAACCTCGTAGCAGATCCTCCCTTTCGGCAGCCCTTCCCCAGCGTAACTGCCTTCAGACGTACGCGGCGGGCTCACAAGGAGGACGCGGTATAGCCACACACGACGATAGTTAAGGCGTGCACTGGCAGATCGAGCAGATGACCTGACTACTCGCCGGCCATGCCCATCTCGCCAGCTCGGACGAGCGGATCGAAGCCCTGGCCGATGCGGGCACGGATGGCATCGGGCGCTGGGTCGCCGCCATGAATCGCGAGCCAGAGCTGGATCAGCCAGGGGAGATCGGGCACGTGGGCGATCGGCGGGATGTTGATGTAGTCATAGCGGCTGTGATGCCAT
>WNFM01001569.1_pt2 | contig 12927 bp, 10 predicted proteins | sample 5400271 | NCBI WGS metagenome assembly WNFM01 (sample SAMN13153352, study PRJNA577476) | soil metagenome | isolation source: 60 cm saprolite on Douglas fir-dominated hillslope | place: USA:California | collected 2013-09-17 | reverse complement strand
CGCTCGCGCTAGCCCTCGACAATACCAATCTCTCCACGAATCCCCGTTTTCCACAGGTTCCGGGGCATCCTCACCGACACGGTGAGAAATGCGGGCTAGGGCGGCGTCCTGGCGACGTGATTCGGTCCTGCTACCGGTAGGGCTACGGCACGACGATCGCGATGCGATTGCTGAACGCCTCGAAATCGCGGGGATTGAACGTGAGGAGCTCGCTGGCGTGAGCTTCAATGGCCGCAGAGGCAATGACGGCGTCGTAGACGCGACCGCCGGCAGTATCCGCAGCCACGCACTCTGCGAGAAACGACCACGCTTTCCGAGGCGATAGCCCTACCACGCGAGAGTCACCAAAGGACTCGTGCAGAAGCTCGTGGGCTACCTCCGGACGCAGCCGGTGAGGAGATGGAAGTCTCGTCATGACCGAGTAGCTCTCGATGAGAACAGGCAACGGAACGAGAAGACGTTCCCCTACGATGGCTTTCTCCAGAGCATTGCGGGCACGCTCGTGAAACTCGTGCCAGCTCAGCAGCGCCGCGATGACCACGCTGCTGTCGACTGCGATCATCGCCGCTCGCGAACAGACGATGTCGCCTTACGAACCGCGTCGCTCCGCAGCGTGTCGCCTTCCTCGAGAGGAACGGCCACTCGCAGGCGCCCCTTTCGAACCACCCGCACATCCCTGGGTGCGGGCTCAATCTCCACTCGGCCATCACGGTAGGCGATGCGCAGCGGCATCCCAGGCTCGAATCGCGCTTCATCGCGAATCTCCCGCGGAAGAACGAGGCGTCCAGCGGAATCGATGGTGGAAATTACGCCATGTTTCATGGGTTAGATTCTACCACGCGTCCAAATCGCGTTCGCTGGCCGGTACCCGCCTCAATAGATCAGCCGACCGTCAGGGCCACATCTCGCGGAGAGTATCAGTCCTTTCCGGCGCGGCCCTTGAGCGCACGCAGTTCCGCCATGGTCCGCTCCAGCCAGCGAAGCCGCTCCGCCGGCTCGAGTTCCAGACCCAGTAGAATCTGGCGTTGACGCGTCCCCTCGAACGTCCCGTCGAACTCAGGACTGTCCGCTACGCCCGCCAGCTCTTCCTCAGGCACGTTACTTCCCATTTGCTTTCTTCAACGCCAGCAGCGCTTGGATGTCTTCCAGGTCGCGAGGCCGTCCAGTCTCTCGCTTCATCGCAATGAGATCGTCGATCGACGCAACTGTAATGTTCGAGTTGCCGAGGCGAGCAATGCTTGCACGCGAGAAGGCCTCATCGAACACGAATGGCACCTTTACGAAGAGGTCGAGCTCAAAGCCCGGTCTCTCAGGATGCCAGAGCGAAAACACTTGCAGGTTCTTCTCGTCGATCCATCGCGCCCTGGCTTCAGCGTCGGCGAACGCTCGGAGCGCCACCGGCGGACGAGGATGAAAGCCAAGGCGCTCGAGGACCGCAACCGCGACGGCAAGATTGTGGGGCTCGAGATCGACGACGAGATCGAGGTCGGCCGTGGTTCGCAGATAGCCCTGGAGTACGACTGCCACCCCACCAACGACCAGGTACCGGACACCCGCCTCGGCGAGTTGCGTCAGCAGCCATTCGATCTCACCGGTCATGGACCGAGTCTAGACGAGTGGAGTGCTATGCGCGAAGTGCCGTAGGCGTCCAGCGCATGAGGTAGTAGACGCCGTGCTCGTCGACGTGCTCGAAGCCGAGGCGCTTGTAGAGGCGAAGAGCGGGATTGAAGCGCTCTACGTGGATGCTGAGCGACTTTCCGGCATGCTCCGACTCCCGCATGATCTCGAGCAACAACTCCGTGCCGAGACCCGTCCCCCGCGCCTCGGCGACGAGCGAGATATCCACGATGCGGACGTCATGCGGGTCGGCGCGGTAGACGTAGAGGCGGCCCACCGGCACCCCCTCCCGCTCGATGACGTCGAATGTGGCGCCCTCGTAGTGCTCCGCGTAGTGGAGACACTGGGCGTCGAACTGGCTCCGGCAGAAGTGACGCTTGACCGCATCACTCCAGTCGGTCTGCTTCAACTCTTCTTCGCGTGTGGAGGCGTAGAGGCCGGCCAGGAACTCGCGGTCGGCGTCGGTCTGCGGGCGAAGGTTGACTCCGTCACGAGGCATCACGCTCTCTCGGTGGATCTATCCAACACCACCGGCCGGTTCATATCACGACTCTCTCGATTCGTTGCCTGAGGGTTCAGGAACCTGCCCGGGAGCGCTGGCTGACGCTCCCGGGCGAGGTTGAGATCATTGTGCCTTGTTGATCGGACCGGCAATCAGTGTCACTCCTGGATCGGCGCCCGTATCTCCGGTATTCGTCGCCGCCAGCTCGGCCGAGGCACTCACATGGCCACCGAAGTTCACGAGCTGGCTCACGGCGCCCGGCGTGACGATGTTGAAGTACATCCAAGGCTCATTGCCGCTGAATCCGGGGTAGTCCCCACAGCCAGGACCGCTCTTTACGATATTTCCATGGATCTCAGCGCGGACCTCCGCGGGTGAGCCCTGATTGTCCGAGGCAACATAGATGTCGTCCTGTGCAAACCCGGAAGTGTCGTCGTTGTCGACGTCGTTGCCCGTCACGGTGATGTCGGAGATCGTGATCGGCTGAGCGAGGGTCACGGGACCGAGTGCTTCGACGTCGATGCCCCGCGAACCTGGAGTCTGCCTGACGATGTTATTCAGGATGGTCACGGTTGCAACCGTCTTGCCCTGCAGGAACACGCGGATGCCGGGCCCGAAGATCCCACCGGAACCGCTGATCCCGGCATTCCCAACATGGTTGCCTTCGATGCGCGCTTTGAGCGTGCCTCCCGCGGAGCCGGAGGACGAGAAGATGTTGATGGCCGGTCCGCCGTTACCGGTGATGTTCAGATTGTTGACGAGGCGGACGTACATGTTCGAGATACCGCCACCGCCACCCTGATCGAGATCAGCGGCCGCGGCCCCGTTCCCGGTGAAGGCGCAACCGGTAATCGTTGCCGTACCGGTCGCTGGAGCCCCGACGCCATTGCCGATCGTGGAGGTGTCGTTGACCTGCATCTGCAAACCGGTCGAGAAGTTGTTCGAGAACGTCGTACCCGTGATGGTGGCCGAGTTGATCGCGGCGGAGTGCCTCAAGGACACCAGGAATCCATCGTCGTTCGCGGCGTTGCTGTAGCTGCCGTTCGTCACAGTAAGGGACGTCATTGCCGCCGTAGACGTGATAGTGGCATCGAGCCACACGTTGTTGCTGAACGAGCCGGTCACCGTGTCGTTTGTGAACGTCGCAGCTCCGCTGACGTCGAACACGTGGACTCCGTTGTCGGCGAGAGTCGTCCCGTTATTCAGCACCTGACAACCGAGCAGAGCGAAGTTGTTAACGCCAGTCCCGTGGATGCCGTCATGGGCGCTGGTCTTGATGATCATCGAGGACAGGCTGACACCCGTCCCGGTGACGTTGGTCAGACTGATGGCGTTGCCTGTCGTCTTCTGGATCGTCCCGCCCGAACCGTTGGAGGCGTTACTGCCGTCGCCTACGACGGTGAAGGACCCGCCGTAGTTCGTCAGCGAGACTGCAGTGAGGGGGCCCGTGGCTACGGTGCCGGCGTTGATCTGCGTGAAGGTCATCGACCCACCGCTGCCCGAGAGCCCGGCGATGGTCACCGCGGCGCCGGTGGTCGTCGTCACGTTGCGCGCCGTCACGTTGATGCCCGTGACGTTCGTACCGGTGATGGCGCCAGACGTGCCTGTGCTCATGTCGATGCCGTTGACGACGACGTTGCTCGCCAGGGTGAGCGCGCCGCTCAACGTCGGTGTGTTCGACCCCGCTCCGGGCACTATGAGAATGCCGAAAACGTTCAGCGTTGCGCCTGCACCGATGAGCTTCTGACTCGCCAGCATCGTGTAGCTGCCCGTGGTCGGCCCGGAGCCCTTGGAGACGTAGATGTAGTCACCGGCGGATGTCGACGCCGCACCGACCGCAGTCATGGTTTTGAACGGCGTGTTGGAACGGCCGTCGTTGGTGCCTGAAACGGTGGCGTTGTCGACATACCAGACCATGCCGCTGAAGGAGATCGTCGCCGTCTGGCTCACCGTGACTCCGTTCGACGTGCCGGTGTATGTGAAGCCATCCGGCAGAGCATTGGCGACATTCGGCGTATAGAGGAACGTGCCGTTGCCGTTGAACGTCGTCAGTGTGCCGTGCGTCGGGGGAGCGGTGATCGCATAGGTGATTGGCGCGTCCGAGAGATCGCCGTTCGAAACGGCGACGACGACGACCGTCGGCGTGGCCGGGGCCACGAGCCCGCCGTCAAGCTGCGTGTTTCCCACGTCACTGTAGGCCTTGGCGATCAGCTTCGGTGCGATCGTCAGCGTGTATGAGGGACCGACGCCGATGCAGCCGTTGGCGTCCGTCACCTTGACCGTGATGGTGAAGACGCCTGTCTGCGTCGGGGTGCCGGAGAGTACGCCGCCCGAGGAGAGCGAGACGCCGGCCGGCAGCGAGCCGCTGTTGAGGGAGAAGACTGCCGGCGTGTGGGTACCAACTCCGGTCTGGGTGAACGTGAAGCTGCCGCTGAGAGGCGTGTTGTAGGTACCAACGGCCGCTGCGGGGTTTGTGACGGTGATCGTCTGGCAAGCGATGACGAGCGTATACGCTGGGCCCGTACCGCTGCAGCCGTTCGCATCGGTGGCCTTGACCGTGATCACGAACGTACCGGGAACCTGAGGCGTGCCGGAGAGCAGGCCCGACGGCGACAGCGACAACCCGGTGGGCAGCGTGCCGCTGGCGATGGTGAAGTTCGCGAAGCTGATCGCGCCACTCTGCATGAAGGTCTGGCTGAAGCCGGAATCGACGGTGCCCGTGGTCGTGGCGGGGTTCGTGACAGTGATGGTCTGGCAGGCGATGACTAGCGTGTATGTGGCGCCCGTTCCCGTGCAGCCGTTGAAGTCCGTGGCTGTGACGACGATTGGGAAGGTACCCGTCTGCGTCGGCGTGCCGGCGAGCGTGCCGTTCGCGGCGAGACTCAGGCCGGCCGGCAGCGTGCTGGACGTCGTGAAGGTCACGGTGCCGATGCCACCGCTCTGTGTGAACACTTGGCTGAAGGGAGCTCCGACCGTGCCGGTTGAGCTGGCCGGATTCGTCACCGTGATCGTCTGGCAGCTGATGACGAGAGTGTACGTCGGGCCGGTGCCGGTGCAGCCGTTGGAGTCAGTAGCCGTGACAGTGATGGCGAAGGTGCCCGACTGCGTCGGCGTGCCGGCCAAGGTTCCGTTGGCCGCGAGTGAGAGCCCCGTCGGCAGCGTGCCGGTGGCCAGCGAGAACGTCGTCGTGCCGACGCCCCCGCTCTGGGTGAAGACCTGGCTGAAAGGCGTGCCGACCGTTCCGGTCGTCACACTGGGATTCGTGACCGTGATCGTCTGGCAGCCGATCGTCAACGTGAAGCTGTCCGATCCGGTGCAGCCGTTGGAGTCGGTGGCCACGACGGTGATCGGGAACGTTCCGCTCTGCGTGGGTGTGCCGGAAAGCGTGCCGTCAGCCGCGAGCGTCATGCCCGTGGGCAACGTGCTGGAGGTCGTGAACGTGACCGTCCCAATGCCGCCGCTTTGCGTGTACTGCTGGCTGAAGGGCGCGCCGACCGTTCCGCTCATCGTCGCGGGATGCGTCACGGTGATGGTCTGGCAGCCGACGGTGAGCTTGTAGGTGGCACTCGTCCCCGTGCAGCCGTTGGAGTCGGTCACGGTGACGATGATCGGGAAGCTGCCGACCTGCATGGGAACGCCCGAGAGCGTGCCGTCAGCCGCGAGCGTCACGCCCGCTGGCAGCGTGCCGCTGGCCAGCCCCGCCGTGCCGGTGTTGGTCGACGGATTCGTGACCGTGATGGTCTGGCATGTGATCGTTAGGTTGTACGTCGGACCCGACCCCGTGCAGCCATTCGCATCGGTGACAGTGACGACAATCGGGAAGCTGCCGGTCTGCGTCGGCGTGCCGGAGAGGACGCCGAACGCAGACAGGCTGAGGCCGGCGGGCAATGCGCTGGCTGTCGAGAACGTTGCTGAACCGACTGCGCCCGTCTGGCTGAAGGCCTGGCTGAAGGGAGCACCAGCCACGCCGCTGCTCACCGAAGGGTTGGTGACGGTGATGACCGGGCAGGCGATGGTCAGCGTGTAGTTGACGCTGCCGGTGCAGCCGTTCGAGTCGGCGACCTTGACGGTAATCGGGAACGTTCCGGTCTGCGTCGGCGTACCGGAGAGGGTACCGTTGGCAGCCAACGACATCCCGGCCGGCAACGAGCCGGCCGCGCGAGAGAACGTCGCGGTGCCGATCGCGCCGGTCTGCGTGAAGGTCTGGCTGAACGGCGAGCCGGCCACACCCGTGTTCACAGCGGGAGCCGTGACCGTGATGGTCTGGCAGGGGATGGTGAGGTTGTAGGTCGCACCGGCGCCCGTGCAGCCGTTCGCGTCTGTGACGGTCACGGTGATCGGGAAGCTGCCTACGACTGTCGGAGTGCCGGAGAGCGTACCGTTCGCGGCGAGCGAGATCCCCGTTGGGAGCGCCCCGCTGGCCAGCGTGAACGTCGTCGTACCGATGGCGTTGCTGGCGGTGAACGTCTGGCTGAATGAGCTACCTGCCACGCCTGTCGACACGGCCGGATTGATCAGGCGATGGTCAGGGTGTAGGTCGCGCCCGTACCGCTGCAGCCGTTGGAGTCGGTAGCCTTCACTGTGATGGCGAACGAGCCGGTCTGCGTCGGCGTGCCGGAGAGCGTACCGTTGGCCGCGAGCGAGAGGCCCGCCGGCAGCGTGCCGCTAGCGAGCGAGAACGTCGTCGGGCCGATGCCACCGCTCTGCGTGAACGTCTGGCTGAACGGCGAGTTGACCGTGCCGCTCGACACCGCCGGGTTGGTGACCGTGATGACCTGGCAGGCGATGGTCAGGGTGTACGTCGCGCCCGTGCCGCTGCAGCCGTTCGAGTCGGTGGCCTTCACGGTGATGGCGAAAGAGCCGGTCTGCGTCGGTGTACCTGAAAGGGTGCCACTAGCCGCAAGCGACAGCCCGGTGGGCAGCGTGCCGCTGGCGATCGAGAACGTCGTCGTCCCGATGCCGCCGCTCTGCGTGAAGGTCTGGCTGAACGGTGTGCCGGCCACGCCGCTCGACACCGCCGGGTTCGTGACGGTGATGGTCTGGCAGGTGATGGTCAGCGTGTATGTCGTTCCCGTGCCAGTGCAGCCGTTCGAATCCGTCGCCTTGACGGTGATCGAGAACGTGCCGGTCTGCGTCGGCGTGCCGGAGAGCGTGCCGTTGGCGGCGAGCGACAGTCCCGTCGGCAACGTTCCGCTGGCGATTGAGAATGTCGTCGTCCCTACCCCACCGCTCTCGGTGAAGATCTGGCTGAACGGCGCCGCGGCCACGCCGCTCGTGACGGCTGGATTGGTGACGATGATGTTCGGACAGGTGATTTGCAGGTTGTATGTGGGACTGATGCCCGTGCATCCCTGCGAATCGGTGACAAGCACTGTGATCGGGAAGTTGCCGACGACGGTCGGCGTGCCGGAGAGGACGCCGCTCGTGGAGAGCGAGAGCGCTGTCGGTAGCGCGCCGCTCGCGAGCGTAAACGTTGCCGTGCCGATCGCTCCTGTCTGCGTGAAGGTCTGGCTGAACGGAACGCCGGCCGGGCCGCTGGTCACAGCCGGATTCGTGATGGTGATGATGTTGCAGCAGATAGGAAGGGCCGGCTCTCCAACCGGAAGCGACGGCGCGGACGGCGAGCAGGCGCCGGTCGTGATGGTCGGGAAGACGCCAACAGCGGGTCCGTTGGTCGGGAACGACGTGCCGGAGATCGCTACTGTTCCACACGCGGTCAGGGCGATCGTTCCCTGTCCCGCCACGCCGGATGCGCCGGAGCCGACAGGACGCACGTCCCCCACTCCAAGCAGCCAGCTCACGTTGCTGGAGTAGGAGCGCGCTGAGATGTGACCGCCGGCGGCATCATTCAGCAGTTTGGTGAAGTCGCCAACGGCGGCGACGGTTCCGTGGTCGAGGGTGATCGTCCCCTTACTGGAGACGTCGATCGAGCCGCCCGTGTTGTGGCCTGAGTTCTGGCCGGCCAGGAAGACCCTGCCGCTGCCGGTGACGGTGCTGCGAAGGGAAATCGCGCGAATGGCCCCGCCCGCGACACCTGTGTCGCTGGCATTGGGGGCGCTACTCGCGGCGTAGAGGGAGCTCAGTGAAGGATCCGGGCCATCGATCTCGATGGCGTCGGCGGCGAAGAGGTCGAGGCGCTTCGAGGCAGCGCCGCCGCTCGTGGCGTCGGACCGCAGATGGCCGAGGTGCGTGCCGCCGGAGTTGATGCCGAGATCGATGGCGTCGACGGTGATGCCCTTGCCCGAGCGTACGACGACACGGGTCGGGGCATCGCTGTTGGCGATGGAGGCGACGAGGCCGCGAATGATCACACCGCAGCCTTCGATGGTTACCGGCCCAGCTCCGACTGTCTTGCCTTGGGAGGCGATGGTGGCCGTCGATGTAATGAGGACAGAGGGCTCGAACACTGAGGTCGACTGCACGCGGATCTCGCCACCTTGCTGGCTACCGCTGGCGCCGTCCAGGATGTCCCCGGTCTGCCGCGTCGAAAGGAGCGTCGATGTTGCACCGGCTGCGACGAGACCGGAAACGGTCATGCTGCCGCCCGAGGTCAGCAGGATCTTCCCCGCCGCGTTGCCCTTGCTGGCGGAGTTGACGACGGTGCCCGCCTCGAACGTGGAGGGTCCGCCACTATTAATGGTGATGGTGCCGCCGTTGCCGTTGGCCGCGCCGAAGGCTGCGCCGGAGATCACCGCGCCGGCTAGACTCGAAGCAGGCCCGTGAAGGGTCACGCTGCCGCCGGCGTTGACGGTGATGTCTCCACCGTTGCCGTTGCCGCCGCGATCCTCGGCGTACATGGCGCTACCGGCGTTCATGACGACGTTGCCGCTGACGGCGAAGCGCATGGCGCAGGCCGAACTGCTTCCGGATCCGACGTCGTTGCAGTTGATGGTGCCGTTGACGGTCAGGTCACCGTTCACGGTGAAGACCCCGTTGACGACGTGGTCCGCGTCATCGGCCGAGCCATCGAGGGCACTGAAGTTGACGGTGCCATTGACGGTGACGTTGGCCGCGAGTGCGGGCAGCGCGAGGAAGAGGATGACGACGAGAGTGAACAGCGGGCGGGCAATTCGACGCATGACACCTTCTCCTGTGAACCGACGCTTCATGAACGATCAACATGGACGAAGCACCGAGACTCCTCGGCAATGACGCACCTGCGGAAATGAATGTGGAGCGGGAACCCTGAGATAAAGATAGCAACGGGGACGTCCGTTGTCCATCTGAAGCTGACCTATTCTGCATGGCGGAGGTCCAATTGCCCGTGACCTCCGTCAACATGTGACGGGTTTCACGAAAGCTTTCCACACACTTCTCATCAAGCCACTTACGTCACTTCAGATAACGACGGTCGCGACGGCGCCGTTTTCCTCCCAGCGTCTAGAAAAAGAACGAGCCGCACGGCGCTCCGTGCGGCTCGTGGAAGGACGGCTGGATCGAGGTTACGTGCGAGGCGGATAGACGCCCTGCAGGGCGATGCAGAAGTTGAGCGTCAAGTACGGCTGGAGGTTATTGTGGGGTTGATCGCCGCCGGCGGGGGTGACAGCGCTGTCCGCCATGTTCGCCGTCGTCGTCGGAGGGGCGATATAGGGACCAACGGTTCCCGAAACTCGAGCCATGGAGTTGCCACCAGGGGCCGTGCGGTTGCCGGGCGCGGGCAGGGACATCATGGTGTGACTATGACTCGGTATCTCGGACTCGAGAAGACTCACCGTGTCCGAGCCACCGGTCTCGCCGAGGTCGTGCAACGAGAGACCCGGGCCCTGGCCTGGATGCATTGGCACATTCCCCTGCATGTCGGGGAGGGCGAAATTCGACTTGCCGTCGCCACCGTAGGTGGTTCCGAGGAGCGAGAAGAGAGCCGTATTCTGCGAGAGCGGCAGGATCTGGCCGTCGCAGAACGCCCACCCCTTGGGGGCGAAGTTGAACGGGAAGATGCGGATTTCAGCTACGAATGGATCCATGTCTTTCTCTCCTCGTTAGGTCTGCGACGGGAAGATCCCGAACAGCGAAATGATGAAGTCGACGCAAAGATACGGCTGGAAGTTGTTGTGGGGCTGACTCCCTCCGGTGGACGTCGTCGTCCCGGGCGCCATGGCAATCGTCGGCGCACCAGACTGGAACATCGTCAGCAGCGTCGACTCCGCCAGGACATTCCCGGCGGGGCCGGTGGCGCTGGCGAGGGTCGAGGTGCCAAGGAAGGCGTGACTGTGGGCGGGAATCTGCGAAACGGTCAGCGTGATGGTCTCCGCTCCGCCGGTCTCTGCCAGCGTGAATCCGTTGCCGAAGTGGATCGGGATGCGGCCCCGCAGATCGGGCAGGGCGAACGTACTCTGCCCATCGCCGCCGTAGGTGGTGCCGATGAGGTTGAACAGCGTCTGCCCTTCGCAGAACATCCATCCCGCGGGGGCGAAGTTGCCGGCGAACATGCGGATTTCTCCAACGTAAGGTTGTGCCATGTCTTCGTCCTCCTTTCTAGGTCTGGCTCGGGAAAATGCCCTGCAGGGCAATCGAGAAGTTGAGCACCAGGAACGGCTGCATGTTCAGGTGAGCCTGCGATCCGCCGACGTTCGCGAGCGAGCCCGCCGCCAGGGCCACGAGGTTGTTGTCTACCGGTCCGTACGGCTTTCTTGACTCCTGCGCCAGGAAATTACCGGTCGGAAGGGGCGCCGACGTGGTGGTCGCGCTGGATGCCACGGCCGAGTGCACGTGTGTCGGAATCTCGGAAATGGAGAGGGTGTGACCCTGCTCCCCGCCGCGCTCCCCGAGCGTATGCCCCCCACCCATGTGCATCGGCGCGTTCCCCTGCAGGTTCGGCAAGCCGAAGTTCACCCTGCCGTCGCCTCCGTAGGTGGTTCCCAGGAGCGAAAAGAGCGCCTGGTTCTGGTTGATGGGCAAGAGCTGCCCGTCACAGGTCGCCCATCCCTTGGGCGGAAAGCCGAAGCTCATGATTCGAATCTCACTCAAAAACGGTTCTGCCATCGTTGACCTCCCTCTAAGTTACGCAGTTACGTTGGGATCATCCATGAATCGCCCGTTGCGGGAACGTAGGAAGATAATTCGTGGGATGGACGCGGAGGGAACGAAGCTCGAAGCCACGGTTGCATTCCAGAAGCCGCGGTTCCGCCCGCCGTTTGGAGTTGCAAGTCTCCTAACGAAAGGGATCGCATACCGAACTTCCCCCTTCATTGAACCAATCTGGTTGTGAACCTGGACCGTTCGGCGATTGTCTCACGGCAAATGTATGGATGTCACCCTCCCAAGACAATTAAGTAACTCCTCGAACTACTTTCTGCCGTACTCCGCCCCGGGGGCGCCGCAGAGCCCCCGGGCAGGAAAGGTAACGGTGGACTCAGGGAACCGTGGTGATGGGGCCCGCGATGAGGCTAACGGCCGCATTCGCCTTCGCCGAACCGCTGGTTTGTGACCCCGCGATCACCGCATTTGCGTTCGCCCCCGAACCCACGAGCTGAGCGGTGCCTGCGGTATGGTCGAAGTACAACCACTCGAGGTTATCGAACGGGAAGTCCGTGTTCGCTGGCGTAGCCCCAGCGGTTTTGATCGTGTTCGTGTGAACGTCAGCGCGTAGGGTCGTCCCAGCCCCGCCGGCCTGGTTGTCCGAGGTCAGGTAGATGTCATTCAGCGGGAAGGAGCAGTCGGATGAGAAGTTGTTCACGTTGTTTCCGGTGATCACGATATCGGATACCCGAACGCCGCCATTGGCAGGAACGGGGCCCAGCGTCTGGACTTCGATGCCTCGCGAGCAGGACGTGGACCGGATAGTGTTGTTGGCGATCGTGATGTTTCCTGCCACGCCCTGCAGGAAGACGCGGATGCCCGCACCGCCGGTGGATCCGGAGTCCACGACGGCGTTGGTGCCAATGACATTTCCATCGATACGGCCCTGAATGAGGCCTCCGGTCGCCGTCGACGACGAGAAGACGTTGACCGTCGGACCGACGTTGCCGGTGATGGTGAGGTTGTTCAGGAAGCGGAACTTCATGTTCCCCGTGCCGGTGCCGGCGTCGAAGTCGGCAGCGGCCGCGCCATTGTTGGTGAACGTGCAGCCGGAGACCGTGATGCCGTTCGCTGAAAGAGTATTGTCGCCGATGCTGGCCGTGTCCTGAGCAAACGACTGGATCGCGGACGAGAAGTTGAGGTGGAAGGTGACTCCCGAAACCGTAGCAGTGGTGATGACGCCCGTTCCCTTCGCGATCACGATCAGACCGCTGTCTGCCGACGCAAAGGCGTTGTTGGTGGAACCGAGGCTGCCACCCGTGATCGTCAACGAGGTCAGCGTGGCGCTGGTGTTCGTAACGTTGACACCGTCCGTCGTGGCACCGGTGACGGTCACATTGGTCAGGCTGGCCGCACCACTCGCCTCGGTCATCCGGATTCCATCCTTGTTCGCCGACGAACCGGGATTGGTGATGGCGCAAAGCGAACAGGAGAAGTTGTTCACCGTAGCGGGGGTGATACCGTCGCCGGCGGTGTTGCTGATGTTCATGTCGGTGAAGCTGGCGCTGCCGCCGACGCTCGTCAGCGAAATGCCGCTACCACCGGTCTTCTGGATCGTGCCACCGGTGCCTGCGCTGCCGGTTCCAACGATGGTAAGACCCCCGCTGGCGCCGGTGCTGTTGAGGATGATGCCGTTGGTCGGACCCGACGCGGCCGTACCGGCGGACACGCTCTGGAACTTCAGGCCGCCCGCGCCAATGGTGGTATTGGCGACGTTGATGGCCTGACCGGTCGTCGTGACGATGGTGCTGGTGGTGGCCGTTGCCGAGATGGTGCCCCCGCCCGTGGCC
>WNFM01260034.1_pt3 | contig 12931 bp, 11 predicted proteins | sample 5400271 | NCBI WGS metagenome assembly WNFM01 (sample SAMN13153352, study PRJNA577476) | soil metagenome | isolation source: 60 cm saprolite on Douglas fir-dominated hillslope | place: USA:California | collected 2013-09-17 | reverse complement strand
CAGCTCGAAGGTGGCCGAGCGCAATCGCGGAGGGGATGCGAGGTCGTGTACTTCGAGCACCACGTCGCCATTGGTTGCCCGCCTGCGCCGGGGAAAGACCCTCTCGATGGAACGGCCCACCATGGCGGCGATCAGCTCTTCGTTGCTCGCGGCTCCGAGCTCACCGCTGCCGATGCTCTTGCCGTCACGAAGGACGGTGTAGAGATCGCAGATCTCGCGGACCTCTTCGAGGAAATGGCTGATGTACAGCACGGCGACACCGCGCGTGCGCAGCTGCCGGATGAGACGGAAGAGACGCTCCACGTCGCCGCGCTGCAGGCTGCTGGTCGGCTCGTCCATGAGGATGATTCGCGCGTCGCGTGCGAGAGCGCGGCAAATCTCGATGACCTGCCGGTCGGCAAGCGGGAGATCACCTGCGCGCATTCCGGGATCGATCTCGCCTCGGCCGAATTCGGCCAGGAGTGGAGCGGCACGCTTTATGAGGTGTTCACGGCGCATCCATGGTGAAGAGCCCTCCGCGCCGAGGAAGATGTTCTCCGCAACGGAGAGGTGCGGGCAGATGGAGAGCTCCTGATGGATGTGTGCGATGCCGCGCTGCCGTGCCTGGCCGGGTCCTTTCGGCGTGTACGGCGTATTCCCCAGTCGCATGCTGCCGCCATCGGGCTTGATGAGGCCGGAGAGGATGTTGAGCAGAGTGCTCTTTCCCGCGCCGTTCTCACCGATGAGGGCATGTACCTCGCCGGCGTTGACGGCTAGGTCGACACCCGAGAGCGCAGCGGTGCCGCCGAACCGCTTCTCGATGCCCTGCAGCGCAATGACGCTCATTTCAGATACGTGTCGAGAGGGGGATGGAGAAGCTGTTGTGCGTCAGGCGAGTCGACGTTGGCCGGAGTGATCAGAGTGACGCCGGTATCGACGCGTTTCGACACGCCCTTGCCGAGGAGCGAGTCGACGAGCGTCTTGACGCCAAGCTCGCCCATGCGAAAGGGATTCTGCACCACGATACCCTGCAGTTTGCCGTCATGCATGGCGCGTGTGAACACGTCGCTGGTATCGAAGCCGAGGAACTTGATCTTGCCGGCCTTGCCGGAGTCCTCGAGCGCCAGGAGCGTGCCGGCGGTGGAGGACTCGTTCGGCGTGAAGAGGCCATCGATCTCGTTTCCGTAGCGGTTGAGCAGGTTCTCGGCTGCGCTCTTGGCCGTCTCGCGCGTGGCGCCGGCGTGCTGGTTCGATGAGATCAACTGGATGCCTGGATGCTTCGACAGTGCGTCGACGAAGCCCTTTTCCCGTTGCTCGGTGCTGAAAACGCCTTCCTGATAGCGGAGGAGAAGGACCTTGCCTTTTCCACCGAGGAGGCGAGCCATCTCCTCGCCGGCAAGCTCGCCGCCGTGGTGGTTGTCACTGGCGACGAAGCTGAGTGCATCATCCGACTCGAGCGCCGAGTCGACGACGACCGTCGGGATGCCGGCGCGCTTGGCCTCCTCGACCGGGCGCACCAGGGCGTTTTTGTCGAACGGCGCCAGGACGATGCCGTTCACGTGCTGGGTGAGGAATCCCTCGACCACCTGCACCTGCTGCTCGCGGTCGTCCTCGCGCAGCGGCCCTTTCCAGATGATGTTGACGGTGACGTGCTGCGCGGCGTAGTCACGGGAGGCCTTGACGGCTCCGGCATGAATGCTCTTCCAGAACTCGTGCGTCGATCCCTGCGGGATGACGGCGATGGTGAAGGCCTTGCCTTCCGCAGCCTTTGGCTGGACCTCTTTGTTGCCGCAACCGGCGACGAGGACGAGCGCGATTGCGAGTATGAGGATTCGTTTCATGCTGGTTCTGCCTTTCGAGTTTGCCTGTCGGTGGTGGCTAGGATCTCTGTGAAGGCGCACTTTGTCCACCTCTGGATCACGTCCCGATTTTTCGGGCGTTCAGCGGCTCCTGTGTGCCACCACGTTCAGAACCGCCACCAGGCTCGCCTCGAGGGCGCCTCGCGAGAGCGGAGGATGATCTGCGTTTCCATGAAGTCGATGAAGGCCGTGAGATCCCTCTTGCGCCAACCTGCGGCCGCGGCCTGGGCGGCTTGCCGCAAGGGCTCCCCTTCGGCGAGGCAACGGGCGATGGCGCCGGCGATCGATCCGGGGCGGAGGTCTTCGGCGATCACTCCGGCCGCGCGGCCTGCCTCGATCTCGCCCGCCATCCAGGTGCCGGCCGTAGCGACGACCGGTTTGCCGCATGCCGCCGCCTCGGCAAAGACGCCGGAGATCCGCTGGCGATAGGGGAGGACCTCGTAGGGAAAGAGGGCGATGTCCGAGACCGTGAGCGCGGCCTCATACTCGACCAGTGACATCGCATCGCGAATGACCGTCACCCCAGGCTCTTCCGCGACCCGGGCGAGGATTTCGGTTTCCTCGGCGGTCAGCGTGTTGTTAGTGAGCTGCACGAGGAACTCGACGTTGAGGAGCTGCCGGCAGGCGCGAACGATCTCCGGGATCAGATACGAGCCTTTCTCGCGGCGTGTTCCGCCGAGAATTGCCACTCGCTGTGGAGGCGGCTCGGATCTCATTGTGCTCGACGACTGCGGGTCACCAGACCGAGGGACAGTGTCAATCGAGTCTGCCGCGTGCGGCAGCAGCGTCGCCTGGCGACGGTCAGGAAGGCGCAGTATCTGGGGGATCGGGGAAACCTCCACACTGGTGCCAAGAAGCTCGCTCAATTCGGCCGCAAGCGGATCGGTAAGAGCCCAGAACAGGATTCTCGCCGAGTCCTCTGCTTGCAGGGTTCCGATCGCGGCCTTGAGCTTACGGAATTCCGAGGCCTGCCGCTCGTACTCGTCGCTTCCCGAGCGATTCCAACGGTCGCTGACGAAAAGGATGACGATCCATGGCCTCTTCCTGCGCGGCAGTTCCTGCGACCAGAGTGTGAGCGCGTGGGCCTCGAGCTGCGTCGAGATCGTGAGCAGCAGACGGTCGTCCGCCTTCAGAAGGGGATCAACCCATCGGTGCAGCATTTTGCGAAAGCGGCTGCTGCGCTCCTCGAAGCTCCACTCCAGTCGGAACGTCGGATCATCGAGTACAGCCTGCGCCTGAAGCTCCCCGACAATCCCAGCCGGCGCCTGCGCGTTGACGAGCAGAACAAGCTGGTCACCGCGGCGCTCGAGCTCGCGCATGAAGCCGTGCGCTTCGTTGAAGTGGTGGCTGGAGTAGCCACCGAGCCGGTGATGAATCAGGATGACGCGCATGGTCTGAGGGGCACTCTCTCCCGTCCCAGGCTGCGAAGGGGAGAGACGGCCCTCTTCTTACCCTCTTTCCTGTCGCATTTGGAAAACCCGAAGCGAGCCGGTTCGGGGAGGGGATCAGGACGAGAAGAGAGGGTCTTCCGAAAGGTCGTGCGTTGTGCGGTATTCGCGAGGCGACATTCCGAAGCGGCGCTTGAATGCGTGATTGAAGTTCGGAACGTCGCCGAATCCCACCCTGTATGCAATCTGCGAGATGCGTTCATCGGTCTGTGCGATCAGCATTGCCGCCATCACCAGACGGCGCTCCATTACGTAACCTTGAATGGAGGTACCCACTTCGGACCTGAACAGGTGGGAGAGACGGGACGCGCTCAATCCGACGGCGCCGGCGAGCTGGTCGATCAACGGAGGGTCTCTGTACTGTTGGTCCAGCACAGAGGTTACTTTTCTGATCCTTCGGTCCATTAGCCGGTTGCTCCGACGACGCCGCAGTCTCGATCGTTCGCATGCGGACTTAAGTAAAGCGGCCCGCGTTTCTACCATGCTCAACAGAAGATTCATTGGTGTCGTCTGCTATGACTTGGTAGATGCCGAGAGACGGTTATAGGGCTGCTGCCGTGGAGAATCGAATTATCTTCTTGCCGTAGATGTACTGCGGGCGACGCTGTAATCGATGTCGCACCGCGCCGCATAGTCGTAGACAAGCGCCGATGGTAGCAGCTCGCCGAGTCTCTCCAGACTCTGCATCATGACTGTGCAGAATAGTGCGCCTAAGGTTGACATCCATTCCACAGGGTGGAGAGTAATCCTGCGGGAAGGCGCGCTCGTGTCCATTGATGGGTCCAACGCGTTTGGTAGACGAGCGGCGCATGCAGACTCGCCGACCAGCATCCGGGTTCGCGTGACTCCACGCCGAGCCAGACGGGAGTCTCAGCCCTCGCAAGCTCTTCGTTGTCTCACGCGACTTCGCTATCCTGCACGGATGGATCCTATCCCCTTCCGGGCGGACGAGCTGGTCGTTGCCTGCGCTACCGAAGACACACCCAAGTACCTTGGCCAGACGTTGCGACTCGTGCAATCGATCCGCTGGTTCGGCGGGGAGCTCTCGCGAGCTCGCGTAGACGCCGGCGCCCGCCGCGCTCTGTCGGCTCTGGGCGCGGACACACGCATCGTGCCCCGGTCCGGCATTCGCAATGGCCCCGCGAACCGGCTGCAGTTGGTCGACGCACTGCTGGGCGGACCGGAACAGAACTTCTTACTCCTGGATTGCGATACCCTCGTCGTCCAGGATCCGCTGCCGTTGCTCCGGCGCGACGTGTTCCAGGCCAAGGTCGCAAACCTGCCCACTGTCACGCACGAGGTCTTCGAGCGGCTGTTCGCCCACTTCGGGCTCGAGCTGCCACCGCGCCGTTACACGACCGTCTACACGAACACGCCGACCATTCCTTACTTCAATGCCGGAATGATCATGGTTTCTGCAGGGCTCGCAGCCCGGCTCGTTTCGGAGTGGTGGCGCTACAACACCATCCTGGCTGCCGAGCCCGCGCTGGTCGCACCATGCCAGAAGAATATGCATCAGGCCGCGCTTGCCCTGGCCCTGGCGAGCACCGGAATTCCAGTCGAGGAAGCGGGGCCGGAGCTGAACTTTCAATTGAACGCGACGCACTTGGCGCCGCCGCCCGGCTATTCGGAGATCGATCCGTACATCATTCACTACCATGAGCTCGTCGACGACGCGGGCATGCTGCTTCCCTGCCCGTTTCCCCGCGCTCAGGAGCGCATCGACCGCTTTCACGCGCGGCTCCGCCAGGAACGGTCGCGCGCCGTCAGCCTTCACGGGCGCCCCGACGCGGTGCGATCTTCGCCGCGGCAGGTCGTCGTGGTCGGAATGCACCGGTCGGGGACGTCGCTCATGGCGCGGCTCCTTCACGCGATGGGTTGCTACGCCGGAGAGGAAGATCAACTGCCGCCGCCGGACGTCTTCAACCCCACTGGATACTGGGAGCACCGCGACGTGTGGGCGCTCGATGAGGAGATCCTGGCCGCACTCGACGCGACCTGGCTCGATCCCGGCAAGGCGGATCTCGGCCGGTTGACCGAAAAAGCGCGGAAGGACTTCGTGAAGCGTGCCCGAGTCATCGTGGACGCCTTCGATGCGCACGGCTCATGGGTGATGAAGGACCCGCGTCTGGCGGTCCTCTTCCCGATCTGGCGCCAGGCGCTGGAGCGTCCGATCTGCGTACTCATTTGGCGTGAGCCCTCGGCGGTCGCTCGCTCGATCGCCCGCCGTGACGGTCTGCCCCTGGCAGTGGGACTGGCCCTGTGGGAGGAGTACAACCGGATGATGGTCGCGTCGACGTCCGGCCTCCCGCGCGTACTCGTGTCGTACCAGGAGCTCGTTGCGGATCCGGTCGAGGCCGTCGGCAGGCTTCACCGCGATCTCGTGAAAGCCGGTGCCGTCGATCTGCGGCTCCCGGAAGCTGAGGAGTTGCTGGCGATGATCGACCCGGCGCTCGATCGTCATGGCGGCGGCGACGAAGGACTCCTCAACGGGCCGCAGACTGAATTGTGCCGCGCGCTCCGCGATGGCACCGCGCTGGAGTGGGAAGTTGTGCCGCCAGTCCACGGCGAGACGCGCAACCTGCTCGCCGCGTTCTTGTCGGAACGGCGTGAGACTGCGGCCTTGCAGAGGAACACACGGGAGCTGGAGTTGCTGCTCGACGAGGTGTTCGCCTCCCGAAGCTGGCATGTCGGTTTTGGCCTCACGCGCCTGTGGCGCAGGCTTGTTCCCTCGCTTGAGGAAACGGCAGTGGGGCGTTGGACCCGGCGGTCGCGGCCGCGCCGCGACTGAAGTACAGCCGCATGCCATACTAGTGTTCCTCGATGCCGGACCGCCTCTCGTCCTCTCTGCGCCGCGACCTCGGCACGATCGAGTCGTATGCGGCGCTGCTGGGAATCCTCATCGGTGCAGGCATCTTCAAGGTCACGAGCGACGCCTGGGCGCTGACCGGGCCGAGCGTCATCCTCGGCTACGTCATCCTGGCGCCCGCGGTTCTGGCGACGTCCGCGGCGTACTCGGTGTTTCTCTCGACGCCGCTGGGACGTGAACCGGGCGGGGAGTACACGCATCTCTCGCGTACGTTCGGCGGATTCGGTCTCGCCTTCGTCGGTGCCTGGCTGAAGATCATCTCGTACATCGGCGCCCTGGCCTATCTGGCGCGGGCACTTGCCGACTATCTCATCGAGCTCGCTCCCGCGGCGTACGGTGGCGCGGCCCGTGAGAGCATCGCGATGCCGATCGCTGTGGGCGGTCTGCTGTTCTTCTACCTGGTTCACGTGGCAGGTGTGCGTTGGTTCGGACGATTGCAGGTGTGGATGTGCGTGCTGCTCGGACTGTCGCTCATCGTTCTGATCGGGCCGGGCCTGTTCGCGATTCGAATTCCGAACTATCGGCCATTCTTCACTCACGGCGCCGGCGGATTCTCAGCCAGCCTGCCGCCGCTCTTCTTCGCCTACGCCGGCTTCGAGTCACTGGCACAGACGGCGGGTGAGGTGCGCGATAGCACTCAGAGACTCCCACGGATCTTCTTAAAGGGAATCTCCGCGACGATGGTTATTTACTTCCTCATTTCTGTGGTCGCTTTCGGTGTACTGCCGGGCCAGCAACTGCGCCTCTCCTCGGCGCCGATGACTGCCGTGGCGTCGCAATACCTGCCGGGCGGCGCGGCCTGGTTTGTTACGCTGGGCGCGGTGATGGCGCTGACGACGTCGGTCAATGCCACGATGCTCGTGCCGTCGCGCGTCGCCATCATCCTCGCGGATGATGGCCTTGCTCCGCGATTCATCGGTGCGATCTCACCGCGAACGGGCACGCCGATCGTGGGTCTGACCGTGACGTTCCTCGCTGCTCTGATCCTGCTCGTGAGCGGCCAGGTCTCGCTGGCGCTGAACATCGCCGTCTTCGCGCTGGTCGTGCTCTACTTCCTGCACAGTCTGGCCCTGCTCCTGTTGCCGCGTCTGAATCCGGGCCTCTTTGCCAGCGTGACATTGCGCCTGCCGTTGTGGGCTCAGCGGCTCGCCGGTGCGCTCTCGCTCCTGGCAATGGGCGCGCTGATCGTCCTGCAACTCATGGCGGACACCCACGTGCTGCGGCACACGACCTTCAAAGAGCGAATCAATCACGCGTCGCTGACGACCGTCGATCTGGTCCTGTTGTGGGGTGCGATCGGGGTCGTGCTCTATGTGATCGCCGCGCGAGGTCGCCGGGCGAGGATAGCGTCTTCCTGAGCCGAAAACGCCGCCCCCCGGTCAAACGGGGAGCTGCGGACGCACAGCAGTGCGCCCCTGCAGACGAATCGATTCGGGCAGGATCAAGACTCCCGCTACTCACAGCGTAGAGCCAAGAGTCGTCGTTCCGCCCCCCTGCTTTTCGGGCGAGGTTTGATCCTTCGCGGCTCCCCGACGAACCTTCACCGCACGGCGTAGTCGTCGCCGTAGAACTTGCTTGTGATGCTGGTGTGGAAGTGGATGGCCCTGACCGGCGGATATTTCGGCTCACCGAGGCCCGGCAACACCTCCAGCACTTCGTCCTCCCATAGATAGACGGCCATGGGAAACGACACGCGCGTGCCGTGACGCTGATTCGGATCACGCGGTTTGCTCACGCGGTGCGTGGTCGAAGGGAAGACGTCGTTGCTGATGCGCTGCATGTAGTCGCCGGTGTTGAGGATGATCGTCTCCGGAGGAGCGACGAGGCGCACCCACTTCATATTGCGTCGATTGAGCACCTGCAGCCCCTCGACACGTGGTGCCGGGAGAAACGTGAACAGGTCGATGTCCTCGTGGCCAAGGAGCCGGGCGGCACCGGAGCGGTCGTCCTCGGCGGAGAGTGGCGGATAGTAGTTGAGGCGCAGACCGAAATTGGTGCCCGTCAAGCGGGCGTCGTAGAGATGCGGATCGGAGCCGAGATAGCGAAGGAGGCTCTGCATCACCGGGAGGATGAGCCGCTCATGCGCGCGGACGATCTTTTCGAAAAGCGGCACGAGCTCCGGCAGTGGCCAGAATTCCTCGGGCGACTCGAAGGCGCGACGGCAAAAGACCCACCCCTCGACGAGGTCCGGATGCATGTTGCTCGTCTCTTTGATGGGGAAGTAGCCCTGGTTCACCGAGCCGAAGCGCTGGGCGCGGAAGCGCATCTTCTCTTCGAGCGAGAGTCGCGTGAAGAGGTCGGACACGCGCTCGTTCGCCTTGTCATAGAGTGCGGTGTCGACGCCGTGACCCTCGAGGATGGCGAATCCGATCTCGCTCAGGGCTTCGCCAAGCTGGGCGGCGAAAGCCTCTTTGCCGGCGTCATTGCCGTTCAGAAAACGACCGAGGTCGCACGTGCGGATGACGAAGTCATCGTCGAATGTTTCGTCCTCGGCGGTCTCGGCGAGGTGATAGGTCTGCCGCTTCTCGACCTGGTCGTAGCGGATGAAATCCTGATTCGTCGCGCGGATGCCGTCTTCCTTGCGCTCCATGAAGATACGATAATCCCACGAAATGACCATCCTGCTCGAAGGCGGGTGTCGTGTGACCGAACTGGAGGAGGGCGAGCCGGCCCGCGAAGGGGCGCTGCGCATCCGCAGGCACTTCGGCCGCGAGAGCGGGACAAAGGCCATCTCCCTTCGCATCCTCGAGCTGAAGGGTTGGGCTACACTCCGCAATGAGGCCTCCGACGAGGTTCTGTATGTCCTACGTGGAACTGGCAGGGCGACGCTCGACGGCGAAAAGCATTTGCTCTCGCCCGACAGCGGAATCTTCCTCCCTCCGTTGTCGACGCTGGAGCTCGAGTCAGAGTCCCCGTTAACGCTCTTCAGCGCGCAATGCCCGGAGCCGGGAGCGCGGCTGGAGGGCTATGAGGCGACGGCAAACCGCGGAGCCGTCGTGTCACTGAATGAACGACCGCTGCAGCGAACCGGCGACCGGGCCTACCGCGAGATCCTCAACGAGGAGATCGGGAGCGGGCAGGTAACGCAGTTCGTCGGCATCATCCCGCCGGGCCGCGCGCCCGATCACTACCACCTCTATGAGGAAGTCCTCTGCATCCTCGACGGTCACGGAGTGATGTGGGCCGGGCAAACGCACACACCTATCAAGCCCGGCTCGTGCATCTTCCTCCCCCGTCGCCAGGTCCACTGCGTGGAGAATGCCGGCCCCGGTGAGCTCCGTCTCCTCGGCGTCTTCTATCCGGCGGGCAGCCCAGCCGTGCGGTACAGTTGAAGGATTAACCAGCTCAACCGCGGGGACGGCGTGGCGCCGTGCATCTGCCTGGTCACTCAATCACTGATCACTAATCAGTGAAGTCTCACGCTACCGCTGATTCTGCCTGCAGGGGCACCAGCTCTGTGACGATCTTCGCCAGCTGTGCAAAGTCGAGAGGCTTGGTGATGAAGTCGTCGGCGCCGAAGGCGTCGATGGCCTCCAGGCGCGACTGGCGGCTCTTATAGATCGAGGTCATCACGACCACTTTCTTCTTCGCGCCGAAGCGCTCCTTGATCCGGCGGCACATTTCGCGGCCGTCCATCTTCGGCATGAGGGCGTCGGTGAGGATCAATTCCACGTTCTGGGCGGCGGCGAGAGCGAGGCCTTCGAGGGGATCGCCTGCCGCCAGGGTTCGGTAGCCGAGATGCTCGAGGACGCAGGCCACGAGCGAGCGCATGGATTCGTCATCGTCGACGACGAGCACCAGTGGCCCGCGGTGCTCAGCGGGCTCGGTGCGGGGCAAGAGGAGATCGATGCGCGCGACAGGCACCCGGAAGCGGTGCGGATTCTCGCGCAGCTCGCGTGGAGCCTTCTCCCACGCCGAACGGCGATACGGCGCCGGCGCGGTGCAGAAACAAGCACCGCAATTCGCGCAGACCAACGACGCCGTTGCGGAAAAGCAGTTGCACCATCTTGCCGCCAGGGTATCGAACTGTGCGTTGCATTTGTGGCACCTCAGCGTGTAGGTCATTGGTTTGCACATTCCTTCACGAGCCGGACGACCTCGTGATGATCGATCGGTTTCTTCAGAGACCCGAAGGTCGCCGGCAGCGAGCGGCCCCGGGTGTACGTCGAGTAGCCGCTCATCACGATCACGCGGCGTAGCAGGTCGGGTTCGCTCATCACCCAGTAGCTGGTGAGCTGCTCACCGTCGAATACCGGCATGTTGAGGTCGAGCACAATCACCTGGTAGTTCTTCTCCAGTTTCAGAGCGGCGATACCGTCCTCGAGGGTGTCGACAGTGAAGCCGGCGTTCTCCAGGAGCACTTTGAGCAGATCGCGGATGTCGGGATCATCGTCGATGACAAGGACGGACTTCGCCTTCATGGTGACGTCTCCAGTTCGCCAATGGCGTCGAGAAGAGTGGATAGCTCGTAGGGTTTCTGAAGGAAGCGCGTGCGCACATCGGCCAGCATGCCCGACATCTTGTTTCCGTCGCCGTGTCCGGTGGCGAAGACGACCGGAACGGTTGGGTGGTTGCGTCGAATGCGCCGGTAGGCCTCCAGTCCGTCGATTCCCGGCAGCGTGATGTCCATGAGGACGACGTCGGGGTGGAAGTGATCCGCGGCGTCCGCGGCCAGTTCGCCGGTCATCACGCTGAAGACTTCAATGCCTTCATTCTCCAGGAGCTGCCCGATCCCCTCGATGATCGACGGCTCGTCGTCGACCATCAACAGACGCCGCGTCGAAAGTTGACGCGACGACGATATGGCCTCGAGCGGCTCGCTTGCCTGCGCGCCGATAGCCTTCCTGAGGAAGAGGTGGAACACGCTTCCGCGGCGCAACTCCGACTGCACGAAGATGTACCCGCCGGAGCGTCTCATCGCCTGGTGGGCGACGGCCAGGCCAAGCCCGGTGCCGTTTGCCTTCGTGGTGAAGAGCGGATCGAAGATGTGATTCATCAATTCCGGAGCAATGCCGTTGCCTGTGTCGGCGACGGTGACGTGCGTAAATGTCTCTGGTTGCAGCACGACGCCGAACGGATACCTCGCTCCGGGCTGCGGCTGCTCTACGCGAATGGTGATGGCGCCCCCCTTGGGCATGGCGTCGCGGGCGTTCGCGATGAGGTTGGTGAACACTTGCGCGAGCTGCGTCCCGTCGGCCACGATTGGTGGCACGGTGTACGGAAGCTCCGCGTTCAGTGCGATGTCGTTCGGCAGCATGGCCCTGACCTCACCGGCGAGCGTCTCCCACCAGCGGGCAAGCTTTAATGGCTCGAGTTGCGGCTCCGCAGGCTGCGTGAAGCGGAGCAGGTCAAGAACGATCCGCTTGCCGCGGGCGATCGACACGCTGATGCTGCGGGCTCCCCGTCCCACGACCTCGGCAGACGCATTCGGACGTTGCATGAGCTCCGCGAACGGCGCGATGCCCATGAGCACGTTGTTGAACTCGTGCGCCACCGTCGCCGCGAGGCGGCCGAGGCTGGTCAGCCGGTGTGCCTGTTCGAGCTGTTTCTCGAGGAGCCTGCGGTCAGTGATGTCGCGAGCAGTGGCGACGATGGCGGTGACGCGGCCTGCGTCCAGGAGATTCCGGGCCGCGAGCTCGAAGTGCCGCCAGGTACCTTGCTTGTGGCGCAGTCGCAAGGCGACCGTTTCGCTGGCCTGGGGCTCACTGCTCTGGAGTTGGAGGAAGGCCTTGGCCACGGCAAAGTCGTCCGGGTGGACGAGGTCGAGGAACGGCTTACCTCGGACATCGTCGGGCTTCACTCCGAGGAGTGCCTCGACGGAGGGACTGGGATAGCGGATCTCTCCGGTCGGCTGAATGATGCTGATGAAGTCGGAAACACTCTCGATGATGGAACGGAACAACTCCTCGCTGCTGCGCAGGGCACGCGTGGCCTCGGCAGCCTCGGTGACGTCGCGGGCGATGGCTCGGACGACGCCATCCGGCCGGAGGCTATTGCGATACTCCCAGATCCGGCGTGCGCCGTCTGCGGCTCGCACGATCATGGTGCCCGAAGCCACGCCGTCGCGCTTCATTGCCGCCAGGTACGCGGGCAACTCCTGCGGTTTCCAGAGCAGGTCTCGCAAGTTCATGCCTGCCAGGCCGCCAGGCTTCATGCCGAGCACGGATTCAGCCGCGGGATTCACGGAGAGGATGCGCCCCTCGAGGTCGTGGGTTCCGATCACCTCACTGCTGTTTTCGAGTAGCTCCCGATAGCGGGCGTTCGTCGCGGCGGCGGCGGCCTGCGCGGCGCGCTCGGAGCTGAGATCGCGCAGTGCCACGATGCGGCGTGTCGTTCCGACGATATTGATTCCACAGAACTCGAGCGGAAACTGGCTGCCGTCCGCACGACGGCCGATGCTTTCCACGCGCGCGGTGCGCTCATTCTGCATTTGGTCAGCAACCAGTCGATGTTTCGAGGGGTCGGTGAAGTCGAAGACGCTGCGTCCGATCATCGCCGCAGCGGAGGTTTGGAACATCGCCGCGCAGTTGTCGGTGGCTTCGACAATTGTCCCGCCGTCGTGCACCAACACACCGTCGAATGCGGCCTGGCAGAGCATGCGGTACTTCTCTTCGCTCTCGCAGGTCACTGTTAGATTTGCCCTTGCCATCGTCATGGCATCTGCTCCTTCCGCGGTGTATCGGCGGACGCAGGGTCCGCGGGCTGCCAGGACTGCGCGATCGTGCGCAAGCGGTCGACGAGCGTGGCAAGGCTGTGAACCGCCAGACCGTTCGCGC
>WNFM01209030.1_pt4 | contig 12931 bp, 4 predicted proteins | sample 5400271 | NCBI WGS metagenome assembly WNFM01 (sample SAMN13153352, study PRJNA577476) | soil metagenome | isolation source: 60 cm saprolite on Douglas fir-dominated hillslope | place: USA:California | collected 2013-09-17 | reverse complement strand
GCGTGTTCAGGCTGAGGGTGCCTGAGTAGGGGGCGGCGCCCGGGGCGGTCGTCACGGGCACCGATCCGATCAGGGTCCAGGGGGCGGCGGGCGTGGCGGACGGCTGGTCCTCGAAGAGGAAGCTGGTGACATTCACCGGGTCGGTCGCGACCGCCGTCAGCTGGATGGTCTTGGCGAAGTGCGAACCGCCGGCTGGGATCGAGGTGCCGTTCAGCTGGAGGTCGGTGACCACCGGCGACGAGGTCTCGGCCAGCGGCGTGCCCGACGCCTCGGCGCTCAGCGGGCCCTGGACCGAGCCCGCGCTGACCGCCGCGATCTCGTAGAAGTAGGCGCTGCCCGGCGTCACCCCGAAGTCCCGGAAGGACGTGCCGGTGAGTCCGCTCCGATAGGGGAGACCGTAGCTGCCGCTGGTCAAGCTCCGGTACAGGGTGTAGGACGCCGCCGTGCCTCCGTAGGTCCAGCCCAGGTCGTTCTGCGCCTCGCCCGCCGTAACTGTGAGGCTGGGTGGGCCGACGTTGTCGCTGACCAGCGTCGCCGTCAGCTGGCTGGTGCTCGTTCCGCGGTTGCTCGCCGTGACCCGGAGCGCGTAGGTGCCGAGCAGGACCGGGCTGATCGAGTTGAGGGTGACCGACCCGGTGAAGGTTCCGGAGCCGGGTCCTTGGCCGGGAGTGGCGGTCCCGATCGTCGTGAACGGGCCGGTCGTATCGGAGGCGAGCCGGTACTGGAAGAGCAGGCTGGTCACCTGGACAGGGTCGGTCGCCGTCCGGCTGGGATCGAGGTGCCGTTCAGCTGGACGTCGGTCACCACCGGGGTGGACGTCTCCGCCAGTGGCGTGCCGGAGGCCTCTGGGCTCGCCAGATGCTGGGCGCCCAGGCTGTCGACGGGCACGACCTCGTAGAAATAGGTCGTCCCAGGCGTGACGTTGTAATCGACGTAGGAGGTGGACGTGAGCCCGGTCGCGAAAGGCCCGTCGTAGCTGCCGCTCACGGTGCTCTTGAGGAGGCTGTAGCTGACGGCGGCGGGGTTTGCCGTCCAGGTGAGATCGTTTTGCGCCTCGCCCGGCGTTACGGTCAGGACTGGCCGGCTGGCGTCGATCGTGAATCCCACGTCGTTGGTCGCCGGTTCCCGGGCTCCGGTGGAGTCGGTCGCATAGAACTCGATGTCGTGCGATCCTTGCCCACCGACGGAGATCGGTCCCGTGTAGGCCGTGAAGGCGGCCGCCCTGGCGGCGGGCCCGACGGTCAGGTCGTAGCTGCCGGTGGCGTTGGGCAGCCAGCGGTACAGCGACTCGTCCGCCGGTTGCAGCGTCCGGCTGCCGGGTGCCTCGAGTCCGTGCACGCCGTCGCCCTGGTTGAGGCCGATCAGCGGTTGGTAGCCCGTGGCGCTCGCGTCGAGGTGCTGGTAGACATAGTCGATCTCGCCGCCCGGCAAGAGGATGACCTCGAAGGTGAACGGTCCTCCCTGAGTACAGCAGCGAACGCCGTTCTTCCACTCGGCGATGAACCGGGTGGGAGTCGACAGGGTCCAAACCGAACCGGCCGGATTGGTGAATGACTCTACGTCACCGTCGAAAGTGAGCGGGAACATGAAGTGATCGTGGCCGGCGTTGGGCAGCGTGAGGCTCGAGAAGCCGCAGCACTCAGCCCTGTTGGATACGGTGCTCAGCCAGAAGTCGTTGCTCATGTTGATGCTCGCGTAGGAGGTCCCGAAGAAGGGGAAGCCGAACCCGATCGGGATTCCCGAGTTGACGTTGTCGTCGCCGATCGGCTGCGCAACCGCCCCGCTTTGGCCGGCGATGTCGATGAAGGTCGACGCGTCCAGCGCGTAGGAGATCGTCGTGGCGCCCATGCCGCCGGTCGCGCTCAGGGTGACCAGGGTCGGGTCGGCGATGGAGAGGTTGCCGCCGCCGAGCGTCGGGCTGAAGGAGGCCGAGCTGACGAGCGCGGGGCCGTTGTCGCTGACCAGGGTCGTTGACGACTGGATCCTGTTGTTGCCAGGGTTGTTGGCGGTGACCCGCAGGGTGTAGGAGCCGCTCAGCCAGGGGTTCAGCGTGTCGACGGTGACGGTGCCCGTGTAGCTCGGTGCGCCCGGCCCGGTGGTCACGGCCACGGTGCCGGAGCTCGTCCAAGTCGTCGCGCCCATCAGCTGGTACTCGAACTGGATCTGGGTCACCTGGACGTTGTCGGTGGCCACCGCGGTCAGCTGGATGGTCTTCGCGAAGTGGGCGCCACCGGCGGGGATGGTCACCCCGTTCAGCTGGAGGTCGGTCACGACCGGGGCCGAGGTCTGGGCGAGCGGGGTGCTGGCAACCTCACCGCTGGGGGCGCCGAGGGTGCCGACTCCGTCGACCGGGGCGACCTCGTAGAAGTAGGTCGTGCCGGCGGTCACCGCGAAGTCCTTGTAGGCAGTGGTCAGGAGCCCGGTCACCAGGGGCGGCCCGTAGGTCCCGCTGGTGGTGCTGCGGAGAAGGTTGTAGCTCGCCGCCGTGCCGGAGAAGGTCCAGGTGAGGTCGGTCTGCAGTTCATCGGAAGTCGGGCAGAGCGTCGGCACGCCGGTGGCGGGGGTCGAGCAGGTGCCGGCGACGGCGAAGATGCTGAAGTGGCTCACCGTCGCGGTGATGGTGTGGTTGACCGTGTCGACTACCGAGGGCTCGACCCGCCAGACCTGGCCGGCGGCGTCCCAGTGGTAGATCGCCAGCCCGGCCGCTGCTGCCGGGTCCATCCCGATGGGGAGGTTGAAGGTGATCGAGGCCGGCCTGTCCAGCCGGTGGAGCGCGGCGCCGCTTGCCAGGCTCGAAGCTTCGACCCGGTAGGCGGAACCGACCTGGCGGAGACCCGCCGGCATGCCTGCCGAGCTCGTGTCGCCGACCACGCTCAGGTCGGTCGAGAGCCCGGTCGCGGCCGGCACCGACACCGTCACCATGCCGTCCGGCGAAGTGACGGAACCTCCGACGGGAAGCGGCGAGGCTTGCGCGACCAGGGTAAGGACGCCGCCGGCCGACCAGACCTGGTACCAGTAGCTCGCGCCCGGGACCAGGCGGGGGTCGAGATAGCTCGGCGCGGAGGTCTTCGCGATGACCTCGAAGGGTCCTGCTTCGGAGAAGGCGGACCGGCGGACCTGGAACGGTGCGCCGGAGGCGGTCCAGGTCAGGCTGATGCCGCCGGCGGATGGAGTTGCTGTGAGGCCGCCGGCCGGCGGGCCGCGGCCGCAGGAGCCGCAGAAGGTCACCGAGCTCTGCTGTTGGGCGGAGCGGCCCTGGCTGTCGGTTGCGGTCAGGCGCACGTCGTAGGTGCCGACGAGGCCGGTCGTGTTCCAGTAGGCGGCCCAGGCGGCCAGCTGCGAGAGGCCGAGCGAGGACCCTCCCGCTGCGCCGATGGGCAGCGGGTCAGCGACCTGGAGCCAGCTGCTGCCGCCCTCAGGCGCGAAGGCGAAGCCGACCGCGGTGATTCCAGCCCCGGAGCTGGCGGCGGCCGAGAGGAGCGTCTCGCCAGGCAGGAGCGAGGTCGCCTCTGCGGCGGCGGGGGCGAGCAGCTGGAGCTGCGGGCCCCGCGTCGTCCAGGTCGCCGGCGTGGTCAGCCAGGCGGGGCTGCTGAGCTGGCTCTCGTTGCCGGCCGCGTCGGTGGCGGTCACCACGTAACCGACGTCGGCCGCGCCGGGAAGGTAGCCATCGACCAGGCTGGTGCCGGTGATGCCCGACCGGACCAGCATGAAGTCGGAGCTGCTCGGGTCGATCCGGTAGACCGAGTAGGTCAGGGGAAGGCTGCTGCTGGGCGCGTTCCAGCTGATGCCGACGGCGTCAGCCTGGGCGGTGGCGGTGACCTGGAGCGGGACCGGAGCCCAGTGGACGACCTGGACCAGGTCGGCCGCCGTGGTCTCGAGCGCGGTCCCATTCGGCGCCAGCGCGACGGCGCGGACCTGGTAGCTGCCGACCGCCACGCCTGCGGTGCGGACGGGGCCGAGCGCCGTCCAGCCGGAGCCACCGGAGGTCGCGGCGAGCGTCGCCAGCGTGCTCCAGCTCGGCCCGGAGCTGGAAGAGGCGGGCGCGAGCTCGATCCGGACCTGGCTGACGAGCAGCGTGCTGCCTCCCTGCGCAGACAGGTTCAGCTGCCGGCCGGCGAGCACCGTGCCCGGACTGGTCGCCGGGCCGAGCTCGAGGTCGCCCGGTTGCGCGCCGGCGGCCGGGGCAAGTCCGGACCCCACCACGAAATCGAGGGCCGTGTCGGGCGGCGGAGGCAGCGGAAGGACGAGCGAGGCGACCACCGTCGAGCTCACGCTGAGGGCCCCTCCGGCGCTTGCCCGGACCCGGTAGTAGGCCAGGCCGCCGACCGCTCCGGCCTGGTCCACGAAGACGGTCGAGGCGGTGGTCCCGGCGATGACGAAGGGGCCGCCCGGGTCCCAGCCACGTTCGACCTGGTAGCCGGTGGCATGATCCGACGCGGTCCAGCCGAGGCTGACTCCGCCCGCCGCCGCCCGGGCGCTGAGCCCGCTCGGGGCGAGGAGCGATGCCGCGCCGGACGAGGCGGGCGTCGCGGTCGGGAACTGGGCGACCACGCTGGCCGACGCGAGGCCCTCGCCGCCGTCGGCGTCCACCGCCTGGACCCGGTACTCGGAGCTGCCGCCGGACCCCGCCGAGGTGTCCAGGTAGTCGGGGCCCGAGGTGCGGTCGAGCAGCTGCCAGCCGGATGCGCCGAGCCTCCAAACCGAGTAGGCCGGAGGCAAGGTCTGGGAAGAAGGCATCCAGTGCAGGCGGATCCCTCCGCCGGCGACCTGGGCGACGGGCGCCGACGGCGCCGCGAGCGCGACCGGAGCCGCCGTCAGGAAGCCGCTGGTCGGGCTGAAGATGGACCCGGAACGGGCCCGGACCAGCCAGTGGCCGGGCGCCAGCACGCTGGTGTCCCAGTCCGCCGAGCAGCCGTCGGCGCAGCTCACGGGGGCGGCGACCGGCAGCCAGGAGTTGCCGTCAGCGCTGTACTCGAAGACCGGCGAGGAGGAGGGAACCGCCTGGCCCCGGAGCAGGAGGCGGCCGGTGACCCTCCCGTCGACCGCGAGCGGGGCGCCCGACGGGAGCGTGACGCGGAGCCCGACCAGCGGCGCCGGCGCCCCGGCCTTGGCGGTTGCCTGCGCGGCGACCGCGTCGCTCAGCTGGCCGCCGCGGCCTACCAGCACCAGCTTATAGGTGTGCGCAGTTGTGCCTGCCGTGGTGTCGAGGTAGCTGCGGCTGTCGGCCGAGAGCTCTGCCAGAGGCTGGCTTGCGCCGTCCCGGTAGAGGCGGTAGACGGCCCCGGCCGCGCTCGCCGCCTGCTCCCAGGTGAGCGCGATGCCGCCCGCGACGGGCGCCGCCCCGAAGCCGAGCGGGGCGGTCGGCTTGCCGTTGTCGACGCGGTACTGCTGAGTGACCGTGAGGCTGTTCCCGGAGCCGTCGCTGACGACGCCGGTCAGGGTGTACGCCCCGTCGGTGACGCTCGTCGAATCCCAGCTGAGCGTTGAGGTCCAGGCCAGCGGGTCGCCCCCGGCCGGGGTCGAGCCGGCGCTGCCGATGCCGGCGGTTCCCGCGGGACCGGTCAGGGTCCAGCTGACGTGGCCGGTGCCGGTGCCGGTGCGGCCGTCGAGCCGGAGCAGGACGGTCCCGGACAGGGTTCCTCCGGCGGGGCCGATCCGGGAGACGGTGGGCTGGCTGGTGGCGGCCTGCCAGACGACGCTCGCCCCCAACGCGGCTCCGAGGGCGCCACCGGCAAGGTCGGGGACGACCCGGTAGACGTAGGCGGCGCCAGGGGTGCCGCCGGTGTCGACCAGCGCGGTCCCGCTGCTGGTCGCGACGAGGGCCTGCTGGCCGCCGGGCTGGCCCCGGTAGACGTGGTAGCCGGTCGCGCCGCTGACGGCCACCCAGCTGAGCTGGACGTGGCCGTCCTGGGCCGTCGCCAGCAGCCCGGCCGCCGTGGCATCGAGGGGAACGACGGTGACCGTCAGCGCCGGGGTGGCGAAGCGCTCGTCGAGCAGGGGCTGGGAACCGTCGCAGCCGCCGAGGTCGGTCGTCCCCATCGCACACGCCCGGAGGGTCATCACCCGGTAGGAGCTGGCGCCGGCTGCCACCGGCGAGTCCTGGAAGGCGGGTCCGGTGACGCGGCCGACCGCCTCGTACGGGCCGGCCGGTGCGGGGGCCCGGAACACGGCGTAGGCGACGGCCCCCGTCGCGGCGGTCCAGCTCAGCGTGACGGTGGCGCCGGCCGAGGAGCCGATCAGCCCGGTCGGAGGGGGCGGTGCCGCGGGCGCGGTGGCAAGCGCCACCGTCACGGGGTCGGCCGCGAATCGAGAGTCCAGCGCCGGTTGGGGGTCGTCGCAGCCGCCCCTGTCGGTGACCGACGCGTCGCAGGCCCGGAGCGACATCACGCGGTAGTAGCCGGTGCCGGCCAGGGGCGCCGTGTCCTCGAAGGCGGGCGTCGTCGTCCTTCCGACCTGGATGTAGCCGGCGGCCGCCGAGGACGACCGGAACACCGCGTAGGCGGAGGCGCCGGCCGCCGCGGTCCAGGCGAGCGCCACCGTGGTGCTGGTCGCCTGCGCAGTCAGCGCGGTGGGCTGGCCGGGGACGGTCACAACGGCGGCTGGGGCGCAGGCGGATGCGACCGTGTTGACGCAGCTGATGCCGGGCAGGCCGCTGTAGAGCTGTGTGAGCGCGGCGATCCGCCCGGCCGGGGCGTTTACCGCGGCCAGCCCGGTAGCAGCGTCGAAGCTGACCGGCGTCCCGCCCTGCTGCGCGACCGCGGCGCTCGCCTGGGCCCCGGTCGTGCCGGGGCTGAAGCGGAGGTATAGGTTCGCGGCCGAGCTCGGCGCCGGCACGGTCACCGGTGGCGCGGCCACCGTGGCGGGCGGCGCGACCACGGTCGCCGCCGGCACGACGCGGTGGACGGTTGTCACGCTGACCGGCGCCGGCGCGACTGCAACCGGGGCGACCGCCTGGGGGATCGGTGGACCCTGGAGGATCAGCTCGCCGGTGTCCGCGTTGTAGGAGGCGACCGTGAAGTTGAGGCTGCGGGCCAGCTCGTCAAGCCGCGCCCGGTCCACGTGCGGCGGCAGCATCGCGCGCCAGACGTCGTTCAGGGGGTCGATCAGCTCGGGCACGATGGTCGGAAGGGAGACCAGCGCCAGGCTCCCCGAATCCTCGAGGTTGGGGATCCAGTTGACGACGGTGAGCCGGTTGGAAGCGAGGTAGTCGTCGATCTCCTTCTGGGTGGCGACCGCCGGGAACTCCACGAAGGCGGTGCCCGAGTCGACCTGGCTCACCCGAACCTGGGGAAGGTCGAACAGGTAGCGCCCAAGCGCGGGGTAAGCGGCGGCGAGCGTCAGGCCGTAGGGATCGGCAGCGACCTGGGCCGCATGCGCTGACGTGAAGGGGGCGAAGTGGAGCACGACGCTCGTTTCGCCGGGAACCCGGTCCATGCCGAGGATCTGGGTCGCAGCGGGTCCGGTCCCCTGCGCGGGGGAGCTCGAAGGAGCTGCCGGACCGCCAGCAAAAGCCAGGCTGCCAATGCTCTGGGCGACCACGCTGAGCGCCAGGCAGGCGGCCAGGGCCCACGCGATGGTGAGGCCGCCCAGGCCGGCGCCTCCCCACGGCCTTCGCTCGGCCGCTCCGATCAACTGGCGCACCGAAGGCGTTGAGGGAGGACTGGCCAGCTCGAGATATCCGGTCCGCCCCTCCGCTCCCGCCGTTCGCGACCGACCGACGGCGCACACGCGCCAACGACTGCTACGGAAAAGACTGACACGTTCCCCCCTCGATTCCTCGGCACGCGGCCCCCCGGCCGCCACCGTAGGGTGCGATTCTTCGCTACTGAAGAGCGCCTGTCAAGGGCGGGTTGTTAGGCGACGACATGAAATCTGACTACGCTGCTGTCGCTTTTCGATTCGCTCCGAAAGTGGCTTGGCTCCGCTCCGCCATCGCTCTACGAATGTGACGCGCGCGCACGCGCGTGGGCCTCGCGCTCCGTCATTCCGGTGACGGAAATCACCCTCTATTGGTGATGGACATCACCTCCCGAAAAAAGGTGACCGCGACTCAGCGCATCGCCCGGTCAAGCAGGTCCCTCACCAGCTTCGAGGTGGTGACCCTCTTGCCGGCGCGGAGCCCCTCAATCTGGCGCTCCCGGATCCACGCCGTCTGCTCCGGTGAGAGGTAGATGACCACCCGCTCGACGCCCCCCGCGGGCGTCTCCGGGACCGCCTTAGTGGCCGCTCGCCGAGGCGGCGTGGTCTTCTTCAGGCTGGGCTTGGTCGCCGTCTTGGTCGCCGTCTTGGTCGGCACTTTGGTCGGCCCTGTGGGGGCGGGCGGAGGCGAGGTTGGCGGGGTGGGAGGACGAGGCGCCGGCGGTGCATTGCGCCCCCAGCGGCCGCGACGCTCCAGCTCGTCGAGGCCGCTAGACATGCTGCCCGACCGCCTCCGCGACGGCGCGCAGCTCGCGCGCGGCGCGAGCGACCCTGAACCCGGGCTGCGGCGCGAGCACCAACGCGGAACGAAGCTGCCGCCGCGGCCACCAGGGGTGAAAGCTCACCGGTGGGCCGACGGGCATGCCGGCAAAGGGGGCGAGGAGCCGCCGCAGGCGCTTCAGCTGAGCGCGCGGCGTGACCAGGGGAACCATGTTGGGAACCAGCAGCACGGGGTTTTCAGCGAGCCCTTCCTCCAGCATCCGGGCCAGCGCGTTGAGGTCACGCTCGCGAAGGAGGACCGGGACGACGACGAGGTCGGCCGCCCGGACAGCCGCGCTGGTGAGGCCGTTGAAGCCGGGGTGGGTGTCGATGATGGTCAGCCGCTGCCAGTCCGCCGCCCAGGCCTTCAGGCGGCGCGAGATCAGCTCGTCGGCCATCGCCGCCCCCCGCTCGAAATTGGTCAGATCGGGGTGGCTGGGCACCAGGTCGGGCCGGTAGCGGTGCCTCACCAAGCGCGGCGTGCGCCCGGAGGCGAGACTGTCGAGGAGGGGCTGGCGATGGTGGTCGTGGTAGTCGAAACCCCAGCTCAGGGTGACGCCGCCGCCCGACCAGTCGAAGTCGACCAGGACCGCGTCCATGGCGGCCGCCAGCTCGAAGGCCAGGCTGGACTTTCCGATCCCGCCCTTCTCGCTGACGACCGCCACCACCTTCGGCTCCATCCCGCGCCAATCATAGTCACTTGTGCACAAGTGCAGATGGTGCCGATAGCAGTCACATGGACATTAGTGCACCTGTGACCAAGGGTCCACGTGGCTGACATCGAGCTGGCTCTTTTTGGGGAGCGGGCCAGTCAGCAAAGACTCATCGCGGATGACTGAGAAGCCAACAAGAGCAGTTGCAACCGCCCTTGACAAGCGAAATAAGTCGGCTCATTGTCACGGCCGCGACGGTCGAGGAGGAGGGGCTTGGCCGCGCGTTCGTTGCTTAGGGGAAGCTGTCGATTGAGGGGAATGGGGACCGTGTCCGCATCACGGGTTCGGTGAGCGGACGCTTGTGAGCACACTCGCTCGGAGCCGGTCGCTCGACGATCCACGCGCCGGTCTTGGCGGCCTCGCCGTCGCTTCGGCGCTCGCCTTCCTGCTCATGGTTTCAGTCGTCGCCCAGGGCCTCGGCCCGCTCGCCGGCTCGGTGCTCGGAATCAGGTCGGCGGCAGCCGGAACGGCGGCGCCGGCGCCGGTCGTAAAGCGACCGACCCCGATCGCGGTCGAGCCGGGGACCGCAGGCGAGGTCGTCCTCCGCTTCGCCCCCTTCACCCCCACCGCCGTCGCCGAGCAGTGGGCGGCGCCCTACGGTCTCGAGCCGGTCGCCGCCTACCCCGCGATCGGCAGCTACGCCTTCGCCGTCCCTCAGATCCGTGTCAACCCGATCTCGCCCGACACCGCCGCGGTCACCTTCCCGGCCGGGACGGCGGCAGCCGACGTCGCGACCTACATCGCCGACAACCACCTGACCCTGGTTCGCTGGCTGCCCGCGGCGCCGGCCCGGGTGCTGGCCGGCGAGCAGTGGTCCCGGTCTCGCTCGGCTGTCGTCCAGCTGCCCCAGGTCAAGCTTCAGCTCGCCGACGCCGCCAAGGGAATCTGGGCAGCCGCGCTGCCGGCCCACCTGGCGCCGGCGCGCCTCGCCGACTGGGCGAAAGCCAACGGTCTCCAGGTCGTCTCCTACGACCCGACCACCGGCGACCTTCGGGTCTTCGTGCCGGGCACCGCGCTGCCCCCGGTGGACACCACCAGCGCCCAGCTCGCGGCTCTCCAGCAGGCACTCCAGGCAGCGTCCCGGAGCGCGACCTACACGCCGCCCGCGCCAGCCCCGGTGGTGACCTACGGCGCGCCGACCGGCCTCACCGTGGTGGCCGGCGCGGATGGCGCGACCCTGACCTGGAGCGCCGGCCAGGGGGCGACCGGCTACGCCATCTACCGCTCGGCGGCGGCGTCCGGACCCTTCACCTACCTTGTCCAGACGAGCACCCTCACCTACAAGGACGCTGCCGCGCCGGTGGGCCTCGACTACTACCGGGTGATGACGCTCCACCCCTGCTCGGCGACCGCCGCCGACCGGGGCGGCTGCCTGGTGGCGCAGCCGGCGCTCGACTCCCGCTACGCGACGAGCGTCGTCTCCGTCACCCAGACCGCCACTGCCAGCAGCGCCACAGGCACCGGCGGCGACACCACGGGCGGCACGCCAATGACCGGCACGCCCACGACCGACACCACCGGCAGCTCCGGCTCGAACACCACGCCGCCGATGCCGGCCCCGTCCGGGCTGGTCGCCCAGCCGGCCGCCGCCGGTGCCGCCGGCGCCACGCTGACCTGGACCGCGGTGGCCGGTGCCACGGCCTACGCGGTCTACCGCTCGGCGTCTCCGACGACCGGCTACTCCTACCTCGGCCAGACGGACACACTGAGCTACATCGACGCGATGGCGCCGGCGGGCATCAGCTACTACCGGGTCATGACGCTGCGCGCGTGCGCACCCGGCACCACCGACGTCGGCGGCTGCGCGGCTCAGCAGCCTGCGCTCGACGACCGCTTCGCGGCGCCGCCGGTCTCCGTCGCGGTCCCGCTGCCGGCGACCATCGCACCGACCGGCACCGATCCGTCGACGACCGGCGGCACGCCGGCGGCGGCGCCCAGCCTGCAGGCTTTCGCCCGCGACGGGCACGTCGAGCTGACCTGGCCCGGCATCGCCGGCGCCGGCTCCTACCGCGTCTACCGGGCGGCGCCGGGCGGCCAGCTCGCGCTGGTCGGCAGCACGACCGGCACGACCTTCGTCGACGTCGGCGGCGACACCGGCGCGACCTACCAGTACCAGGTCATCCCCGACGCGCCGGCCACCGCCACCCAGATCAACGCGAGCGTGGTCTGGCAGGCGGCGACCACGCCCCCCACCGTCACCCAGCTCTCGCCCAACGCAGCGACGGTCGGTGGCACCATCCAGCTCAAGCTCGACGGCCGCAGCGGCGACGGGGTCGGCACCGTCACCTGGAGCATCCAGGCGGCGACCGGCTGGACCGTCATCGGCAACGCCGCCGGCCATGCCTCGGCGAACGACCCGCTGGCCTGGACGTCGGCGCTGGGCTGGGACACCACAGCCACGGTCGATGGCTCGCAAACCTTGCGGGCCGCCGTCGCCGACGGCGCGGGGAACCAGGCACAGGCGACGGTGACCGTCCGCATCGACAACGGTCGGCCGCCTTCGCCCACCGGCTTCGGCGCCGCCGGGTCTCCGGGCGGCGTCGCGCTCACCTGGCAGCAGCCGGCGTACGCGGACGCCGCTTCCTACCAGGTCTACCGCGACGGTTCGAGCCAGGCCCTGGTCGAGCTCGCATCCGACCGCCGCTCCTACGTCGATTCCTCCGCCGGACCCGGCGCCCATTCTTACCGGTTGGCCCTGATCGGCCGCAACGGTCGTGCCAGCGACGCGGTGACGGCGAGCGCTACAGTCGGCGCGGGTCCGGCGCCGGCGGCCGCGATCACCGTCCACCCCTTCCTGCCGAACGGTGCGCCGCTGGCGGGTGACGCCTCGGTGAAGGGCAGGCTGCTGGTCGAGGCCGACTTCGTCGCGACATCAGGCGCGACCTTCGAGTACAGCTCGGACGACGCCAACTGGACGGCGGTGAGCGTGCCCGCGAGCTGCGCGAGCGGCACCTGCATGCTCGACTGGGACGCCGGCTCCCTGCCCGCGGGCCACTACTCGCTGCGCGCACGTTCGGCCGGCGCCACCAGCGAGAGCCACGGCATCAACGTCGCCGCGCCCGTCCAGCTCGCGGCACCGCTCAACCTGGCGGCGGCGGCGACGGGGGCCGGCATCCGGATCCACTGGGCGCCGGCGCCGGCGACCGCGCCGGCCGCCTACTCGATCTGGCGGCAGGGTGGAACCGGCTGGCAGCTGCTCGGCCGCGTCAGCGGCACCACCTACGACGACCTCGGCGGCGGGCCGGCCGCGACCTACCGGGTGCAGGCGATCGACGCCGCCGGTGTCGAAGGGCTTGCGTCGCAGCCGGTCACGGTGAGCGGTCCCATCGTCGAGCGCTCGGCCACCATCGCCGGCGCCGCGGCGCCCGCGATTCCGACCGGGTTCCGGGCATTGAGCGCCGCGGGTAGGGTGGTCCTCTACTGGAGCCCGAGCAGCCAGGCGACCAGCTACTCGATCCAGCGCTCGCTGCTGGCGGGCGCTCCGTTTAGCGAGATCGCGACCACCAGCGGCACCAGCTACCTCGACCGCGCCGGTCCGATCGGCAGCCAGGTCTACTACCGGGTCGTCGCCCTCGCGGGCAGCGCGAGCAGCGATCCCTCGCCAGTCGTCGCCGCGGTCCAGGTCCCGCTCGCGGCCGCCGCCCCGCAGGGGCTGATCGTGGCGGTCGGCCCTGCGCCGGCTCCTGCCGCCCTGCCCGTCGAGCTGGTCCTCGGTCCTTCGCCGGCGGGCCCCGTCCTGTCCGGCGCGCAGGCCGACCTCG
>WNFM01196920.1_pt2 | contig 12931 bp, 15 predicted proteins | sample 5400271 | NCBI WGS metagenome assembly WNFM01 (sample SAMN13153352, study PRJNA577476) | soil metagenome | isolation source: 60 cm saprolite on Douglas fir-dominated hillslope | place: USA:California | collected 2013-09-17 | reverse complement strand
GATCTCGGCCTCGTTCACGCCGAGCTGCTCGGCAATGATCTTCTTGACGCGTTGCTCTACGTTTTCCATCCGCTGCTCCTTTCCTTGTCTTTCAAGGAAAAATTTCGATTTATGGGGGCAAGATCCCGGTTAAGGGCCGATCCCGAGGCGCCGACGAGAGGGGCCGTATTTTACGACATATACATGCCGCCGTTTACGTGCAACACCGCGCCGGTAACATACCCGGCCCGCGGCGAAGCCAGATACGCCACGGCCGCCGCCACGTCCTCTGGCGTCCCCAGGCGTCCCAGCGGAATGTGATCCAAGAGGGCCTTTTTCTGCTCCTCGGCCAGCGCGCGCGTCATGTCGGTGTCGATGAATCCCGGCGCCACGCAGTTCACCGTGATATTGCGGCTCCCCAGCTCGGCCGCCAGCGACTTGGTCATGCCGACGACGCCGGCTTTGGCCGCGGCGTAGTTCGCCTGACCTGGATTGCCCGAAGCCCCGACCACCGAAGTGATGTTGATGATGCGCCCCCAGCGCGCCTTCATCATGCCGCGCATGACCGCCCGCGAAAGACGGAAGACCGCGCGCAGGTTGGTCTCGATTACCTCGTCCCAGTCGCCGTCCTTCATGCGCAGCGCCAGGTTGTCGCGGGTGATCCCCGCATTGTTGACGAGTACCAGGATATCGCCGACTTCGTCCTGGATCGCCTCCAGAAGCGAGTCCGCCTGTGCCGCGTCCCTCACGTTCAAGATCTTCCCTATCAAGCCGCCGCCGGTGATGCCTTTCGCGCCGGCTTCGGAGGTCGCGGTGCCAACGACCGTCGCACCCTGCTTCGCCAGAAGGGACGCGATCGCACGCCCGATGCCCCGGGACGCTCCCGTTACCAGCGCGACTCTTCCGTCGAGCATTCTCAGTTCCCTTTGATTGCTTGCAATGCCTGCTCCAGCGACCTGCGATCGGAAAGCGATAGGGATGGAACCCGGGCGTCGATCCTCTTGGTGAGCCCGGCGAGAACCTTTCCCGGCCCGCACTCGACGATGTGCGTAACGCCCGATTCGATCATCCGCCGGATCGTCTCGACCCAGCGCACCGGCGAATAGGCCTGCCGGACCAGGGCGTCCTTGATCCTGGCGGGATCGCTTTCGATTTTTACGTCGACGTTGTTCAGCAGCCCGATCTTCGGGCGGGACAGTGAAACATCCTTCAGAAAACCCTTCAGCCTCTCTCCGGCGGGCTGCATCAGGCTGGAATGAAACGGCGCGCTGACGGGTAGCGGCAGCGCGCGCTTCGCGCCGCGCGCCTTGCAGGCCTCGATGGCGCGCTCGACAGCGGATTTCTCTCCAGCGATCACCACCTGTCCCGGCGCGTTGAAATTCACCGCCTGTACCGCACCGCCTGCCGCGGCACACGCCTCCCGCACTTTGTCGTCGTCCAGGTTGAGGATCGCGGCCATGGCGCCCTGACCCTCGGGCACCGCTTCCTGCATCGCCCGGGCGCGAAAGCGCACCAAGGGAAGACAGTCCGCGAAAGTCAGCGCGCCAGCGGCGACGAGCGCGGTGTATTCCCCAAGGCTGTGGCCGGCGACTATTTCCGGCTCGGGTCCGCCCAGTGCGCGCCACGCGCGGTACGCCGCGCAACCCCCGGTGACCATCGCGGGCTGGGTGTTCACGGTTTGATTCAGTTTCTCTGCCGGGCCTAAATCCAGGATATTCGTGAATTCCTTTCCCAGAGCGTTTTCCGCTTCCTGTCGCACTGCGTCGATTTCCGGCAAGCCTGCGTACTCCTTGAGCATGCCGACCGACTGCGAGCCCTGCCCCGGGAAGACCATCGCCAGCCTCATCTCACATCGTCGCCAGCGTGGCGCCCCAGGTGAAGCCCCCGCCCACGCCTTGCATCATGACGCGGTGGCCGGCGCGGATCTTTCCCGCGCGCACGAATTCGTCGAGCGCGAGCGGCACCGAGGCGGCGGAAGTATTGGCGTGGTGATCGACCGTGACGACGAGCTTTTCCGAAGGCAAGCCGAGCTTGCGGGCGGTCGCGTCGAGGATGCGGACGTTCGCCTGATGCGGAATCAGCCAGTCGACGTCCTGCATCGTCATTCCGGCGGCCGCCACAGTCTCGCGCGCGACCTCCTCGAGTACTTTCACCGCGAACTTGAATACGCCCTGCCCGTTCATCTGCAGAAACGGCGAGCCGACGATGCAGCCGTTGGAGACATTGCCTGGAACCGAGAGCAGATCGACCTGGCTGCCGTCGGCATGCAGCACGCTGGCGTGGATACCTGGCTTCGAGTCGGCGGCAAGCACCACGGCGCCCGCGCCATCGCCGAACAGTACACAGGTCCCCCGATCGTTCCAGTCAAGGATGCGAGAGAAGACTTCGGCCCCAACTACCAGCGCCTTCTTGTGAGACCCGCTCCGGATGAAGCTGTCGGCAGTGGCCAGCCCGTATACGAACCCGCTGCAGACCGCCTGGATGTCGAATGCCGCACAACCTTTGATGCCGAGCTTCGCCTGCAGCAAGCACGCGGTGCTCGGAAAGACATAGTCTGGAGTCGAGGTCGCGACCACGATGAGATCGATCTGGCTTGCATCGACGCCCGCAGCTTGCAGCGCGCGGCGGCTTGCTTCCAGAGTCGGCGATGTGCCGGCGCGCGATCCCCGTGCGGCTGCGGATCCACTCGTCGCTGGTGTTCAGCCGCGCCGCGAGCTCATCGTTCGTCACGACGCGGGGCGGCAGGAAGCTGCCGGTGCCGGTGATCCTCGAGTAGGTCACTCGCTTGCAGCCTGAGCTTGAACCTGCGAAGGCGGGTGAAGCTGCGCCATCTTATGCGCGATGCGCTCGGGCACGTTGTTGCGCACTTCCTCGACCGCGCGCTGCAGAGCGTGACCGAACGCGTAGGCGTCGGCCGAGCCGTGGCTCTTGATGACGATGCCGCGCAGGCCGAGAAGGCTCGCGCCGTTGTAGCGGCCCGGATCGATGCGCGCGCGCAGCGCGTTGCGTACGGGCGCCGCCAGCCAGGCGACGAACATGCGCCACGGGTTTCGCATGAATTCCTGGCGCAGCAGTCCGATCATCATCGTGACAATACCCTCCGACGCCTTGAGAAGCGCGTTGCCGACGAAGCCGTCGCAAACCACGACATCCGTAGTGCCCTTGTAAATGTCGTCGCCTTCGACGTTGCCGTGGAAGTTGAGCCCGCTCGTGCGCAGCAGATCGCCGGCTCGCTTGACGGTCTCGTTGCCCTTGATGTCTTCGACGCCGATGTTGAGCAGGCCCACGGACGGCCGCTCCTTATGCTCGACGGCGGCGACCAGCATGGCGCCCATGATGCCGAATTGCATGAGCTGCTCCGGCGTGCAGTCGACGTTTGCGCCAAGATCCAGCACGTAGGTATACGCGCCACGCGAGTTGGGCAGCACGGTGGCGATCGCCGGCCGGTCGACGCCCGCGATGGTCTTCAGGACGAAACGCGAGATCGCCATCAGGGCTCCGGTATTGCCCGCGCTCACGCAGGCGTGCGCCTCGCCGCTCTTGACGAGGTTGACGGCGACCCGCATCGACGAGTCCTTCTTGTAGCGCAGCGCCTGAGCCGGGGGCTCGTCCATGGCGACCACCTCGGTCGCCGCTTGCACGCGCAGCCGCGGCCCGTACGACATGCCGCGCGCAGTGAGCTCCAGCTCCAAGGCTTCGCGCAGCCCGACCAGGACGATGGCAGCTTCCGGATGGCGCGCGAGGAACTCGAGCGCCGCGGCAACCGTCACCCTGGGGCCGTGATCGCCCCCCATGCAATCGACGGCTACGGTGATCAGCGGGGCTACTCGCCTTTGGTCTTCGAGACCTTCTTGCCGCGGTAAAAGCCGGTCGGACTGACGTGGTGGCGCAGATGCGTTTCCCCCGAGGTCGGCTCGACCGCGAGCGTCGGCCCGCTCAAATGATCGTGCGAGCGGTGCATGCCGCGTCGCGACGCAGACTTCTTGTTCTGCTGAACTGCCATGATGAAGCTCCTTTCTTCGTCTGAATAGTTGGCACGCGCCTCAAGGCTTGTCGCGAAGCAGGCCGCGCAGGCCCGCAAACGGCGAAAACTTTTCTTCGTAGCCAGTTGCTGCGCCCGCCGAGCAGCCGTCGTGCCGCGGCGCGTAAGGCACAGCAAGAATCAGCTCGTCCTCGATCAGCTCGCGCAACGCCATTTCCTTTCCTGCCAATACCCGGGCCGGCGCCTGCGCGTCCGCCGGATCGGAGTCGATTTCGGCCTGAGTTGCGGCGAGAACGAGCATCTCTTCCTCGCTTATCTCGAATCGCATCGCCTCGAGGCAACGCTGGCAGCGCAACGGAAGCGTACCGCGCACTTTCACGCGCAGGCTCGGGCGGCCCCGCGCGTCGCGCAGCCCCTTTACCTCGTAGGCGACTTCCCCGGCGTCTGAAGCGAGCAGATCGCGCAACCTGGGGAAGCCGCCGAGCGGCATGACCCCCTGCTGCATTGCGCCGGCCGACGCGAATTCGAAGCCGTCGATCACCGGCTGGTGCGACATAAACGGAGAATGATACCATTCACAAAAACCTCCGTCAAAACAAAGTGATGGCTCAACCCCGCCGCCTCGTTCTTGCTTCCACCTCACGCTACCGCCGCGAGCTGCTGCAACGTCTCGGCCTGCCCTTCGAAGCTGCCTCGCCGCATTTTGACGAAACACCGGTTCCCGGGGAGGGCACGGCCGCCACGGCCCTGAGGCTTTCGAAGGGTAAAGCGGAATCACTCGTCAGAACTTTTCCTGACGCGCTCATTATCGGCGCGGACCAAGTCGCATCGAGCGAAGGTCGGAGACTCGACAAGCCCGGCGATCATGAGAACGCAGTACGGCAATTGCGCGCCTTGAGCGGCAAGTCGGCGCAGTTCGATACCGCTGTATCGCTGCTCGATGCGCGCGAGGGCGGGCTGCAGTCACGGGTGGTGCCCTGCCGCGTCACTTTCAGAAGTCTTGATGAAAAAATCATCGAAGCCTATCTCCGGCGAGAGCAGCCCTACGATTGCGCGGCAAGCGCCAAGGCGGAAGGCCTGGGCATAGCGCTCATCGAGCGCATCGACACCGAAGACCCGACTTCGCTCGTGGGGCTGCCGCTAATCGCACTCACGGCGATGCTGGAGCGCGCCGGGCTGCCGGTACTTTGATTCTCTATACGATTCCCACGCCACTGGGTGGCACGCCGCAGGAGGCATTGCCCGCCCCTTCGCTCGAGATCATCAGGACGATCAGAAATTTCGTCGCCGAGAACCCAAAAACAGCGAGGGCTTTTCTCGCATCCGTCAGGATGCCGCTGGCCATCAAAGACATTTCAATTGCAACCCTGGACGAGCACACCAAGGACATCAACCCCTTGCTGAGACCCTTGCGGGATGGCGATACGCTCGGCCTGGTCTCGGAAGCCGGCTGCCCCGCGATCGCCGATCCGGGAGCCGCCCTCGTCGAGGCCGCGCACCGCGAGGGCTTTCGCGTGATACCCCTGATAGGGCCCTCTTCGCTCGCGCTCGCGCTGATGGCTTCGGGGCTGGAGGGACAGCGGTTCGCCTTTTGCGGCTATTTGCCGAGAGACAAGGCCGAACGCGAAAAAAGAATTCGCCAGCTCGAGAGGCGCTCGCGGGATGAGCGCGAGACCGAGATTTTCATCGAGACCCCCTACCGCAACGACGCGCTTCTCGTATCGCTCCTGGACGCTTGCGACGTCAGGACCCGGCTATGCGTTGCTGTCGATCTAACGCTTGCATCCGAATCCATTCAGACGAAGTCGATTCGGGAATGGAAAACCGCTCGGCCGCTGATCGGGAAGCGTCCGGCGGTATTCCTGCTCTACGCCCCTTAGCGCAGCAGGCCTGGCGAGTAACGCAGCGCGTATTCGGCGAGCGCGCTTCCCATGCTCGCGCCAAACCGTTTCGCCACCTTCTCGAAAAGCCTTTCCTTCTCGGTGTAGTCGACGATCTCCTCGGCTTTGATCACCTCGCGTGCGACATAGTCCAGGCTGCCGATGCCGTCGGCCAGGCCGAGCTCGACGCTCTTCTGCCCGCTCCAGATCAGGCCGCTGAACGTATCGGGACTCTCCTTGAGCCGCTTGCCCCGGCCCTCGCGCACGACGCTGATGAACTGCTGGTGAATCTCGTCGGTGAGTTTCTTGGCGTACTCCCTGTGCTTCTCGTCAAGCGGGCTGAAAGGATCGAGCATCGCCTTGTTCTCGCCTGACGTGATCAGGCGCCGCTCGACGCCGACCTTGTCCATGAGCCCGGTGAAGCCGAAGCCGTTCATCAATACGCCGATCGAGCCCACGATGCTCGACTTGCTGACGTAGATGCGATCGGCGCCCACCGCGACGAAATAGCCGCCGGAAGCGCAAATGTCTTCGACCACGGCGTAGAGCGGGATGTCGGGATACTTCTGGCGCAGCCTGCGCATCTCGTCGTAGATCGTCTGCGCCTGCACCGGGCTGCCGCCAGGGCTGTTGATTCGCACCACGACGCCCTGCGTGTTCTTGTCCTTGAATGCAGCCTGCAACGCACCCGTTACCTTCTCGGCGCTGGCATCTCCGCCTGGGGCGATGATGCCGGTCACCTCGACCATCGCGGTGTGTTTGCCGCTGCCGTCGGCGCGGCCTTTCCAGTCCATTGCGAGCAGCACCGCAAGCGTGATGTAGGCGAAGGTCAGCAGCTTGAAGAAGATGCCCCACAGGCGTGCGCGCCGCTGCTCTTTGAGCGCCGCCGTGGCGAGCTTGGTGATCAGCTCGCGTTCCCACTGCTCGTTTTCAGCCATCTGCAAACCCCATGAAATAGACGCCGCCTGCGCGTTCTTCGACCTTGAGCTTTACCAGCGGCGTGCGATTGCACGGCCCGCCCAGGCAACGGCCGCTGCGCGCGTCGTACTCGGCGCCGTGCGTCGAGCATAGCAAATTGCGCCCGTCGGAATCGAAAAATATTCCCTCCTGCCAGTCGAGCTCCATCGCGACATGCGCGCAGCGGTTGAGATAGCCGTGCACCTCGCCGTGCTGACGGACGACGAAGGCCGGAGCGGGCCGCCCGAAGTACTCGACCTCGAAGCGCACGCCGCGGCCCGAATCGGCGAGCGCCCCCGAGGCGCAGATCAGGCGTTCCGTTTCAGCCATTCGCCCAGGGCCGCGACGCTTGAAATGCATGCTCGTGGATTGCAGGCGCGCAAGCCAGTTTCAGCATGCGCTCCATATGTGACCGCCAGCGCATCGACGCCGGCGGCCCGGGCCATGTCGAGATCGTGCGACGTATCGCCGACCATGAGCACGCTCCCCACGTCGACGCCCAGCTGCTCCATGAGTTCCAGCAGCATCGCCGGATGGGGCTTGGGGCTGGTTTCGTCGGCGCAGCGCGAGGCCGAAAAATAGCGCTGCAAGCCGCTGTCCCGCAGCGCACGGTCAAGACCTTTGCGGCTTTTCCCGGTTGCAACGGCCAGCATCCGCTCGTGCGACAGGCGCTCGAGCAGGTCGCGAATCCCGGGAAACAGAAGCATCGAGTCCTGGCGCCCAAGGAAATGCTTGCGATAGAGCGCGGCAAACTCGGTGTAGCGCTCGGTCGCCAGCCCCGGCACGGCGTAGCGCAGGGAGTCGTTCAGCCCGAGCCCGATCACGTGGCTCGCACGCTCCCGGTCCGGCACCTCGAGCGCCATGTCACGTGCCGCGTCCTGGATGCACTGGACGATCGTGCCCGCCGAATCGATCAGGGTGCCGTCCCAGTCGAACACGATCAGCGAATACTTCACCGGAACGCTTTCCTGACGTAGCCGTCCATGTCTTCGGGCAGTCTCGCCTCGAAGGCGAGCGCGACGGCCGTCAGCGGATGGCGCAGCGACAGCTTGCTTGCATGCAGCAGCAGTCTCTTCACGCCCTCCTTTGCCAACGCCCTGTTAAGCGGGAAATCGCCGTACTTGTCGTCGCCCAGCACAGGGTGACCCTCATGCGCAAGGTGCACCCGGATCTGATGGGTGCGTCCCGTCATGAGCCGCAGCTCGAGCAGGCTCGCCCCGCTCGCTGTCTTGAGCGGCTTCACTTTCGTGATGGCAGCCTTGCCGTCGTCCCGCACGCTGACCCGCCGCTCGCCCTGGGCATTTACGTATTTGTGAAGCGACTCGCGGATCTCGGTTTCTTTCTTGCTCCAAGAGCCCTTCACCACTGCAAGGTAGACCTTGACCACTTCGCCTTCCCGAAGCATCCGGTGCAGCTCGACCAGTGCGCTTCTCTTCTTGGCGATCATGAGCAGGCCCGAAGTGTCCCGATCCAGCCGGTGCACCAGCTCGAGAAACTTGGCTTGCGGCCGCTCGGCCCGCAGCGATTCGATGACCCCGAAGCTCACTCCGCTGCCTCCATGGACCGCTATGCCGGAGGGCTTGTCCACCACGATGAGGGCGGAATCCTCGAAGACGACGGGAAGGTTGAGGGGTTTTGCCTTCGCGGGTTTGGGCTCTGAAATTCTTACCGGCGGCACCCTCACCTTGTCCCCAATCTGCAGCCGGTATTCGGGTTTTACCCGTCCGCTGTTGACCCTGACTTGGCCACTGCGCAGCACCCGGTAAACGTGGCTTTTGGGGACCCCTTTGAGATGCCGCAGGAGGAAATTGTCGATGCGCTGGGAAGCGTTCTCCTCCCCGACTTCAAGCCAGGTCACCTGAGCCTTGCTTAAGTCTTTCATTTTCCGTATGATCTCAGCGTCGCTTCGAGTTGCGAGGCACAGGTCAGAATGGCGCGGTGAGCTTACGGGCCGCCGTGGCCGGGACCTGCAACCCGCCTCCTGTCCGGCTGAAAGCCGGGCCTGAAGCGCTGGTTAATTTCGCTCACCGGAAGTAGCGATACTACTAGAAGCGCGCGTAGGCGGATTGTCCCCTACTCAACCATTCCTTTTGACTGAAACCCACTAGGAGAGCACGGACCGATTAGACCTCGGTTCTCCTGCGCGCGCAGGAGAACAACAAAGTGAAGCGCATGCTGTTTAACGCGACCCAGCAAGAAGAGCTGCGAGTCGCGATCGTCGAAGGGCAAAAACTCGTCGACCTCGATATTGAATCAGCCTCAAGGGAGCAACGAAAAAGCAATATCTATAAAGGCGTAATCACCCGGATCGAGCCGAGCCTCGAAGCCGCGTTCGTCGACTACGGCGAGGAACGGCACGGGTTTCTGCCTTTCAAGGAAGTCTCCCGCAGCTATTTCAAGGCCGACATCGACGTCGGCCGCGCCCGCATCCAGGACGCGTTGCGCGAAGGCCAGGAACTGATCGTCCAGATCGAGAAGGACGAGCGCGGCACCAAGGGCGCCGCCCTCACGACCTTCATCAGCCTTGCCGGGCGGTACCTCGTACTGATGCCCAACAACCCGCGCGGCGGCGGGGTCTCGCGCCGCGTCGAGGGCGAAGAGCGCAACGAGTTGCGCGACACCATCGACCAGCTGCAGCTGCCCGAAGGGATGAGCGTCATCGCACGAACCGCGGCGATCGGCCGCTCGGCCGAGGAGCTGAACTGGGACCTGAATTACCTGATGCAGCTGTGGACCGCGGTCGACGGCGCGTCGAAGGACCAGTCGGGCAAGCCGTTCCTGATTTACCTCGAGTCCAGCCTGGTCATCCGGGCGATCCGCGACTACTTCCAGCCGGACATCGGCGAGATCCTGATAGACACCCAGGAGATCTACGACCAGGCGGTCGCTTTCATGCAGACCGTGATGCCGGGCAATGTCGGCAAGGTGAAGCTCTACCACGACGATGTTCCCCTTTTCTCCCGCTTCCAGATCGAACACCAGATCGAGAGCGCGTATTCGCGCCAGGTCGGCCTGCCGGCGGGCGGCGCGATCGTCATCGATCATACCGAGGCGCTGACTGCGATCGACGTCAACTCCGCCCGCGCGACGCGCGGCGGCGACATCGAGGAAACCGCGTATCGCACCAACCTGGAAGCCGCAGAGGAAGTAGCCCGCCAGCTGCGCTTGCGCGACCTTGGCGGCCTGATCGTGATCGATTTCATCGACATGGAATCGCAGCGCAACCAGCGCGAGGTCGAGAGCCGGCTGCGCGAAGCGTTGCGGTTCGATCGCGCCCGGGTGCAGATCGGCAAGATCTCCCGCTTCGGCCTGATGGAGCTGTCGCGTCAGCGCCTGCAACCCTCGCTCGAGGAAACGGCGCACATCAGCTGCCCGCGGTGTAGCGGCACGGGCTTCATCCGCGGCACCGAATCGACTGCGCTGCACGTTTTGCGCATCGTCCAGGAAGAAGCCATGAAGGAGAACACGGGCGCGGTACACGCGCAGGTGCCGGTCGATGTCTCCTCGTTCCTGCTGAACGAAAAGCGCGGAGAGATCCAGAAGCTCGAAGGCAGGCTCAAGGTAAACATCGTCCTGGTACCCAATCCGCATCTCGAGACGCCGCACTACAAGGTGCAGCGCCTGAAGCACGACGAGCTCAACGAAATGGAGCACGTTCCTTCCAGCTACGAGCTGGTCGAGCGCCCCGAGGAGCCGAAAGCGCCCGGTGCGGAAGCCGAGACCAAGGTCGAGCGCCAGCAGCCCGCCGTCAAGGGCATCACGCCGGATCAGCCGGCGCCGATCGTGGCCGATGCGCCGGCCGCGCCCCGCCCTGCTCCAAGGCCGCCGCAAGCTCAGCAACAGCGGCCGCAACCGGCCTTTCCGCCGGCGAAGGTCGAGGGGAAGCCGGGGTTTCTCGCGCGAATTTTCGGCATGTTCAAGGAACCGGGGGCGGCGCCCGTCACGCCGCAGCCGCAAAGACCGGCGCAGGGATCACAGCCTGGCCAGCGCGATCCGAGGCGCGACCAGCAGCGGCGCGACCAGCGCTTCGACAGAGGCCCGCGGCGGGACGGACGCGGCGACGGCCGGCGCGACGAGCAGCAACGTGGCGACCGGCAGCAGCAAGGCCGTCTCGAGGGGCGGCGCAACGGCCAGCGGGATGGACAACAGCAGCGCGATGGCCAGCATCGCGGTGACGGGCAGCAGCGCGGAGAGCGCCGGCCGGACCGCGGACCGCGGCACGATCGTGGTCCACAGCAGCAGCGCAGCCCGCAAAATCAGCAAGGGCGGCCACCGCAGCAGGGCCCCACTCCGCAACAGGGCCAGCCGCCTACCCAGGGAGGAGAAGCGCCTCAGTATCATCAGCTTGCACCGGAAGGGCAGCAGCCCCGCCCCGAGCGTGACGGCGAAGAGCACCGGCGCGGCCGGCGCAATCGCGGCGGACGCGACCGCAACCGCGGCGATCGCCCCCGGGACGAGCAGGCGCCGGTGGCTGCATCCATCATAGAAGAGCAACGGCGCATCCACGCGCTCGAGGCGCAACGCGAGCAGGAGCCTAAGGCGGCCGAGGAGCGCAGGGACGAGACGCCGAGGATGGGGGAACCGCGCAGGGAAGACGCCCGGCCCGTCGAGCCGCGGCCCGCGCCGGCGCCTTCTCCAAGGCTGGAAGAGCCGCGCATCAATCCCAAGGAGCTGCTCGAGAGCGCAGGCCTGGTGATGATCGAGACCGACCGGTCGAAGGCCCCGGCCCAGCCGCTGGCCGAAGAACCGGTTCATCTTGGACGGCCGCGCCGCGAGCGTCCCAAGCCGCAGCAGGACGACGAGCTGCAGCAGGTCGAGACCAAGCCCTAGGAAACTTTCGAGCGGACCTCGTCCAGAATCGCCAGGCAGCCCGCTTCGACCAGGTCCAGCACCCGGTCGAAGCCCTCCGGGCCGCCGTAATAGGGATCGGGAACATCGCGCCCCCTGATGAACAGGCGGATCTTGCCGCGCTGCTCGGGCGCGCAATGGCGCTGCAGGATCTCCAGGTGGCTCCGGTCCATCGCCAAGATGAGATCGAAGTTCTCGAGGTCTTTCTTGCGGACCTGGCGCGCGCGCAGCGCGCTCAGATCGTAACCGCGTCGCCTGGCGTGGTCCTGGGCGCGCCCGTCCGGTGCTTCGCCGACGTGATAACCGTGGGTGCCGGCGGATTCGACCTGAATCGACTCTGACAGCCCCGCTTCGCGCACGAAGTGGGCGAAGACGCCGGCAGCGGTAGGCGAACGGCAGATATTGCCGGTGCAGACGAAGAGAACTTTCATTCCGAAGCGAGCTCCACGCCGCTCACGTCCACCCCAAACGCACGTTTCTTGAGTTCCGCGAGCTGGTCGCGCGCGCTTGCGGCCTCCTCGAATTCCAGGTTCCTCGCGTGCTCGAGCATTTTCTTTTCGAGCGTCTTGATCTCGCGCGCGATCTGCTTCTCGCTCATGGCTTCGTAGCGCGCCTCCGCCTGCGCCGCTGCGTAGCCGGCTCGCGCGTCATCCGCGTCGTATACGCCGTCGATCAAGTCCTTGATGCGCTTGATCACGCCCATCGGAGTGATGCGGTGGTGCTTGTTGTATCCCACCTGCTTTAGACGCCGGCGGTCGGTTTCGGCGATCGCACGCTTGATCGACTCGGTCTGCGTATCGGCATAGAGGATGGCGGTGCCGTTGATGTGCCGGGCGGCGCGGCCCATGGTCTGGATGAGCGAGCGCTCGGAGCGCAGAAAGCCCTCTTTGTCCGCGTCCAGAATCGCAACCAGCGACACCTCTGGAAGGTCGAGGCCCTCGCGCAGGAGGTTGATGCCGACCAGCACGTCGAACTCGCCGAGGCGCAGATCGCGGATGATCTCGACTCGCTCTACGGTTTCGATCTCGGAGTGCAGGTATCGCACCTTCACGCCGTGCTCGGCGAGATATTCCGTGAGTTCTTCGGCCATCCGCTTGGTCAGGGTGGTCACCAGGACGCGTTCCAGCTTCTTCACCCGCAGATGAATTTCGGAAAGCAGATCGTCGACCTGGCTGGAAGCCGGTCGCACCAAGACCTGGGGATCGACCAGACCGGTCGGCCTCACCACCTGTTCCACCACCTGCGCCGATTTCTTGCGCTCGTACTCGGCCGGCGTCGCCGAGAC
>WNFM01335786.1_pt2 | contig 12932 bp, 15 predicted proteins | sample 5400271 | NCBI WGS metagenome assembly WNFM01 (sample SAMN13153352, study PRJNA577476) | soil metagenome | isolation source: 60 cm saprolite on Douglas fir-dominated hillslope | place: USA:California | collected 2013-09-17 | reverse complement strand
CACGTGCAGCGGGAATACAAGAGAGGTGTCATAAACGCCATGAAGGAGCCGGAGGGGGGTCATTACCTGGTGGTCGCCGACGCCTATCCCATCGCCCAGAACAGGACCCGGCTCGACCTGTTCGGCCCCTCGCGCCCCCACGAAGTGATGATCCGCGCGATCAAGGGTTGGGCCACAGGCGACAATCTTGGCTGTCCCGACATGACGAAGAATTGACCGCGTGCGAGTAAAGCGCGGCGTCGCCGGTTTGGCATTCGTGCTCGGCTCGCTAGGCGCCTGCTCGGGCACCACGCCGTACCGGGACGCAGGCGAAAGGAACCTGAAGATCCGCACCGAAACCAGCTCGGGCTCGGCGTTCTCGAAGGTGCGCGCGAGCGTCGACATCTACCGGGTCGACACGCAATGTCGAGTTGAATATGAAGGGACCGTTGCGCTCGATGCACCGGTCGTCAGCGCCGGAATCCCGCTGGACCGCCCGAGCCTCCTGGTATTCACCTTTTCCAGCTCGTCCTTCCTCGGCGGCACACGCGGCACCATAAGCCGGGAAGCGCTGCTCAGGCCGAGGCCGGGCTACCGGTACGATTTCGACGTGCGCTACAAGGACGACATCTACGACGTCGCCCCGAGCGAGACTGCGCCGCGGGAGAGTCGCGCCCGTCCGTCGGAGCTGAGCCCGCTCGCCGCCTGCCGCAGGCAGTAGCTCAGCGGGCGTCGCCCTCGCCTTCCTTGCCGGCCGAGCCGATCGAAATGTCGGCCAGCCCGGAGCGCATCATGTGCCAGAAGAGGATCACCCCCGGCAACGCGACGACGGTGGTCAGCAGATAAAAATTGACGTAGCCCATCGCATCGATCAGCGCCCCCACCGTGGTCCCGGTGAGGAACCGGCCGGCGATGCTCGCGAGCGCCGAAAGCAAGGCATACTGGGTCGCGGTAAAACGCAAATTGCACAGCGCGGAGAGGTAGGCGACCACCGTCACGCCGCCGATGCCGCTGGCGAAGTTCTCGAAACCAACCGCCGCGGCCATTCCCGGATTCGAATGGCCGGCTGCGGCCAGCGCGGCGAAGCTCAAATTCGACACCGCCATCAGGATCAGGCTGATCAGGACGGCGCGTTTCATTCCCAGCTTCCCGTAGAGGATTCCGCCGACGAAAATGCCGACCAGCAGGGCCACGAAGCCGACCCCGACATCGTAGAAGGCCACCTCATCATTGGTGAAGCCGAGATCCTGGAACAGCAGCCTCAGCGTAAGGTTGGCGAGGGTGTCGCCGATCTTGTGAATCAGCACGAACAGCAGGACGACCAGCGCCCCCTGGCGCCTCAGAAATTCGATCAGCGGGCTGAAATAGGCGACGATCGCTTCGACGACGCCGTGCGGCCTGGCTGGCTCACGGTGCCGGACGGGCTCGCCCATGACCACGCCCACCAGCATCGCCGGAAGCGCGAAGACGGTGCAGGCCACATAGGCGGCGGTCCAGCCGAGCCGGGAGGCGAGGACCAAAGCGAGGGCACCGGCCGCCGCGGCGCCGATCCGCCAGCCGTACTGCGACATGCCGGAGCCGACGCCGAGCTGGCGCGGCTCGAGCAGCTCGATGCGATAGGCGTCGATGATGATGTCGAACGTGGCGCCGGCCACTCCCACGGTGATCGCGGCGATCGCGACGACATAGAGAGGGGCGTTCGGGTCGGCGATACCGAGAAAGGCGACCGCAGTCATTACCACCACACCGACCAGCCATAGCCAGCTTCGCCGCTGCCCGAACCTGCCGATCACCGGCAGCCGCATGTTGTCCACGATCGGTGCCCAGATGAACTTGAGGTTGTAGGCAAGGATGGTGAGCGCGAAGGCAGTCACCGTGCTCTTTGTGATGCCGTGCTGGGCGAGCCGCGTGGTCAGCGTCGCGCCGATCATCGCGAACGCGAACCCCGAGGAGATACCGAGGAACAGAGCCGATAGCGGCGCCGCCTCGAAATAAAGTCGAATTCCCTCCGGCAGCCCCTTAAAGCGGGTAGTCATACTCGATGGTGAGCGGCGCGTGGTCGGAGAAGCGCTTCTTCTTGTAGATCGATTCCTTGCGCGCGGCGGCGGCGATGCCGGGCGTTGCGATCTGGTAGTCGATGCGCCAGCCGACGTTCTTCGCCCACGACTGGCCGCGGTTCGACCACCAGGTGTATTGCTCGGGCCTGGCGTTGATGCGCCGGAAGACGTCGACGAAGCCGATCTCCTCGAACACCCCCGTGAGCCAGGCGCGCTCCTCGGGAAGAAAGCCCGAGTTCTTCCGATTCGATTTCCAGTTCCTCAGGTCGATCTCCCTGTGCGCGATGTTCCAGTCGCCGCACAGGACGATTTCCTGCTTTCTATCCTTCAGTTTTTTCAAATGCAGAAGGAAGTCCTTCAGGAACCTGAATTTGGACGCCTGGCGGTGCGGCCCCGCCGAGCCGGACGGCAGATAGACCGACACCACCCAAAGGTCGCCGAAGCGCGCTTCCACGTAGCGGCCTTCGGCGTCGAATTCGCGGCTCTGGAAACCGCGCTTCACTTCGTCAGGCGCGTTGCGGCTGTACAGCGCGACGCCGCTATAGCCCTTCTTCTCCGCAAAGGCGTGGCAGGCCTGATAAAGCTTGAGCCCGTGCAGCTTCGCATCGAGATCGGCCTCCTGGCATTTCATCTCCTGCAGGCAGACGATGTCGGGGCGTTGCGCGGCCAGCCAGCGGAAAAGACCCTTTTTTGCTGCCGACCGGACGCCGTTGACGTTGAGAGTGATGACTTTCAAGAAGAAGGAAAGGTGGATGCGCCGCCGTGCGCCGCCGACCATTGCGCCGGGGCGTGCAGGAATTTCTCCACTTCGGCGATCTGCGCGGGCTTGAGGTAGCCGTCCTTCTTCACCACGGCGAGCACATCCCACCAGGTGGCGAGGTGGTGCAGCCGCACGCCGAGCTCGCCGAGGATTTTCTTCGCGTCGGGGAAGATGTCGTAGTAGAAGTTCACGAACACGTGGTCCACCACCGCGCCGGCGTCGCGCAGCGCCTTGCAGAAATTGATTTTCGAGCGCCCGTCGGTGGTGAGGTCCTCGACCAGCAGCGTGCGCGCGCCTTCGCGGATGTCGCCCTCGATCTGCGCGTTGCGGCCGAAGCCCTTGGGCTTTTTCCTCACGTATTGCATCGGCAGGCCGAAGCGCTCGGCGATCCAGGCGGCATAGGGAATGCCCGCGGTCTCGCCGCCGGCGACGACGTCGAACTGCTCGAAGCCCACGTCGCGCACCAGCGTCGATTCGGCGAAATCGATGAGCTGCCGGCGCACGCGAGGATAGAAGATGAGCTTGCGGCAGTCGATGTACACCGGGCTCGCCCAGCCCGAGGTGAAGGTGAAGGGCTTGTCCTCGTAGAACAGCACCGCCTTCACTTCGAGCAGCATCCTGGCGGTGGTCTCGGCGATGAACGCCTTGTCTGCGGAATGCATGGGGCGGCGCGATTTTACAGGAGAACCACTCGGTCAACCCCGACGCCGGACGCCGCGTTAAAATCGACAGCTACATAAGATATCCGGGGGGATGCAATGGTTCTGAAATACCTTCTGCTCGCTGCCGCGCTCGCGCTTGCGCCGCTGGCTGCGCAAGCGCAGTCCACCTACCGCTGCGTCAGCAAGGACGGCAAAAAATACTACGGCTCGACGATCCCGCAGCAGTGCCTGGGGCAGCCAATCGAGGTGCTGAGCCCGCAGGGCACGGTGATCCGCCGCATAGATCCCGAGGGCGATGAGCGGGCGCGCATCGCCAAGGAGGCCGAGGCGCTGAAGAAGCGCGAGGAAGACACGGCCGTGAAGGAAGAAGCACGCCGCAACCGGGCGCTGCTCGCCACCTATACCAGCGAGAAAGACATCGACGAAGCGCGCGTGCGCGCGCTGCGGGAGAACGATATGGCCATCAAGGAAATCGAGCGACGCGTCGATGAGATCAAGAAACGCCAGGCGGGCTACGACAAGGAAATGGAGTTCTATCGGGAGGGCGCGGCCAAACCCAGCGCTGACAAAAAGGGAAAGTCGGTAAACCCCCCGGAGGCAAAGAGCGGACCGAAGCCCCCGCCAAAGCTGGTGGAAGACACGAGGAACGCGGAGGTCGATCTCCGGGCGCAGGAAGAGTTGCTCGCCGTGAAGAAAAAAGAGGTCGAGACGATCAACGCGAGGTACAACGAAGACAAGAAGCGCTACGTCGAGCTGACGAAGCGCGCCAAGTAGCTTTACGCCGACAGTTTCCGGCGCAGGATCTCGTTCACCTGCGCCGGGTTCGCCTTCCCTTTGGTCGCCTTCATCACCTGGCCGACCAGCGAGTTGAAAGCCTTTCCCTTCCCCGCCCGGTAGTCCTCTACCTGTTTCACGTTCGCTTTCAGAACCTCATCGACCACTCGTTCAATCTCGTCCGAGTCCGAGATTTGGGTAAGTCCCTTTTTGCTGATGATTTCGTCGGTGGTGCCTTTTCCGGCAAGGACTTCGTCTTCAACCTCCTTCGCTTGACGGCTGGAGATCCGACCCTCAGACGCGCGAACCTGAATTTGGATTAGTTCGCGCGGTAGATCAAAGTTTTGAACCGACGTTTCTCCCCAACTATCCAGCATCGGACTCGAAGAACTGACGACTGAGTTGGCCATATTCCGCAGAATTTCAGCCTTTTTCTGGGGCGGGATAGCTAACGTCGCGACGATGCTTTGTCCTTTGTCAACAACTCTTGTTTTACCGCTCAAGCTCGCCGTAAGCGTCTCGGCTACGTGAGCCGGGATTCCAGCTTGCACAAAGCGATACCGCTTAGATTCGAGGGTTTCCGGCATGCTCGCGCGCACGTGTTCAATATCTGCGGGGCTAATAATGAGCGGCAAGAGATCGGGATCGGGAAAATATCGGTAGTCCTGCGCATCTTCCTTAGAGCGCATAGGACGTGTCTCATTGCGTTCGGGGTCGAAGAGATGTGTTTGTTGCTCGATTTTGCCGCCGTCCTCGAGGATCTGGATCTGACGCTTGGCTTCAAACTCGATCGCCTGTTCCATAAAGCGGAAAGAATTTAGGTTTTTGATCTCGCAGCGCGTTCCAAGCTTTTGCTCACCGACTTTTCTTACTGAGACATTCGCATCGCAACGGAAGGAACCTTCTTGCATATTGCCATCGCAAATGCCAAGCGAGACTACCAAAGTATGAAGCGCCTTCGCATATGCGACCGCTTCCTTGGCGCCGCGCAGCTCGGGCTCGGTGACGATCTCGAGCAGTGGGGTTCCTGCGCGGTTGAGATCGATGCCCGTCATCCCCTGGAAGGCTTCGTGCAACGATTTCCCAGCGTCTTCTTCCAGGTGGGCTCGCGTCAGACGGACCGTTTTCTCTTCCTTGTCGACAAAAAACTTTACTGAACCGCCTTGTACGACCGGGATCTCGTACTGGCTGATCTGGTAGGCCTTCGGAAGGTCAGGATAGAAATAGTTCTTGCGGGCAAAGATCGAGCGCGGGCTGATCTTGCCGTTCACCGCCAGGCCGAAGCGAATGGCGTGCTCGACGGCGGCGCGGTTGGCGACCGGCAGCGTTCCGGGAAGCGCGATGTCGACCAAGCCAGCCTGGGTGTTGGGCGCAGCGCCGAATGCGTTCGCCGCGCCCGAGAACATCTTGCTCTTCGTCAAGAGCTGCGTGTGCGTCTCGATGCCGACGACGATTTCCCAGCTCACGCCCTACCTCGCCTCCGGGCGCAGCAGGCGGCAGTGGCCGCGCCGGTCGATGAGCATCGGCTCGAGATACGCCTCCGAGCCGCACAGCTGGGCGCAGTTCTGCGCTGTGACCATGACCTGCTCTCCCAGGTCGCGCAGCGTGACGGCGCAGCGCCCGGCGGCGAATTTCAAGCCGCCCTTCAAAGGCTGCTGCCCGGCCGCAACCACCTTGCAGTGGTGCCCGTTAGGCGACACCTTCGACTGCCATTCCATGCTTTTGAGCTTGCCGTTTTCCACCGCGTAGGCGAGGCTCGACGCATAGCGCTCGTCGCCCGCCTCGCAGCTCACGTTGGCGCTGTAGGCGTCCATCGGCGGGAACTCGAAGCGCTCGCGTTCCTGGCCGCCGGGGCCGTATCGCATGCCCTTGAACTGGCCGCCCCGCATGGTGCCGCGCAGCTCGCCGGTTACCGGCTGCCCGAACAGGATCGCGCTGGTGCCCTCCCTGAGGGTCATCACGCCGAGCTCCGGGCTGCGCTCGCCGTCGAGATAGCGCCGCGTGAGGCTGGGCAGCACCACGTACTCGCCGGTCATCTGCCAGCCGCCGTCGGCGCGTTGTCTGGCGTGCAGCACGAGCAGCGTGCTGCGGCTTCCGAGATGGCCGACCAGTTCCCGCGTTTCGGTTTTCTCCTGCGCAGGAATTTCAAACGAAAGAAGAAAAATGCATATTCCAATCCAAATTTTCATAGCGGCGTCTCCGTCGGCACGCGAAGATGCCAGTCGGTCGCCTGCTGGTAGCTGTGCGCAGCGCCGAGCAGGCGCGACTCGGAGAAGTAGTCGCCCGTCAGCTGCAGCCCCACCGGCAGGCCTTTTTCGTCGAAACCGCACGGAATCGAGAGCGCCGGCAGGCCGGCGAGCGGCGCCGGGATGGTGAAGATATCGTTGAGGTACATCTGCACCGGGTCGTCGGTCTTGGCACCGATGGCGAACGCCGTCGTGGGGGAGGTCGGCCCCAGGATGAGGTCGCAGCGCTCGAAGGCGGCCGCAAAATCGCGCGCGATCAGGCGCCGGATCTTCTGCGCCTGGAGGTAGTAAGCGTCGTAGTAGCCGTGCGACAGCACATACGTGCCGACGAGGATGCGGCGCTTGACCTCGGCGCCGAAGCCCTCGCCGCGCGTGCGGCAGTACATATCGTTCAGATCCGCATAGTCCTTCGCGCGGTGGCCGTAGCGCACGCCGTCGAAGCGCGACAGGTTCGAGGACGCCTCCGCCGGAGCGATAACGTAGTAGACGGGCACCGCGAGTTTTGTGTTGGGCAGGGCGATCGGAACGCGCTTGGCGCCCTGCGACTCGAACCAGCGCAGCGCTTCCTCCACGGCCCTGCGTACCCCGGGTTCGACTCCGTCACCGAAATACTCCTGAGGCAAACCTATCCTTAAATCTTTCACTTCCTGATTCAAAGAACGGCTGTAATCTTCCTTCGGTCGCTCGAGGCTGGTGGAATCGCGCGCGTCGAATCCCGCCATCACGTTCATCATCAGCGCCAGGTCCGCGGCGCTCTTCGCGAGCGGGCCGGCCTGGTCGAGCGACGAGGCGAAAGCGACCATGCCGTAGCGCGACACGACACCGTAGGTCGGCTTCAGGCCGCACACCCCGGTGAGCGCGGCGGGCTGGCGAATCGATCCGCCGGTATCGGTGCCCGTGGCCGCGGGCGCCATGCGCGCCGCCACTGCGGTCGCCGAGCCGCCCGAGGAGCCTCCCGGCACCCGTTTCTTTCCCCAGGGATTGCGCACCGGGCCGAAATGCGAAGTCTCGTTGGACGACCCCATGGCGAACTCGTCCATGTTGCACTTGCCGAGTAGCACCGTGCCCGCACCGCTGAACTGTTCGATGACGTGCGCGTCGTAGGGGCTCTTGAAGTCAGCGAGCATCCGCGAGCCACAGGTGGTGAGCACGCCGCGGGTGCAGAAGATGTCCTTGTGCGCGACCGGGATGCCCGTGAGCGGCCCGGAAACACCTTCCGCGATCTTCTGGTCGGCGCGCTTCGCGTCGGCGAGGGCGCGGTCGTGATCCACCGTGATGAAAGCGTTCAGCTCGCCGTTGAGACGGCCGATCCTGTCGAGGTACTGGCGAGTCAGCTCAGCCGAGGAAATCTTCTTTGCTTTAAGGGCTTCGGAGAGCTCGGAAAGGGTTGAGTTGAGCACCCTATTCGATCACTTTCGGCACAAGGTAGAGCCCGTCGCGCACAGCCGGGGCGACGGACTGATAAAGCTCCCGGCCGGCCTCGGCGACGGGCTCAGTCACCGCATCCGGGCGAAGCCGCTGGCCCTGCTGGAGCCGGGCGTCGAGCGGGTGGGCCATCGGCTCGATCCCGGCGGTATCGACCGCTTTCAGCTGGTCGATCAGGCCGAGGATCCGGTTCAGTCGCTCGATGGCGTCAGCCGACTCCTCAGGCCGGATGCCGATGCGGGCAAGCTGCGCGATGCGGCGGACTTGGTCGTCGGAAAGCGACATGAAAATACGGAGGGCTATGCGGCCTTAAATGCACGCCAGGAGGGGTTTCCATTATCCCCAAGGGCGTCGTTAGCGTATCATATCGGCGGTTAAATCCGTGCCTTAGCCACTGAAAGTTAAGGCACTTAGTGATAAAGCGAAAAGACCAGTGCCCATGTTTGGATTCCTTCGCAGCTACTTCTCGAACGATCTCGCGATCGACCTCGGTACCGCCAACACACTCATCTACGTTCGCGGCAAAGGCATCGTCCTCAACGAGCCTTCGGTCGTCGCTATCCGCCAGGAGGCCGGCCCCAACGGCAAGAAAACCATCCAGGCGGTCGGCAGGGAAGCGAAGATGATGCTCGGCAAGACGCCCGGCAACATCATCGCGATCCGGCCGATGAAGGATGGTGTCATCGCCGACTTCACGGTGACCGAGCAGATGCTCAAGCAGTTCATCAAGAAAGTGCACGACAACAAATTGTTCTCGCCGAGCCCGCGCATCATCATCTGCGTGCCCTGCGGCTCGACGCAGGTCGAGCGCCGCGCCATACGGGAAAGCGCGATCGGCGCGGGCGCAGGCCAGGTTTATCTCATCGAGGAGCCGATGGCCGCGGCGATCGGCGCCGACATGCCGGTGGCCGATGCCACCGGCTCGATGGTGGTCGATGTCGGCGGCGGCACGACCGAGGTCGGCGTGATCTCGCTCGGCGGCATGGTGTACTCGGGCTCGGTGCGCGTCGGCGGCGACAAGTTGCTGATCGGAGAGACCACCGCCGAGACCATCAAGAAGGAGATCGGCTCGGCGTTCCCGGGCAGCGAGGTGCGCGAGATGGAGGTGAAGGGCCGAAATCTCGCCGAAGGCATCCCGAGGAGCTTCACCATCTCCTCCAACGAAATCCTGGAAGCGCTCACCGAGCCGCTGAATGCGATCGTTTCGGCGGTGAAGTCGGCGCTCGAGCAGACCCCGCCCGAGCTCGGCGCCGATATCGCCGAGAAGGGTATGGTGCTCACCGGTGGCGGCGCGCTGCTGCGCGACCTCGATCGCCTCCTGATGGAAGAAACCGGGTTGCCGGTGATCGTCGCCGACGATCCGCTTACCTGCGTGGTGCGCGGGTCGGGCAAGGCGCTCGAGAAGATGGAGCACTTCGGCCCGATCTTCACCAACGACTGAGCGCCGGGGGGATGGACCACGCCCCCCCGCCGTTCTTCAAGCGCGGACCGGCGCCGCTCGTCCGGCTGTTTTTTTTCGCTTCGCTCTCGCTCACGCTGCTCGTGGTCGACGCCCGCTTTCGCTATGCCGAAGGCATCCGCGGCGCCTTGGCGCTGATCGCCTACCCGTTGCAAAAACTCGCCACCGCGCCCTTTCAAATCGCAGAAATTGTCGGCGGCTACTTCAACACCCAGTCGCAGCTGCGCGAGGAGAATGAGCGCCTGCGCGCCAGGGCGCTCGCCTACTCGCAGGATGCGCAGCGCTCCCAGGGCGCCGAGGCCGAAGCGGCGCAGTTGCGCCGCCTCATCGGCGCCGCCAAGCGCGTCGACGTGCAGACGACGCCGGCCGAAGTGCTCTATGCAAGCCGCGATCCGTATTCGCACAAGGTGTTCATCGACCGCGGCGCCGCGCAAGGGGTGCGCCCGGGCAGCCCCGTGGCCGACGAGAACGGCGTCGTCGGGCAGGTGACGCGGGTGCATCCGCTGCTTTCCGAAGTCACGCTGCTCACCGACCAGGACCAGGCGATCCCGGTGCAGGTGGTCAGGAACGGGCTGCGCGCCGTCGCCTTCGGCGGCGGACCGTCGGGAGCGCTCGAGCTGCGCTTCATGGCGGCCAACGCCGACATCCAGAACGGCGATCGCCTCGTGACCTCCGGCATCGACGGCACGTATCCGCCGGGGCTCCCCGTGGCCCTGGTCGAGCGCATCGAGCGCGATGCCGAGCACAGCTTCGCCCGCGTCGTATGCAAGCCCGCCGCCGGCGTCGACCGTGGCCGCTTCGTGCTGGTGCTGACCTACGAGTCCGGCGCGGCGCCGCGGCCCGACGATGCGCGGTCCGCGAAAGAACGGCGTTCCGACAGGACGCGGCGCACCAAGGCGAAAGAAGCCAAGGACGGCGATGGGCTCCGATAGCCCGCAGCATATTCTCCGCCCGGTGCGGCTCGGCACGATCATCTTTTCGTTCCTGATCGCGCTGCTGCTCAATTTCCTGCCGTGGAAGGACCTGCGCCTGGTACCCGACTTCGTCGCCCTCGTGCTCACTTTCTGGTGCGTGCGCCAGCCGCGCCTCATCGGCCTTGGGGCCGCGTGGGCGCTGGGGCTGCTCACCGACGCCGGCAACGGCGTGCTGCTCGGGCAGCACGCCCTCGCCTATTCGATGCTCGCCTTTCTCGCGATCTGGCTGTCGCGGCGCATTCTCTGGTTCGGAGCCGCGCAGCAGGCGCTGCACGTCGCGGCGCTGCTGCTGGGCGCGCAGGGCGTGGTGCTGCTCGTGCGGCTCGCCGCCGGGGCCGGTTTCCCCGGCTGGGCTCTGGTGGTCGGCCCGCTGCTGGGCGCGCTTCTGTGGCCGCTGCTCTCCTGGTTGCTGCTCATGCCGCAGCGGCGCCTCGAGCGCAGGCAGATGATCTAGTGGACAGGCTGACCTAGCGATCATGCGCTCCGCCGAACTGCGCAACCACGAGCGCGAGCTCTACGAGTTCCATTTTCGCGTCGGCGTCGCGGCGATCGCGGTGGTCGCGGCCTTCGGCCTGCTCGCCGGGCGCTTCGTGTATCTGCAGCTGGCGCAGCACGAGGCCTACCGCGCCAAGGCCGAGGACAACCGCATCTCGATCGTTCCGATCTCGCCCAACCGCGGCCTAATCGTCGACCGCAACGGCGTGGTGCTGGCACGCAACTATTCGGGCTACACGCTCGAGATCACGCCGCGCAAGGTGAAAGACGTCGATCGCCTCATCGATGAGGTCTCCGAGCTGGTCGACGTCACGGCGCGCGACCGCGCCCGCTTCAGGAAGCTCCTGCAGGAAACGCGCAATGCCGAGAGCCTGCCGATCCGCACCCGGCTCTCCGACGAGGAAGTCGCCCGGTTCGCCGCCAACCGCTACCGCTTCGAAGGCGTCGACATCAAGGCGCGCCTCTTCCGCCAGTATCCTTACGGCGAGACGGCTTCGCATGCCATCGGCTACATGGGTCGCATCAACCTGGAGGACCAGGAGAAGCTCGAGGAGGACGGCGTCGGCGCCAACTACCGCGGCACCGACTCCATCGGCAAGAGCGGCCTGGAGGCGAGCTATCAAGACGAGCTGCACGGCGTGACGGGCTTCGAGCGGGTCGAGATCGACGCCGCCGGGCGCGGCATCCGCACGCTTCCTCCCCGGACGCCCTCGCAGCCCGGCAACAACATCGCCCTCACGCTCGACCTGAAGTTGCAGCAGGTGGGCGAGAGCGCCTTAGGCGAGCGGCGCGGCGCCATGGTGGCGCTCGAGCCCTCGACTGGCGCGGTGCTGGCGTTCGTCTCGAAGCCGGGCTACGACCCGAATCTGTTCGTCGACGGCATCGACCCGCAGAGCTGGTTCGAGCTCAACAATTCGCCTGACAAGCCGCTCGTCAACCGCGCTATCAACGGCCTTTACCCGCCGGGATCGACCTTCAAGCCTTTCATGGCGATGACGGCGCTCGAGCTCGGCAAGCGGACCTTTCGCAGCACGATCCACGATCCGGGCTATTTCGAGTTCGGCGGGCGCAGGTTCCGCGATTCCAAAGTGGGCGGGCACGGCACGGTCGATCTCATGAAGTCCATCGTGGTCTCCTCCGACACGTTCTACTACCAGCTCGCGAACGATCTGGGCATCGACGCGATTGCCGGCTTCATGCGGAACTTCGGCTTCGGCGCGCGCACCGGAATCGACCTGCAGGGCGAAGCGGCAGGGGTCTTGCCTTCCCCCGAGTGGAAGCAGAAGCGCTTCAGGAACCCCGCGCAGCAGAAGTGGTTTCCGGGCGAAACCATCTCGATCGGCATTGGCCAGGGCTATAACTCGTACACGCCGATCCAGCTCGCGCAGGCGATGGCGACGCTGGTGAACGGCGGCGTGATGTACAAGCCGCGGCTCGTGTCCTACGTGGATAACCAGCGCACCGGCGAGCGGCGCAACTTCGAGCCCGAAGTCCTCCAGCGGGTGCCGTTCAAGCCCGAGCACGTGGAGTTCATCAAGAAAGCCATGTCGGGCGTCAACAAGGAAGGCACGGGAGCGCGCGCCTTTGCCGGCGCGCAGTACACGAGCGGCGGTAAGACCGGCACCGCGCAGGTGATCGCGCTCAAGCAGAACGAGAAGTACGACGAGTCGAAGGTGGCGGAGCGCCTGCGCGATCACTCTTGGTTCATCGCCTTCGCGCCGGTCGACAGCCCGCGGATCGCGCTCGCGGTGCTGGTCGAGAACGGCGGCTTCGGCGCCCGCGCCGCCGCGCCGATCGCGCGCACCGTGCTCGACTACTTCCTGCTCGGCAAGCTGCCGCGGGGCATGCAGGCCCCCGAGGACGATGACGCCGAGGAGGAGGAAAGCGACTGATGGAAATCGCGCGCATCCCGTTTCGGCGGATCGGCCTGCGCCTGAGCGAGGGGATCGACGGTCCGCTGTTCGTGCTGACGCTCATGCTGTCGCTGCTCGGGCTGGCGGCGCTGTTCTCGGCGAGCTACGAGAACCCGGGCCGGGTGGTGAACCAGGCGGTGAACCTCGGGGTCGCGTTCGCGGCGATGTGGCTCGTCGCCCAGGTGCCG
>WNFM01098386.1_pt1 | contig 12932 bp, 14 predicted proteins | sample 5400271 | NCBI WGS metagenome assembly WNFM01 (sample SAMN13153352, study PRJNA577476) | soil metagenome | isolation source: 60 cm saprolite on Douglas fir-dominated hillslope | place: USA:California | collected 2013-09-17 | reverse complement strand
AATATATCGTCATCTGCTCGCCGGGGTGGCTGCGGCAGACTCGTGGGCCACCGACGGGCACAAATGGTTAAACGTGCCGTATGACTCTGGGTATGTCTTCGTCGCCGACCAAGAGGCACACCGCAACGCCATGACCTATACAGCCCCGTACACCATACGCAACACCCAGGTGCGCGAACCTGCCGATTGGAATCCAGAGTGGTCGCGCCGGGGTCGTGGGGTTGCCACCTATGCAGCGATCCGTCACCTGGGCCGTCGTGGCATCGCCAAACTGATTGAGCGCACCTGTCAGTATGCGCATACATTGGTCATGCAGATTGGCGCTCTCGACGGGGCGGACATCCTCTGGGAACCCCAGATCAATCAGGGCTTAGTGCGCTTTCGAGACAGCACGCCTGGCGCGACTGATCTCGATCATGACCGCCGCACCAATCACGTGATTAAGGCGATTCAACGCACGGGAGAAGCCTTTTTCAGTGGGACGACCTGGCGTGGTATACAGTGTATGCGGGTATCCGTCTGCAACTGGCAAACCAGTGAGCGTGATATCGAGCGGGCTGTAGCTGCCGTTCAGATGGCCCTGCAAGCAGCATCACACGAGACGGTTCTCCAGTAAGGTTTCAGGCCACCTCTGCGTGCCACGCAGAGAGATGCGGGGCTGGCGGATGTGCTCTCCTCCAGGCATCCTACCCCAAGAGGAGACAACGATGGATCGGGAAGAGCGATGCGCCGCCAAAGCCCAGATGGTGGCTCAGATGCAAATAGGACAGTCCTGGCAAGAAGCCGCCACGAGAGCCGGAGTGCAGACGAACCGCACCGCAGCCTATCGGCTTCTCCAGCGCGTTCTTATCGAAGGAGCAATAGCCCTGAGGGATCAGCGGCACGGGCATCCGGCGAAGCTGCACGGGCCAGTGCGGCACGTTTTTCGCCATTGGCTCCCCCTTGACTGCGATTGGAGAGGTCAAGGCGTTTCCTCTTGCCGCTCCCATTCCTTTTTGCTTACTGCCTCCCGGGTTCAGCGTTCAGCTTATTTGGAGTGATTTTCAGCGGAAGGTCACGTGTATCTCGCACCCTATGTACACTCGCTGTGTTGACCGCGTGCCGCCTACTCGTCTCCGTCAGCGCTTTTGCCACTATTGCACTTTGAAACCCATTGAGTTTCTATTATATGCATGATAACATGCCCCATTGAGGTGCGTCAACATCTATAGTCAGCAGGTAGCGTATCCATCTCTAAGGGTTGTTCCCCCACGCGGTGAGCATGTTCCCTCTTGCCACGAAGACCGGCTGTTGCATCTCGCTGAGCGCCTGCTGGTAGATCGTCTCGTAGTCATCAGGCACACGAGTCCACTTGCGCAAGAAGGGCGCCATCGTCCGAAAGAGGAGTCTCATATCCTCATAAAACCTTTGTCCTTCAGGGGTGCCGACTCGATATTCCGGCGTGTAGGTGTGCGTCTGTACCTGCTCGAGTCCATCCTGGCGCAGCAGGGGAGCGAGGTCGCCGGTCACACCCTTACTCCCTGGGGTAAAGAGGTGCCCCGCCTGGTAGAACGCATTAAGCATTATTTCAAAGAGGCGTGTCAGAGCCGGACTAGGACTCTCCATGGCCATATCGCCTTCGGTGACGCGGATCACTCCACCCGGTCGGGTGACACGCCGAAACTCGCTCAGGAGTTTGGGCCAATCCCATTTGCGCAGGAAGCTCGCCCCAAAGCGCTGATTGACCAGGTCAAAGAAATCAGTAGGAAATTCGAGCATGCGAAGCGCGTCCATCGTGCGAAACTGCACCCGGTCACTCACCCCTTGAGCTTCGGCCTGCGCTTGCGCGTACTCCATTATCTTGCTGCTTATATCCACCCCCACCAGCAGCGACATGCTCGGATAGGTTTTTGCTGCTTGGATGAGCCAGTCTCCGCTTCCGCAACCGACATCCAGCACGCGCTGAAAGTTCGCCGGGTCCAGCTGCTCCGGCAGCACTCCACCCATGCCTGCTGTGACCTGCTGGTCCTGCAGTTGCAGGCGAGTGAGTTCATCTTCACTGGAACGATCCTGCACAAAATAGGTGCTAGGATGCTCTCGACGAGGGTCGGTCGGGGTAGACATGATTTGTGTTCCTTACGTCAAGCGTTCATCAACGTCTTCTCTTCCATGACAGCATACCTCACCCTGACGCAAAGTGCAAGACATTCAGCTAATGCATGCAGGGCTTTTCGAATCGAAAAGCCCTGCGTTTGCTCGCTTGCTCCCAGGGCAAGCGCATCTAAATTCAGAGCAGTGGGCGCTGGCTGGTTGCATTACGTAGTAGCCGCCGACCTGAACTGGAAGGAACGAATAATGAGCAGCACGCCGAAGACAATGGCGTAAACACCAATAATCCAGACCACGGCTAATATTCCACTGACAGGTTGAATTGCCAGCAGAATACCTAAAAGGATTGAGAGGATACCGGCGATTGCCAGCGTCCACTCCAACGCAAGAGCCCGGCGCATTGAGAACGCTGCCGCTATCTCCAAAATGCCGGTGAGGATCGCCCAGGTTGCGATCAGGTAGAGCAAGACCAGCGCGGTCACGATAGGGGAGAAGAAGGTCAGGACACCGATGAGAATACCTACAATGCCCTCAATGAGCAGCACCCACCAGCGTGGAACGATGGCGCGTTCTTGCAATGAAACAACCACGGCCACGATGCCATCTACAAAGGCAAACGCGCCGAAGAGGTAGACAAGCACCAGGGCTGTCAGATCAGGCCACACAATTGCAGCCAGCCCAAAGAGGACCGCGACGACTCCCCGTATGAGCAGCATCCACCAGTAGCGACGATACATCTGGGTCGCTGTGATGACATTCACGAGTCACCTCCTAGTACCAATCGAACAAACAACTTTTTATTTTTTTGCGTTCCAGAGTGTCGTGCGTGCGTCGGCGCTCGATGTACGCCCGGCTTCGATAAATGTGCGCCGCAGGAGATATCCTCCCACCAGCACCAGCACCGAAATCAGTAACCCGCCACCTGCACGCCTTTGCGAGCTTCGCCTTAGCAGCGACAACGTTTGCAGCAGCCACGGCACCACAAGCCCTGTGCCGAAGACAAAGCGCCAGAAGGTCATACCGTGTTCGCCTGGCCCTGTACCAACGAGCGGGCGAGCTGTACGCCCAGAACCGCGTAAAAAAGCGAGGATACCCGCCATCTCGGTCAAGAGCGCCACCCATTCAAGGCGCTCCAGCTTGTGCAGGGTCCGCGCAGGTGCATTGCTGAGGCGCAGGAGCAAAGATAGCAGGGCTGAGCTGGTAGATATCGCAGAAGAGATAAAGACGGCCCCCAGCAACTTGCTGCGCGACCACAGGGGAATACTGGTAGCTGCCAGCAGCACCCCGGTATAGCCACCCAGGAACATGCCCAGCGCGGTTCCTGGGAGCGCGATCAATTTTTGCGGCAGCGCGGCCAGCAGCCTCGCTCCCCACCATCGCCCCAGCAGGCCATCTCTGGCTGCTTGGGTGGTCGCCGTAATGCCGCTGACAAGTCCGAAACCAAACAGTGCCCAGGTACCCATCGACATTGGTGACCTGACCTTGAACATGCGCAACATGTTCAGGAAGCGTTCGGGTCTCCCCAGGTCCTTAATCAACAGGAATGGGCAGGGTAATACAGCCAGCAGAGAGGCATAGTAACCGGCCCGCACAACGGCTCTATCTTCACGCGAGCCAAAGAACGAGGCGATAGTGGCAATGATATAGCAGCCCGCCGCCAACCCACCAAAAAAGAAATACCAGATGATTTCCCAGCGCCAGAGCGGAGCCTTCAAGACTGGCCGACCGTAGTATGTTGGCTCTTGTTCTTCACTTTGAAGGTCTGGTGTGTAGCCCGTGGTCAGCGCTGCTAATTGCTCGGCAATGCTGTATGGTGAAAGTCCTTCTGCGATAGCCTGCGCAAGACGAGTTTCCTCCATTGAGAACCCTCCCTATGTGTAACTCCTCAGGACTCCTCACCACCTTCGGTGGTTCGCAAGAGGTTGTTCCTGCGGGCTTGGCAGCCGCAGGCTGCCAAGCCCGCAGGAACAAAGGCGCGAGCCGCCGGAGGCGGCGAGGAATCGGGCACTGAGGGGTTACCCCTATGCTTTACATCAAGTAATAGTGTTTAATCTCTGAAAAAGAGAATGCCGAACAAACCCAGCATCAGCGCCGCTACAATCGTCCACAACGATGCAGGCGCAACATTATTGGACGGGCGAGGAGGATTCTCCGGCAGATTATACACTTCAGGCTCATCCAGCAGGAGAAAGAAGGAGTTCAGACCTGCTCCCAGGATGTGGTCATCCACACCATAAAGCTGGGCCTCGCTCACCCCGCGCTCATGTAGGATGCCGAGGCGCCTGCGCGCCTGCTCTTTGAGCTGCCCTACTTCGCCGAAAACTATTGAGTCTGTAGGGCATGCCTGCGCGCAGGCAGGCTCCAGTCCATCCTTCAGGCGATCGTAGCAGAGCGTGCATTTGTGCGCGCGGTGGTCGCCGCTATCATCACGAGCAATTACCCCGAATGGGCAGGCCACAACGCAGTAGCCACACCCGTTGCAGATGTCTTGCTGTACATAAACCGTGTCGAACTCCGTACGGATAATAGCACCCGTCGGGCATGCCTCCTGGCAGGGCGCGTTGGCGCAGTGCTTACACACGTCGCTGCGCATCAACCAGCGTTCAGTATTGAAGAAAGGCAGTGCCGTTCCCGGCGGCGTCTGTGGGATGCTCCCGTTATTCTTAGCCTCGGCGATACTGTCTTCGAAGAGCGGCAGCGAAGGCGGAGTAACAGACGATGGTCGCCTGCGCCCGATCTCTTCGATGAACTGCACGTGCCGCCATGTAATCGCGCTCAGCTCGCCCGTATTGTCGTAACTGGAACCCGTCCAGACGGGATCTTTTGCCGGAAGCTCATTCCACTGCTTGCAGGCTACCTCACACGCTTTGCAACCAATACACAGGCTGGTATCTGTAAAAAAGCCCATGGCCGGTTGTGGCGGTGGAGGTGATTCCATCAATCCAATCAGGGTTGATTGTGTCCCACGTTGTTGAGAAGGTTCAACCGCCATAGCGCGCTCTCCTTTATGTTATGGGAGGCGTCCAGGGCGCACGTTGCAGGTAAACGCCTTGGCCTCTTCTATACTCACATTTGGTTCCAGCACCATGTGCGCCAGGTCGTTAGTGATGCTGCCCTTACTCTTCCCCTGGAAGCCCCAGTGGAACGGCAGACCTATCTGGTGTATCGTTTTCCCACCGATACGCAGGGGCCGCATACGCCGTGTCACCATCGCCCGCGCTTCGATCTCGCCACGGGGGGTGCTGATGACCATCCACCCCCCGTGTTTGATCTTCCGCTCGGCCGCCAGTTCGGGACTCAGTTCGGCGAAGAGAGCTGGCTGCAGGGCGTTGAGCCAGGGCATCCAGCGCGTCATGGGTCCACTGACATGGTGCTCGGTCAGCCGGTAGGTTGTCACTACGATGGGGTAGTGCTCGTCGCCTACTGCCGCGAGACGGTTGTCGGGACGATCGCGGAAGTACTTTGCCGCCGGGTTGCTCTGCTGGTGATACAGTGCATTATGTACAGGTGACTCCGCTGCCTCGTAATGTGTGGGAAGTGGTCCATCCTTCAGCCCCTTGGGAGCAAAGAGCCAGCCTTTGCCGTCCGGCTTCATGATGAACGGATCGCTGCCGGCAATGGCATCCATGCCTGCTGCGCCAGGGGGTGGTACATAATCTGGCGCTTTAGCCACAGGAAAATCCGGTACATCCACGCCAATCCATTTCTTCTGCTCCTCATCCCACCAGATGTACTTCTTGCGCTCCGACCATGGTCGACCCTGAGGATCGGCTGAGGCGCGGTTGTACAGGATACGCCGGTTGGCGGGCCAGGAATAACCCCATTGCAGGAAGGTGTAGCCTTCCGGGTTGCGCGAGGCAGCGCGATTGTTGCCCCGCTCTGGATAAACGCCGCTGTAAATCCAGGAGCCACAGGCCGTACTGCCATCGTTCTTGAGCGCCGCAAAGCCCGCTACATGTGGCGCGTCGCGTAGGCTGTATATCCGCTCTTCCGTGCCTGTTTGAGACGGTGGATGCACATAGTAACCGTTGAGCTCTTTCAACACCAGCAGGGCATCCGGCTCGTCCAGAATGCGTGAGCCAACTTCCAGTTCATCATCATCATAATCCCACGTCAAAGCCTGCAGCGGGCGATCTCGCGGCTCCCTGCTCTCTGAGTACATTTCTTTCAAGCGCTTGCCCAGGTGATAAACGAACCAGAGATCGGAACGAGCGTCTCTGGAGGGATCGACAGCCTTGTCCCGCCATTGCAGCAGGCGCTGCGTGTTCGTGAAGCTGCCTTCTTTTTCAGTAGAGGCGGCTGCAGGCAAGAGGAATATCTCTGTCTTGATAGTGGTCGGATCAACCTGGTTGGGATGCGGCTCAGGGCCGCGATACCAGAATGCTGCTGACTCAACTTCATAGAGGTCGCGCACCACCATCCAGTCCAACTGCTTGAGGGCCTCTCGCTGCATGCGTGAGTTCGTACTGCCTGCAGCGGGGTTCTGGCCAAAAAGGAAGTAGCCTTTGACCTTGCCATCGAGCATGACATAGCTGGTCGTGAGGTGCGAATGATCCCCAGTGATCTTGGGTATCCAGCGATAACAGCAATTGCCTTCTTCCTCGTTGGCTGCATCGCCGTACCATGCCTGGAGCAGGCTGCGAATATAGGCCGGGAAGTTAACCCACCAGCCTGTTTTCTGCCCCTCCGCGGCGATATACTCGGCAAGCGTCTGCTCTGACTTCACGTTTGCTGCTACACCTCTTTTCTCCCCCTCGGTAGTCGCGTTGGCCAGGTTCTCAGAGCGAGGCTTTGCCGGCAGCATGGCGCTGGGCTGCGGCATGTAGCCAGCCAGCAAATCATAGAGCGTTGGCACATCTGTTGAACCCTGGATGGATGCATGCCCGCGCAGGGCCATAATCCCGCCGCCGGGGCGACCGATATTGCCCAGCAGGAGCTGTATCATGGCGGCGGCACGAATAATCTGCACGCCTTTGGATTGTTGTGTCCAGCCAACCGCGTAGCAGATGGCGGAGGTGCGCTCGCGTCCAGAGTTCTCGATAAGCGTTTGCGCGACCTGCAGCCACTGTTCCCGAGATACCCCGCACACGTCCTCCACCATCTCGGGTGTATAGCGGGCAAAGTGACGCCGCATGATCTGGAAGACGCAGCGCGGGTGCTGTAACGTGGGGTCGCTCAGCGGGCGGCCATGCTCGTCGCGCTGGTAGTCCCAACTGCTCTGATCCACGTAGGTCTCTGTTTCAGGATCATAGCCGGAGAACAGGCCATCGAGTTCCTCGGGGTCGCCATAGTTCTCATTAATCAGCGTGGCCGCGTTCGTATAGTGTGCCACGTAGTCATGAAAGTAGCTGTTGCTTTCCAGCAAATGGCGGATGATCGCGCCCAGGAATACGATGTCGCTTCCCGCTCGTGTAGAGACATAGAGATTTGCCAGCGCCGAAGTGCGCGAGTAGTGTGGATCAACATGGATGACCTTTGCCCCACGCTCTTTCGCCTTTACCACATTGGCATAGGCAATAGGATGGGCCTCGGCCATATTGCTGCCCATAATCAAAATAGCATCGCTATTCACGAGATCTTGCGGAAACGTCGTGGCGCCGCCGCGCCCCAGCGAGGTACCCAGACCGGGTACAGTGGAGCTGTGTCATATACGGGCCTGGTTCTCGATTGAGACAACTCCCAGCCCGCCGCTGAAGAGCTTTTTCATTAAATAATTCTCTTCAACATCCAGCGTCGCCCCACCCAGGGAAGCAATGCCCAGTGTATGGTTCACTTCGCGGCCATCAGGCAGCCGTTCCACAAACGTCTCGTCGCGCGTCTTCTTCACGCGTTGAGCAATCTGCTCCATCGCCCAGTCGAGTGATTTCGCCTCCCAGTGGTCGCTGTAGGGAGCGCGATAGAGCACCTGTGTCAGCCGGCTGGGATTCACCGTGTACTGGAAGGTGGCTGATCCTTTGGGGCAGAGCGTGCCGTGATTGATCGGGCTATCCGGGTTGCCCTCGATATCGATCACCTTGCCGTCCTTAACATAGACATTGAGGCCACATCCCACGGCGCAGTAGGGACAGACGCTCTTCACTACCTTCGCGTCGCGAATGCGGGAAACCTTGTTGCGGCTCTCGCTGCTGAAAGGCTCTACCCTTGAGCCCAGCTCCATAACCTGTGACACGGTAGCCTGCACTGCCTCAGGCAGTGATAGGATACGTTGTTCCATAGAACACCTCTCCCCCTTATCATCGCGTGGCGGGGCCGTATTATGTGTGATGGCCCCGCCATCAATATCTCGATGCTGGAGTGCATAGCCCAGCAAGGGTGCTTATTGCCCTGTGCCAGCAGTGACTTCGATGATGTCGCCCCGGCGTCGTGCTAGTGCGCGAGCGACCAGTGGTAGGGCAGCACTCACCAGCATGAGAACGGCGATGATGTAAAGCGGTGTGGCATAATCAATGCTTTTCCCCGCACCAAAACTGGTAATCAGGATCGGCCCCACAATCCCGCCTGCACGTAAATTGTTCCGGCGTTTTTTGGTCCGAAGAAGTCGGCGGCGAAGGCCGGCATCGTACCGAAACCGCCACCGTAACAGAGTGCTATGATGGCTGCAGGAACGAGTAGTAGAGCAAAGCTGGTAATCGATGGCAGCAGAGCGAAGGCAATCACCTGGATGATGAACAAGCTCAAGAAGGTGAAAGGACGACCAATGGCATCTGATAGCCATCCCCAGAACAGGCGCCCTATACCATTGAAGATCGAAATGACGCTCACCATGATTGCAGCAGTCAATGCATCAACACCTGTGAAGTTCTGCGCTAATGGCGAGGCCACAGAGATCAGTGCTGCACCGGCGGTGACATTTAATGCCAGGATGAGCCACAGAACATACCATCTCGGGAGGCGTAGGGCCTCGGGAAGTGTGTATTCACGCACTGAGCGGTCTGATTGCTGTCGAGCTGTAGGAGTCCAGCCTGCAGGAGCGTAACCATCAGGGGCTGTGCGGAACACTTGTGCCACAGCGACGATAATTACAAGGTAGGCTATACCTAGATAGAGAAAGGTGCTTCCCACCCCAACAGACTTAAGCAATGCTGCGGCAACCAGTCCCGTGATAAAAGCACCCCCTCCAAAGCCGGCCACGGCCAGACCAGTGATGAACCCTCGCCGCTCTGGGAACCACTTGATGAGCATAGCGAGCGCCACGATGTAGCCAAGGCCGATGCCGATGCCCCCAATGATGCCGAAGGTGAGATAGAGTACGATCAGATTGGGCGCAGCAAACGCTGCAAGAATGACACCCAACCCATAGAGGATGCCAGCGGCGGTAGCCATAACGCGCGGACCAAAACGGTTGTTTAAATAACCGCCAAAACCGGCTGTGATACCCAGTGCAACCAGGACAACACTGAATGTGATATTGGTCGGCTTCAACTGCGCTGCCCCTAGTTGAGCCGCCGGTACATGGTAATACAGCGAGGCGACCGGCTTGAGGAAAACGCTCCATGCATAGACAGAGCCCAGGGCGAGCTGCATACAGAAGGCCGCAATAGCGATGATCCAACGATTGGGAAGGGACGAGTTACTCGCGGAAGAACTGCTCACGGATGACTCCTCTCTGAATGATTCCACAAATCGAACAGTAGCAGTACGAGAGCACCCAAATGACGGAGATGGATATGTAGCCATACGGCTGAGGTGAACGATTCATATCCAACTTATCGTTAAGTATACAAGAAAATTATTGATTCCTCAAGAACAGTTTCTGCAAATCTCCTCGTAGAGTTGGTTCATATCCATTAGAGGGGTGGCACCTGTAAAGGAAATCTTGCAGCTACATCCTGGCAAGCTGGTAAAGATTCATATATCGGCACTAGCCTATTTGCACTATTTGCAGCGTGTCCCCTGGCAACTGTCGCTGATCTCAGATACAGTATTTTTGTGTATTAACACAACCATTTATTTTTGAGTGAGGGCCTGTCATGTTCTCTTCACCTGAACCTCCCCGTATCACTAACCCCCTGCGTAACACGACTGAAAAGCTTGGCGATCCAACGATGGCTCCTGTGCCGATTACCAGCGCGAGACTACCGATAGTGATCCCCGGTTCTGGCAGGCGGCGGCAAAGTTCTCCGCAAATAGCTACGTCACCCCGGCGTCGTCCAATTGTCTTTGCTATCGTACTATCTGGCTGTGTTGTGATGCTCGCTGCTGCGGCCCTTTTCGTTGTTCCATTGGATAACGGCCAGGAGCAAATTAGTAGTTTGCAGGCCTTTGGTAACTGGATTTCGACCGGGCAATTTGGCGCGCTCAATCCTTTACAACATATAGACCCGCCTACGCCCACGCCTGCCTTACTGACAAATGACGGCTACTGTGGGGGCACCAGTCTCTGGGGAACATGCGCTACTGCCATTACTGCGAGCGGTGTCATGGGAACGGGACATTTGCATCGTCCCATACTTGGCGCGGTAATTACGCAGTATTTCGGGCATATGGAGTACCAGTTGTGGTGCGGCTGCTGGAGACCACACACTGGCATCGACCTCGCTGCCCCCTTTGGCACTCCCATCATGGCTGCTGACAGTGGCCAGGTGATCTGGACGGGTTGGGACGTGTCTGGCCTTGGTTGGGCAGTCAAAATTAACCATGGGCGCTATGTCGCTACTGTCTATGGCCACATGGAACGTTTCATTGTCAAGGTTGGTCAAAATGTGACACGCGGCCAGGTTATTGGCTACGAAGGTAGCACAGGCGCCTCTACTGGACCGCACCTGCATTTTATGGTGCTTTATAACAACATCTGGGTGAATCCCTTGAACTACGTCCAACTGCCGTAGTCAGCGGCGCTGTATTTCACCGGCATCTTCGCAAAACAAAATACAAAAGGACTGGCATCAAATGCCAGCCCGATCGTATGTATAGATGTATCTACTAAACCTGGACGGTGGCCTTCGGACGACGGCGGCTAATCGAGCCACCCTTGCGTCCTGCAACCTGCGCCTCTTCACTTGTCCACTTGTGCGCTGTGCCCAGTGCATGGGCGGCTTTTCCACCCTTACTGGCAATCTCGCGCTTCTTCTCTGGACTCATCGATGCAAAACCTCGACCATGACCTCTCTGTACCTGCATTATCTTTTTCCTTTCGTGAGAGTTTCAGACCTTGCGTGCTTCACTAAACACACACTGCAAAGGCCCACTACCATAAACACGTTCTTACTTCTGCTCCGTAAAGGTGCTTTTCTTTAGGCACCGGAGCTTGAACACCAGTGGATAACTATCTACCCGCGTCGCTTTACTGTTGACTGGTAGTCAGTTCCATAAAGCAGTGTGCAACAATAGGCAATGCCATACTAGCTAAAATAGTTACCCGTTCTCCACGTGCCTCCGATTGCAGTGGAGAGTGCATACCACTACTTACAGCATAACAGCCTCCTCAATTGAGAACAAGTCAACAATGAAAAGACTCAGCATTCTCTAAGGAGGACTCAGCAATTTCTAAGGAATTGCTGAGGTGACTTTTTGGCATGGCGAAGGCGGATTTTTTCCAGGAAGCGTGCTCACACGGTGGCTTTTTTGTCCGGCCGTATTCGTCGTTGTTCGTTTGAAATCACCGGTTTGGCTATCAGTTTTGCTGTCAACGCCGTGAGCGGATAATGTGTCTCGATGCCCTTCTCTCCTTGTTTCCCCTCTCCTCGATACAGCTCTTCTCTCTAACGCACCTGTCCAGCTTGTGGATACCATTATAGTGGATTCGAAGGTGATTGCACGGCAGATGGTGACGCGCCAGGCTGCATCTCCCAGTGCTGCAAGGCAGCAGGACAGTGAGATCCTCATGCCTGTCGTTCTCACGAGAGCATGATATCTACCAGGATGGCTCACACGGTTGTGCTTCCTCTTCCCATCTTTGTGCTGACTTCACACATACTCATTCTTCCCCACTATAGGAAACGCTGCGGGGAAACCTGCTCTGCTTGTCCTGACCATGCGCAGGGAAAGAAGGTCACACTGGTGGGCATGTATGTTGGAATCACTGGTAGAAAGGGAAACTTGTGGAAGAGCCTGAACCTCAACCAACGAAAGTATGCCCCACGTGTGGTGGCCTCCAAGAAGTATGGGTAGAGTGTGCCACGTGTGATGGCGAAGGAAAAGGGGCTGATGGACTTCTCTGTGGCACATGCCGTGGACACGGGGGAAGGTACCAAAAGTGTGCCACGTGTGGCGGCACGGGCCGTGTTTCTGCTTAACTTAAAAGGAAGATTCTCAGTCTCTACCATTCGAAAGGTTTAAGCCTGAAGGAACGGACCCTTCAAGTGAGAACTGTCTTGCAAAGTTACCGGTCGGGCTTGTTCCCCCAGGCAGTGAGCAGCCTCCATGTCGCTTCGAAGTCTGGCTGTTGCATGTCGCTGAGGACCTGTTGACGCAGCGTCTGGTAGTCTTCAGGCAACCGAGTCCACTTCCGGATGAAAGGCAACAGTGTTTCTCCAAGCCTCGTATCCTCATAAAAGCGTTGTCCTTCGGGGGTGCCCCCGCGATATGCCAGCGCATGGGCGCGCGTCTGCACGTTCTGGAGTCCATACTGGTGGAGTAGGCGAGCGAGCTGGCTCGTCACCCCGTTACTGTCTGGGGTAAAGAGGTGCCCTGCTCCGTAGAATGCTTCAATAAACACCTGATTGAGACGTATCAGGGCCTGGCTGCTACTCTCAGTGATCAGATTGCTTTCTGTCACCCGGATCACCCCGCCCGGTCGGGTCACGCGCTGGAACTCCTGCAGGAGTTTGGGCCAATCCCAGGTGCGCAGGTAGCTGGCCCCAAAGCGCTGATTGACCAGGTGGAAGTACTCAGTGGGAAATTCG
>WNFM01340223.1_pt2 | contig 12935 bp, 11 predicted proteins | sample 5400271 | NCBI WGS metagenome assembly WNFM01 (sample SAMN13153352, study PRJNA577476) | soil metagenome | isolation source: 60 cm saprolite on Douglas fir-dominated hillslope | place: USA:California | collected 2013-09-17 | reverse complement strand
CCTCACCGGTCGACACCTTCGCCTTGAGCTCCTTGATCAGCTTGTTGAACTTCTCGCCGCCGAGCGTCAGCAAGTAGTCCACGTAGCTGAACACGACCGCGTTCATCGGCACCGTCAGCGTGTCCACGTTGTGCTGCGTCACGTCCGCGATCGGCGGCTGGTCGTCCTTCGAAACCATCTTCCGCACGCCGAACCGGTAGTGCCCGTGCTCGAAGTCGACGTTCGTGTTCGCTTCCTGGAAGCAGTAGTTGTCGCAGATCCCCGACACACGGTCCTCGAACCAGTGCGCGAGGCCCTCGTCCGCCCAACCGCCTTTCATGTTGCCGATCCACGCGATCGGGCTCTGGTGGCCGAGCAGGAGGTGGGTGACGTTGTGGACGATGTTCCTGTGGAGCTGCTCGTCCGTCTTGAAGTCCTGCTTCTGGCCGCAGATGGAGTACCGCGGGTGCAGCCCCATCAGCTTCACGCCGCCCTTCGAGTCCGATCCGCAGAACTTCAGCGCGCCTTGTGCGTGGTCTTGAGGGAGGAGCCACACGAAGACGCGGCACTTGTCCTGGAACTGCGTCTCGTCCGTCGCGAGCGTCGCGCAGTAGTCCGCGAACAGCTTCTCCATCCGCGCCGTGTAGATGTGCAGCGCCTCGTGCGCCGATACGAGGCGCTTGTCGATCTTGTACTTGTCCATCTCCCAGATGAACACGAAGTGCGCGCTCTCCGCTTTGCGCAACGGCCGCCCCATCGTGTCGTCGATCTCCTGCAGCGCGGCCTTCCGCTTCTGGATCAGCGCGCGCCGCGCTTCGAGCGCCTGGCGCGCGGTCTCGCTCCGACACTGCGGGCACACGACGTAGCCCGTACCGCCGCACACTGGGCAACCCTCGACGACGCTGCAGTAGATCACCTCGTCCTCGAGCGGACACTCCGACGGCGGATGCTTGTCGCAGATCACCTTGCCCGTGTTGTGGCAGTGATCGCAAGCCTTCCCCTTGTCCTGCGCCCCGCTCGAGAATACGGGCGGCGCGAGGAAGGCGAGAAGCATGGCGAGCAGGAACGACATCGATGGAGCCTTCGCGCTAGCGCGTGGGGTAGGTGTCGAGGACCCACGCTTTCCACGCCGTCTCGAGGTCGAGCGGGCTCATGCCGTACACCTGCTGCAAGGCGTCGCGGGAGGACACCTTCACCTTCAGCTTCTTCACGAGCTCCTTGAACTTCGCGCCGTCCTTGAACATCAAGTAGTCGACGTAGCTGAACGCCGCCGCGTTCATCGGCAGCGTCAACGTGTCGACGTTCTGCTGGAAGACCTCCGCGATCGGCGGCGTGTGGCCCTCCGTGATCATTTTCCGCACCGCGAGGCGGAACTTGCCGGCCTTGAAGTCGATGTTCGAGTTCTGCTCCTGGTAGCAGTAGTTGTCGCAGATCCCCCAATAGCGGTCCTCGAACCAGTGCGCGAGACCTTCGTCGACCCATCCACCCTTGATGTTCCCGATCCACTGCGGCGGATCCTGGTTGCTCATCAACAGGTGGGTCACGCAGTGGACGATGTTGCGGTGGAGCTGCTCGTCGCTCTGGAAGTTCTGCTTGTTGCCGCACACCGAGTAGCGCGGATTCGGCCCCATCAATTTCACGCCGCCCTTGGCGGCCTGCGAGCAGAACTTCAACCCGCCGTTCTGGTGATCCTCGTTCTGGTACCACACGAAGACCCAGGGTTTCTGGCTGAATTCCTTCTCCTCCACGGAGAGACGCGCGCAGTAGTCGGCGTGAAACTTCTCCATGCGCTCGGCGTAGATGTGGAGCGCTTCGTGCGGGTCGACCCAGCGCTTCTCGATCTTGAACTTGTCCATCTCCCAAATGAACACGCAGTGCGCGGTCTCGGCCTTGCGCAGGGGCCGTCCCATCTTGTCGTCGATCGGCTTCAAGAGCGGCTTGCGCGCGAGGACCGTCGCGCGCTTCGCCTCGAGGCTCTTGCGCACCTCCTCGTTCTTGCACTCCTCGCACGGCACGAACCCGGCTCCGCCGCAGACCGGACAGTCGGCGACGACGCTGCAGAAGAGGACGTGATCCTCGAATTCGCACTCGCCCTTCGGATGCTCGCTGCACGGCAGGCGGCCGGCGCCGTGACACTTCTTGCACTCGCCGATCTTCACGGGAGCAGCGCCCTGACTCGCGCTCGTCGCTTCGATCTCTGGGGCGCAGACGAACGAGCACAGGAGCAGGGTGGCGAGGAACATGACGGCTAGAGGAGCGCCTCCACGACCTGCTTTTTCGGATCGAACCCGCGCAGCCGCACGGCCTCCCCGACGCCGGGCGGGAGCGCCGCGCGCGGAGCCAGTCCGACGAGCTCGCTCTCCCGGATCGCGACGCCGCGCGCGCGCGCGAGGCCTTCGATCTCGCGGAAGACGCGCAAGAGCCCGGTGCGCTCGTAGTCGCACACGTTCATGCTCACTTGCGCGCAGCGGAGGTCGTCGAGGAAGAACCCCATGGCCTTGATCCCCGGCAGACCGCCGTCCTTCTCGCGGATCTTCTTGGCGATGTCCTTCGCGACTTGCACGTCCTCCGTCTCGAGATTGACGTTGAAGGCGATCAGGAAGTTCCGCGCGCCGATCACCGTCGCGCCGGCGCTGGGATGGATCGCATCCTTCGGGCCGGCGTCGGGCTCGCGCGCCGGATCGCGCGGAATCGCGTCGCGGAGCCCTTCGAACTGACCCTTGCGGACGTCGGCCAAGTTCCGGCGCTCGGGCCGCAGCGCGGCCGCTTCGTAGTAGAAGACCGGGATCTCGAGCTCGCGGCCGACGCGCTCGCCGAGCGCGTGCGCGAGCGCGACGCACTCCTTCATCGTGCTGCCCTCGAGCGGCACGAAGGGGACGACGTCCGTCGCTCCCATGCGCGGGTGCTCGCCGGTGTGGACGCGCAAGTCGATCCGCTCCTTCGCCTTGGCGATCGCGCGGAACGCGGCCTCGGAGCACGCTGCCGGAGGACCGACGAAGGTCACGACCGCGCGGTTGTGGCTCGCGTCGAGGCTCCGGTCGATCAGCTTCACGCCCGCGACGGAGCGGATCGCATCCAGGATCTCCTCGACCACTCGACGAGGCTCATGACGTGGAATTCCGCACCATTAGACCTCGCCGCGGCGTCGGACACCATGCGCGGGCTCGCGCTCGAGCACCACGTCTCCCGCCTTGATCACCGCTGAAACGGGGTTGCGGCCGAGCTCGTACGCGAGGTGGAGGTGGTTCGGCACGTCGAGCACGAGGAGATCGGCCTGCTTGCCCGGCTCGATCGAACCCAACCGTTCGCCGCGTCCGATCGAGCAGGCCGCGTTGAGCGTCGCGGCGGTGAGCACTTCGGCTGCCGACATCCGGTAGCGCAGTGCGGCCCACGAGAGGACCTCGGGCATGCTCTGGAGGAAGCAGCTCCCCGGGTTGAAGTCCGTCGAGATCGCGACGGCGAGCCCCGCGTCGATCATCGCGCGCGCGGGAGCTTCCTGCTGCAACCGGAGGAAGAGCGGCACCACGGGGCACAGGATCGGGACGACGTTCGCGCGAGCGAGCGCCGCGATCCCTCGCGGCGTCGCGAATTCGAGGTGGTCGGCGCTCGCTGCGCCGAGCTCGGCGGCCAGCTCGGCCGCGCCGAAGTCCGACAGCTGGTCCGCGTGGATGCGCAGGCCGAGACCCAGTTCGCGCGCGCGGCGGAGGATGCGCCGCGAAGCGTCCAGGTCGAAGAATCCGCGCTCGGTGAACACGTCGCAGTACTCGGCGAGCCGGCCCTCCGCGACGCGCGGGAGCATCTCGTCGACGAGAAGGTCGACGTACCGGGCCGGTCGATCGCGGAATTCCTGCGGGACGTCGTGCGCTCCGAGAAACGTCGGGGCGATCTCGACCGGATGCACGCGCGCCGCCGCAGCGAGGACCTCGAGGCTCTTCACCTCGTCGACGAGGTCGAGGCCGTACCCGCTCTTCGCCTCGATCGTCGTCGTGCCGAGTTCGAGGAATCGGTCGAGGCGCACTTGGAGTCGATCGAGGAGCTCCTCCTTCGAGGCCGCGCGCACGCCCCGGACGCTGGCGAGGATGCCGCCGCCGCGGGCCGCGATCTCGGCGTAGCTCGCGCCCTGGGTGCGCATCTCGAACTCGTCCTCGCGCGTTCCGGCGAAGACGGGGTGTGTGTGCGCGTCGACGAAGCCCGGGACGATCGTGCCGCCGGCCGCGTCGAGCTCGCGATCGGCGGCGTAGCGCCGCGCGATGTCCGCGGCGGCTCCGACCTCGAGGATCTTCCCGCGCGCGATCGCGACGGCGGCATCCTTCGCGACGTGGAGGGCGGCCAGCTCGCCTCCGCGCCGCGGACTCCGGCCGAGGGGGGTCGCGACCTCGGAGGCTCCGAGGACGACGAGATCGGCGTGCATCCGCTCGGAGGGCACGGCGCAGACTCTAGCGGATTCCGTGCGCGAGCCTAGCGGGATAGACTGAAGGTGGGCGCGCATGACCTCCCCGACCTTGCTCCGGATCGTCGTGGCGCTCGGCTTCGTCGGATTGATCGGATTCGCTGGGTGGGCCGGTCGGAGACGCGAGACGCCTCGAGCGGCGGTCGCCGGCCGGGACTTCGGCTTCCGGCTGCACGAGTCCGCGAAGACCTGCGGGATCGACTTCACCCATCGCGCTCCGCGCCTCGATCCCCAGATCGAAAACGTCATGCCGCACGTCGCGGGGATGGGGGCGGCCGTGTCGGTGTGCGACGCGAACGGCGACGGCTGGGCGGACCTCTACGCCACGAGCAGCGACTTCGGCCACGCCAATGCGTTGTTCGTCAATCAGAAGGACGGGACGTTCCGCGACCTGGCGCAATCCGCCGGCCTGGCCGACGTGAACGTCGAGGGCCGAGGCGTCTCGATGGGCTCGATCTGGGCCGACTACGACAACGACGGGGACCAGGACTGCTTCCTCTACAAATGGGGTTATCCCCAGCTCTTCCGCAACAACGGCGATGGGACGTTCACCGACGTGACCGAGGCGGCGGGGCTCTCGCATTGGATGAACTCGAACGCCGCTTGCTGGATCGACTACGACCGCGACGGCAAGCTCGACCTCTACGTCGCCGGCTACTTTCGCGAGGAGGTGGACCTCTGGCACCTCCAGACGACGAAGATCATGCAGGAGAGTTTCGAGTTCGCGAAGAACGGAGGGCACAACCACCTCTTCCACAACCTGGGCGAAGGCCGGTTCGAGGACGTCACCGAGAAGACCGGCGCGGACTCGACGCGCTGGACCCTCGCGGTCGTCGCCGCCGACCTCAACGGCGACGGTTGGCCGGACCTGTACCTCGCCAACGACTACGGACCCGAGGAGTACTTCGAAAACGTGCACGGGGAACGCTTCGTCCAGCGCGAAGGCGTCGGTCTCGACGAGAGCAGCAAGAGCGGCATGTCGGTCGCCGTCGGTGATTTCGAGAACGACGGTCGCCTCGGCACCTACGTCACGAACATCTCGAAGGCCGGCTACCTGTTCCAGGGCAACAACCTGCGCATCAACCGACTGGCCGAACGCGGCTGGTTCCAGAACGTCGCCGAGGGGCTCGTCGCCCGCAGTTCGGCGACTTGAACAACGACGGCCGATTGGACCTCTACGTCGTGAACGGCTTCATCTCGGCGAGCAAGGACCGCGACTACTGGTACGGGATGTCGAAGATCGCGGGCGCGACCGGGGAGCTCGCGGAGGACGCGCGGCAGTGGCCGCCGATGGAGGACCGCAGCCTGTCCGGGTACGAGCGCTCGCGCGTGCTCGTCAACGAAGGCCGCGCGCGCTTCGTCGACGCAGCCGAGACGGTCGGCGCGGACGATCTCCTCGACGGACGCGCGGTCGCGTTCGCCGACTTCTTCCACACGGGCGCGCTCGACGTCGTGATCGCCAACCAGAGAGGAGCGCTGCTGCTCTACCGGAACGAGGTCGCGCCGGATCGAAGCTGGATCGGCTTCGCCCTCGTGGGCACGAAGAGCAACCGCGCGGCGATCGGAGCCGAGGTCACGCTCTTCGCGGGAGGGATGCAGCAGAAGCAGGCCGTCCTGGCCGGGAGCGGGTTCTGCGCGCAGAACGACCTCGCGCTCCACTTCGGACTCGGCTCGTTACGACCCGACAAGGCCGTCATCCGCTGGCCTTCGGGGACGGAGCAGGTCGTGACCGAGTTGAAACCGCGCGAAGTCGTCCGCATCGAGGAGTCGGGGCCGTGAACGTACCCGCCGCGACCGTGCAGGCCGGAGCCAAGCCGCGCCGGATCGACCCGCGCTGGTTCTCGTCCAGCCTCCTCACCCTGATCCTCGCGATCGGTCAGTGGAAATTTCAGATCCTCGGGGACAGCTACGTGCCGTGGATGATCGCGCTCGGGACCGCGCTCGCGGCCGAGATCATCCTGTACCGGCTGCATTCGGGAGGATTCCCGAACCTCCTCAGCGCCTACATCAGCGGCAACAGCGTCGCGATCCTGCTCAAGCCCTCGAGCGATCTCCTGTGGCCCTACTTCGTCTGCTCGCTGCTCGCGATCGCTTCGAAGTACGTGCTGCGTTACCGCGGCAGGCACCTGTGGAACCCGACGAACTTCAGCGTCTGCCTGATGCTCCTCGTCGCGGCGGGACAGGTCAGCATGCTCAGCCATCAATGGGGCAACGCCCCAGCGATGGTGGGAATCATCTGGGCCGTGGGACTCCTGACCGTCTGGCGCGCCCGCGTGCTCCACATCACGCTCACCTACCTCGGGGCGTTCGCGGTCCTCGCCTGGGCGCGGACTTGGATCAATCACCAGCCTCTGGGAGGAGAGCTCGGTCCGGCGACGGGGCCGATGTACCAGCTCTTCATGTTCTTCATGGTCACCGACCCGCGCACGATCGTGCGCGGCACGGCGAAGCAGGTCGGCGTCGTCGTGATCGTCGCGCTCGTCGAGTGCGCGATCCGACTCCTGTGCGATTTCGACGTGATCCCGGCCGGGAATGCGCTGTGCGCGGCCCCGCCGATGTTCGCGCTGTTCCTGGTCGGTCCGATCTTCCTCTACCTCCAGCTCACGCGCGCGCCCGCGGCCGGTCCCGTCCCCGCGGCCGCGCCGGCGGCGAAGTAGACGCGCGGAACGATCAGGGTCGCCGGGCGACCGCGATCAGCGAGACACCAGGCCACGGAAGCCACCCGTCGATCCGGCGTACGAACCACACCGAGAGGTTCAGGATCTTGAGCTGGAGCTTTCCGAAGTGCCGGCGGCGCAGGACCTTTCCGTTGAACCACCACCCGGGCGTCGTCGTGCGGTTGAAATCGAACATCGTCTCGAGCTCCAGGCCGTTCGACTTGAGGGCCTCGGACAGCGACGCGCGCGAATAGCGCCTCTCGTGGCCGAGGACCTCGTCGAGAGTGCCGAACACTCCGGGTCCCTGGGGCACGAGCAGGATCGCCCGGCCTCCTGGACACAGCGCTCCGCGGAGGTTCTCGAGCGCGGTCGACTCCTCGCGGACGTGCTCGAGCACGTTCAAGCACACGATCGTGTCGTATTGGCCGGCGAGGGCGGAGAAGTCGCGCGGGTCGGCGAGGTCGATCTTCTTCACGTCGAGGTAAGGCCGGGACTGGAGCGTCCGCTTCAGGTAGTCGAGGTAGTGCGGGTTGATGTCCGAGGCGGTGTAGCGGTCGCGCGGACACAGGCTCCGCGTCATGTTCCCGATGCCCGCGCCGAGCTCGAGGACGCGCGCGCCGAGAAACGGTCGGAGGACGTCCGCCATCCACTGGTTGAACTTCGGGACCTCGGAGAGGCTGACCAGGATGTTCGACCCGTATTCGTCCGGCTTGTAGAGATCGTCGATCAGCCACCAATGGAGCATCGCCCCGAACGCGAGGACGGCGTCCTTGAAGCCGATCTTCTTGCCCTCGTCGTAGGTGCGGCCGGCGTAGGAGATCGGGACCTCGCACATGCGCGCGCCGCGCTTCTTCAGCTTGAAGGTCAGCTCCGGCTCGATGCGGAAGTCGCGGCTGCGGATCGGGATCGACTGCAGGAGCGGAGTGCGGACGGCCTTGTAGCAGGTCTCCATGTCGGAGAGGTTCAAGTCCGTGAGCAGGTTGCACACCGTGGTCAGGAGCTTGTTCCCGAGCGCGTGCCGGTAGTACAGGACCCGGCGATAGTCCCCGGACAGGAACCGCGAGCCGTAGACGGCGTCCGCCTCGTCGTCGATGAACGGGACCATCAGACGGGGCAGGTCCCGCGGGTTGTACTCGAGGTCGGCGTCCTGGATGACCGTGATCTCCCCCCGCGCGAGGGCGACCCCCGTCGTGACGGCTCCCCCCTTCCCGCGGTTTTCGGGGTGCTCGACGTAGGTGATCTGAGCCGGGTGCTTCGCCGCGATCACGCGCAGGATCTCGCGCGTTCCGTCGGTGGATCCGTCGTCGACGACGATCAGATCGAGGCGGGAGATCAGCGGGCTCGCGACGGCCAGGACGCGCGCGATCGACTCGGCGACCAGGTAGCGCTCGTTGTAGACCGGCATCACCACGGACAGATGGACGCCCATGCCGAGAAGGCTACCAATCCCCGTCGACGATCTCAGGGCGGCAGCCGCGGACTCAGACGGCCACCCGGCGCTGACTCGCGCTGGCGGAGTCGAGGCGCCGGGCGATTTCGGTCCGAATCCGCTTCCGGGCGCGGAACACGATCATCTTCATGTTCGACGGCCCCACACCCAGCTCGTCTGCGGCCTCGGAATAGGAATGGCCGTGGATCTCGATCAGTTCGAGCGCGCGGCGCTCGCGGTCGCGCAGCGTCGTGAACGCGGCCGCGTAGTAGCCGAGGAGGATCATCCAGGCCCGGCCGAGGGAGCGCTCCTCCTCGACACAGGCAGCCTGCTCACTGGGACCGACGCGCCGGTCGACGGGCTCCTGAGTCCCCTCGGACATGGACTGCCAGGCGATGCCCGCCCCGGTCTTCAGGCTGGCGCGCCGCACCACGTTCGTGGCGATCCGGCGCGACCACACTCGAAAGCTCGCCGTCTGCTCGTCGCGAAACCCGCGCGCGTACCGGTAGATGTTCACGAAGGTGTCCTGGAGCAGATCGACCGGGTCCAGGGCCAGGCGGCGGCTGCGAACCTGTCCCGCGATCCAGGCCAGGAGGCCGGCGCTGGCGACGTCGTACAGGGCCTGGAACTCCAAGGACCCGCGCTGCTCCCGGAAGACCGCCATGAGGCGCGTCTCTCTCTGCGCCTGAAGCTCTTCGATCCTGGCTCCGGAGATGCGTGAGGGCCGTGGAGCTCGGGTCAGGCCGTGACGCAGCTCGTCGACCTGGGACTTCGGGTAGAGCCGGATCACTCGCCGCGGTCAGGCACCGGGCGTGCCAACCCTGGGCCCAACCACTGCGCGATCACAATCTATTATTATTCAATTACTTACGCTCGCAGCTCGAGTGCGGAGCCCGGACGCGGGGTCCCGGGTTCGAGGCTCACCGTTTCGAGGACGTAACCGTGAGGCTCCGAGTGAAACGCGCCGAACCGGGGTCGTGGGGTGGACAGGTCCCCGGCCGGCTAGCATGGATCGTCCTCTCCTCGCCCGGCGCACGCCAGCGCGAGAGTCCGGACCCCTTGGCACTTCTCCTCGAACCCTGGAACCCCGACTGGTCGACCCTCTCATGGGCGTTCGTCTGGACGGCACCCTTCCTCCTCGCCTCCGCGTTGTTCGCCGTGCTGAGGTCCTCCCTCCTTCACTCCAACGCTTCCAGGGTTCTCGCGCGGATCGGGTCCCCGGGCCGGAAGGCCAGGATCGAGCCGCTCCTGGCCCGAGCGGACAGCCTGGCGACGAGCGCGGGAATCCTCGAAGTGACCTGCGAGCTCGCCTTCGCCACCCAGGTCCTGCGCTGGCTCTCGGCGCCCGACCCGGCCGATGGCCGAGCCATCCTCCTGACCGTCCTGATCGCAGCGCCGAGCATCCTGCTCGCCTCCCAGGCTCTCCCGACCGCCCTGGCCTTGGGCGTCGGCGACCGCCTCCTCGTCTGGTGCCTCCCGACCTTCCATGCCCTCCAGATCCCTCTGCGGTGGCTCGTGGGAGCGCTCGAAGCGGCGAGCCGAGTGCTCATGCGGGTCGTGGGCGTAAGGCAGGATCCAGCCTCGGCCCGGCAGATCGTCGAAGGTCTGCGCGAGGTGATCGAGGACTCCGAGATCTCCGGGGATCTCGACGAGACGGAACGAGAGATCATCGGGAACGTCATGGAGTTCCGCGACGTGAACATCGCGGCCGTGATGACGCCCCGGATCGAGGTGCGCGGGGTCGAGATCGACGAGAGTCTCCTCGCAGCCGTCCAACGCATGGCCGAGTGCGGCCACAGCCGCGTCCCGGTGTACGAGGGCAGCCTGGACCGGATCGTCGGCGTCCTCACGGCCCGGGACCTGCTGCAGGCGGCCGGCGAACGCGGGATGCAGGAGCAGCCCCTCCGCGCGATCCTCCGTCCGGCCTATTTCGTCCCCGAGACGAAACTGCTCTCCGAACTCCTGGCGGAGTTCCGCCGCGAGAAGATCAAGCTCGCGATCGTGCTGGACGAATACGGCGGGACGGCCGGACTCGTCACTCTCGGCGACATCATCCGGGAGATCGTCGGTGACATCCAAGACGAGTTCGACGAGACCGGACTGCACCCGGTCCGGCGTCTCTCCGACGGGCGGATCGAGATCGACGCCGGCCTGCACGTCTCGGAGGTCAACCGCGAAGTCGGAACGGAATTGCCGGAGGACGGCGGCTTCGAGACCCTCGCCGGATACGTCCTCGCCGAGCTCGGGCATTTTCCGAAGCGCGGAGAGACCTTCTCCGCCGGACTCTTCGAGTACACGGTCCTCGAGGCCAGCGATCGCCGCGTCATCCGGGTCGGTCTGCGTCCGGCCGCGCAAGAGGTCGTCGCCTGATCGCATGCCGCCCGCGGGCGAGTAGGATCTACGCGTGGTCATCGTCCGCGACCGTGCGCTGCTCCTCAAGCGCTACCCGTTCAGCGAGTCTTCGCTCGTCGCGCACCTGTGCACGCGGGACCACGGCCGAGTCCACCTCCTGGCCAAGGGGGCCTACCGGCCGACCTCGCGCTACTTCGCGGTGCTCGACCTCCTGGACACTCTCGAGATCGAGTGGGATCACGTTCCGCGTCGCGACCTCGCGAACCTGCGTGCGGGGACGATCTCGATGAGGCGGCGGGCGATCCCGGACGATCGCTCGCGCTGGTTCGCAGCGAACGGGATGCTCGAGCTCGCCGAAATGGCTTCGCGCCCGGCTCATCCGGATCCGGCGCTCTTCGACCTCTTGGAGAGCGGGCTGAACGAGCTGGAATCGCGGAAGTCCCCCGCCGACGTCGTCCTCGTCGCGTTCGAGCTCGCCTACCTCGGAGTGTTGGGCCTGTCCCCCGCGCTTCTCGACTGCGCCGCGTGCGGCGGCGCGGCCGCGCCGGTCGTCGCGCCCGCGCAGGGGACGAATCGAACGCGCGCCGCCTTCTCCGCCGGCGCGGGAGGGCGACTGTGCCGCGCCTGCGCCGAGGAGGCGCGCGCCTCCGGCCGCCGCGTCGGAACCTTGCCCGTCGCGACCCTCGAGGACGCCCTGAGCCTCTCGAGGAAGGGCTTGGAACAGGCGGCGGAGGCCGGATCCGGCCTGCCGCAGGCGCGCCTCGACCGCGTCCGAGATTTCGTCGGCCGATTCCTCGACTACCACCTCGAAGCCCGACCGCGCATGCACCGCGCCTTCCTCGCCCACGCCAACCGCAATGCGACGCCGGAGACCGCCGAGGCGGTTTGAGCTCCCTTTCCACGATGCGCCTTCTTCAACTCGCCGCAGCCTGCCTCGCTCTCGTGGCCTCCGCGTCGAGCTGCGCGACGGTCGCGAGCTGGATGCCAGGAGGACCGGAGAGGATCCCGAAGAAGCTCGAGGTGAAGCAGGTCCCTCACGGGATCGAGTCCGCGCAGAAGGAACTCGCCGCAGGTGACCCGGCCCGAGCGCTGCAGTGGATGCGCGCGGCCGCCGAGGCGGAGGGTCTGCCGCCCCGCGAGCGCGTCCAGACGCTCCTCGAGGAGGCTGCGTCGAAGCGGATCGAACAGCTCTCCGCCCCGGGCGCGGATCCGGCCGACCTCGCCGACATGGTCGACCTCGATCTTCCGCGACAACTCGCGGTTTCGGCCGGGATCCAGGCCGCCCGCCGGATGCAGGAACTCGGCGAGCCGGTGGAGGCCTACCGGATCATCAAGCGCGTGGATTCGAAGTACCCCCTCCACCACGAACGCGCGGAGGCGGGTGTGCTCCTCGGAGAGCTCGGGCTCGCCCTGTCGAGGGACTACTCCCACTTCCTGTTCTTCTACGATCGCCAGGACGACGCGCAGGAAGTGCTCGAGTACTTGATCCTGAACTACCCGCGCGCGCCGCGCTGCGACGAGGCCTACACGACCCTGGCCCGGATCTACACCGACGAACGCGATTGGACGCTCGCGATCGACAGGCTGGAGAAGCTCCTCCTGAATCATCCTTCGAGCCCGCTGCGCCCCGCGGCGCAGGCCGAGATCCCGCACCTGCGACTCCGCAGCATCGCGAGCCCTGAGTACGACCGCAGCGCGGTACTGCGTGCGCGCGAGGAACTCGAGGAGTGGCTGCGCGCCTATCCGGGTCACGAGCTCGAGCCCAAGGTGCGCACGGAGCTGGCCGATTGCCTGCGGCGATTGTCGGACAGCGACATGGCCGTCGCTGGTTTCTACGAGCGCGTGAAGAATGGAATGGGTGCTCGCTGGCACGCGCGGCGCGCCGCCGAGGAAGCCCGCGAGGCCGGTGACGAGGAGCGAGCGAAGAACGCGGAAACCTTCCTCCAGAAGTTCCCCGCACCCGACTCCCAAGCCGCGCCGCAGGGAGTGCCCGAAGGAGTGCCCCCAGGAGTAAACGGTTGATCGGCAGCCATAGCCTCCGCGCGCTCCTTCTCTCGTGCGCGCTGCT
>WNFM01182468.1_pt4 | contig 12935 bp, 14 predicted proteins | sample 5400271 | NCBI WGS metagenome assembly WNFM01 (sample SAMN13153352, study PRJNA577476) | soil metagenome | isolation source: 60 cm saprolite on Douglas fir-dominated hillslope | place: USA:California | collected 2013-09-17 | reverse complement strand
GGCACCGATGGCCCACCATTTGCCGCTGCCGAGCGCCGCACCCGCAGCCGCGCCGCCAACAGCGCCAAGGACCGTTCCAACGCTCTCATCCGAATAGCTGCCGGTTCCATTGCTGGCGCAGCCAGCCAACGGCGCGGTGCCCAAAGCTGCCACGAGAGTTATTATTATCAGGTTGCGCGTCGACATCGTCGCCATTCCAGTGGACAAAAATCGAAGTAGGCCATAATCGCAGGCCGAATCGTCTCGATACAAGTCCTGCGGGATCAGCTTGAAAATAGCCCGCATCGGTCTGAAATCAATGCTATAGAACCGAAACACAAGAAGTTGAGCCTGACCAAGATGGACCAGACGAAGCTGCATCCCCTGGCTGAGCCTTTTGAGCTGTTCCAGCAATGGTTCGCCGAAGCCACGGAACGAGAACCCAATGACCCCAACGCCATGGCTTTGGCAACGGTGGGGGCAGATGGGCAGCCTTCCGTGCGGATGGTCCTGTTGAAGGGCTATGACCACCAGGGTTTTGTCTTTTATACAAATTTTGAAAGCGACAAGGGCGAACAGATCCTGGCAACCCGCAAGGCGGCGATCGTTTTGCACTGGAAATCGCTGAAGCGACAGGTGCGGGTCGAAGGTGCTGTCGAGATTGTCAGTGATGCCGAAGCGGATGAATATTATCACAGCCGGGCGCGGGCCAGTCAGATCGGCGCCTGGGCGTCGCAACAATCGCGCCCGCTAGAAAGCCGATTCGAGTTGGAAAAACGTGTGGCCCAGTTTACTGCCACGCACGCCATCGGTACCATTCCCCGGCCGCCGTATTGGTCGGGATTCCGGATCGTGCCGCAGCGGATCGAATTCTGGGAGGATCGGCCCTTCCGTCTGCACGACAGATTGGTGTATCTGCGCAGCGACAATGGGTGGCATACCGAAAAGCTCTACCCATGATAGAGTCCTGGGCGTGATAGAAACATGCGCCGAGCCGATATCGGGAAAGCGATAATGACTGAGACGAGTTCCGGCAATCTGACCAATAGTGCCAGCCGCGTCGCTTCCGACATGGCCATGCAGGCGGCCGGCCGCCTGATGCGCCTCGCCAGCATCGCCTCGGTCATCGCGGCTTTGGCATTGATCGGCATCAAACTCTACGCCTATCTGGCGACCGGCTCTGTCGCGTTGCTCTCGACATTGTTTGATTCGCTGCTCGACGTGGGTGCTTCGCTCGTCAACATGCTGGCGATCCGCCACGCTTTGGCGCCGGCGGATGCCGAGCATCGCTTCGGTCATGGCAAGGCGGAGCCGCTCGCCGGTCTGGTGCAGGTCGCCTTCATTCTCGGCTCGTCGATCCTGCTGCTGGTCGAAGTGTTCAATCATTTCACGACGCCGACACCGGTCACCAATCCGACCATCGGCATCGTGGTCATGGTGGCTTCTATCCTGGTGACGGCTGGTTTGATCGTCTTTCAGCGCCGCGTCATCCGACGCACCCAGTCCCTGGCTATCAAGGCCGATTCAGCCCATTATCTGAGCGACTTTCTCGTCAACGTCAGTGTCATTGCAGCCTTGTTGCTCAGTGCCGAATTCGGCTGGTGGTGGATTGATCCGCTGTTCGGTCTCGGCGTGGCGCTGTTCATTGCCGTAACTGCCATCGGCATCGGCCGTGAGGCCTTTGACATGTTGATGGACCGGGAAATGGAAGATGCTGAACGAACGCAGATCAAGACGATCGTCCGCCGGCATCCTCAGGTCTTGAATCTGCATGAACTGAAAACCCGCGTCGCCGGTCAGATACGCTTCATTCAGTTTCACCTGGAGCTTGATGGCGGGATCAGTCTGCGTGAAGCCCACCGCATTTCGGATGCGGTGGAGGATGATATCATGGCAGCCTTCCCTGGCGCCGAGGTGATCATCCATCAGGATCCGCATGGCGTTGCCGAACGCCGCCGCGTCTTCGGTTGATACAAAATATCAGATGAGATGAGACAGTGGCGAAAGCCAGTGAGGAAATCACGGAATGACACAATCCGCCGATAAGAAGACGGTGATCCTGACCGGTGCCAGCCGCGGGATAGGCCATGCCACGGTCAAGCGCTTCAGCGAGGAAGGCTGGCGCATCATCACCTGCAGCCGCGATGTGGTGCCGGAGGATTGCAAGCGTGATCCGAACTGGACACATCATATCACCGTTGATCTCGCCCATGCTGATGATGCCGAAGTCTTTGTCCAGCAGGCCTTGCAGATTCTGGATGGCGAGGCTGTCCATGCCTTGGTGAACAATGCCGCCATCAGCCCGAAGACGCCGTTCAAGGAGCGACTTGGTTGCCTGAATGGCGATGTTGCTGCCTGGCGGGAGGTGTTCGAGCTGAATTTCTTTACCCCACTGACCCTGGCGCGCGGTTTTGCCAAGCCCTTGCATCACGGCAAGGGAACGATCATCAACATCACCTCGATCGCCGGCCATGCCATTCATCCCTTTGCCAGCTCAGCCTATTCCACCTCGAAGGCAGCACTTTCGGCCCTGACGCGGGAAATGGCGGTTGAATTCGCGGGGCTCGGCATTCGCGTCAATGCAGTGGCGCCCGGCGAAATTGAAACAGCGATGGTCGGCCCCGAATATGAGGCATTGATCCCGCGCATCCCGATGGGACGCATGGGCACACCGGAGGAGGTGGCCGGCGTGGTTTTCCAGCTCTGCGGCACCGATTTTGGCTATGTCACCGGCACGGAGATTTTCCTGACCGGCGGTCAGCATTTGTTCTGATCCTTGCCCGGGAGTTTATCCCGCCCATATGTCGCTGATCGGCCAGCCGATGCCACTCTGAGACTTTAGCAGTCAGGCCGATCTTGCTATGCAGGACGACATATGCCGGTGCGAAAACGGCCTGGCCCCTCAATGAATGTGTCGATGATGAGCAAGTCAGCAAATCAGGTGCTCTTGTCGCGGGCCGCGCAATTGGCGGCCGAGTTCCTGGATGGATTGCCAAATCGCCCGGTTGGTGCGATGGCGCCATCCGAACAACTGTCATTGGATCTGACAGCGGCAATGCCCGAGGTCGGCCAAGATCCCCTGGGCATTCTCGAGCAGCAGGTCGCAGTATTTGATTCGGGACTGGTGGCCTCTGCCGGGCCGCGCTATTTCGGTCATGTCATCAGCGGGGCACACCCGGCTGCCCTGGCGATGGATTGGATGACGGCTGCGTGGGACCAGAATGCCGTGCTCTATGCCACCTCGCCGGCCAATGCCGCATTGGAGGAGGTTGTCGGTCGCTGGTTGATCGATCTCTTTGGCTTGGGCGGCGATGACCGCGACATTAGCTTTGGCTTTGTTTCCGGTTGCCAGATGGCGCATGTGACCGCCCTGCTGGCAGCGCGGCACGCGCTGCTGGCGCGCCAAGGATGGGATGTTGAGCGACGGGGGCTGATGGGGGCGCCCAATCTGCGCGTTCTGGTCGGTGCCGATGCCCATGGTACGGTGGCGACGGCCCTGCAATATATTGGGCTTGGTCGCGATCGGGCGATCGTCATTCCCAGCGACGACCAGGGGCGGATGCATGTCGATCATCTGCGCCGCGTCCTGGACACCTCTTCGGATGCCACCATTATCTGTGCACAGGCGGGTGGTGTGAATACCGGCGCCTTCGATGATTTCGAGGCGATCGCCGACCTGGCAAACGGGGCAAATGCCTGGCTGCATATCGATGGTGCCTTCGGGCTCTGGGCGGCGACGTCGACGGCACATCGACATCTGACATCCGGCATCGCGCGGGCGGATTCCTGGGCGACGGATGCCCATAAATGGCTCAACGTGCCGCATGATTCCGGTATCGTCCTGATGGCGCATCCGGCAGCCCATTGTGCCGCCATGTCGGTGCCGGACGAGGCTTATTTGCAGCGCGCGGGAGACAGCCGCCGGGATCCGTATCAATGGGTGCCGGAAATGTCGCGTCGCGCCCGCGTATTTGCCATCCAGGCGGCGTTGCTTGCCTTCGGTCGACAGGGTCTGGCGGAGATGATCGATCGCTGCTGCCGCTTGGCCAGACTTATGCGCGATCGGCTGCAGGATTGCCCGGGTGTCAGCATTTTGAATGATGTTGTTTTGAATCAGGTGCTGTTTGCGGTGCAGCCGGCACTCGGTGTCAGTGCGGATGCCGCTGACGTATTCACGGATCAGATTGCTGCTGCGATCCAGGCGGAGGGAACGTGCTGGCTGGGTGCAACGACCTGGCGCGGTCGTCGTGCTTTACGGCTATCGATCTGCAATTATCGCACGAGCTTCAGCGATATCGATCAGTCAGCCGCAGCGATTCGCCGGGTCATCGGGCAACAGCGCAACATGTATCGGTAAGGACATTAGAGGGTTGCGCGCAGGCGCTGAAACCAAGCGCGTCTAGCCGTGACTTCATCGATCTCGTGATCGAGCCAGGGCAGGAGCGGGGTATCCTCGCTGGCATGATGATTGCGCAGATCGGCCAAGCGCGCCAGTTCACGATTACAAGTCTCTTCCAGCATTTCGATCTGAGCCTGCTGCTCGTCCAGCGATAGCAGTGCCAGGAAATGCATTTTCAGGGCGACGATGAGCTTGTTGACCTCGCCCATCGGGCCACGCAGTTTTGCCGTCATCAGACGGCGGAATTCGCGCTGGCCATCTGCGGTGAGGTGCATGACTTGGTCGTCATGCTTCTGACTGGTGGTATGCACCTCCATCAGTCCTTCGACCTTGAACAATTCCAGCGATGGACCAAGGAGATCCAGCGACGGGCCGACGATACGGGCGGTGAAATGCCGGATGTCGCGGGCCAGATCGGCATAGGCGCGCGGCTGCCGGGCCAGCAGCCCCAAGGCCGCCAGCCGGATCGCCTCACTCGGCACCAAGCTATTATCTTTATACATCGTCACCTCAGAATGAGAACCATTCTAGAGTGCAACAGTGACAGATGGAAGCAGTTTGCTTCCATCAATTATCGCAGTGGTTTGCTGGTTGATTGATCGGTCGGGAATGCGATAGACCGCATTGTACCGGATGCCACTCTCTGTTGATTAAATGCGTTTCCATGGCGTGGAATTCGCTTTCCCTCCGCATCGATCAGGAGACCGGCTCCCCGATCTCGCGCAGCAGCTTTCGCAACATCGCGTCGCGAAATGATCGCATGTCGGCCGCTGGCTCCAGGAACGCGCCGGGCCCCCCGATCACCTGATCATGGTAATAGTTAAGGAGGTAGCGAGAACCATAGATGATCGGCAGGCCGTTTATGGTGATGCCACGAGTAAGTGCGCGGTCACGCGCGATGCTCGCATCGCCGCCGTCATTGTCTTCGCCGTCCCCGGACACATCGATAACCCGCCGTTCAGCCGTGACAGATAACGCCTGCAGCAGGGCGGTACTGTAGTCTAGCGCAGCGGCAAGTCCGGTTCCACCTGGCTGCCAATGACGCTCGGCATTTTCGATTTCATTCGCTGCCGCCTCCAGGTCCACCGGGTTCGCGAGAATCCGCCAGCGCAATACCATTACCTGCGAGCTAGAGTTTGACCACTGCACGAGGGCGAGCGCAATTTGGCGGTGCAACCCCGACGCAATGGCATCATGGACCGAAGGATCACGCAAGGCAGAGGCAATGCCGTCCATCTGCATCCGGAAGTCACCCGCATCGACACTGCTCGAAACATCAACGGCGAGCACCAGCCCCAGATCAACGGCTAGAGTGGCGGCAGAGGAGGCCGTAGCGGCGTCAGCCAATTCCGTGCTGGCGCCGAGCGGCGATGTCGGTGCAGCGGCGATTGTCATGGCTATCCGTTCGACGTTGGTCCTCAGTGAGACGGATTATGATGTGCCCATTTCTTATGATGTGCCCATTTCTGGCAACAGCGTAGACCCCGAAGCCGCTCTTGGCAATTTTAGACCCTGTGTGGGGGGAGGTATTCCCCTGGCTTTATCACTGACGTAGCGACTAAACAGGCAGGCGATGCGTCCCAAATGGATCGCATTGCCTTTAAAGCGGATCGTCTACTTGTAGCACCCGATCTCGCGAAAATCGTCGAGGTGGGGCAACGCAAGGGCGGCTCGCGTGTCGTAGGCGGCACGAACTCCGTGGGGTCAGCTTGCCAAGGGCAATTCGTGCTGTTGCCAGCAGTCGCGCAAGGCGATAACCAGGTCATCGATCATCTGGTCGCCATGATCGGGGCTTGGCGTAAAGCGCAGGCGTTCTGTACCGCGGGGCACCGTGGGATAATTAATTGGCTGAACGTAAATCCCGTGTTGGCGGAGTAGGCGATCGCTGATCGCTTTGCAGGCGACCGCATGGCCGACCCGGACCGGCACGATATGGCTGTCATTCGGCATGACCGGCAGCCCGGCTTCGGCGAAAGACTGCCGCAAGCGCCGAGCCCGCTCCTGGTGGCGTTGCCGCAAATCACCGGCGTCGCGCAGGACATTGAGACTAGCCAATGCACCGGCGACGATGACTGGCGGCAATGAGGTGGTGAAAATGAAGCCTGGGGCAAAGCTGCGGACGAAATCAACCGTCGCGGCAGAGCCAGCGATATAACCGCCCATCAGGCCAAAGGCCTTGCCCAAGGTGCCTTCGATGATGGTGAGGCGGTGACTGAGGCCATCGCGCTCGGCAATTCCGGCCCCGTGCTTGCCATACATGCCGACCGCATGGACCTCATCGAGATAAGTGAGGGCACCGAATTCATCAGCAACATCGCAGATCGCCGCGATCGGCGCCATGTCACCATCCATCGAATAGACGGATTCGAAGGCAATGATCTTTGGCCGCGCCGGATCGGCTTCCGACAGCAACTGACGCAAGTGAGCGACATCATTGTGACGGAAGACATGATATTCGCCACGGCTGTGGCGAATGCCGGCGATCATCGAGGCATGGTTATAGGCATCCGAGTAGACGATTGAATTGGGAATCTGCCGCGCCAGCGTCACCAGGCTTGCTTCATTGGAGATATAGCCGGAGGTAAACAGTAAGGCGGTGTCCTTGCCATGCCAATCGGCCAAAGCGCGTTCCAGGAGGACATGCTGATGAGTGGTCCCGGAGATATTGCGCGTCCCACCGGCGCCGGCACCATAGCGCATCAGGGCCGCCTGCATGGCACCGAGCACGGCCGGATGCTGTCCCATGCCGAGATAGTCGTTCGAGCACCAAACGGTGATTTCATGCGCTGGTGCATCCGGCCGTTCGCGCCAGAAAGCGCGCGGGAACCGGCCGGCTTGTCGTTCAAGATCGGCGAAGACGCGATAGCGACCTTCCGCCCGCAACTCGCCCAACCGATCTTGAAAAAACTGCTCAAAATTCATCATTCTCGTCCCGATAGCGGCCGAGCAGCCTGGCGATCTTGCTAGGCCGGTCGACGCTGCAAGCAAGCTGTCAGGCGGCCTGCAGATGTCCGTCGCGCTGTAACCAGGTGGCGGTATCTGCCAGCGCCTTTTCGAAGCGGCGGAACATGTCGATCAGTTCCGCTTCCGTGATGATCATCGGTGGGCAGAAGGCGAGCGAGTCACCAACGGCGCGAATGATCAGGCCATGATCATGGGCGATCCGGACCAAGGTTGGCCCGACTGCCAGCGACGCATCGAAGCTTTGCCGCGTCGCCTTGTCCTTCACGAGTTCAATGGCACCGACGAGGCCGACGCCACGGCTTTCGCCAACCAGCGGATGGTCCTGGAAGCGCTGCAATTCCCTGAGGAAGATCGGCGAGAGCTGACGCACCCGTTCGACGATCTTGAGGTCTTCATAGATCTTCAAGGTTTCGAGGGCGACAGCGGCACAGACCGGGTGGCCGGAATAGGTGATGCCATGACCGAAGACGCCGTTCTTGGCGCTGTTGTCGCGGAGGATCTCATAGACCTGCTGGTTGATGAGGATCGCCGAGATCGGCAGCACACCAGCGGAGAGCTGTTTCGCCATGGTCATGATGTCGGGGGTCAGGCCAAAGGTCTGGCTGCCCCAGAAATTGCCAGTGCGGCCGAAACCGCAAATGACTTCGTCGGCTACCAGCAGGATGTCGTATTTCTTCAGCACCGCCTGGATCTTGGCAAAATAGGTTTTGGGCGGGACAATAACGCCACCAGCACCCATCACCGGCTCGGCGAACATCGCCGCAATCGTCTCGGGGCCTTCGCTGAGAATGAGTTTCTCCAGGTTCTCAGCACAACGTGTCGCGAAAGCTTCTTCCGACTCACCGGCCTGACCGAACCGATAATGATGCGGACAATCGGTGCGCAGGATGCCGGCAATCGGCAGATCGAAATCGATATGCAAGCCGGGCAGGCCGGTTAGCGAGGCCGCGGCGATGGTGACGCCGTGATAGGCCTTGGTGCGCGAGATGATCTTCTTCTTCTGCGGTCGGCCCAGCGCATTGTTCATGTACCAGATCATCTTGACGACGGTGTCATTGGCTTCCGAACCGCTGTTGCAGAAGAAGGCCTTCGACATCGGCACCGGCGCCAGATTAACCAGTTTCTCGGCCAGTTCGACCGTCACCGCCGACACCTTCTGGCTGAAGGTGTGATAGAAGGGCAGCTCCTGCATCTGCTTCACCGCCGCCTGGGTCAGGCGCGGTTCTTCACCAAAGCCGAGACCGGAGCACCACAAGGCAGCCATGCCGTCGAGATATTCCTTGCCATCTTCGTCATAGACATAGATGCCCTTGCCGCGGGTTACCACAAAGCCGCCTTCCTGCTCATTGCGAAGGGCATTGGTATAGCCATGCATGTGAAAGGCGGCATCGCGTGCTGCCAGCGAATTCGGCCGAGGACTCATGATTGCTTGCTTCCGTTCTGCTTCGGGTTGATGGCCACACGGCGGCCACCTGTCAAAATTGTTTCCGGCGGGTAATATCTCTTCCCGGCGCGTTGCTGTCAAAGCTGGCATTGTCTTGAGACATTTTGCCTCAACCCACTGATTATCCGGAGAAATACCATGGCATTACAGATCTGCATTGGTGGCGTGACGGGCTGGACCGGCTCGGCCCTGGCGGCCGGTGTCCTAGCGGCGGCGGATTTGGCCCTGTCTGGGGCTGTCGCGCGCAAGGCTGTCGGACAGGATGTCGGCACGCTTCTGGGCCGCAATCCGCTGGGTATTGCCGTGTCCGCCGATGTGGCCGGCGCCCTGGCCAAGCCGACCGATGTCTATATCGACTACACCCATCCTAGGGCGGTGAAGGCGAACACCTTGCAGTCTCTGAAGCTCGGCGTTCCGGTGATCATCGGCACGTCGGGGCTCAGTGCCGAGGACTATGCCGAGATCGCCGATGTCGCCGAGGCGCAGGGCCTCGGCGTGGTGGCCAGCGGCAATTTCTCGCTGACAGCCAGCTTGCTACAGCGCTTTGCCTTGTTGGCGGCACAGCATGTGCCGGATTACGAGATCATCGATTATGCGAAATACAGCAAGCCGGATGTGCCGAGCGGCACCGCCCGCGAATTGGCGGAGCGGCTGGGGCAGGTCCGTCGCAGCGTGCCGGGCGTGGAGATTGATCAGATCATCGGCCCGAAAGAAGCACGGGGCGCCGAAATCGGCGGCGGGCGGGTGCATTCCGTGCGCCTGCCGAGTTTCGTCCTGTCGGCGGAAGTGATCTTCGGCATGAATGGTGAGCGCTTGAGCATCCGCCACGATGCCGGCACCAGCGCCGAGCCCTATGTGGGCGGCACCTTGCTGGCGGCACGCCGGGTGGTGGCGTTGAAGGGATTGGTGCGCGGCCTCGACAATCTGCTGTTCGGGGCGCTGTAAATTCGCTGGCAATCGTTGGAATTTTCTATCGCTGTCTCGTGAGGTAATTTGATCTGTCGCTGCGGCTCACCTCGGGTTAGCAGTTGGTAGTGCACGAATTGCAGCGAAGCAAGGCCATGACAATGACGCAGTCGGACATATTAACAGAGAAGAAATTCATCCTCGACTGGATCGACGCTCATATGAGTGATCTGTCCGACTGGAATCAGGTCATCTGGCATTTTGCCGAGCCAGCCTTGCGCGAATACAAATCGGCTGCCTGGTATGTCGATCTGCTGCGTCGCCAAGACTTCAATGTCGAGGCTGGCAGCGGCGGCATGCCGACCGCGTTTTCCGCCACCTGGTCTAATGGCGCCAAAGCCGGGGATCCGGTGATAGGCGCCTATGCGGAATATGATGCGGTCCCTGGCAATTGCCAAGCAGCCAGCACGCGCAAGGACCCGCGCCAGGGCCTCAGTCGCCATGCCGCCGGCCATACCGATCCGCATTCCGCCCTCGGCATCTCGTCGCTGGGTGGTGTGCTGGCTGCCAAAGCCGCGATGGAGAAATTCGGTATTCGCGGTACCGTCCGCTATTTCGGCGAGCCGGCGGAGAAGTTGCGGCTCTCGAAGCCGGTGCATGCGGCCAAGGGCTATTACGATGGCATCGATGCCTTCATCAGTTTTCATCCGACCTATATGCTGCCGCTCGTCAACACGGCGCGCTGGGATACGCATTGTGGTCTCGGCTATGCCTGCATTTATACTTTCGACTGCAGCGAGCCCGAGAACTGGCTCTCGGCCGATCCCGATAGCCCGATCCCGGCCAGCCATATCTCGGCGCGCGCACCGGGCGCCAATGATGCGCTGTTTCATATGTTCGGCATGACCAAGCAGGCGCAATCGAACATGCTGCCCTTCACCGGCGGCTGGTCGATCAGTGAGACGATCCTTTCTGCCGGTCAGGCGACGGCCGACAATCTGCCGGCGCAAACAGCGCAGATCCAATATTTGTGGCAATAATGCCGAAGCGGCGGCCAAGGCCGCGCATTGCCGCTGGACCAAGACCTGGGTGACGAAGTCACGACCGGGCCTTGCCAATCATGTGATGGCCGAGACGACTTACGACAACCTGGCTTTGGCCGAGGCGCCGCGTTGGGGCGCCGAGGCGATTGCGGCCGCCCAGGCAATTCAACAGGAACTGGGTATTACGCCGATGGAACAGCCATTCCTGCCGGCAATCGAGCAATTGATCGCGCCAGAAGAAGCCGAGCGGCGCCTGCGCCAGACGCTGCCACCCTGGCAGCTCAATTCGACCTCGGACGATTATACCGAATATTGCTGGACGGCCCCGACGGTGCGTTTCTATGTCGGCCGGCCGATGTTGAAGGCTGCGCCGGGCGTCAATTATCCCGATTGGGTGATGAATGCCTTGGGTGGTATCCCGAGCTGCATCGATCCGATGATCCGCACCGCATCGAAGACGATTGGCACGACCATCATCGATTTGCTGATGCGGCCGGATCTGCTGGCGGCGGCCCAGACGGAATGGCGCCAGCGCACCGGCGGCGGCATTGGCGGCGACGCGTGGATGGCGCCGCTTTTGCCAAAGGACTTCCGCGCGCCGATCGATTTCCGCTGGCCGGAATATGTCACCACATCGCGTGGCGAGGAATGGTGGATCCCGGCACGCGAAGGAGAGTGACCGCGCTGTCGATCATACCAGGCGTTAAACGATCTCCCGCAGGGCGGCGATCACGCGGTCGACATCCTGATCATCATTGTAATGCGCAAGGCCGATGCGGACGACACCTTCATCGGCCGTCATACCCAGCGCCTTGATGACGCGTGCCGCCCAGAAATCGCCATGGCCGAGCGCAATCTGCCGCTTGTTGAGCTCGCGCGTAATCTCGGCCGAGGAGCGGCCGGCAATGCTGAAGCTGATCACCGGGGCTAGACGACCGTCACTCGAGGGCACGCGGCCGATAAATTTGAGACCAGGGATGGTCTGCAGATAAGCGGTCAGCCGGTCCGCCAGGCGATGCTCGTGGCCAGGCGATGCTCGTGCGCGGCGATCAGGCCATAGACTTTGATCAGCCTTGCATGAAAGCTGTTCTCGCGGGTCTTGAAATGGCGATCGTAAAGCGCATCGAAATAGTCGGCGACCCCAACCGAACCGGCGGAAAATTCGTGATTGACGCCGCCCGGCAACAGCTTGTAGCCGAAATTGTCATTGGCGATGAAATGGTGATTGAGATTGGCAGCCTTCAGCAGCAGCTCGCGCTTGCCATAGAGGATCGATTGATGCGGCCCGCAGATCTTGTAGAGGCTGCAGACATAAAAATCGACATCGAGCGCTTTGACATCGACCGGAAAATGCGGTGCGAAAGCCGTGCCATCGATGAAGGACAAAGCGCCGGCTTCATGGATCTTCTTCACCAGGGCCGGCACGTCATGCACGATCGAGCAGACATTGGAGCAATGGGTGAAGGCGACGAGCCTGGTTTTATCGCTGAGCAGATCGTCCAAGGCATCATAGACCATGCGCTTTACGATCGCCATTTCAAGACCCGCGAGAACAGCTTTCATGCAAGGCTGATCAAAGTCTATGGCCTGATCGCCGCGCACGAGCATCGCCTGGCTGAGCAGAAAAACATTCATCGTGGTCGAGGGACCGAGAACGATCTCATCGGGATCGGCATTGACGAATTCCGCCATCAATTGCTTGCCGTGCTTGATCCGGTCGGTGGCCAATTGCGATGAGGCAAAGCCCCAATTCGGCTGCACCTGGGTATCGCGCATATATTCCTGCACCCGGTCCAGCACCTGTTGCGGCACATAGGTGCCACCGGCGTTCTCGACAAAGACCCAGCCATCCTTCAATGGCGGAAACAGTGCCCGCACGAATTCCATATCGAGCTTTGGCTCGCTCATGATCATCTCCCCCGCAATCTTGTTGATTATCGACTGGTGCCGATTTGGCTGTAGTTCAGCCTTCGGTCTTGACCGGCTCCTTGCCGCCATGGGCATTAGACCAGCCTTCCGGATCTTCCAGGAAGGCCCGCACGGCAGCCTGGTCGGCTGCGTTCAAGCGACCGGTTTCCTGGGCGGCTTCCAGCACATCCCACCAGGTGGCGAGGCCGTGTAGCCGGACACCCAAACCTGCCAGGGTCTCGGTCGATTGCTTGAAAATGCCGTAATGGAAGACCACCAGCGCGTCGCTGAC
>WNFM01040410.1_pt3 | contig 12937 bp, 13 predicted proteins | sample 5400271 | NCBI WGS metagenome assembly WNFM01 (sample SAMN13153352, study PRJNA577476) | soil metagenome | isolation source: 60 cm saprolite on Douglas fir-dominated hillslope | place: USA:California | collected 2013-09-17 | reverse complement strand
CGGCTCCTCCGGCCCCGATCACTACACCCATCGCGGCGAGGAATCCGGCCTGGTGCTGGCCGGTGTGCTGGAACTCTGGATCGAGGATGAGTGCTTCATTCTCCAGGAAGGCGATACCTTCCGCTTCAAGAGCACGCAGCCGCATCGCTTTGCCAATGCCGGTGCCAAGACCGCCAGCGTGCTCTGGGTCACCACACCGCCTGGTTACTGATCGAGGGGGTTGATCCTGATGATTGCTCCGGCCGCGCGCCGCGCAGACGCATTCGAATGAAAGCGTTGATCTCGAAAACAGATAAAAGCCCCATCATCGGCTGTCAGCGTCGCATCGAGTCATGCATGGTGGCGCCGATCAAGAGGGCATGAAGGGGGAATGCGCATGAGCGGCAAGAAGATCGTTCTGTTTCCGGAGGCTGCCTTCGGACCGGCCCTGAACTGTGTCGGCATTGCGCAAAGCTTGCGCGACAAGGGCCATGATCCGGTCTTCGTCTGCGACAAGGGCTTCAAGGGCGTCTTTGAAAAATACGGTTTCGAGGAAAATCTCGTCGATATGTCGGGTGGCCTGTCGGATGAGGAGATCGCGCAATTCTGGGCCAATTTTATCGCCGAGAAGCAGCCGCATTTTCGCCTTTCGCCGATCGATCAATTGCCGACCTATGTGATCCCGGTCTGGGACGCAATCGTCGATTCGGCGATCCTGGCCGAAGAAGGCCTGACCGCCCATCTGCAGCGCATCAAACCGGATCTCGTCGCCGTCGATAACGTCATCCTGTTTCCGGCGATCAAGCGCGCCGGCTGTCCTTGGGTCAGGATCATCTCCTGTTCGGAAAACGAAATCCCCGATCCCGATATTCCGCCGCATCTCTCCGGCTGCCATGAGCATGACAAGGCCGGCTTCGCGGCGTTTGATAAGCGCTTCCTCGATCTCGTCAAGCCGGTCCATGCCAGGCTCAATGATTTCCTCGCGCGGCTCGGTCATCCGCCTTATCCGCTGGGCCAGTTCTTCGAAGCCTCGCCCTCCATGAATCTGCTGCTCTATCCCAAGCCCTTGGCCTTCAAGCGCCGGACGCCCTTGGACCCCAAGCAGTTCCAGTATCTCGAAGGCTGTGTCCGCGATGAGGGCGTCTATCAGGTGCCGCGCTTCGGCGCGCAGAACGACAAGCCCCTGATCTATGTCAGCTACGGCTCGCTGGGTGCCGCCGATATCGATCTCTATCGGCGCCTGATCGCCAGCTTTGCCAAGCTGCCCTATCGCTTCTTGATGAATGTCGGTGACTATATCGACCAATACCAAGACGTGCCGCCCAATGTGCATCTGGAGAAATGGTATCCGCAGCCAGCGGTCATTCCCCATATCGATCTCTTCATCCATCATGGCGGCAATAACAGTTTCAACGAGGCGCTTTATTTCGGCAAGCCGGCGATCATCATGCCGTTCTGCTGGGACGGGCTCGACAATGCCGCGCGCATCCACGATACCGGCTATGGTGAGCAATTGCCGCGTTATACCTGGACGGAAGATCAGCTCAGCGCCTGCATCGCGCGACTGCTGGGTGACACCGAGATGAAGGCGCGCTTGCTGCAGATCGCTGCACATATGCAGGCCGCCAAGGGCACCGAGAAGGCCTCCAGCATTCTGGCTGAGGTTGCGACGACAGGGACGTTCAAGCCGTGACCACCAATCTCACTTCCAGCGCGCCGCATATCAGTGGCGCGCTCACCTATGACGATCTCGCCGATTGGGGCGAGCAGCCAAATTGTCTCGCCGGTCCCTCGCGCTCCAGCGGTCGCCTGCTTTTCAAGCGCCCCGATCCCAGTCTCGGCGGCAATTCGCCGGAGACCGGCCTTTGGGTCTGCACGCCAGGGCAATGGCCCTTGTCGATTCCGCGCGATGAATTCTGTCATTTCATCGCCGGGCGGGCGACCTATCAGCGCGATACCGGTGAGGTGATCGAGGTTACGCCCGGTACCTGCGTCCATTTCACGGCCGGCTGGACCGGCCTCTGCACGGTCCATGAGACCCTGCGCAACGCCTATATGCTGCGATAGGAGCACCGCTCATGACGGCCACCACCACGCCGGTTCTGCGCCATCCAAAAGAGATTACCGCGCTCAAGGATTGGGGCCCCGTGCCGACCATGATCTAAGGGGCCGAATGGTGAGAACGAGACCGGCATCTGGGTCTGCACGCCGGGTTTCTGGAACTGCCATGTGACGCGCGACGAGTTTTGCCATTTCCTGCTCGGGCGCTGCACCTACACCCATGAATCCGGCGAGGTGATCGAGATCATGCCCGATACCATCGCCTTCTTTCCGCAGGATTGGAAGGGCACCTGCCGGGTGCATGAGACGGTCCGCAAGGTCTATATGATCCGTTGACCAGCGGCGATCTGGACGGCCCGGCGGCTGCCTGCTTCACGGCCTGTACCGTGATCGCCGGTAAAAGCATCGTGCCACGCGCCAATCTCGCTTAAACTCCGGTATCTGAGATCAAGGCAGGACAGCGCGAGGCAGATGAGATGATGCAGAGGATCGATATCGGCCGGCATGGTCGTGCCAAGGCTTTGGTACGCCTGGCGGCATGGTCGTGCTTGGCTGTCGCGGCGGTCTGGCCAGCGCTTGCCGACGATCTGGTGCAGGAAAAGGCCACGTCCGAAATTGCCGTCACCAAGGATGCCGGCGGCTATCACATCCACATGGTGAACCGGCGCTATGTCTACAATTCCTTCGTGGCGGCGACCGTTGCGGCGACCACCACGGCACCCACCATCCGCCAGATTCTGCTGATCGAAAACACCACCGCTGTAACCGAGGCCGACCAGCAGGATCCGGAAACCACGCCGGGCCAGGTCAAGGTGACGGTGTTTCCGCTGACCGACAAGGGTAAGGGCGGCGCCCAATTCACCATCGCCGCCGATGGCGACGAGGTCACCGCCGATGGCTCCTATCTCACCATCACACGGCTCGGCTGCTGCGTCGAAAATGCCACCAAGGCGGTCTACAGCCTGGAAAACGGCAAGTACCTCTTCAACACCACCGGTGATCAATGGACCACTTTGGGGTCAAAAGGCGGCTTTGCCATGACCCGCATCGCCGTCGCCCATGTGGCGCCAACGTCAGCCGATGACACGCTCTTCGGCAATGAGCAACGTGGCGGGGCGATCCTCAGCTATGCCTCGCCAACGGCGCCGTTGCAGCGGATCATGGTGATGCTGCCGCCGGATGCCGAAAGCGATGCGACCCTGAACTGGGCGGGTGATCTCCTGTGGGTATCCGGTGATTATCCCGACGGCACCAACCACATCTATGTCGATCGCGCCGACCAGCCGGAGAATGTCTTCACTGCGGTCACGCTGCGCTTCAAGCTCGATGAAACCAACGCCATCGACATCCCACTGCGCCAGGACCGATTGGATCTTGCGGCAGCGAAATTGCCGCGCGGTTACAGTCTGAAGGAAATGCCCAATCCCTGATCGCCTCAGTCGAGCCCAGGCTCTTTGCAAAACGACCCGGCTCTCCTCAATAGCCGGCTCTCCTCAATAGATGGAGGGCGATCTCAATTATCGTTGGCGGGCGTGCCGAGCTGATGCATCCAGCGGCAATCGCGATAGCCGCTGGTGATGCGGAAACGCTTCCAGCCAAGCCATGTCATGTTCTGCCAATTGATCTTTGGCAGATGAATGGGTTGAAACAGATCTGGCATGAATTTCGGCAGCATGCCCAAACGTCCTGCGCTGGATGAAGCTGAGCATAAAGTAGCCGAGGTTGTTGACCAGCGCCTGACTCTTTTGAGGCATTTTTGCGACAAATATCGATCGATGCTGTGATCGGTGTCGGCGTGATCTGGAGATGGGCCGGGCGAAGAAGTCGGGGGACGAAAGGGGCCGGCGGGCAATTGGGGACGGTAACGCCCGCCGGCGGGTTTACCTGACCGTGAGATCAGGAGACCCAAGTAACTCGCTTGCGATAACAATCGCAAACCGAGGGAACATCGCTGCGGCGTGTAATCCCCAACGGCCGGGGAAGCCTGAGAGCGGGATCACACCTCGCATAACAGAATATAGGCGCAATATTGGCCGCCGCCTGTGATCCGGCGCACAGATCGGCCAACAAAGGTGGTGTCGCCGGGTGCGGTCGCGCTGCCGGACATCCAAGTTGTTGATTTAACTTGAAAGATTTGCGCCAGGCATCAGGCTGCTGTGGTCGGCAGCCGGCGCAATCGACCGCGCTGGAGCGCGCGAATGCCTTTAGCGATAGTGATTAAAGGCCGATGCTCATCGAAGCCGCGCGCAGCGGCGGCATCGACCAGATTGGCATTCACGTAAGTCAGGGTGAAATCATGCCGATAGCTGCTCTTGCGGCTGTCGAGCAGCAGCCAGGTGTCCGGCGTCTGCCACGATTCGGTCCACAGGCTCTCGCTGACCAGGCCCTGTTCATTGCGTTTCTTGGGCGTACCCAGATGGGTCGTCAACTGGTCCCTTGTATTGGGCAACAAATCATCCGGCAGCACCGCTTGAACGAAGAGCAGTCGATAATCGCCATCATCGGTGGGCAGGAAAAAGTAATTCGTCGACTTTGCTTGGCGGCCTTCGACCTTGGGCAGGATTGGCGCCCACCAGGAGAGATTGACGGGGTCGGGACGAAAGGCATTGCAGCGAATGACGCCGGCCTGTTGCTCGTCCGGCATCGGCCGCATCACCGCCAATGATGTTGAATTGCGCAGCTCCGGATCGCCGGAACACAACACGCGTGCCTGGGGATATTTGCTGCGATCGACCGAGGTGAGTTCCTTGAATTCGCTAAGGCGCATGCCGAGCGGACTGCGCACAAGATCATTTTCCGGTCCTGTATTGACCAGTGTCGCCGCCATCGACGTTGTCGGTTCCGCCATGACGCTCTCGGTCGCGACCGAAGCGATGCTGAGGATGAAGGAAGCGGCGAGAGCGACGCGAAACGAAACACCGATTCCACACGACAACATGCGCATTCCCTCAATTGCGATCGATCTATCGGCGGCGATTCCCTGCGTCTCGTTCAAGATCACGCTGCGCGTGATTGACCCGAGGCGCCTCGCGACACCTATAGAACCTATGGCATGGATGCGTGTGACAGCGGTGTTGGAAGGGTGTGATTTAGTTGTGACTCACAGGCGCGTTACATCGTTGGAAAAATCCGCGCCGGAAAAATCCGCGACAGTCGCATGACGGCCAAGGACAGTGTCCTGCGGCGATTGATTTCGATTTCGTGAAGGAATCTGCGACGATCCGTCGCTGTTGATCACTGCACCTATCAACGCTGATGACGTCGTTGCGACCTGAGCCGCATGTTATGCGTTGTTGCCGAGAGTGCGATCGTTTTGACTGGAAGCAGGTTGCTTGCAGTCAAAACGATCCGGCTGTAGGTCGACTCATCTTCGGTCAAGATGGCTTGTGCCTGATGGCAGGTCAGAACATTTCCGCCGGCATCGCCATCAGGCTTGCTTTGCCAGCAGTCAGCGTGGTGAAGAGCAGATTGGTTTCGGGGAGAATCCGCGTGACGAAGAATCGCGCCGCGGCGATCTTGCCCTGATAGAAGGCGGCTTCCTCGCCCTCCTGCTTCGGCAGGGCGACGGCGACCATGCGGCACCACATGTACCCCAAAGCCACCAGTGAGAAGAGGCGCAGATAATCGGTCGCCGCGGCGCCGGCTTCTTCCGGATCTTTCATGCCGGCCTGCGCCAACCATCCTGTCGCCTGCTGCAATTTCGCGAAGGCCTTGGCCAGCGGCAGGACAAACTCCAACATCGCCGGATCCTTGCCGGTGGTGTCGATATAGGCGCTGACCGGATGGAAGAATCGGCGCAACAGGCGACCGGTGCCGACACCCAGTTTGCGGCCAACCAGGTCCAGCGCCTGGATGCCGTTGGTGCCTTCATAGATCTGGGTGATGCGGGCATCGCGCACCAATTGCTCCATGCCCCAATCGCGGATGAAGCCATGACCGCCGAACACCTGCACGCCAAGATTGGCGGCGGCAAAGCCGTGATCGGTCAAATAGGCTTTGACCAAAGGCGTCAACAAGGCGACCCGATCATCGGCTTCCTGGCGGCGCGCTGGATCGGGATGATGGGCCGAGATATCGAGCTCCATGCCGGCCCAATAGGCCAGCGCCCGGGCGGCTTCTGTATTGGCCCGCTGGGTCAGCAGCATGCGGCGGATATCGGGATGCACGATGATGGGATCGGCCGGCTTGTCCGGCGCCTTGGGGCCGCTGAGGCTGCGCATCTGCAACCGCTCCTTGGCATAGGTGACGGCACCTTGATAGGCGGCTTCGGCAATGCCGAGACCCTGAATGCCGACCGCTAGCCGCGCCGTGTTCATCATGGTGAACATCGCCGCCATGCCCTTGTGCTTCTTGCCGACCAGCCAGGCCTGGGCGCCGTCGAAATTCATCACACAGGTCGAGGAAGCCTTGATTCCCATCTTCTTTTCGATGGCGCCACAGGCCACCTTGTTGCGCGTGCCGGGCTTGCCATCGGCAGCGGGCAGGAATTTCGGACAGACGAACAGCGAGATGCCGCGAATGCCGGCCGGCCCATCCGGAAGACGCGCCAGCACCAGATGGATGATGTTCTCGGTCAGATCATGTTCGCCGGCGGAGATGAAGATCTTGGTGCCGGTGATCTGATAACTGCCATCGGTCTGCGGCTCGGCGCGGGTCTTGATGAGGCCGAGATCAGTGCCGCATTGCGGCTCGGTAAGGCACATGGTTCCCGCCCAGATGCCGCTCACCAGCTTAGGCAGATAGAGCTGCTTCAGCTCCGGTGTGGCATGCAGATGCAGCGCGTTATAGGCGCCGTTGCTGAGGCCCGGATACATGCCGAAAGAGAGATTGGCCGAGCAGATCATTTCCTCGACGGCGAAATTGATCACCTTGGGCAGACCCTGGCCGCCGTAATCGGAATCACAAGGGAGGCCCGGCCAACCGCCTTCGACGAATTTGTCATAGGCTTCCTTGAAGCCTTTCGGCGTCGTCACAGTACCGTTGTCGAAATGACAGCCTTCTTCATCGCCGGAATGATTGAGCGGTTGCAATTCCTGGGAACAGAACTTGCCGGCTTCATCGAGAATGGCATCGATCACATCGGGTGTGGCATCGGCAAAACCCGGCAAGGTGCTAAGCTGCTCGACATTGAGAACCTCGTTGAGGACGAAGCGGATATCGCGCAAGGGTGCAGTATAGGCTGGCATGATCTTGGTTCCTCAATTACGCAGCGGCTTGCCGGTCGACAGCATATGCTCCATGCGGGCCAGCGTCGGTTCGGTGCGCAACAATTTCAAGAAGCCCTGCTTCGCCAGTTTGTTGATCTGATCCTCGGTCACCAGCTCGGTGATATCGGTCGGACCACCGGTCAGGGCATCGGCCAAAGCCAGCGACACGGTACGGTCATGCGGCAGGGCCTTGCCTTGGGCGACGAAGCCGTCGACCGCCAAGGTGAGGGCTGTCTTGCCGCTGGGACCTGGCAGGCGTAGTTCCGCCGGCTGCGGCGGTTGGTAGCCGGCAGCCACCAGCGCCAGGGCCTTGGCCTTGGCGTCGGCCAGCAGGCGATCGCGGTTCATGGTGATGGCGTCATCCTTGCGAAGGAAGCGCATCTGTTTGGCTTCCGCCGCCGATTTCGCCACCTTGGCCATGGAGATCGCTTCGAAGGCCTGCACCACCGGCGGCATCGGGCCTTTCGGCTCCTTCGGATGCTGTGGCTGATAGCGGATCAGCAATTCCGCGCAACCACCCCAGCCGGGAATGAGGCCGACACCGACTTCCACCAGACCCATATAGGTCTCGGCATGGGCCTGGATGGCGGCGCAATGCAGCAGCACCTCGCACCCGCCGCCAAGTGCCATGCCGCTCGGCGCGCCCACCACCGGGAAGGGCGCGTATTTAACCGCTTTATAAACCGCGATGCCCTGGCCGATCATCTCCTCGATCATCGGATACAGGGCGATATTGGCGGCAAACAAGGCAAGCCCGATATTGGCACCGACCGAGAAGTTCTCCGCCTCGTTATGAATGACCAGCGCCTTCATGTTCTTAGCCACATGATCGAGCGATTTCTTGATCAGCTCCAGCATGTCGGGATCGACGGAGTTCATCTTGCTGTGAAACTCGAGACAGGCAACGCCATCGCCGATATCCCACAGGCTGGCGGCGCTGTTCTTGAGGATCGGTTTGGCCCCGAGCTTGATGTCGCTCAGCAGCAGCACGCCCGCCTTGCGCTTGACCGGCTGATAGCTGCCATCAGTGGCGAGATACTGCAGCCGGCCGTTATCGATTTTGTAGAAGCCACCGGCCGCGGCGGCCTTGGCCAAGAGCGGTGGGACGGCACGACCATCCTTTTGCAGCGCCTCGGCAAACCAGGCGGCGCCCAATTGGTCGATCATCTCGAAGGGGCCGCGCTTGAAATTGAAACCGGTCTTCATCGCCTGATCGACCGCGACGATATCATCGGCAATTGTGGGCACCAGCGAGGCGGCATAGCTCAACAGTCCGGCCAAGACCTGCCAGGCATAACGGCCACCGGCATCGCTATGGCTGACCAAGGCGCGCAGGCCCGCTTTGGCGGCATCGACCGAATCGAGATGGGCGATGCTGGAAGGTGCATAGGCACCGGTCTTGAGATCGATCGATTCCTTGACCTTGCCGCCACCAGACGTGTTCAGGCGATAGAAGCCGCCTTTGCCTTTGCGTCCGGTATAGCCATCAGCGATCATCTGTTTCAACAGCGGCCAGTCGCGGCGGATCGTGAGATAGGCATCGCCGGCCGGCAATGACGCCGCCATCGAGGCATCGACATGCGGCATCAGGTCGAGACCGACCAGATCCAGCAGGCCGAAGATGCCGGTTTTCGGCGCACCGATCGGCCGCCCCATGACGGCATCGGCCTGTTCGACGGAGAGGCCGAGATCGAGCGCTTGGGTCACCGCCGCCTGCATCCAATAGATGCCGATGCGGTTGGCGACGAAGCCCGGCGTATCTTTTGCGGGCACGATCACCTTGCCCAGCGCCACGTCGGCAAAATGGGAGATGCGCGCCAGCTGGGCGGGATCGGTTTTGGGCCCGCCCACCACTTCCAGGAGCCGCATATAGCGTGGCGGATTGAAAAAGTGCGTGATGCAGAAATCCTTGGTGAGGCTGTCGGGCAATCCCGCCGTCAGCTGTGCCAGGGGAATCGTCGACGTATTGGAGGAGATGATCGAGCCCGGCTTCCGTTTGTCGACCAGCTTCTGATAGAGCGCCTGCTTGATGTCGATTCGCTCAATCACCGCTTCGACCACCCAGTCGATCTCGGCGAGCTGACCGAGATCATCCTCGATATTGCCGGCGGTGATCGGGATCGGTCTTCAGCAAGCGCGCGATCGGCCCTTCGGCGATGGCATTGCGGGTGCTGGGCGTCACATCTTTCGGCAGGATATCAAGCAGCAACACCGGCACGCCGGCATTGGCGATCTGGGCGGCGATGCCGCTGCCCATCACGCCGGCGCCGATCACGCAGGCCTTCGCGATCGGTGCAACACTGGTCTCAGCCATCAAACCGCCTCCAGGATGGTGGCAATGCCCTGACCGCCGCCGATGCATTGCGTCGACAGGGCAAACTGCTTGCCTTCGCGCTTCAGCAACGCCGCCGCCTTGCCGGTGATACGGGCCCCGGTGGCGCCCAAGGGATGGCCGAGCGCGATGGCGCCGCCATCGAGATTGATCTTGCTCTGATCGATCTCGAGATCGCGGATACAGGCCAAAGCCTGGGAGGCGAAGGCTTCGTTAAGCTCGATGATGTCGATATCCTTGATGGTGAGCCCGGCCCGCTTCAGCGCTTTCTGGGTGGCGGCGACGGGGCCGATCCCCATGATCTCCGGAGCGCAACCGGCGACGCTGACGGCGCGGATCTTGGCCAGCACCTTGAGGCCATGGGCCTTGGCATAGTCGGCCGAGGTGACGAGGCAGGCGGCGGCGCCATCGGTCAGCGGCGAAGAGGTGCCGGCCGTGACCGTGCCGGTCTGGCTGAAGGCCGGCTTCAATCCCGCCAGGGCTTCCGCCGTGGTCTCGTCGCGAATACAGCCATCGACACTGATGGTTTCCTTGCCGGCGGCAATCGGCACGATCTCATCCTTGAGCCTGCCAGCCTGACGCGCAGCGCTGGCCTTCTGCTGGCTGATGACGGCGAAGGCTTCTTGCTCCTGGCGACTGATCTGATATTTCTTGGCGACATTCTCGGCGGTATCGCCCATCGAGATATAGGCCGCCGGCAGGCGCTCGGCCAAGGCCGGATTGGGCAAAGGGTTGAAGCCCATCATGGGGACCCGGCTCATCGATTCGATGCCGGCGCAGATGAAGGCATCGCCGGCACCGATGGCAATCGCGCCGGCCGCCTGGTGAATGCCCTGCATGGACGAGCCGCAGAAGCGATTGATGGTGGCACCGGCAACCGAGATCGGCAGGTTGGCAATCAAGCCGATCAGGCGCGCCACATTCAATCCCTGCTCGGCTTCGGGAAAGGCGCAGCCGAGCAACAGATCCTCGATATCCTGCGGATCAATGCCGCTGCGTTCGACCAGGCCTTTCACCACCGTGCCGGCAAGATCATCCGGCCTGACCTTGGCCAGGCCGCCCTTGCTGGCAAAATGAAAGGGCGAGCGGACATAGGCCGCGATCACCGCTTCCTTCATGACGTCTTCTCCTTGCTGGGATCCGGCTTGCTGGGATCAGGGTTGTGACTGGTCTCGACGGCGGCAAGTTGTGTCTTGGCCGCTTCTTCGTCGATCAGCGCCTTCTTGTAGATCTTGCCGACGGCCGTCTTCGGCAATTCGTCGCGGAACTCGATCACCTTCGGCAATTCGATCGGCGACAGGCGCGTCTTCAAAAACGCGCTCAGTTCCTCGGCGGTCAGCTGATGATTGGCCTTCAAGGCGACGACGGCCTTCACGGTCTGGCCGCGATAGGGATCGCCGATGCCGATCACGGCGCATTCCTTGACGGCGGCATGCTGGTAGATCGCTTCCTCGACCACCCGCGGATAGACCTTATAGCCGCTGGCGGCGATCATTTCCTTCAGGCGGTCGGTAATGAAGACGAAGCCGTCGGCGTCGATATGGCCGACATCGCCGGTATGCAGACGCCCGTCGATGATGACCTCGGCGGTGGCATCGGGTCGCTGCCAATAGCCCATCATGACCTGCGGCCCGCGAAAGCAGATCTCACCGTTCTCGCCGGTCTTGACCAGGGTCTTGCGGTCATCGAGCGAGACGATGTCAACACTGGTCAGGGGCAAAGGCAGGCCGACCGAGCCATCCTTGCTGGGGCGATAGGTGGGGTTGCAGCAGGTGACCGGCGAGGCCTCCGACAAACCATAGCCTTCGACGATCCGGGCGCCCGATCTGGCCTCGAAGGCCTTGCGCACCTCCAGCGGCAAAGGCGCACCCCCGGAAATGCTGAAGCGCAGGGAGCTGAGATCGTATTTGGCGAGGTCGGGACAGGCCAGCAAGGCGGTGAACAAGGTCGGCACGGCCGGCATCGCCGTCGGCCGCTTCTTGTGAATGGCGCGCAAAAGGGTCTTGGCATCAAAGCGCGGCAGCAGGATCATCTCGCCGCCATTCGACAAGGCCCAGTTCATCACGCAGGTCATGGCAAAGGCGTGGAACAGCGGCAGGATGCCGATCACCTTGGAATTGGGGTCGCTGACACCGCCGAACCAGGCTTTGCATTGCAGGGCATTGACATAGACATTGGCATGGCTGAGCGCCGCCCCCTTGGGGACACCGGTGGTGCCGCCGGTATATTGCAGCAAGGCCAAGGTGGTCTTGGGATCGCAGGCAGGAATGCTGATCGCGCCGTCATTGTCGATCAGGTCGCGATAGGCGATATGCCGATGATCGCGCCGGATATGCGCCAGATCGCGGAACATGGCGATCGGCACCAGCAGGTTGCGCGGAAACGGCAAACTATCGGCAAAGGGACAGATCACCCAGATGCTCCAGCTTGTCGAACAGCGAATGCAGATCCAAGGTCACCATGATGTCGGTCTGCGAATCCTCGATCTGGTTCTTGATTTCGCGTTCGACGTAAAGCGGGTTGAAATTGACCACCGCCGCGCCGCATTTCAGGGCCGCGTAATAGAAGATCACATAATAGGGGCAATTGGGCAGGAACAGACCCAGCCGCATGCCGGGCTTGAGGCCGATCGACATCAAACCCTTGGCCGCACGGTCGGACAGCGCCTTGACCTCGGCATAGGTGTAATGGCGGTCGAGAAAATCGATGCAGAGGTGATCGGGATGGCGCGCGGCGCTGTCATCCAGCAGATGATGCAAGGGCTGCGGCGGGATCGGCGCCGACCAGTCCAGGTGGGGTGGGTAGCTCGCCAGCCAGGGTTTTGCGTCCGCTTCCTGCAGCACTGCCGATGCCATGCGTGGTCTACGCCTCCCCTTTTTTCTTGAGCGATGGACGATCCAGGACCAATGCCCCGGACCAATGATCGCCGTTGCCGCCGCCACGATCGACCGTCGCGCTCTGCTGGCGCTGCGGGCCGGTGACCGACAACCGGATAGCGTTATCCTCCCGCTTGCAAGCAAACTTTTGGTTAACGACAGCGATACTTTTCAAATGCCAGCTCATAATTTCGCGATAATCGATTGTTCTAGATCGATTTATCTTCCGGTTCTTCGGTTAGGCTGATACCCAGCGCAGCCAGGGTCACACAGAGGATTGCCAGCATGCCGGTGAGGCCGACCGTCTGGCCCAGCCAGATCAACCCGACCAGCGCCGCAATCGCCGGCTCCAGGGTGACCAGAATGCCATAGAAGCGGGCTGACATCCGGCGCAAGACACGGAATTCGAATATCATCGGCAGGATGGTCGACAGCAGCGCCACCAGCAGGCCGCCAACCCCAGCCGTCAGGGTGACATGCTG
>WNFM01023705.1_pt4 | contig 12937 bp, 12 predicted proteins | sample 5400271 | NCBI WGS metagenome assembly WNFM01 (sample SAMN13153352, study PRJNA577476) | soil metagenome | isolation source: 60 cm saprolite on Douglas fir-dominated hillslope | place: USA:California | collected 2013-09-17 | reverse complement strand
ACGCACGAACGTCCCTGTCGCAGGCGGTGGCCGAAGAGCTGCGGGCGCCCCTGGCCACGATCCGGCTGGTGATGGCGGACACGGATCGTACGCCCTACGACATGGGGACGTTCGGCAGCCGCACCACGCCATACATGGCGCCGCAGATCCGCAAGGCCGCGGCCACGGCGCGCGTGATGCTCGAGGAGCGGGCGGCCGAGGAGTGGGGCGTGCCGGCGGCGGCGCTCGTCGTGGCCGACGGGAAGGTGAGCCACCCCGGAAGCGGCCGGAGCATCACGTTCGGAGGCCTCACCAAGGGACAGAAGCTTGTGCGGAGGCTGGGCGACGACCCGCCGCTGACGCCGGCCGAGCGGTGGACGATCGCGGGGCGCTCCGTGCCGAAGGTGGACGGCCGCGACTTCGTGACGGGTCGCCACCGCTACACCTCGGACCTCACGAGGCCCGGCATGTGGCACGGCCGGGTGCTGAGGCCTCCCGCGCTGGGCGCGATCCTCGAGTCCGTCGCTGTCTCGGCCGCCGATGCTCTCCCCGATGTCGTGGTGGTCCGGGACGGCGAGTTCGTGGCGGTTGCGGCCGCGCAGGCTCTCCTCGCGGGGAGAGCTCTGGACGCTCTGCGGCCGGTCTGGAGGACCGTGCCGCAGCCTTCGGGCCGCGAGCTCTATAAGGATCTCCGCAGGCCGCCGGCCAGGTCTCGTGGCGAGGGCGGGCGCGGCGCGCCCCACGTCGTGGGCTCCGTGGCCCAGGCTCTGCCCGCGGCCCACCAGCGTCTCGAAACGACGTACACGGTCGCGTACATCGCCCACGTCCCCCTCGAGCCCAGGGCCGCCGTGGCGGAGTGGAGCGAGGGGCGCCTCACCGCCTGGACGGGCACCCAGCGTCCCTTCGGGGTGCGGAGCGAGCTGGCCGAGGCGTTCCACATCCCGGAGGAGAAGGTGCGGGTGATCGTGCCCGATACCGGCTCGGGTTACGGCGGCAAGCACACCGGCGAGTGCGCCCTGGAGGCCGCGCGCCTGGCCCGGGCAGCGGGCCGGCCGGTGAAGGTCGTGTGGACCCGAGAGGAGGAGTTCCGCTGGGCCTACGTCCGCCCGGCGGGAGTTATCGACGTACGCAGCGGAGCCGATCCCGAAGGCAGGCTCGTGGCCTGGGAGATGCACAACTACAACTCCGGCTCCTCGGGCATTCGTACTCTCTACGAGGCGCCCCATCAGCACATCGAGTTTCACGCCTCGGACTCGCCCTTGCGCCAGGGCTCCTATCGCGGCCTCGCGGCCACCGCGAACCACTTCGCACGCGAATCGCACATGGACGAGCTGGCCGAGGCGATCAAGCTCGACCCGCTGGAGCTCCGCCGCCGGAACATCAAGGACCCGCGTCTAAGAGGCGTGCTGGACGCGGCGGCGGCGCGCTTCGGCTGGGCCGATGCCCGCAGCGGGCCGGGACGAGGTCACGGAATCGCCTGCGGGTTCGAAAAGGGCAGCTACGTGGCCACCTGCGCGGAGGTCCGGGTGGACGAGGCCGGGAAGGTGCGCGTCGTCCGGCTCGTCGCGTCCTTCGAGTGCGGCGCCATCGTCAACCCCGACCAGCTCCGCAACCAGGTGGAAGGGTCGCTGGTGATGGGGCTGGGCGGCGCGCTCTTCGAGGCGGTGGAGTTCGACGAGGGCCAGGTCCTGAATCCTCGCCTCTCGCTCTACCGGGTCCCCCGCTTCAGCGATCTCCCGGAGATCGACGTGGTGCTGCTCGACCGCAAGGACCTGCCCTCGGCGGGAGCGGGCGAAACCCCCATCATGTGCGTGGCGCCGGCCGTGGCGGGAGCGCTCTTCGGCGCGACCGGTGTGCGCCTCCGGACGATGCCGCTGGCGCCAAGCGGTGTTGCTACTCGGGCTCCTCTCCGTGGATCCGCATCGAGACCAGCCGGTCCACCGTGACCCCCTTGCCGGCCCGGCCCTGGACGCGCTTGACGAAGTCGGCCGTCACGCCGTGGATGCGCAGGCTCACCAGCTCGTCGACCCCGACGCCGGAGTAGCCGAGGCCCTTGAGCTGCGTCACGAACTCCGGGGTGACCCCGTGGATCCGCATGGAGACGAGCTGGTCGGGGGTGAGCCGGTCGTAGCCGAGCCCCCGAAACGCGCGGACGAACTCCGGGCTCACGCCGTGGATGCGGAAGGCCACGAGCTGGTCCGGTGAGAGGCCCGGGAAGCCGAGCCCCTGGATGTCGCGGACGAATTCGAGGCTGGCTCCGTGGATGCGGAGGGCCACGAGCTGGTCAATGGGGAGCCGCTTGTAGCCGAGCCCCGCGAGGCCGCCGATGAACTCCGCGCTCGCCCCGTGGATCCGCAGCGCGATGAGCTTGTCCATCGGCACCCGCTCATAGCCCAGCCCCGCCAGCTCTCCCAGGAAGGCGCGGCTCACGTCGTGGAGGGCCAGGGTCAGCGCCTTCTCGTCGTCGATGTCGGCGTAGCCCCGGCCGCGCATGTCGGCGACGTAGGCCGCGCTGGGAGTGAACGTGAAGTGCCCGGCCCCGGCGCCCGTCTGGAATCGGCCCTCGAAGCCGAAGGTGCCCGCGTCGCGCTTCCAGTCGAAGCGGACGTCGGCCGACGGCGCGTCGATCGCGGCTATCGTGAGGCCGCCCAGCTCGGCCAGCGGCACGGGGTGCGACGAGTTCCAATCGCCGCGGGCCCCGACGCGCCGGAGCGAGAGCTGGACGAGGGTGGTGGTCCCTGCCTTCTCGACGCGCCACGTGGAGCGCTCCGCCGTCCACACACCGCGTAACCCGCCCGGCGCCGAAGCGCCTCCGATGCCCGTCACCAGCAGCGCCGCCCCCAAGGCAAAGCCCCCGAGGACCCAGGGCACCCTGCGACTCTCCCGCTCCCTCATCGTCGCCCCCCTCTTCACTGATGGGCCCGCAGCCGCTTGAGCAGCTCGCCCCGCACTCCCTGGCTGCGCAGCTCCATCAGCTCTTCGGGCTTGAGCTTGTCGAAGCCAGCCTCCTTCAGCTCCCGGATGAACTCCGGAGTGACTCCTTGCGATCGCAGCGCGATGAGCATCGGGGCAGGCAGGCCTTCGTATCCCGCCGCCTTCAGCCCGCGCACGTACTCGGGGGTCACGCCCTGGCTGCGAAGCCCGATAAGTAGGGGCAGCTCGATGCCCCTGTAGCCCAGGTCCGCGAGGCCCCGGACGTAGTCGGGGGTGATCCCCTGGCTGCGCAGGGCAATGAGCTTCGAGACCGCCAGCTTGTCGTAGCCGATCTCCTTCATCTCCGTGACGTAGTGACCGCTCACGCCCTGCGCGCGCAGCGCGATCAGCTTCGCCGACGTCAGGTCGTCATAGCCGGCCTTCTTCATCTCCGCCACGAGCTCGGGGGAGACTCCCTGGGCGCGGAGCTCGACGAGGTCGGAGATCGAGAGATCGGCCAGACCCTGCTGCTTGAGCTCACGGGCGAAGGAGCCGGAGACGCCCTGCGCGCGCAGCATCATGAGCTGGTCCGGCGAGAGCTTCCCGTAGCCGGCCCCCGCGAGGTCGCGGATGTAGTCGGGGCCCACCCCCTGAGAGCGCAGGGCGATGAGCTGCTCGGCGGTCAGCGACGGGTAGCCGAGGGCGTCCATCTCGTCGATGTACTCGGGAGTGACCCCCGCCCGCGCCAACTCGAGCACACGGGCCAGCGGGAAGGCGCGCGGCTCCGGCTGCGGCTTGGCCGCCGGGCGGGGCTTCGAGGATGGCTCTGCGACTTGTCTAGCCTCTGTCTCCGTCGCCGTCGTCGCCGTCGTCTCTTCGGCCTCCGCGGAACCTGTCGAGTCGGGGGCCGGGGCAAGCGCGGGCGTCACGACGACCGACGACGCCGGGCTGGCGATCAGCAACGAGCTGCCCCCGAAGGCCACGCCCAGGGAGGCGGCGACGAGCAGCGCGGCCAGACCTCGAGAGGCGCCCGACAGGTTCCCCGGCGGGGTCACCAGCCGGGCGACCCGCTCGAACAGCGACCCGCCGGTGGCGGCCATCGCGAGGGCTGGAGAGCCCGAGCGCAGACTCTCCAGCTCCGCCAGGGTTCGCGCGTAGCGCACACGATTGCCGCCCGCGGCGACGGCAAGGTCGTCGCAGCAGTGCTCGCGCTCCACGCGCATGCGGTCGGACACCCACCAGACCGCCGGGTGGTAGAAGAGCAGCGTCTCCACCGCGGTCTGCGCGAGGTTGGCCAGATAGTCACGGCGACGGATGTGGGACAGCTCGTGGGCCAGGATCAGCTCGAGTTGATCCGAGGACAGGCCGGTGAGGGCGCTCGCCGGAAGCAGGATCACCGGGCGCAGCCAGCCGATGACCGTGGGCACCTGCACGAGGGCGCATTCGCAAAGGCGCACCGGGGCCGAGACGCGCAGGCGCGTCATCAGCCGAGCGAGCACCTCCTCCACCGCCGGCGGCGGCGCCTTGACCCCTGTCCCCTTGAGGCGCTGCACGACGGCCCAGCCACCGAACGAGCGCAGCGAGAGCAACAGGACGCCGGCTCCCCAGAGGCCCACCAGGCCGGGAAGCAGTGGCTCGATCCGCCGGCGCAGGTCCTGGGCGGTGGCTCGCGGACCGCTGGTGGCTTCCGCGGGGTCCCCGGAGGATCGAGCCCTGTCCCCCGCATCCTGCACCGGCCCGACGCGGGTGGAGCGCCCGGGGACGAGCGCCCGCGCCGGCCCCCCCCGCACCACGAGGAACGTCGTGATCGGCATCAGGAGCATGAGCAGCAGCGCGCCCGCGGCGAGCAGATAGCGGACCTGCGGCGCGGCCCGCCGGAGCACGAGGCTCAGGCTCCCCAGCAGGGCCGCCACCGCGGTCCCCTGCCAGACGAAGTGCAGCAGGCTCCAACCCAGGGCCTGGACGTCCCGGGGGTCGAGATGCATCGGGCTCATCGTTCTCCTCCCTCGAGCCGGTCGAGCAGCTCCCGGATGCGCGCCAGCTCCGCGCGCGGCGTCTTCCGGGTCGAGAGCGCGTGCAGCACCAGCTTGCTGGCGGAGCCGCCGAAGGCGCGGTCCACGAGGTCGCGCACGAGCTGCTGCTGCGTCTCGTGCTCCGGCATGCGCGCCGCATAGACGTGGGCCCGCGCGCTCTCGTCGCGCCGCACCAGCCCCTTGTCCGCCATGATCTGGAGCAGCTTCAGGGCGGTTGTGTAGCCGGTGGGCCGCTGCTCTTCGAGACGCTCCAGCACCTCTCGCACCGTGCTGGGCCCGTGCGTCCAGAGGACGCGCAGGATCTCGAGCTCGGCGGGAGTCGGTCGCGGTGGCGGTTCCATGGGCGGCACCATAGTACGAAGACCTTCGTTGTGTCAACGAAATTCTTCGTACAATGTCTTGGATACGGGCGTGCTACGATCCGCCCCGAGACCAGGATCATGTTCCGAAAGCCCGAGACTCCTCCGCCCTTGCCCGCCCCGCCTTTGCCCGCTGCGCCGGCGCCCGCGCCCGTTCCCGCCCCGCCGATCCCGGCGCGGCGGGTCACGGACGCGCCCAGGGTTCCGAAGACGGTGATCGGCCCGGCAATGCAGATCAAGGGCTCCCTGACCGGCGACGACCCGGTGGACCTTGCCGGAACCCTCGAGGGGGACTCGCAGGTGACGGCCCTCTTCCGCGTGCGGGCGAGCGGCCGCATCGTCGGCGACATCACCGCCAAGAGCCTCGTGGTGGAGGGCGAAGTATCGGGTCGAGCCCTCACCGCCGATAAAGTCGAGATCGGAGCCGCGGCCCGCGTGCGCGCCAACGTGCGCGCTCGCGTGGTGGCCATTGCCGAGGGAGCCTTCTTCGACGGCCAGGTCCAGATGGACAATCGCGAAGGCCCCGCCGACGCCTTGACCTTCACGGAGAAGCGAAAGCCTCGCGACGGACCGGATCCAGCCGGCGAGCCCTAAGAGCGTCGCGGGGCCGCCATCAGGCCCGCTGGCGGCGGAAGATCTCGGCGACGGTCAGGATCGTGTCGGCCTGGCTCGCCGGCTTGTCGCTCCGGTAGCTCTTCACGCGCGCGAAACGCAGGGCGAGCCCGGCCGGGTAGCGCGGCGACTCCTGCACGTCGCTGAAGGCGATCTCCACCACGAGCTCTGGCCGCACGTGGACGACCCACTCCTCGCGCCGCTCCTCGAGAGAGAGGAGCTTCTCCGTCTGCCAGCGCAGCATCTCGTCCGTGAGCCCCTTGAAGGTCTTGCCGAGCATAACGAACCCTCCGCTCTCCGGGTCGCGGGCCCCGAGGTGGAGGTTCGAGAGCCAGCCCTCCCGCCGGCCGCTCCCCCACTCGGCCGCCAGCACCACCAGGTCGAGAGTGTGGGCCGACTTCAGCTTCAGCCAATGGAAGCCGCGCTGCCCGGCCGCGTAGGGCGCCCGGAGCGACTTCGCCATCAGCCCCTCGTGGCCGAGGTCGAGGGCCTGGCGAAGGAACCGGTCGGCCTCGTCCGGGTCACCGGTCACGAGCCTGGGCAGCAGCAGGTCGGGCGCGACCGTCTCACGGAGGCGCTCCACGCGCTCCGCGTAGGGAAGCGAGACGAGCGGCCCCTCGCCGTCGACGAAGAGGCAATCGAAGAAGAAGGACGAGAGCGGCAGCTCGCGCCGCGCCGCGTCCACGTCCTTCGTCCGCCCCAGCCGGCGCATCGTGACCTGGAAGGGCTGCGGCCGCGCGTCGGAACGGAGGGCGATGGCTTCGCCTTCGAGCACGAGCTCGCGCACGGGCAGCCCAAGCACCCATTCCACGACTTCCGGCACGCGCCCCGTAACGTCCTGGAGCTGCCGGGTGAAGACCCGCACCGTGTCGCCGGCCTTGTGCACCTGGATCCGGGCCCCGTCCACCTTGTACTCGAAGGCGGCCTCGCCCAGGCGCTCGAGCGCCTCCTCGACGTCGCCGGCCGGGCTCGCGAGCATGGGGGCCACCGGCGACAGGAGGCGCAGCGAGAAACGCGCGAGGCCGGCGGCCCCATCGGCCAGCGCGGCGCGCGCGACCTCCCCGAGGTTGCCCGAATACATCGCGGCTTGGCGGACGTCCGACGATGGCAGGCCCGCGGCGCGCGCGATGGCGTCCAGGACGAGCCCGTCGAGCGCACCCTGCCGCAGCTCGCCCAGCACGAGCTCGCCCAGGAAGCGCCGGCCCGCGGCATCGGTCCGCTCGAACAGCGCGCGGAGGGCCTGCACCCTCCGCTCCGTCGAGCCGGGGCCCGCGTCGGCCGCGATCGCGTCGAAGGCACGGTCGACCTCGAGAAGGGCGAGGGGCCCGCCCGAGGCCGGCGCGTCGCTCGTGGCGGCCTGGATCGTCCGCCATCCGAGGCCGATCTTGCCCTGCGGGAGCGTCCCCGTGAGGTAGAGCGCGGCCAACACCGTCTCGGGGCCATCGGTCTGCCGCAAGAGGTCGGCGAGGAGCGCCACCTTCTCGCCCTTCTTCGGGGTGGCCCGCACGCGGCCAACCCGGTCGACCAGATGCGACAGCTCCATCGCCCGGCATTCTAGTTCGAGCCGAAGCCTTGGCGTGGCAAGCGGCGCGCTAGACTGCTCTTGGCCATGTCAGACGTGTCCGCCGTGCGAGGGTTCATCCTCGAGCCGACCTACCGCGTCGAAGCGGGGCGCCCGGTCGTGCAGCTCCATGGCCGCCTCGAGGACGGTCGGACCTTCCTGGTGCGCGACGACCGGCAGACGCCGCACTTCTACGTCGAGGCGCGCGATGCCGATCACGCGCGTGCGATCGGCGCCCGGCCGCTCGCCACGACGGACAAGGTAACCCTGGAGGGGCATCCCGTCGTCCGGGTCGAGGTCCAGGCGCCGTCGGATGTTCCCCCGCTCCGCGAGCGCCTGACCCGGGCCGGGATCGCCTGCCACGAGGCAGACGTGCGCTTCGCGATGCGATACCTGATCGAGCGAGGCGTTCGCGGCTCGCTCGAGATCCGGGGCCCCGCGCGGACCGTCCCCGGCATCGGCCTCCTCTTCGACAACCCCGAGGTCGCTCCGTGCGACTGGACGCCGACCCTGACCGTCCTGTCCTTCGACATCGAGACCGATCCGCGCGCGGAGCGCCTCCTCTCGATCGGCCTGCACGGCGGCGGCGCTTCCGAGGTGCTGCTGCTCACCCCCGCCGGCTGGAGCTACCCGGAGGGCGCCATCCCGCTCCCGAGCGAGAAGGCGCTTCTCGCCGCCTTCTGCCGGCGTGTTCGTGAGCTGGACCCCGACGTCCTCACCGGTTGGAACGTGGTCGATTTCGACCTGACCGTCCTCTCACGGCTCGCCGCCCGGCATGGCGTGCCCCTGGAGCTCGGCCGGGGCTCGGGGCCGTTGCGTCTGCGCAACGACCTCTCGGCCCGCGGCTCGCGCCGGGCAAGCGTGCCGGGCCGGGTCGTCCTCGACGGCATCTTCCTCCTGCGCGGCGCCTTCGTGCGCATGGAGGACTACAGCCTGGACGCGGTCGCGCGCGAGGTCCTCGGCGAGGGCAAGCTGGTGGCGGGTCACGACCGCGCCGAGGAGATCCTGCGCCTCTTCAAGGAAGATCGGGAGCACCTCGTCCAGTACAACCGGACCGACGCACGGTTGGCCCTGGAGATCCTCGAACGGTTGCAGCTCGTGGCCCTCGCGGTCGAGCGCAGCCGCCTGACCGGCATGCCCCTCGACCGCGTCTCCTCCTCGATCGCCGCCTTCGATTTCCTCTATCTCTCGGAGCTGGGGCGGCGGAGGGTGGTCGCTCCCAGCGTCGCCAGGGTGGACGCGACCACTCCCATGGGCGGCGGCCACGTCCTCCAGCCCCGGCCCGGGCTCTACACGAACGTGGTCGTCCTGGATTTCAAGAGCCTCTACCCGAGCCTCATCCGGACGTTCCAGATCGATCCCTTGAACCTCGTTCGGCCGGGATCGGGCCGCCGCCGCGACGGCGACGCGATCGTCGCCCCCAACGGCGCGGCCTTCGCCCGCGAGCGCGGCATCCTGACCGAGATGCTCGACGCGATCATGCCGCAGCGGGACGCCGCCAAGCGCGCCGGCGACCGCGTCAAGAGCCAGGCCATCAAGATCCTCATGAACTCGTTCTACGGCGTGCTGGGGACGCCGGCCTGCCGTTTCTACGATCCCCGGCTCGCCAACGCGATCACGAGCTTCGGGCGCGAGGTGCTGCTCTGGTGCGCAGCCCGCATCGAAGCGGGCGGTCGGCGCGTCCTCTACGGCGACACGGACAGCCTGTTCGTCGAGTCGGGCGAGGTGGACGAGGCGGCGGCCCGCCGCCTGGGGGAGACGCTTCCGGCCGCCCTGACCCGCGAGCTGGCCGCGCACATCTCGGAGACCTGGCGGGTGGAGAGCCGGCTGGAGCTGCAATTCGAGCGTCTCTACCTGCGGCTCTGCCTTCCCGCCCTCCGCCACGGCACGGCCGGGGCGCGCAAGCGGTACGCGGGCCTCGTCCAGGGCCCGGAAGGCCCGAGGGTCGTGTTCACGGGCATGGAGGCGGTGCGCGGCGACTGGACCGGCCTGGCCAAGGACGTGCAGCGCGAACTCTTCGCTTTTCAGACCGACCGGTCGATGAGTACCTGCGGCAGGGCGTTGCCGAGGTCCGCGCCGGGCGCCTCGACGACCGCCTCGTCTATCGAAAGGCCCTGCGCAAGGAACCGTCCGCCTACACCGCGACCACTCCCCCCCACGTCGCCGCCGCGCGCAAGATGGATCGCACGACGCGTGGCCGCATCGCCTACGTCGTGACCACGGACGGACCCGAGCCCGTCGGCGAGCGCCAGAGCCCCATCGACTACGAGCACTACGTCGAGAAGCAGGTGCGGCCGGTGGCGGAGCCGGTGCTGGCCCTGCTGGGCCTCGACTTCCCGCGGGTCGTGGGCGACGACCGGCAGTTGCCGCTGTTCTGAGAACCCACTGTGCGAGGTCCGGAACGGCCCTAAGATGGCGCGAGGCTCGACCGAGGAGCACTCCCTGATGACCAATAAGATGAACGAGAAGAAGACGGCGATGATGACCGCGCTAGGACTAGCGCTCGCCATTCCGCTGCTCGCCGCCGAGACGAACGCCGACCTCCAGGCCCAGGTCCGCGACGCGGAGCGCGCGTTCGCCAAGACCATGGCCGACCGCGATCACGCGGCCTTCGCGTCCTTCGTCTCGGAGGAGGCCGTCTTCAGCGGGCCGAAGGCGGTCTTGCGCGGCCGGAAGGCGGTGGCCGACGGCTGGAAGCGCTTCTACGAGGGCCCGAAGGCGCCCTTCTCGTGGGAGCCGGAGAGCGTCGAGGTGCTCGACTCGGGTACCCTAGGCCTGAGCGCCCCTCATGGAGCACGGCCTCTATCCCCAACCCTTCGGTGATGCCGGCCTCTCGCGCGTGGACGTCCGGGACATCGCCGAGGCCATCGCCGCCGCGGCCACCGAGTCGGGGCACGACGGGCAGCGCTATCCCCTCGTGGGTCCCGACGTCCTGACCGCGACCGACACCGCGGCGGTCTGGGGGCGGCACCTCCGGCGCGAGGTCCGCTACGCCGGCAACGGCCTCGAGGCGTGGGCCCTCCAGTCGAAGGCGTCGATGCCCGAATGGTTGATCGAGGACCTCCGCATCATGTACCGCTTCTTCCAGGAGAAGGGCCTCCGGGCGAGCGAGGCGGACCTCCGCCAGCAGGCCAAGGTGCTGAAGCACCCGCCGCGGCGGTTCGAAGACTTCGCGGCGGAGACGGCCGCGTCCTGGCGCGGCTGACGGCCATGGACGCAGCTGGCATCATCGACGGCCTCTTCGGGGCCCCGCGCGCGCTCGTGGGGATGCTCCACGTGCCGGCCCTGCCCGGGACGCCCCGGGCGGGCCTCGGGGTAGAGGCCGTCGCCGAAGCCATGGTCGCGGAAGCGCGGCAGTACCAGTCCGCCGGCTTCCACGGCTTGATGATCGAGAACATGCACGATCGCCCGTACCTGAAAGGCGGGGTCGGGCCGGAGGTGGTGGCGGCCATGGCGGTGGTGGGCCGCGAGGTGCGGCGGTCCGTAGGCCTGCCCCTCGGCGTGCAGGTCCTGGCCGGCGCGAACCGCGAGGCCCTGGCGGTGGCCCTGGCCTGCGGCGCCGCCTTCGTGCGCGTCGAGGGCTTCGTGTTCGCCCACGTCGCGGACGAGGGTCTGATCGAGGCGAGCGCCGGGGCCCTCCTCCGGTACCGCAAGGCCATCGGCGCCGCCGGCGTGCGCATCTTCGCCGACGTGAAGAAGAAGCACTCGGCCCACGCCATCACCGCCGACGTGTCGATCGCCGAGACCGCCCACGCGGCCGAGTTCTTCCTCGCGGACGGGGTGATCGTCAGCGGCACCAGCACGGGGCGAGCCGCCGACCCGGCGGAGGTCCGAGCGGTCAGCGACGCGGTGGGCATCCCCACCGTCGTGGGCTCCGGAATCACGGCCCTGAACGTCTCTGCCTATGCCTCGGCCGACGCCTTCATCGTCGGCTCGTGGCTCAAGCAGGAGGGCGTCTGGTCGAATCCCCTCGATCCCTCTCGCCTGGAGGCGCTCGTCCACGCGTTCCGCGCGGCGCCCCCGCCGAAGAGGCCCTGAGGTATCCTCACCCGCGATGCAGCGCCTGGCGAAGGGCCTGGTTTGCGGCGACGACGGTGTCGTGCGCTGCTCCTGGGGGGCAAGCGATCCGCTCTATCTGCCCTATCACGACCGGGAGTGGGGCTTTCCCGTGGCGGACGACCGGAGGCTCTTTGAGAAGATCTGCCTCGAGGGGTTCCAGGCGGGACTGAGCTGGCTGACGATCCTGAGAAAGCGCGAGAGCTTCCGCGCCGCCTTCGCCGGGTTCGACTTCAGGGCGGTGGCGCGCTTCGGGGCCCGGGAGGTGAAGCGACTCCTCGGGGACGCCGGGATCGTGCGGCACCGCGGGAAGATCGAGTCCACGATCCAGAACGCCCGGCGGGCTCTCGAGCTGTGCGAGGAAGCGGGCTCGCTGGCCGCCTACTGCTGGCGCTTCGAGCCCGCGCCGAACGACCGTCCCCGAAAGCTCACCTGGACCGCACTCTCGGCCATGCCGTCTACCGCTACCTCCATCGCCCTCAGCCGCGACCTCAAGAAGCGGGGCTGGACCTTCGTGGGTCCGACCACGGTCTACGCGTTCATGCAGGCGATGGGCCTGGTGAACGACCACCTGGAGGGCTGCGGGGTCCGCGAGCAGGCGGAGGCGGCGCGGCGGCGCTTTCGACGGCCCGCGTGAGGCTCGACCTCGTCGTGCTCGGCAACCTGCTGGTGGACGACGTGGTGCTGCCCGACGGTCGCACTCGCATGGCCGAGCCCGGCGGAGCCGCCCTGTATGTGGCTCTCGGCGCCTGGCTGTGGGGGCTCCGCGTCGGGATCGTCGCCGTGCGCGGCGACGAGTACCCCGCCGCGGCGCTCGAGAGCCTGGCCCGCCGCGGGATTGCGCTCGAGGGAGTTGCGCCCCTGGGCCGGCCCGGGCTCCGGACGTGGCTGCTCTACGAGGGGGTCCGCCGCCAGATCATCCACCGGCTCGACGGCCCGACCCACGCCGAGATGTCGCCGGCTCCCCGCGCTATTCCTGCACCCTGGCGTGACGCTCGCGCATTCCACCTCGCGCCGATGCCCTTCGACGTGCAGCAGGCGCTCGTCGCGTCTTTGCCCGCCGACGCCGACCGCCTCGTCTCGCTGGATCCGTACGTGCTGCTGCGCCCGGACACCCTCGCAGCATGGCAGGGGCTCTTGCCCCGGGTCGAAGCCCTGTTCCTCAGCGAGGACGAGATGGAGCTGACCGAACCCGAGGCCCTGCGCGTCCTGACGGGGGGAAGGCTGAAGACGGTCGTGTTCAAGCGCGGCGCCGAGGGCGGAACCCTGTTCGACGGCGCGACCGACCGGGTCGTGCCCTGGGAGCCCCGGGCCGCGGCGATCGTGGACCCCACGGGCGCCGGCGACGTATTTGCGGCGGGCGTGCTCGCCGGCTGGCTGCGCGGCGAGCCGCACGAGCGGGCCCTCCAGCGGGGGATCGTGGG
>WNFM01118616.1_pt8 | contig 12940 bp, 14 predicted proteins | sample 5400271 | NCBI WGS metagenome assembly WNFM01 (sample SAMN13153352, study PRJNA577476) | soil metagenome | isolation source: 60 cm saprolite on Douglas fir-dominated hillslope | place: USA:California | collected 2013-09-17 | reverse complement strand
ACGATCCGTGGCGAGCCCACCGCGCCCAGCACGGTGTGGCTGACGCCGGTGGACCGGTGCACGTCGTAGCCCACCTCCACCAGCGACTCGATGACCTTCTGTATCTGCTCTTCCGTCGCCGTCGGCTCCATCACGATCACCATGGGATCCTCAATCTCCTTTTCCATCGCCACCGGGGCCAGGCTCCGGCTCCGGTCCCTCCGCGGCCAGCCGCTCCAGGCGCCGCGATTCGTCGATGACACGCTCGAACACCCGCTTCACCGCCATGGGATCGAGGGGCCCCGGATTGTCGCGCATCACGCGCTCCAGGATCCAGGCCTCGCGCTCCGGCGAGTACACGGGCAGACCCAGGCGCCGCTTGATGCGGCCGATCTCGACCGCACAGGCGGACCGGCTGTTGAGCAGGCTCATCAGCTGGCCGTCGATGAGGTCGATGCGGCGGCGCCACTGGTCGATCTCGTCGTTCTCTACATCGCGCTCTTGAGCCATCGCACCTGACCCGCCACGTCGCCTTGCGGGTGCTCCTCCAGGAAGCGCACCAGCGCGCTGCCCACGACGACACCGTCCGCGACCTCCGCCGCCGCCTTGACCTGCTCGGGCGTGGACAGCCCGAAGCCGAGCACGACCGGCTCCGTGGTCAGCGCCTTGATCCGGCGCACCAGCGGCGCCGCCTCCCCCGAGATCGCGTCGCGCTCGCCGGTGACGCCGGTGCGGCTCACCGCGTAGACGAAGCCGCGGGAGGCGGCGGCCACGCGCCGCAGCCGCTCGTCGGGGCTGGTGGGCGCGGCCAGGAAGACGGTATCGAGACCGGTGCGCCGCGCCTGCTCGATCCACCCGTCCGCCTCCTCCGGCGGCAGGTCCGTGACCAGGACGCCGTCCGCGCCCGCGGCCAGGGCGTCGCGCGACAGTGCCTCGAGCCCGTAGCGCAGCAGCGGGTTGAAGTAGCTGAAGAGGAGCAGGGGCAGGTCGCAGCGCACGCGGATCCGCCGCACCGCCTCCAGGACGTCCTTCAGGCGCGTGCCCGCACGCAGCGCGCGGTCGCTGGCCCGCTGGATGACGGGTCCGTCCGCGAGCGGATCCGAGAACGGCACGCCCAGCTCGAGGACGTCCACCCCCGCGTCGTCGAAGGCGAGCGCGACCTCGACCGTGCGATCGAGCGAAGGATCGCCCGCGGTCACGAAGGCCACGAAGGCCTTCTTCTCCGCACGCTTCACCGCGCCCAGGCGCTCGGAGATCCGGCTCATGACCGGCCTCTCTCCTCGACTATCCCGAGGTCCTTGTCGCCGCGGCCGCTGAGGTTGACGAGCACGAGCCGGCCTCGAAGCGATGCCGCCTCCCGCACGACCCAGGCCAGGGCGTGCGAGGACTCCAGGGCGGGGATGATCCCTTCGATCTCCGAAAGCAGGTGGAACGCGCGCAACGCTTCGTCGTCGCTGGCCACGTCGTAGCGCACGCGTCCCTCGTCGCGCAGCCAGGCGTGCTCCGGTCCGATCGCGGGATAATCCAGGCCCGCGGACACGGAGTGCGTGGGCAGGACGTTGCCGTCCGCGTCCTGGAGCAGGTAGGTGCGCGTCCCGTGCAGCACGCCCGGCCCCGCGCCTTCACCGAGGAAGCGGGCGGCGTGATCGCCCGGCTTCGAAGAGCGGCCGCCCGCCTCCACTCCGACCATCGCGACGGGATCGGCCAGGAAGGCGTAGAAGAGGCCGATGGCGTTGGAGCCGCCGCCGACACAGGCCACCAGCATGTCGGGCAGGGCGCCGGCCTGCCCGAGGATCTGGGCGCGCGCCTCGTCGCCGATGACGGCCTGGAAGTCGCGCACCATCATCGGGTACGGATGAGCGCCGAGGACCGAGCCCAGCAGGTAGTGCGTGGTGCGCACGTGGGTCGACCAATCGCGCATGGCTTCGTTGATCGCGTCCTTCAGCGTGCGCGCGCCGCTGTCCACGCCGCGCACCTCCGCCCCGAGCAGGCGCATGCGATGGACGTTGGGGGCCTGGCGGGCCATGTCCTCCGTGCCCATGTAGACCACGCACTCCAGACCGAGGAGCGCGCACACGGTGGCGGAGGCGACCCCGTGCTGACCGGCGCCCGTCTCCGCCACCACGCGCCTCTTGCCCATGCGTTGCGCGAGCAACCCCTGGCCCATCGCGTTGTTGATCTTGTGCGCGCCGGTGTGGCACAGGTCCTCGCGCTTGAGCCAGAGGCGGCAGCCCAGCTGCTCCGAGAGCCGGCGCGCCTCGGTCAACGGCGTGGGCCGGCCCACGAAGTCACGCAATCGCGCCGCCAGCTCGGTCCGGAAGGCCGGATCCCGGCGCGCACCTTCGTAGGCCGCCTCCAGCTCGCGCAGCGGCTCCATGAGGATCTCGGGGACGAACCGCCCCCCGTACGGCCCGAAGCGCCCGGCTTCGTCCGGTCTCATCGCCGTGCCCTCACCGCGTCCATGAACGCGCGCACCTTGGCCGGATCCTTCTTTCCGGGGGCGGACTCCACACCGCTGGAGACGTCGACGCCGTCCGGCCGCACCATCGCGATCGCCTCCCCGACGTTCTCGGGGGTGAGCCCACCGGCCAGGAGGACGTACGACGTTCCCTCGCGCACCGGCCGGACGAGCGACCAGTCGAACGTGCGCCCCGTCCCTCCAGGCGCGTCGCCGTCCACGCGCGTGTCGAGCAGGACCGCGGCTGCCGTGCCGTCGTAGCGGAGGGCGTCCTCGGGGCGGAAGCCGGGACCGACACGCACGGCCTTGACCGCGCGGCGGGGCGCGCGGGCCACCGCCTCCGGCGGCTCGCTCCCGTGGAGCTGGACCAGGTCGAGACCGACCTCGTCCGCCACGCGGCGCATCTCTTCCGGCGTCGCGTCCACGAACACGCCGACGCGCAGCACGAACGGGGGCAGGGTGGCGGCGATGGCGCGCGCGGTCACGGCGTCGACGGCCCGCGGGCTCTTCGGCCAGAAGACGAAGCCGACGGCATCCGCCCCCGCGGCCACCGCGACCCGCGCGTCCTCCGCGCTCGTGATGCCGCAGATCTTCACGGTCACGCGCCCCGATCCCCGCGGCGCGGACGAGCGGGGCACGGCGCAGCCTTCCATGAGCTGCTCCAGGGCGGCCCCGGGATCGTCGGCCAGCATCAGGTGCTCGCCGACGAGGAAGGCGTCGAACCCGGCGTCGCGCAGGCGGCGGATCTCGCCCGGGCCGCGCAGGCCGCTCTCCGCCACCGCGATGATGTCGTCCGGGATGTGCTCGATGAGATCGAGCGAGGTCTGGAGGTCGACGGCGAGCGTGCTGAGGTTGCGGTTGTTGACGCCGATGATCCGTGGCTCCAACGGCAGGGCGCGCTGCAGGTCGTCGGCGTCGTGGACCTCGTAGATCGCCTCCAGCTTCGCGTCCTTCACCGCCGCCGCCAGGTGGCGCAAGGTCAGGTCGTTCATGGCCGCCACGATGAGGAGCACGGCGTCGGCGCCGATGTAGAGCGACTCCCACACCTGGTAGGGATCGATGATGAAGTCCTTGCGGAGAGTCGGCAGCAGGGTGGCCTGGCGCGCTTCCTTCAGGTCCTCCACGCTGCCGCCGAAGAACTGCTCTTCCGTGAGCACGGAGAGCGCGGCCGCGCCCGCCACCTCGTAGGCCTGCGCGACCTGGGCGGCGTCGAGGTCCTCGCGCAGGATGCCGCGCGAAGGCGAGCGGCGCTTGAACTCGCCGATGATGTTGGCCTGTCCGGCCCGGCTCAGCGCGGGCGCGAACGGGCGGTGCCCGCTGGCCTGGGCGACGAGGGCGGAGGGATCGAGGGGGCGCTGCTTGCGCCGCTCGGCCACGCTCTCGCGGGTGCGGGTCAGGATGCGCGACAGCACACCGATCGGCTTCATTCCCGCGAGACCTCGACCACTCGCCGCAGGAGGGCGCCCGCCCGGCCGTCGTCGATCGCCCGGCCCGCTTCCGCCACTCCCGCGCGCAGGTCCTCCACCCGGCCCGCGACGAGGAGGGCGGCGGCGGCGTTGAGCAGCACCACGTCGCGCGTCGGGCCGCGGCCGCCCTCGAGCACGCGGCGGGCGATGTCCGCGTTCGCGCGCGCGTCGCCGCCCTGGAGAGCGGGGGCCGCGCAGGGATCGAGCCCGGCGTCTTCGGGCCGCACCGTGAACGTGCGCATCTCGCCGTCGTCGAACGCGGTCACGCGCGTGGGCCCGCACAACGACATCTCGTCGATCCCCGATCCGTGGACGACCCACGCGCGCGCCACTCCCAGCCGGCGCAGGCAGCCGGCCAGGAACTCCGTGAGCTCCGGCCTCGGCACGCCGACGATCTGCGCGGAGGGCACCGCCGGGTTGGTCAGGGGCCCCAGGAGGTTGAACGCGGTGCGGATCCCCAGCTCCTTGCGGGGGCCGACGGCGTGGCGGGTCGAGGCGTGGAAGCCGGGAGCGAAGAGGAACGTCCACCCGACCTCGTCCAGGCAGCGCTGGACGACTTCCACGGGCGCGTCGATCTTCACTTCGAGCGCCTCCAGCACGTCCGCGCTGCCGCAGCTCCCGCTGGCCGACCGGTTGCCGTGCTTGGCCACGGCCACGCCGCAGGCCGCGACCACCAGCGAGGCCACGGTCGAGATGTTGAAGGTGCCGGCCCCGTCACCGCCCGTGCCGCAGGTGTCGACCGCGCCTTGCGCGCGGAGCGGCACCGCGCGCGCACGCATCGTGCGCGCGAAACCGACGATCTCGTCCTCGGTCTCGCCGCGCACGGCCATTCCCACGAGCAGGGCGCCGATCTGGGCGGGCGTGGCCTCGCCGTCCATGATGATCGCCATGGCCGAGCCCGCTTCCTCCTCGGTCAGCCGGTCACCGCGAGCGATCTTGGCCAGGTATTGCTTCAACGTCTTCTTATCTCAGGGGGGGCACTCGCGTCCGATCCACGATGGACGCTCGCGACCCCCCCTGAAACCCCCCGTTGCTCGCCGCCGCTGCGCGCCGCCGAGCTCACTGATCGGTTGTGACTCACGAGCCCTGCTCCAGGAAGTTCCGCAGCAGGTCCTTCCCGACCGTGGTGAGGATGCTCTCCGGGTGGAACTGCACGCCCTCCAGCGGGTACTCGCGGTGGCGCAGGCCCATCACGATGCCATCGTCGGTCCAGGCCGAGATCTCCAGCGACTCCGGCACGGAGTCCCGCTCGACCACGAGCGAGTGATAGCGGGTGGCCGTGAACGGGTCGGGTAGGCGCGCGAACACGCTGCGCCCGTCGTGGTGGATCTGCGACGTCTTGCCGTGCATCAGCTTGGGAGCGCGCCGGACCTCGCCCCCGAAAGCCTGGCCCAGGGCCTGGTGCCCGAGACACACGCCGAGGACGGGGATGCGGCCGGCCGCGCGTCGAATGAGGTCGAGCGTGATGCCCGCCTGGTCCGGAGTACCGGGACCGGGCGAGATCACGATGCGCTCGGGCGAGAGGGCGATGGCTGCTTCCGCGGACAGCTCGTCGTTGCGCACGACGCGGATCTCCGCCCCCAGCTCGCCCAGGTACTGGTAGAGGTTGTAGGTGAACGAATCGTAGTTGTCGACGAGCAGGACCGAGAGTCCGGTGCCGCGCGGGGCGCTCACAGCGACCTCGCCACCTGGAGCGCCTCCATCATGGCTCCCGCCTTGGCCTCGGTCTCCTGCAGCTCGCTCTCCGGATCCGAGTCGGCCACGATCCCCGCCCCCGATTGCACGGTGGCGCGGCCGTCCTCGAGCAGGAGGGTGCGGATGGCGATGCAGAAGTCGGCGTTGCCGCGCAGGTCGAAGTACCCGAGCGTGCCGCCGTACACGCCGCGGCGCACCGGCTCCAGCTCGTCGATGATCTCCATGGCGCGGATCTTGGGGGCGCCGCTGAGGGTGCCCGCGGGGAAGGTCGCCACCAGCGCGTCGAGGGCGTCCTTGCCCTCGGCCAGCTCACCCGTCACCGAGCTCATGATGTGCGCGACGTGGCTGTAGCGCTCGATCCGCATCAGCTCGGGCACGGCGACGCTGCGGAAGGAGCAGACGCGGCCGAGGTCGTTGCGTCCGAGGTCCACCAGCATCAGGTGCTCGGCCCGCTCCTTCTCGTCCGCCAGCAGCTCCTTCTCCCGCCGCTCGTCCTCCTCCGCGGTGGCGCCGCGCGGGCGCGTGCCGGCCAGGGGCCGCGTCTCCACCCGGCGGCCTTCGACGCGCACCAGCATCTCCGGGGATGCCCCCGCCACCGCGGTCGCGCCCTCCTTGAGGAAGAACATGTAGGGCGAGGGATTCACCATGCGCAGCGCGCGGTACACGGTGAAGGGATCGAGCGCGCAAGGCACCGTGCGCTGGCGAGAGAGCACGACCTGGAAGATGTCGCCGGCCGCGATGTACTCCTTGGCCTGGCGCACCGCGTCCTTGTACGCGGGCCCGTCCGAGGGCGCGGCCGGGGTGGCGTCGGCCTGCGCGCTCCCCTCCCGCCGCGTCGGCGGCCGGAACGAACGCAGATCCTCCTCCAGCGCGTCCAGCACCTCCTGCCCGCGCTCGAAGGCCGCCCGCCGTCCGGGCTCCACGTCGGCGATGAGCACCAGCCGCTGCCGCACGTGGTCGAAGGCGATCAGCGAGTGGTAGATCGAGAACGAGGCCAGGGGACGGCCGTCCTGGGGATGGCGGTCGGGCAGGCGCTCGAAGAGGCGCGCCGCGTCGTAGGCGAGATAGCCGACGGCCCCGCCCGTGAACGGAGGCAGGCCGGGCACCTCGGCCGCCGTCCGCCCCAGGGACTCGCGCAAGGTGGCCAGCAGATCGCCGGCCACGCGGCGCGTGCCCTCGGCCCCGCGCACGCGCACGCCGGTCGCGTGCGCCTCGATCGTCGCCACGGGATCCCGTCCGATGAACGAATAGCGCGCGATGCGCTCCCCCCCCACGACGCTCTCCAGCAGGAAGGCGCGCTCCGCACGCGCGGAGACGGCCAGGAACGCGGACACCGGCGTGAGCAGGTCGGCCGGGATCTCGCGGTACACGGGCACGAGGCCGCCCGCCTGCGACAAGCGCTCGTAATCGTCGTAACCGAGTGCCTTCATCGCGCGCTTCCCCGCCGCTCCCGCAGCACGTCCAGCACCGCCGACGGCCGGACGCGGCGCTGCTCCAGCACCACGAGCACGTGGTACAGGAGATCCGCGCACTCCTCGGCCAGGCGCTGGTCGGACTCGCCCTTCGCGGCCAGCACCACCTCCGTCGCCTCCTCGCCGATCTTCTTGAGGGTCGCGTCGAGGCCCTTGCCCAGGAGGCGGGCGGTATACGACCCGTCCGGCCGCTCGCGCCCGCGCTGCGCGATCACGCGCGCGAGCTCCTCGACGATGCCGGCGGCGGTCGGCGAATCGTCGCCGAAGCAGGTCCGCGCCTCCGTGTGGCAGGTCGGTCCCTCGGGGTCCGCGACCACCAGCACCGTGTCCCCGTCGCAGTCGCGGCGCATCTCGCGGACGCGCAGCCGGTGTCCGGAGGTCTCGCCCTTCTTCCAGAGCGCGCCGCGCGTGCGGCTCCAGAAGTGCGCGAGCCCCGTGCGCGCGGTGAGGTCCAGCGCTTCCGCGTTGGACCAGGCCACCATGAGCACGTCGCCGCTCGCGTAGTCCTGCACCACCACGGGCACCAGCCCGCGCGCATCGAACTGCACGCCCTCGGGGACGGTCAGGCTCATCCCCTCACCTCGACCCCGGCCGCGCGCAGCTCGCGGCGCGCCTCGGCCAGCCGGATCTCGCCGAAATGGAACACGGACGCGGCCAGGGCGGCGCTGGCCTTGCCCTCCTTGAACACCTCGGCCATGTGGGCGACCGACCCGCATCCGCCGGAGGCGATGACGGGCACGCTCACCGCCTCCGCCACCGCGCGGGTCAGCGACACGTCGAAGCCGTCCTTGGTGCCGTCGCGGTCCATGCTGGTGAGCAGGACCTCGCCCGCCCCGCGCTCCGCGCCTTCGCGCGCCCAGGCCACGGCGTCGCGTCCGGTCGGGGTGCGGCCGCCGCGCACGTAGACCTCCCAGCGCGGCCCGCCGTCGCCCGCTTCACGGACGGCGCGCGCGTCGATGGCGAGCACCACGGCCTGCGATCCGAAGCGATGCGCCAGCCGCTCCAGCAGGGAGGGGTCGCGGACGGCCGCCGTGTTCACCGCGACCTTGTCCGCGCCCGCGCGCAGGAGGGCGTCCGCGTCCTCGACCGAGCGCACGCCGCCCCCGACCGTGAAGGGCAGGAAGACGGTGTCGGCCACGCGCCGGGCCATCTCCAGCACGATCGGCCGCGCGTCGGAGGAGGCCGTGATGTCGAGGAAGACCAGCTCGTCCGCGCCCTCCGCGTCGTAGCGGGCCGCGCACTCGACGGGATCACCGGCGTCGCGGAGGGAGACGAACTTCACGCCCTTGACCACGCGGCCGCGGTCCACGTCGAGGCAGGGCACGAGGCGCCTGGCCAGCGTCAACGCTGCTCCTTCCTGGACCCCGCCGCGCGAGCCAGCGCTTCGTGCGCCTGGGCCAGGGTGAAGCGCTTCTCGTAGAGCGCCTTCCCCACGATGACCTCGTCGACGCCGAGCGGCTCGAGGGCGGCCAGGCGGGTGAGGTCGTCGAGGACCGAGATCCCGCCCGCGGCGGTGATGGGCAGTCCTGCCTCGCGGGCCATGGCCTCGACACCGGGAAGGTTCGGGCCCGTCAGGGTGCCGTCCCGCATCACGTCCGTGTACTGCACCCGGGACACACCCCATCCCTTCACCCGCCGGGCCAGCTCGACCGCGTCCACGCGCGTGATCTCCTTCCAGCCCGCGACCGCGACCTTGCCGTTGCGGGCGTCGAGGGCCACCGCCACCGACTGCGGCCACAGCCGCGCCGCCTCCTGGACCACGCCCGGATCGGCGATGGCCGCGGTCCCGAAGACCACGCGATCGGCGCCGCGGTCGCGATAGCGCATCGCGATCTCGAGCACGCGCAGGCCGCCACCCACTTCGACGGGGATGTCCACGGCGTCGATCACGGCGGCGATGGCATCGAACTGGGGTCGGCCTGAGACGGCCGCGTCGAGGTCCACGACGTGCAGCCGTCGCGCCCCTTCATCCGCCCACTTGCGCGCTACCGCCCCCGGGTCGCTGCCGTAGACCGTCTCTTCCTGGAGCTGGCCCTGCTTGAGGCGCACCACCTTGCCCCCGCGCACGTCGATGGCGGGCATCACGATCATGCCGTCCTCCCGGCGTGGGAAAGCGCGAACGCGCGCACGAAGTTCTCCATCAGGCGGAGGCCCACGGCCTGGCTCTTCTCGGGATGGAACTGCACGCCCAGGACGTTGCCGCGCCCGACGATGGCGGGGAAGCGCGCACCGTAGTCGGTTTCGGCCAGGACGACCTCGGCCGGCGCGTCGCACCAGTACGAGTGGACGAAGTAGACGTGGGCCCCGTCGGCCACGCCTTCGAGCATCGGGTGCGGCCGCGTGGGGTGGAGCTGGTTCCAGCCCATGTGCGGGATCGGCATCTCACCCTCCAGCCGCCGCACGCGGCCGGGCAAGAGGCCGAGGCCGCGATGCCGGCCGTGCTCCTCGCTCTCCTCGAACAGGAGCTGCATGCCGATGCAGATGCCGAGCAGGGTGCGTCCCTGTTCCACCGCCTCCCGCAGCACGGACACCAGGCCCCGTCCCTCGATCTCTTCCATCGTCGAAGCGAAGGCGCCGTCGCCGGGCAGGACGAGGACGTCGGCCCGTCGCAGCTCCGAGATGTCGCCGCTGAGGATGGCGGGCGCGCCCAGATGGCGGAACGCCTTCATCACGCTGCCGAGGTTGCCGATGCCGTAGTCGACCACGGCGATAGTCATAGAAGACGTCCTCGCTCGTGCTGCTTCGTCACAAGGAGCCTTTCGTGCTGGGCACGTCCTTCACGCGCGGGTCGAGGGCGACGGCCATGGACAGCGCGCGCGCGGTGGCCTTGAACAGGGTCTCCGCGATGTGGTGGCCGTTGCGGCCCCGGATGGCGTCGAGGTGGATGTTCAGCCGCCCGTGGTCGGCCAGGGCCCAGAAGAAGTCCTCGAACAGCTCCGTGGGCATGGTGCCGATCTGCCGGGCCTTGAACTCCACGCCGAAGTGGAGCCACGGGCGCCCCGAGAGGTCGATCACGCAGCGCGAGAGCGCCTCGTCCAGGGGCACGTACGCGTGCCCGAAGCGCACGATGCCGCGCTTGTCCCCCAGGGCCTGGCGCAGGGCCTGCCCGAGCGCGATGCCGACGTCCTCCACCGAGTGGTGCGCGTCCACGTGCAGGTCGCCCTTGCAGCGCACGTCGAGATCGAAGTGGCCGTGCTTGGCCAGCGCGGTAAGCATGTGATCGAAGAACCCGATTCCGGTGGAGGCCTTCGCGCGGCCGGAGCCGTCCAGATCGAGGACGAGACGGATGTCCGTCTCGCGCGTCTTGCGCTCCACGCGCCCCTGCCGCGGGCGTACCGGCGCGGCTCTCTGCGGACGTCGGACCCGGCGTTCGCTCATCTCTCCTCCCTGGCTCCGGCGGCCGCCCGCGCCGGCATCTCCCCCAGCGCCCGCCGCAGCCCGGCGAGCAGGGCCTCGTTCTCCGCCTCCGTGCCCACGCTCACGCGCAGGCAGCGGCCGAGGCGCGGGTAGGTGCTGACGTCGCGCACGAGCACGCCCGCGGCGTAGAGCGACTCGAACACGGCGCGCGGCTCCCGATCCTGCAGCTCGATCAGGATGAAGTTCGCGCGTGACGGATAGGCGCGGATCCCGCGCAGGCGCTGCAGGTCGGCGAAGAGCGCGTCGCGCAGGCGCCGCAGGCGGGCGACGCTGCTCTCCATCTCGCCTCGCTCCTCGAGCACGGCCAGCGCCGCCATCTGCGAGAAGAAGTTGATGTTGTAGGGGAGGCGCGCCTTGTCGATCTCGCGCACCAGGGCCGGCGAGGCCAGCAGGTACCCCACGCGCAGCCCGGCCAGGGACATGGCCTTGGAGAAGGTCCGCAGCACGACGAGGTTCTCGTGCTCGGCCAGGAGCGGCACCACCGACTCGCCCGAGAACTCGTGGTAGGCCTCGTCGATCACGACCAGGCCGTCGCCCTCCGCGCACAGCCGCACCACTTCGTCCCGCGACAGGGTTCCTCCCGTCGGGTTGTTGGGTGAGCACACGATGGTGACCGCGGCTTCGCGCTGCCGCCGGGCCTGCGCGATGGTGTCCACGTCGTACTCGAGGTCGGGACCGAGCGAGACCCGCACGGACTCGCCGCCCAGGATCGACGTGAGAAGCGCGTACAAGGTGAAGGTCGGCTCCGGGATCACGACCCTGGTCCCGGGGCCGACGGTCACGAGCAGCAGGGCCTCGATGAGCTCGTTCGAACCGTTGCCGGCGAGCACGCCGTCCGGCCGCCAACCCGCAAGCTGCGCGAGGGCCGCCGTGAGCTCGTGCGGGTCGAACTCCGGGTAGCGGCCCCAGGGCCGGGCCAGCGCGCGCTCGAGGACGCGCCGCTTCATCGCGTCCGGAAGCTCGAAAGGGTTCTCGTTCTGGTTGATCTTGATCGGGGCCTGGCGCGCGGCCAGGGTGTAGGGCTTGAGGGCGCGCACGGCCGGCTTGACGTGACGGAGAGGATCGCTCATGTCACCCCTCGAACCGGGTGAGCACGCTCTGGGCGTGCCCGCGGAAGCCTTCGGCCTGGGCGACACGCACCACGTCTTCCGTGATGCGGGCGAGGCCGGCGCGGCCGAGGCGCACCCGGCTGTGCCGCCGCTGGAAATCGCGCACGGAGAGCGGCGAGGCGTAGCGCGCGGCGCCCCCGGTGGGCAGGACGTGGTTGGGTCCGACCCCGTAGTCGCCGACGGCGACGGGCGCCCAGGGGCCGACGAACACCGCGCCCGCCACCACGCGCGCCGCGATCGCCGCCGCCGCCCGCGTCATGACCTCGGCATGCTCGGGAGCGAGGAGGTTCAGGGCCTCGATCCCTTCGTCCAGGCTCCCCACCAGAACGATCGCACCGTGGCGGGCCAGGGCGTGGCGGGCCCCCTGCGCGACCAGGCGCGCCGTCTCGTCCGCCAGCTCCGACGAGGTCGTGACCAGGACGACGGTCTCCTCGCCGCTGCCATGCTCGGCCTGGGCGAGCAGGTCGGCCGCGACCCACCCCGGATCCGCGGTCTCGTCGGCCAGGACCACGACTTCGCTCGGGCCCGCTTCGCGGTCCACGTCCACGCGTCCCCGCACCTGCCGCTTGGCCTCCGCGACGTACGCATTCCCCGGCCCCGCGATCTTGACCACGGCGGGCACGGCTGAGGTGCCGAAGGCCAGAGCGGCGACGGCCTGGGCCCCGCCCACCCGGATCACGTGGTCCTCGAGCCCGACTTCGACGATGGCGGCCGCCACCGCCGGGTTGGCTTCGAGGGCGCGCGGAGGGGTCGCGATCCAGAGGTCGCGCACCCCGGCGGCGAGGGCGGGAATCGCGTTCATCAGCACCGAGGAGGGGTAGGCGCCCGCGCCTCCGGGGACGTAGAGCCCCGCGGAGGCCAGCGGCGTCACCACCAAAACGGAAGCCGGGGGTGAGCTGGCGCCGGTGGAAGGTGTCGATGCGCGCCGCCAGCGCGCTCAGCGCGCGACGGACGGGCCGATCGGCGGCGGCAGCCAGGCGACGGACCTCGGACCGCTCCATGCGGATTTGCGCCGGGCGCAGGCGCACCCCGTCGAGTCGCGCCGTCCAGCGCACGACCGCCGCGTCGCCTTCGCGCTCCACCTCACGGACGATGCGCGCGACCGCGCGCTGCACCGCCGGCCGCGGCCGATCCGCGCGTGGGAGTCCGTCCAGGTACCGCCGCCAGGCCGTCGTGCCGTAGCGCAGGGTTCTCACGAGCGCGCCTTCCCCAGCCTGTCCACCAGCCGCCCGACCTCCTCGCGGCGGGCGTGGTAGCTCGCGCGGTTCACGATCAGCCGCGCGGACGAGGCCGCGACCTCTTCCACCGGCTCGAGGCCGTTCTCCTCGAGCGTGCGCCCGGTCT
>WNFM01073437.1_pt1 | contig 12940 bp, 13 predicted proteins | sample 5400271 | NCBI WGS metagenome assembly WNFM01 (sample SAMN13153352, study PRJNA577476) | soil metagenome | isolation source: 60 cm saprolite on Douglas fir-dominated hillslope | place: USA:California | collected 2013-09-17 | reverse complement strand
GCTGGGGCTCGATCCTCAGCGTCGGACGCAACTACATGGCGACGGCATGGTGGATCGCGACGTTTCCTGGGCTGTGCCTGTTCCTGCTCGTGCTGTCGATCAATCTGATCGGCGATCATGCGCGCAACCGGCTCGATCCGCGGGAGCGACGATGAGGCGAGGAGGGTGGCGATGAGCGGCATGGGCTGGGGCGACGAGTTTGCCGGCAAGAAGGTAGTGCTGACCGGCGCCTGCGGCATCTATGGCGGCTGGATCGCCGAGGCCTTCGCCGCTGCGGGAGCGCGTCTTTGCCTGTCCGATCACGACGCCGGCGGTCTCGCCGCGCTCGCCCGCAGGCTCGGCATCGGCGACGGCGGCGGCCTGATCCATGCGACCGAGCTCACCGACGCCGCCGCGATCGACGATCTCGTCGCGGCGACGGAAAAGGCCTGGGGAGCGCCCGACATCGTCATCAACAATGCCGGGATCTATCCCAGCGGCTTCCTCCTCGACATCGATGCGGCGGAATGGGACCGCATTCTCGATATCAATCTGCGCGCGCCCTTCCTGGTCTCGCGCGGCTTCGCGCGGGCGATGATCGGCGCCGGGGTCAAGGGCAGCATCGTCAACATATCCTCGGGCGCCGCTCACAAGATGCGGCGTAGCGTCGTGCCTTATTGCCTGTCGAAGACCGCCCTCGACCGGCTCACCAAGGGCTTCGCCCTCGAGCTCGCCGAGTTCGGCATCCGCGTCAACGCGGTCGAGCCCGGCTTCGCTGCCGGCAGCACATCGAGCCCGCTGACCGCCGCGCATGTCGATTCGGTCCTGTCGCAGATCCCGCTCGGCCGTCCCTCGTCGCCGAGCGACGCGGCGGATGCCATCATGTTCCTGTGTTCGGCCAAGGCGCGCTACATCACCGGCGCGACGCTCAGCGTCGATGGCGGCAACGTCATCGGCAGCCTGGCCGTGCATCAGGACAAGAAATCGCCGCTGTGAGCGTCCGCGCCTCACCGAGCGGGACCCTGCTCGAGGTCGACGGGCTGAGCGTTGCCATCGGCGGCGAGCCGGTTGTCGATGCGGTAAGCTTCTCCCTCGCCGCCGGCAAGACTCTCGCCCTCGTCGGCGAGAGCGGCTGCGGCAAGAGCCTGACCGCCCGCGCCCTCATCCGCCTGCTGCCGCCGGTGGCGCAGCAGGTCGGCGGTGTCGTGCGCTTCGAGGGCAGCCCGCTCGGCGGGCTCGATGCTGCCGAGATGGCGGCTCTGCGCGGTGTCGCGCTGTCGATGATCTTCCAGGAGCCGAGCGCCGCTCTCGATCCGCTGATGCCGGTGGGCAAGCAGATCGTCGAGGCGGTGCTGGCGCATCGCCCGATCGGCCGGCGCGCGGCGGTCGCCGCGGCGCTCGCCATGCTGGAGGCGGTCGGCATTCCCGATCCGCGGCGCCGCATGGGCCAATATCCCTTCGAGCTTTCCGGCGGCATGAACCAGCGCATCATGATCGCCATCGCGCTGATCTGCCGGCCGCGCCTCCTCATCGCCGACGAGCCGACGACGGCGCTCGACGTCACCATCCAGGCGCAGATCCTCGCCGTGCTAAAGCGGCTGCAGCGCGAGACCGGCGCCGCGGTGCTGCTGATCACCCACGATATGGGCGTGGTCGCCGACATGGCCGATCGCGTCGCCGTGATGTATGCCGGGCGCATCGTCGAGGAAGGCGATGTCTTCGAACTCTTCCGCCGTCAGCACCACCCCTATACCAGGCTTCTGCTCAACAGCCTGCCGGCCCTTGCGGGCGCGCGCGAGCGCCTCAGCACGATCGAGGGCAGCGTGCCGGACTTCCGCGACTGGCCGAGCGGCTGCCGCTTTCATCCGCGCTGCCCGCTCGCCGATGCGCAGTGCCGCGCGGCCGCCCCGCCGCTTACCGCGGTCGACGGCCCCGAGCGCCCGGCCGAGCACCTGGCCGCATGCTGGCATCGCGAAGCCGTGCCGGAGCTCGCGCTGCCGTGACGGCGCCGCTCCTCGACGTCGTCGACCTCAAGGTGCATTACCCCCTGCGCGGCGGTCTTCTCGGTCGCACGCGCGGCGTGGTCAGGGCGGTCGACGGCGCCAGCTTCACGATCGCCGACGGCGAGACGCTGGCGCTGGTCGGCGAGAGCGGCTGCGGCAAGTCGACGACCGGCTATGCCGTGCTCGGCATGGTGTCGCCGACGGCGGGACGGGTGGTGTTTCAGGGGCGTGATCTGATCGGGCTCGACGCCGCGGCATTGCGCGAGATGCAGCGCGACATGCAGATCGTCTTCCAGGATCCCTACGCCTCGCTCAATCCCAGGATGACCATCGGCGAGAGCGTCGGCGAGCCGCTCCTCGTGCGCAAGGTGCTGAGCGGGCGCGCCCTCGCCGATCGCGTCGGCGAGCTGCTGTCGCTGGTCGGCCTCAAACCGGACCATGCACGCCGCTACCCGCACGAATTCTCCGGCGGGCAGCGCCAGCGCACCGTCATCGCCCGCGCTTTGTCGCTGCGCCCCAGGCTCATCGTCTGCGACGAGCCGGTATCCGCCCTCGACGTCTCGATCCGCTCGCAGATTCTCAATTTGCTGGTGGCGCTGCAGCGCGAGCTGGCGATCGCCTATCTCTTCATCTCGCACGATCTCGCGGTGGTCCGCCATGTCGGCCACCGGGTCGCCGTCATGTATCTCGGCCATATCGTCGAGGCGGCCGGCGCCGAGCGGCTGTTCGCGGCGCCATCGCACCCCTATACCAAGGCGCTGCTCAGCGCCATCCCGCTGCCTGATCCCGTCGCCCAGCGCGCGCGCCAGGCGATCATCCTGCAAGGCGAGCTGCCGAGCGCCATCGCACCGCCCTCGGGCTGTCCCTTCCGCACCCGCTGTCCGATCGCGCGCGAACGCTGCGCCAGCGAGGCGCCGGCTCTGCAGCGCGTCGCCGACGGGCACACGGTCGCCTGCCACTACCCGGGGTGAAGGAGTTGACCGACGGTATCTTTGCGGCGACGATCGAGAATGTTGCGAGAACCGGCCGTGCCGCGGCACGCAAGCCAAACCCGCGTGCCGGCGCTGTCGCGTCGCTTGACGTTCATGGCGCTCGCCATCGCGTTGCCCCTGGCGATCGGCCGACCGGTCGCGGCGGACGACACGTTTCAAAACGGCTTTCCCGCGGATAAGGGCTTTTTCCCGATCGGCGTCTGGCAGCAATGGCCGGGGCGGGCGCCGCTTTATCGGGCGATGGGCATCAATACGATCGTCGGGCTCTACGAGGGACCGACGGAGGCGCAGCTCGCCGAGCTCGCGAAACACGGCATGTTCGCCATCGGCGAGCAGAACGATGTCGCGCTCGGCTCGGCGAACAGCGCCGTCATCAAGGGCTGGATGCAGGCCGACGAGCCGGATAACGCGCAGCCGGTCGCGCCAGGACAATGGGGGCCCTGCATCCCGGCGGCGGAGGTGGCACGGCGCACGCTGGCGATGAAGGAGCGCGACCCGACACGGCCCATCCTGCTCAATTTCGGTCGCGGCGTCGCGGACGAGACTTGGCCGGGACGCGGCCCCTGCACAGGCGATCTCGACTATTACGACGCGGCGATCGCCGGCGCCGATATTCTGTCCTTCGATATCTATCCCGTCTCCTCCGACACGCCGCATGTCCAAGGCAATCTCGAATATGTCGCGCGCGGTGTCGCGAACCTGACGAGATGCGCGGCGGCCGGGCAGGCGGTTTGGGGTGTCATCGAGACCACGGCGATCCAAATGCAGCGGCATGTGACGCCGGCCGAGCTGCGCGCCGAGGTGTGGATGGCCTTGATCCACGGCGCCACAGGCATCGTTTATTTCGTCCACGAATGGACCGGCGGGTTTCGCGAGGACGGGATTTTCCGCTACCCCGACATCGTCGCGGCGGTGGCGAAGACCAACGCCTCGATCACGGCGCTGGCTGCCGTGCTGAACGGCCCGACCATTCCCAGCCTGGTCGCCGTCGCCTCGGAGGTGCCGATCGCGACCATGGCGAAACGGCAGGGCGACGCCCTCTACGTCTTTGCCGTGGCGATGCGCGGCGATCCCTCGACGCCGTGGTTCGCCCTTCGCGGCCTGCGCGACGGAAGGGCGATCGTCATCGACGAGGATCGGGCCGTCGACGTCAAGGGCGGAATCCTCGAGGATTCATTCGCCGGCTACGGTGTCCATCTCTACAAGATCGTGCCCGCGCCGGGCTAAGCGGACAACGTCGTCAAATAGCGCCGTCACGGCTCCAGCAGAACGCCCTGGCGGCTCGGCAGGGGCTTGGTTCCCGCGACCTTGCCGCAGGACTGGCCAGGCCGGACCTGGCGCAGCAGCTTGCGCTGATAGAGGATGCCGTCGGTCGTCGTGCGGATCGCCGTGCGCCGTCGGCTAGGGTCCTCGGCCAGCGGATCGACCACTTCGGCGATGATATCGCCGTCGCGCACGCGCGCGCCGAGCGCGACCTTGTAGACGAGGCAGCCGCCAACCGGGCCGGCAGCTTGCCGGGATCGCCGGCGACGACGCCGCGCCGCATCAGGAAGCGCAGCAGCGCTTGCGCATCGCCGGCGGCGAGCTCGTCGCTGACATCAGCGTGACCGCGGCATTCCACCGTCGCCGACATGGTGGCATCGGGGATCGGGCTGTCGCCGCCCAAGAGGGCGCGCAGCTTCGCCCAGATGTTGCCGAATACCTCGTCGAACGGCTCGCCGCCGGAATCGGCGGCGAGCAGGGTCGCGACGCTGCCGAGCTCGGCCGAGAGATCGGCGCCGTCGGGCCAGCGCGCCGCCCCGAAATAGAGATGCATCAGCGCGTCGTCGGCGGAATGCAGATCGAGCACGATATCGGCCGCGAGCGCGCGCGACATCAGATGCTGCCGCAGGCTGGCAAGCTCGCTGCCCGGCGCGCGCTCGGCGACCAGGGCGGCCCATTCGCGCCGGATCAGGCAGACATTGCCGGCGGCATCGGCGCCTAGCCGATCCTTGACCCGCTCGGCGAGCGCCTCCGCATGGTCGAAGAAGCCGCGATTGAAGTTCCGCCCGGTCGCCAGCTCATAGCGCCCGAGATGCACGCCGTCGACGCCCTGGCCGAGGCCGATCGGATTGGCGACCGGGACGACGACGATCTCGCCGGTGATCCGTCCCGCCGTCTCGGCTTCGTCGAGCAGGCCGATGAGATGCTGCGCGACGAGCATCGCCGGCAGCTCGTTGGCATGCAGGGAAGCCTGCACGTAGACTTTGGGCCCGTCGCCGGTGCCGCCGTAGCGGTGGATGGCGATGTGGCGCGCGGTGCCCGGGCTGCTCGGCAGGAGGGCAAGGCGTTCGACGGTTTTCATGAGGGGCTCCCCAAGATGACGATCGCCAGTGTGAGCCAACCGTAGCGTCTTGTGGAAGGGGCCTCGCGGGCGCTACGGTTCGCCTCGACCCCGCCGTCGACCCCTCCAGCGAGATTCCCCGACATGCCCGATCACCGTGCCGCGCCGCCGATCATCGACTTCCGCAGCGACAATACCGGCCGCGCCGCCCCCGAGATCATCGCCGCGCTCGCCGCCGCCAATGAGGGGACGGCCGCCGGCTACGGCGGCGACGAATGGACCGCCTTGCTGCAGCGCCGCTTCGGCGAGCTCTTCGAGACGACGGTGCGCGTCTTCCCGGTCGCCACCGGAACCGCGGCGAACGCGCTTGCCCTCGCCGCGCTCAGCCCGTCCTGGGGCGCCGTCTATTGCGGCGAGCAGGCGCATGTGAATACCGCCGAGGCCAATGCCACCGGCTTCTTCAGCGGCGGCGCCAAGCTGACGCCGGTAGCGGGGCCGCACGGCAAGATCGAGGCGGATGCGCTGGCCGCCATGCTGGCGACCGCCGGCGTCGGGCAGAGCCATCGCAGCCAGCCGGCGGCGGTGACGCTGACGCAGGCGAGCGATCTCGGCGCCGTCTATTCCCTCGACGAGATCCGCGCGATCACGGCGCTAGCCAGGACGCACGGCATCAAGGCGCATATGGACGGCGCGCGCTTCGCCAATGCGCTGGCGCGGCTCGGCTGCACGCCGGCCGAGCTGACCTGGCGCGCCGGCATCGACGTGCTGTCCTTCGGCGCCACCAAGAATGGCGGTCTGCTGTGCGACGCCATAATCGTCTTCACGCCGGATGCCGTCCCCTCGCTGGCGGTCCAGCTCCGCCGCGCCGGCCAGGTCTGGTCGAAGATGCGCTTCGCCGCGGCGCAGCTCCTTGCCTATGTCGAGGATGGGCTCTATCTGCGCAATGCGCGCCAGGCCAACGACATCGCGGCGCGCATCGCCGCCGGGCTGCGCGATCTTCCCGGCGTCGTGCCGCTGGCGCCGATCGAGGCCAACGAGGTGTTCCTGCAGCTCCCCGCCAGCGTGCTCGACGGGCTCGAGGCGGATGGCGTGCGCTTCTTCCGCCGGCCCGGCGACATCGCGCGCTTCGTCTGCCGCTTCGACGCGACGCCGGTGGAGGCCGACGCGCTGCTCGCCTCGCTGCGGCGCCATCTCGGCGCAACGCGGTGAGCAGTATCCCGGAGCGGCGCCGTGCGTCCTTCGAGACGGCGTGTTTACCCTGAGGAGCCGCCGCAGGCGGCGTCTCGAAGGGCGCCTCCTCAGGATGAGGATTAATCCTGATGCCAGATACGAACGATCATCATCCTGAGGAGCGCTCGGAGAGCGCGTCTCGAAGGACCCACGATGTTGATGCAGGAGCGATGAGCGCATGACGAAGCAATCCCGTCCGTCCCTCGACCATCTCGACGAGACAGCGCGGCGCGAGGCCGAGCAGGCCCAGGCGGCGATGCGCGAGCTGATCGCGCTCATGCCGCGGCAATTCACCTATGAGGACGAGCTCGATCTCGTCTTCTTGCCCGACCGTGCCGGCTGATCCCGTGGGACCGCTGACCGCCGTCGCGGCAAGCCGCGCTCTCGCCGCCGGCCGCACCACCGCGGCCGCCCTCGTCGAGGATTGCCTTGCGCGCATCGCGGCGCATGACCGGTGCCTCAACAGTTTCGTCCTCGTCCTCGCCGAGGAGGCGCGCCGCGCCGCCCGCGCCGCCGACCGCGCGCGCAAGGCGGGCCGCGCGCGGGGGCTGTTACACGGCATTCCGTTCGGCCTCAAGGACATTTACGACACCGCCGGCATCCGCACCACGGCGCATTCGCGGCTGCTGCTCGATCGCGTGCCGCTTCGCGATTCGACGGTGGCGCGCAAGCTCGGCGAGGCCGGCGCGATTCTCATCGGCAAGCTGGCCACGCATGAATTCGCCACCGGCGGTCCGGCCTATGATTTGCCGTTCCCGCCGGCGCACAATCCGTGGAACACCGCGCATTTCACCGGCGGCTCGTCGAGCGGCTCGGGTGCGGCCGTCGCCGCCGGCCTCGTTCCGCTGGCGATGGGCTCCGACACGTCGGGCTCGATCCGCGGCCCGGCAGGCTATTGCGGCATCGCCGGATTCAAGCCGACTTACGGCGTGGTCAGCCGCAGCGGCGTCATTCCGCTTGCCAACTCGCTCGACCATTGCGGGCCGATGGCCTGGACCGTCGCCGATTGCGCGCTGATGCTCGACGCCATCGCCGGGCACGATCCCGTCGATCCTGCCGCCGCAATGCGGCCGTACCGCAGCGTCCGCCGCGGCCTCGCCGGCGGCATCGCGGGTATGCGGATCGGCGTCGTCCGGCATTTCTTCGAGCGCGACATCGCGGGCGATCCGCAGACCATCGCGGCGATCGACGCGGCGCTCAAGGTGCTGCGCAAGCTTGGCGCCAAGCTGGTCCCGGTCACCCTGCCGCCGCACCAGGATTGGGACGCCTGCTGCCGCATCATCCTCTACGCCGAAGCCTATGCCATCCACGAGCGCGATCTCGCCGAGCGGCCGGAGAAATATGCCGCAATCACCCGCGCGCGCCTCTTCGCCGGTCAGGTCGTCAGCGGCGCCGACTATGTCCAGGCGCTGCGCTGGCGGCGCGCACTGTGCCGGAGCTATGCCGCCGCGCTCGACGGTCTCGACGCCGTCGTCACCGGTGGCACGCTCAACCCGGCGCCGCTCATCGACGAAATGGCGAAGCCGCCCTTCTTCTCCCCCAAGGGCCGCCTAGTGATGGCGCCGTTCAGCCTGACCGGCGCGCCGGCGCTCAGCCTCTGCAGCGGGTTTTCCACCGACGGTCTGCCGCTCAGCCTGCAGATCGCCGGCCTGCCGTTCGCCGACGCCACGGTGCTGCGCATCGGCCATGCCTACGAGCAGGCGACGCCGTGGCGGGAGCGGCGACCGGCGCTTTGAGCGTCAGGGCCGCGCCAGCGGCTCCAGATTGCCGTCCTCGCGCAGATGGCAGGCGACGAAGCGGTCGGGCGCGACCTCGCGCAGCGCCGGCTCTTCGCTGCGGCAGCGGCTGAACGCATAGGGGCAGCGCGTGTGGAAGCGGCAGCCTGGCGGCGGGTTCATCGGGCTCGGCACGTCGCCTTCGATGACGAGGCGGGTGCGGCGGGCGCGGGGATCGGCGATCGGCGCCGCCTCGATGAGCGCCTGCGAATAGGGGTGGAGTGGATTCTCGAACAAGGCCTCCTTGCGCGCGATCTCGACGATCTGGCCGAGATACATGACGGCGATGCGGTGGCCGATATGCTCGACGACGCCGAGATCGTGCGAGATGAAGAGATAGGTCAGGTTGAACTCGTCCTGCAGATCCATCAGCGTCGTCGGCGATGATCAGGCTGGGATTGACGACCAGTGCGCGTGCGATCCCGAGACGCTGGCGCTGCCCGCCGGAGAATTCGAACGGGTAGCGGTGCATGGCGTCGGCGCGCAGGCCGACGCGTTCGAGCACCGCGGCGACCCTCGCCTCGCGCTCCTTGGCCGCGATGGTCTCGAAATTTTCCAGCGGCTCGGCGACGATGGTTCCGGCGGTGAGGCGCGGGTTGAGCGAGGCGTAGGGATCCTGGAAGACCATCTGGACGTGGCGGCGATGCGCCCGCATCGCCTGCTGGTCGAGCGCCGTGATGTCGACGCCGCCGAGCACGACGCTGCCTTCGGTCGGCTCGACGAAGCGCAGGATGAGCTTGCCGACCGTCGACTTGCCGCAGCCGCTCTCGCCGACCAGGCACAGCGTCTCGCCGGGTTGAATGGAGAAGCCGACGCCGTCGACCGCCTTGACCTGCGCCACCGCCCGGCGCAGCACGCCGCGCAGCACCGGGAAATGCTTGCGCAGGCCGGAAACGGCGAGCACCGGCTCGGCGCCGCTCATGTCGCGAGCACTTTCTCGGCTTCCCAGCACGCCACGAGATGGCCGCCGCCGTGCTCGGCGAGCGGCGGCGCCACGTTGCGGCAGCGTTCGGTCGCGAAGCCACAGCGCGGCGCGAAGGCGCAGCCGGCAATGGGCTCGCGCAGCGACGGCACGATCCCGGGGATCTCGCTGAGGCGGCGCGCGCGCAAGCCGGCGCGGCGACGCGGGATCGACGCCATCAGCCCGCGCGTATAGGGATGCATCGGTCGGTCGAAGAGCTCGAACACGTCGGCCTCCTCGACCTTGCGCCCGGCATACATGACGATGACGCGCTGACAGGTCTCGGCGACGATGCCGAGATCGTGGGTGATCAGCATGATGGCGGCGCCGAAACGTCCCTTGAGCTCGAGCATCAGCTTGAGGATCTGTGCCTGGATGGTGACGTCGAGCGCGGTGGTCGGCTCGTCGGCGATCAAGAGCTTGGGATTGCACGACAGCGCCATGGCGATCATCACGCGCTGGCGCATGCCGCCGGAGAATTGGTGCGGATAGTCGTGGATGCGGCGCTCGGCGTCGGGAATTCGCACCAGGCGCAGCATCTCGACGGCGCGTTTCAGCCCGGTGGCGCGATCGGCCCTCTCGTGAATCATCACAGCCTCGGCGATCTGCTCGCCGATCGTCAGCACCGGGTTGAGCGAGGTCATCGGCTCCTGGAAGATCATGGCGATGCGGTTGCCGCGTATGCCGCGCATCGCCGCCTCGTCGAGGCTGAGGAGATCGACGCCGTCGAAGCGCACGCTGCCCGATACGGTGCGGCCGAGCTTCGCCGGCAGCAGGCGCATGATCGAGAGGGCGGTGACGCTCTTGCCGCAGCCGCTCTCGCCGACGATCCCCAGCGTCTCGCCGGCGCTCACCGTGAAGCCGACGCCGTCGACGGCGCGGGTCGTGCCGTCGAGGGTGAAGAAATGGGTGCGCAGATCCGCGACCTCGAGCAGCGCGTTGTCTTCCACGGCGCTCACATTCGTCTCGCCAGGCGCGGGTCGAGGCGGTCGCGCAACCCGTCGCCGAGCAGGTTGACGGCGAGGACGACGAGGGCGAGACAGGTGCCAGGAAAGAAGATCGTCCACGGCGCGCGGGCGAGGAGGAGGCGGCTCGAGGCGATCATGTTGCCCCAGGTCGGCACCTCCGGCGGTACGCCGGCGCCGAGAAAGGACAAGGCCGATTCGGTGAGGATCGCCGAGGCGGTGATATAGGTCGCCTGCACGATCAGCGGCGCGATGGTGCTCGGCACGATATGGCGCAGGATGATCTTGAGGCTGCGGCTGCCGCCGCCGATCGCCGCCTCGATGAAAGGCTGCTCGCGGGTGGTCAGCACGACCGAGCGCACCAGGCGGACGACGCGCGGGATCTCGGGAATGGCGATGGCGATGACGACGATGCCGACGCTCGCCTTGTTGAGCGAGACGAGGGCGATCGCCAGCAATATGCCGGGGATCGCCATTAGCCCGTCCATGAAGCGCATGAGGACATTGTCGAGCTTGCGGTAGTAGCCGGCGGCGAGACCGACGGTGAGGCCGATGGTGATCGCCAGTATGGCGACCGAGAGACCGACGACGAGCGAGATGCGCGCGCCATAAACGGCGCGGGCATAGACGTCGCGGCCGAGCGGGTCCGTGCCGAACCAATGCGCGGCGGAAGGCGGCTGCAGCCGGTCGACCGGAACCATGAATTGCGGGTCGCCGGCGATCCACGGCGCGATGGCGGCGATGACAGCCATCGCCGCCAGCAAGGCGCTGCCGATGACGATGGTCGGGTTGCGGCGGATGAAAATCCGCAGGCGGGCGAGGGGACCCGGCATCGCCTGGGGCGTATCGGCGGCGATGGCCATCTCAGTAGCGGATCCGCGGGTCGAAGAAGGTGTAGCTGAGATCGACCAGCAAATTGACCAGCACATAGACCCCGGAGAACACCATGATGACGCCCTGGATGATCGGGTAGTCGCGCCGCGCGATGGCGTCGACGACGAGGCGGCCGATGCCGGGGATGTTGAACACCGTCTCGGTGATGACGACGCCGCCGATGAGCAGGGCAACGCCGATGCCGATGACAGTGACGATCGGCACCGCCGCGTTCTTCAGCGCATGCTTGAGGAGGAGCGGCGCGGTGGCGACGCCCTTGGCGCGCGCCGTGCGCATATAATCCTCGGACAGCACGTCGAGCATGGTGGCGCGGGTGATCCGCGCGATCAGCGCGACATAGGCGAGGCCGAGCGCGACCGAGGGCAGCACGAGATTGCGCAGCCACGGCAGGACACCTTCGGCGAGCGGCGTATAGCCCTGCACCGGCAGCCATCGGAGCTCGATGGCGAAGAGGAAGATGAGGAGATAGCCGACGACGAAGACGGGCACCGAGAACCCCATCACCGCGAACCCCATGACGAAGCGGTCGATGCCGGTGCCGGCATTGGCCGCCGCGACGATTCCGAGGAACACCGCGATGATGACGGCGACGCCGATCGTCGTGACGGCGAGCGAGATGGTCGGTTCGGCGCGCTGCGCGATCAGCGTGGTGACGGGATCGCCCCAGAACATCGAGTTGCCGAGATTGCCCTGGGCGAGGCTGGCGATCCATACCAGGAACTGCTTCCAGATCGGCTCGTCGAGGCCGAGCTTCTGGCGGATCTGCGCGATGTTGTCGGGCGTCGCGTTGTCGCCCGCCATGATCGCCGCCGGATCGCCCGGCGCCAGATGGAGCAACAGGAAGACGAACAAGGCGACGATCGCCATGACCGGCAGCATCGAGAGCAGGCGGCGGATGATATAGGCGGTCATGGTGGTACGATCTTACCGAATTCCGAGAACCCTCTCCCGCTTGCGGGAGAGGGCGCCATTTCCGAGAACCCTCTCCCGCTTGCGGGAGAGGGCAGGGTGAGGGCTGGTCCAGAGCATCCGGCGGTGCTGGTGCACGCGGCGTGCAACCCTCACCCTAACCCTCTCCCGCAAGCGGGAGAGGGGATGAGAAGGGAGATGGGAGCAGCGTCAGCCTCACGCCTTCTCGACGTTCCACCACGGGATGATCTCCGCCACCGGCAGGATGCCCTTGATGTTGACGCGTTCGGCGGCGGGCTGGATCCATTGGCCGTAATAGAGCTGCGGGATGAATTTCCAGGCATTGTCCTGCAGCTCGCGGGCGACCGCCTTGCGCTCCTCCAGCGTCTCGGCGAGCGCCCATTTGTTGCGCAGCTCCTCCTGCTTGGCGTCGGAAGGCCAGCCGAACCAGGCCTTGTCGCCGGTGGCGGCGTGAGCCGAGAGCAGGATCGGGTTGCCGATCGCCGAGCCGCCCGACGAGGTGATGAAGATGTTCCAGCCGCCCTGGTCGGGCGGCGCCTTGTTAGCGCGGCGGGTGACGACGTTCGACCAGTCCATCGCCTCGACTTGGACGTTCACGCCGGCCTGGCGCAGCTCCTGCGCCAGCACCTGCGCCGTGTTGCTCATATAGGGGATGTTGGTCGCCTGCATGAGGACGACCGGCCTGCCGTCATAGCCGCCTTCCTTCAGGAGCTCCTTGGCCTTGGCGAAATTCTGCCCGCCCTTGAACCACTCGGTATTGGCGTCGTTCTCCATCGGCGTGCCCATGCCGAAATAGGACGGGCAGGGCTTGGCGTATTTCGAATTGCCGAAGGTGGCCTTCATGCAATCGTCCTGCTTGACGATGTAGAGCATCGCCTGGCGCGCCTT
>WNFM01076690.1_pt6 | contig 12943 bp, 10 predicted proteins | sample 5400271 | NCBI WGS metagenome assembly WNFM01 (sample SAMN13153352, study PRJNA577476) | soil metagenome | isolation source: 60 cm saprolite on Douglas fir-dominated hillslope | place: USA:California | collected 2013-09-17 | reverse complement strand
GTGGAGCACATCAGCCATCGCGTGGCGGTGATGTACCTGGGCAAAATCGTGGAATCCGGGCCGGCCAAGGAGGTGGTGGCCTCCCCGAAGCACCCGTACACTCAGGCGTTGATTTCAGCGGCGCCTGTCGTGGACCCGGCGTCCAAACGTCCGCGCATTGTGTTGCAAGGCGACGTTCCCTCTCCCATCCACCCGCCGGCCGGCTGCCCGTTTCATCCACGGTGCCCCATTGCTGAGGAACGGTGCGGACGGGAATTTCCTCCGCTGCGCGAAATCAGCCCCGGGCGTTGGGCCGCTTGCCACTTTACGTGAGGCGGGCTCGGGATGGTTGAAGCGTTGAAACGTCAAAGGGTTATAGCGTTAAAAAGTTAAAGCGTTAAATGAGCTGTCGCATCTGGCGGTTCAACGCTTTAACGCTTCAACCCTTTGAATTTTTCCACGGCCGTGCCAGTCCAACTAAAGAGCAACGGGACCCCGGCGGTGCTCGTTGACATGCACTATGAAAGATCTGAACCACGGTTTTGGACGAGCGCGAGCCTGGTCGCGGGCGTTCACGCTCATCGAACTGTTAGTCGTGATTGCGATTATCGCCATCCTGGCCGGAATGCTCCTGCCCGCGCTGAGCGGGGCCAAGGAAGCCGCCCGTCGCATCTCCTGCGTGAACAACCTCAAACAACTGGGGCTTTCCACCACCATGTACGTGGATGACAACGAAGGGTTCTTCCCGATGCGCGGCGGGACCGTCAGCAACCGCTGGCCCGCCCAATTGGTGGAGTATTACAAGGAATTGAAACTGCTCCATTGTCCAACCGATGTGCCAGTGCCCGTGAACTTTGGCGCCTCGGCCCCGTACAACGCAGTGCCCGCGCTGGCCGCCCCGCGCAGTTACATCTTCAACGGGTTCAACGACTACTTCAAAGGCTTCCCCACCAACAGCGCGGCGGTGCCGGAGAGCATCATCCATGAGCCGAGTGAGACGGTCCTGTTTGGCGAGAAAGACTCGGCTTCCGGCCATTGGTGGATGGACTACTGGCCCGGAGACGATGACAGCGAATTGGAACAGAGGCGCCACAACGGACGCGCGAAATCCACCGGAGGCGGCTCCGTTTACGCATTTGCTGACGGCAGCGCCCGCTATCTGGCCTTCGGGCTTTCCCTGCGCCCGATCAACCTCTGGTTCTCTGATCCCGTGCTGCGCGGCGAATAACTGCGAGCACCGGGCGGACAGCCGGCCTAACGGGGTTTTCCGTTCCAGATCGCGAGGGTGTCCGCTGACCCTTGGCTGCGGACGCCGTTATCTGTCAGGATTTCGTCCGTGGCGGCGATTAGTTCACGTCGGGGGAAAACCAAGGTTTCCGAGCCGCGGCTCTCGAACTCGATGCTGATGAATTCATCCTTGAGATCCCGAATGAGTTCGACGAGATGCTCGAGGTTTTTGATCGGGGTCCGGTTCACGGATTTAACGACCTGGGCAACCGGGCTGTCGTAGCCCTTGGCAAGCTTGTGCGGAAAGAGCGGGGAGGAGACAACCACCAGCCCCTCACCTTCAAACGCGGGCTTGTCAGCCACCCGCTTCACCAGCGGACTTCCCCGGTAAGCCATTCCCACGAGCCAATTGGGGCCGGAGTCGCCTCTCATCAGGCTTCCCACAAATTCCTCCGTCGCCTTCGAAAAGACCAGCGGCCCGCAGACGAAATAGGAGGGATAAGCGCCGTCCAATCCTCCCACCAGCCTCGGCGGCCGCGGGGAGACAGGGACCTCAAGGGAAAGCTCCTTGCGAGCGCGCACTACGGTCAAGCTGACTTTTCCGTTTTTCGCGAGTTTTTGAATGAGGTATTGAAAGCGGACGCGCAGATTTGGTCCCAGCTTGATCATGCCCTGGTCGTCAACGGGGGTCTCGCCGATTTTAGCAATCACGTCCCATTCTTTGAGTGGATAGGACGGCTCGGCGCTCTCTGGCTTATGCACAACGATTCCCTCGACCGATTTGTTGAGTTTGAGAAAGGAGCGCAAAGCGGGGTTTTCCAAGGTCTGGAGTTCACCGAATATCGCAGGTTTGCCGTCATAGTGTCCGTCCGCGATGTCTTCAAGAAAGAGGTCGATTTCTTCCGAAGGGATGATGTAACTGATGTTGTCCGCCCCACCGAGATGGCTGAACGCCAGACCGACCATTTTGCCATCGACCACCGCTGGGCCGCCGCTGTTGCCGGGATTGATGTCCGCATCAATCTGGATTCGCAGGCCGCTAGCTGGAAAATTGTAGGTGCTGAATTCGATCCGGGACACGATGCCCTTGGTGATCGAGAGGCTGGAGCCTCCGCTTGGGTAACCATAGGCCACGACCACGTCTTTGATTTCGGGCAAAATTTTGGCGCGAGGCAACGGCGGGTGAGAATCAAAGAACTTTTCATCTTCAAGCTTGAGCACAGCCAAGTCGATGCCCGGGGCGACGGCTTCGACGGTGGCAGAGATTTTGTCGCCTGCCTGGTTGGCCTGGATCTGCACCTGGCTGGCGTAGAGAACGACGTGGGCATTGGAAAGGATTCGCTTGCCTTCAATGACGACGCCGCTGCCGGTCACCTCGTTGGCTGAGCGTTTGGTCCAGGGCTGGAACAGTTCTGGATACCGCACCGAGCAGAACACTTTTACGACCGAGTTCTCGACAGGGTTCGACTTGCCCTCGGGAGGCGAGGGCGATTCCGCGGTGGCGGCACGGGCAACGGGAGGTAAACTCGCAAAGTTCAAAGCCATCAGCAAAACCGGAAGGCCCTTGAGAGCGCGCAAGCATAATCGCATATCGCCTCAAAAGAACACCGGGCCGCTGAGAAAGCGAGACTCTTTTTGTGCCGGGCACGGTTCCAATTAGCTCTAATTGGAGTTGTCATCCCGGGATCCCTGATTTACGTTCCTTGCCATGAAACGACTAATCTTGCTCGCACTCACTTTGACCGTGGCGTCTGCTCTCCGTCTCGCTGCCGCCGAGGACTCGAACAACACCCTGACCGATGCGGAGAAGGCCGCCGGATGGAAGTTGCTCTTCAATGGAAAAGACCTTGCTGGCTGGCACAACTTCAAGCGCGAGGGTGTCCGGCCTGGCTGGCAGGTAAAGAACGGCACACTCGCCTGCGTCGATCCTCATAATGCCGGCGATATTGTCACCACCGAGCAGTTTGACGCGTTCGAGTTGCAAATCGACTACAACATCTCCGAAGGCGGCAACAGCGGCATCATGTTCCACGTCACTGATGAGGGTGGCGCCGCTTGGGCAACCGGACCAGAATTCCAGCTTGAGGACAACGCGAAAGCGGCCGACCCGCAACGCTGCGGCTGGCTCTACGGCCTTTATCAGCCTCCCACCGATCCCAAAACCGGCAAGCCGCTCGACGCCACCAAGCCAGCCGGCGAATGGAACCACATTCGCCTGCTGATCAGCCCCGAGAAATGTGAGCACGAGATCAACGGCGTAAAGTATTTCGAGTACGTCATAGGCAGCGAAGACTTCAACAATCGGGTCGCCAAGAGCAAGTTCGGCAAGATGCCCAAGTTCGCCAAATCCAGCACCGGCTATCTGGCGCTGCAAGGCGACCACGGAGAGGTTTCCTTCCGCAACATCAAGATCCGCGCGGTGACGCCGAAGAAATAAGGCCCATCAGTACCACTTGCGAAGCCGGACTTCGACGGCGGGGTTGGTCAGCACTTGCTGCTTGAAACCGTTCAAATCAGTAAAGGTGTTGTCCATGTTGCGGAAGTGGTCGGGGTAAACAACTCCCGGATGAAACGCGCGCACGGCGCTGACGGCCTGGCTCAGGCTCATGGTGTAAGGCTGGTTCATGTTGAGAAAGGCGACATCGATGCGCTGCAGGGTGCGCATCTCCGGGATGTCTTCGCTGTCGCCGCTGATGTAGAGGCGTTTGCCGCCGATCGTCAGGATATAGCCGTTGCCCACGCCTTTCGGATGATAACTGAGGTTGGCGGGGGTAGTATTGTAGCTGGGGACGGCTTCGATCAGCAGGCCCGGCAAATTCGTCGAGGCGCCGTTCGTTAACGCAATGGTGTTAGTCTTGAGCGCGGCGCTCAAGCTGTTGTAAACGGCGGGCGGGGCGATGATGAGGCCGTTGGTTTGTCGCAGGCTGGCCAGAACGCTGGCGTTGAAATGATCGGGGTGGGCGTGGGTGACCAGAATCAAGTCCGCTCGCGGCAGGCCCGGCGTGACGCTCGTCGGATCGTTGTAGATTATTTTGCCGTTCCAACTCAGGGCGAAGGCGGCATGGCCGATCGGATGAATGACTACGTCGCCATCGGTGGTCACCAGGTGGTCGCCGGTCAGGAAATTGGTCCCATCCAATTGGAGAGCCCGGTAAAAGCGTGAATTCAGAAAGGGCGCGGCCGAATCGGTCTGTTGATTCACAATCCCGCTGGTGCTCAGATAGGTGAAGACGGAATTCCAGGCCGGCAGATTGGTGGCAGCTTCGATTCGATAGAAGCCGTTCGAGGCGCTCAGCTTGAGGACCATCTCGTGATTGGCGAGCCGTTGCGAGGGGGCAAACTGCGGCGCGCTTTGCCCCGACAGCCAGGCCTCCACGAGCACGAGGCCGGCAACGGCAAGGAGGCCTGCCAAGCCAGGCCCAAATCGGTTTTTCATGATTTTTGCCAATGCAATATTTCTACGGATTTTGGGAACGCGTTGCAATATGAAGCCAAACCGGACTGAAATGCAAGCACAAAATAGGAGCACAAATCTGATTGACGATGTCCCCTGTGGGCATGGTAATGGCTCCAGGTTCGCATTGTGAATGCAGAACCGTCCAAGAGTATGCCTGTTGTTACTCGAAACCGAATCAAGATTGCTCGCTTTGTCGCGATCAGCGCCGACCTCCTGCAAATCGGCTTCTTCCCGCTTTTCGGCGAGGGCTTCGCCTCTCCGCTGAACGATGCACTCGATGTGGCCGTCTGCTTGATTTTGACCCTTCTCATCGGATGGCACTATTCATTCTTGCCGAGTTTCATCGCGGAGAGCGTGCCCATGTTGGATCTCATTCCCACCTGGACGCTGGCCGTCCTGATCGCAACCCGCGGAAAGCAAACCACCCCCGCCGGATCGGCGGCAACCAGCGGTGCCCCTGTGGTGATTAACACTGACATTGCAACGGACCCGACAAGCAGGCCAAGCGCTCAGAAAATGTTGCCGAGCCCAGAGGGGCCGCATGACAGCGGCACGCTCGCAGACTCCAAGCCGTCTTCACCAACCCAGGCTCCTGCGGACTGAAGTCCGCGCTGCAGTCGTTTCCTGACGTCCTCTCTCCCCCTCTGCGGCCTCTGCGAAAAACTCTGCGTGTTCCGCGGTGAAAACTCGGGATGAAACGCAGAGGGCGCAAAGTCTTTCGCAGAGGGCGCAGAGGAACAAATAAAAATTGCGGATCGCCTACAGGCTAAAGCCTGCACTCCAACTGGCGCGCCGCCTGACGGTGGTTGGAGACGAGCCTTCAGGCTGTCCGCCGTCCAAATTAAGAATTGCTGTCCTAAATTTGGAGATCTGAATTTGACTTCTGACGATTCCGTCCTATATTGGTGCAAGGCACAATGAGAATCGGTAGCAGGATGAATAGAGAAAAATGGGCCGGCGACGGTCCGGTGGGCGTCAGCTAAATGAACTGACTCCAGGGTGCCTTCTTTGAACGGCCCGTCGCAACCCCGCGACGGACATGAATGCTCAGACAAATGTAATTGGATCGGGCTGGAGGCGGCGAGAAGACCCTCTCCTCCCGGCTTCCCGGTCATCGCTGAGCCAATCCCATCGCCCGGTCGATCGCGTGGTCACGCTGGCCTCGCTTTCCCGCCGGATCGCCGATGGGTTTATCGCTGACACCCTGGCGCGCGCCTTGCGCAAAGAAACCGGGCAGCCGGTGCTCCTGATGCACCTGGAAATGTCCGAAGGCCGCACTTCGCTTCAGGAATGGGCGCGGATTCAACCACATCTCAACGGGGCCTTCGGCCTGGCCGCTTATCTGGAAAGCCAGGGCGGCGTGGCCAAGCTGCGCATCCGTCTCTCCAACGACCCGGCGGAAGCGGCTTCGATTGTCTCGCTGGCTCAACATTGCCTGCGCCACTTTCGCTACCTCCTCTTCCACGTCGCCGCAGATGCGCCGGTGCCGATTCTGGTGGAGGCGTTGATTCAATCTGGCCGGACGTTTCTGTTGCTGCAGCCGGCCAGTGAGGATTTGTATCATCGCGATCTGTTGTTCCGGGAAATGCGCGCGAACGGCCGGAGCGACGGGGTGAATCTGAGAACGATTGTCTGCCGGGAAAAAGGGGAGGAGCATTTCAACGAATTACTCAAGCAGATGGGCAGTTCGGTGAATGGCTTCATTCATGGGTGCCCGCCCGCGGGCGCCGCCGGCGAAAAGCAACGCTGGGCCGATGAGAACTTCCACGCCGACATTCGACGCCTGGCTCGGGAGATCGGACGCTGCCGGCTGGGACTCGCCCTTTCCTCCGGCGGAGCGCGCAGCCTGGCGCACATCGGCGTCATCCAGGTTTTGGAGGAAAACGGCGTCGAATTCGACGTCATCGCCGGGTGCAGCATGGGGGCTTACATCGGCGCGGTCTGGGCATTTGGCTATGATGGCGTGGCCATGGAAAGATTGGCCCGCGAAGTGGAGCACCGATGGGGGCTGCTCCAACTGATCGATCCGTTTATTCTCCCACGACAAGGATTTCTGCGCGGAGAAAAGGTCAAAAAGCGTCTCAAACAATCGATCGGGGACGCGCACTTCTCGGAGTTGGTCCGGCCACTATGCGTGGTCGCCACCAATCTGGCCACACTCGAACGCGCGGTCTTTTCCAGCGGCGAAGTCGCCCAGGCCGTTCACGCCAGCAGCGCCATCCCGGGTGCCTGCATCCCCGTCAAAATCGAAGGAGAGCAATATATCGATGGGGGGATCGCCGATCCGTTGCCGGTGGACGTGCTGGAAGAAATGGGGATCGAACGGATCATCGCCATCAATACCATTCCCACCCCGGCCTACCTGCGCCGGCGAGTGGAAGTGGAGCGGGAGTTGGAAGCCCGCCGGCGCAAGAAGCGCAACAAGCTCAAGAGCCTGCTCAACCATTACCTGAACTATTTCGCCCCCGGCAACATCCTCGACACCATTCTGCGCAGCTTCAACGGCGCCCAGATGCGCGTCGCCGACCTCGCCTGCCAGAGAGCGGACGTGGTCCTGCGTCCCTTGTCGTTCGATGGCCGGTGGCACGACTTCCGCCGTCCTGGCAAATACATCGCGCTCGGCCGGCACGAAGCCGAGGAGCACTTGGAAGAAATCACAGCGTTGGTTAACCGAAAAGAACCAGTTTATGAACCCGAAATTACTCGCCAGCCGGTGGGATCGATTGCCTGAGGAAGCGCTGCTCGACTTGCAGGCCGAAAAACTGCGCCATTACCTGCGCACGGTGGTGCTGCCGTTCTCGCCCCATTACCGCAAGGTGTTCGCCCGCCACGGCCTCAAAGCCGATTCCATCCGAACCCTCGAGGATTTGGAACAGATTCCTTTCACGAGCAAGGTGGATCTTGTGAACACGCCGGACAATCCGCAAAAAGTAAAAGACTTTTTGATCATCCCCGATCAGGAAGTGCTCGCCCGGCGGTCGTCCACCATGCTGCGGGCCATGGCAGTTGGGCGCGAGCGGGTCAAACGCGAGTTCGAAACCGAATTCCGTCCCGTCTTTCTGACCAGCACGACGGGCCGTTCTGCCGATCCGATTCCGTTTCTCTTTACGAAACACGACCTGGCCAACCTTTCGAGTGCCGGAAACCGCATCATGGAGGTTTGCGGCGCTCAACACGATTTCCGCCTCCTGAACATGTTCCCGTTTGCGCCCCACCTGGCTTTTTGGATGGTCCATTACGGGGCCGAGGCCTTCGGTTTGTTTTGCCTGGGCACCGGCGGCGGCAAGGTGCTGGGCACCGACGGCAACTTGCGCATGATGGACAAAATCAAGCCCGATGTCCTCATCGGCATGCCCACCTTCATTTACCACGTCCTGCAACAAGCGGTCGAGTCCGGCCTGCGCTGCTCCAGCTTGCGCCGCCTGGTCCTCGGCGGCGAGAAAGCCGCGGAAGGCATCCGCCGCAAACTCCGCAACCTCGCGGCCAAGCTCGGCTCCACGAATGTTGACGTCGTTGGCACTTATGGATTCACCGAAGCCAAGATGGCCTGGGCTGAGTGTCCTCATCAACCGGAAGACGTCTCAGGCGGCTACCATCTTTACCCCGACCTGGGCTTGTTCGAGGTCATCAATCCCAAGACTGGGGTCGTGGTTGAAGAAGGCAATCCAGGCGAACTGGTCTTCACTCCGCTCGATGCCCGTGGCAGCGTGGTCTTGCGCTACCGCACCGGCGATTATATTGATGGCGGCATGGTTTATGGGCCATGCCCTCACTGCGGACGCAACCTGCCCCGGCTGGTGGGAAGAATCTCCCGCAGCTCCGAGGTCAAGACGATGAGGCTGGACAAGATCAAAGGCACACTGATTGATTTCAACCAGCTCGAACACGTCCTGGATGATGCGCCGAACGTCGGCGCCTGGCAGTTGGAGTTGCGCAAACTCAATGACGACCCCCTCGAACTGGATGAGATTACGCTGCATGTCCACAAAATGGATGGCGTGGATGAACAAAAGCTCTGCCGGGAACTGAACAACCGCTTCGTCGAACGCACCGAGATCACTCCCAACCACATCGTTTTCCATGACGCCGAAGAAATGCGCCGACTCCAGGGTGTCGGCGTCGAGATGAAGGAACAGAAGATTATCGACCACCGTCCGAAACCGAAAAACTCTGATTCCACTTCCACGAGCCCCGCGGGCCCGGACGAAGACAAGCCTGTCAGCACGCCGGAGCTTGCCGAAACGGAAAGCCCGGTGCAGGGTCAGGCCGGAATGGAAATGAAGACATGAACTCCCCTCGACTTGTAATCATTGACGGCATTCGCACGCCGTTCTCGAAAATAGGCACGGACTTGGCCCGCCTCGGCGCCGACGAATTGGGCCGCATCGCCGTCAATTCCCTCCTCACTCGGACCGGGCTGGACCCGGCCCTGATCGACGAAGTCATTTTCGGCTGCGTTGCGCAGCCATTCGATGCTGGAAATGTCGCCCGCGTCATCGCTTTGCGGGCGGGCATCCCGCAGCACGTCCCGGCCGTGACCGTTCAGCGCAATTGCGCTTCGGGCTGCGAAGCCGTCGCCCAGGCTTATGAGAAGATGGCGGCAGGCCGTGGTTCAATTTTTGTCGTGGGCGGCGCGGAGAGCATGACCCAGGTGCCGTTGCTTTTCCGCCAGAGCACCGCCGAAAAGTTTGCCCGCTTGGCCAGGGCGAAGACCTTCGTCCATAAATTGAAAGGTTTCACAGCGTTCCGTCCCTCCGACTTCGCGCCTCGCATCGGCCTCCAGCTCGGCCTGACCGATCCCGTCTGCGGGCTCAACATGGGCGAAACGGCCGAAGTGCTGGCCCGCGAGTTTGCCATCACCCGCGAACTCCAGGATGCTTTTGCCCTTGAATCCAACGCCCGGGCTCTGGCCGCCCGCGAGAAGCTGGCCGAGGAAATTTGCCCGGTCTATCCAGGCTCCAAGCCGCTCGCTGGCAATCGGTCATCCGCGATTACCGCTGACAACGGCATGCGGCAGGATCAAACCCTGGAGGCATTGGCCAAATTGAAACCCGTCTTCGACCGCAAGACCGGCACCGTCACGGCCGGCAACTCCTCGCAGATCACCGATGGCGCAGTCGCATTGCTGGTCATGACGGAGGCGAAGGCCGCGGAACTGGGTTACACCCCGATCGGCGCCCTCTCCGGCTACGCCACGGCCGGTTGCGACCCGGTTCGCATGGGGTTGGGGCCGGTTTTTGCCATCGCCAAAGCCGAAGAAAAACTGGGGCTAACATTGGAACAGGCCGATCTGATCGAACTCAACGAGGCCTTCGCAGCCCAGGTGTTGGCGGTTTTGAAATGTTTCAAATCTGATGAGTTCGCCAAAAAATTCCTGGGCCGCAACCGGCCCTTGGGCAAAATCGACAAGGATCGCCTCAATGTGAACGGCGGCGCCATCGCCCTTGGCCATCCTGTCGGCGCGACTGGCGCCCGGCTGATTTTAACGAGCCTTAAAGAACTGGCGCGTCGGCAGGCGAAGCGCGCCCTGGTTTCCCTCTGCGTGGGCGGGGGCCAGGGCGTCGCTTTCTGGCTGGAAAGACTCTGAACCACCCACCATCCGCATTTGTCATTCTCAATTGCCAATCAATTATGACCTCCACTGAAACACTCAACCCTTCGGACCGGGTTCTCACCGCCCCGGCGGCCTGCCCGCCAGGCGAGCCTGAACGCCCGCTCTCCATGGTGCGGGAAGCGCCGGCTAAGAACGTCCGCCGCCTCATGGCTGACGATCAGGTTTGCCTGCTGAGCTTTGACCGCCCGGAATCTTCGGCCAATATCTTCGATACCGCCACCCTGGCAGAGTTGGACGAACACTTGAACGCGATTGAGCGCGACACCAAGATTCGCGGCCTGGTTCTGGTCAGCGCCAAGAAGTCGATTTTTATTGCCGGAGCAGACCTGCACTCCATGAGCCAGGGAGCGGACGGAGAGGCTCTGCGCTCAATGATTGAACTGGGCCAATCGGTCTTCAGCCGAATTGCCGCGCTGCCAATTCCCACCGTGGCTGCAATTCATGGCGCCTGTCTCGGAGGCGGTTACGAGGTTTCACTGGCCTGCAGCTATCGCATCGCTTCGCCGGATCGAGCCACCAAGATCGGCCTGCCCGAAACCCAACTGGGCATCCTGCCCGCCTGGGGCGGCACCACTCGCTTGCCGCGCCTGATCGGGCTGCCCAAAGCTTTGGATGTCATTTTGAACGGCAAAACATTGGCCGCGAAAGCAGCGTTGAGAAAGGGGATGATCGACGAGTTAGTTCCAAAAGAATACCTCATCGAGGTCGCCTGCCAGAGGGCTCGGAGCCGCGCGGGCCGGGGGACTGGTTCGCCAAGCCGTCCGAGCGCGGGGCAATTGTTCCTCCAAAATAACGCGGTGGTGGCGGCGGGCTTCTGCCGCTATTTTCGCCCCCGGCTTCTGGAGAAAACGCGCGGCCACTATCCGGCCATCCTCAAAGCCCTGGAAGTGGCCACGGCGGGCATCTCCAAGCCCATTGCAGAATCCCTCGCGCTCGAACGCGACGCGATCCTCGAACTGGCCCAGACGGAGACTTGCAAGAATTTGATTCGGGTGTTCCTGCTCCAGGAACGGGCCAAGAAGCTCTCCATCCCTGGCGTCGAACAGGGACCCGGCAAGAAGGCGGAACCCATCCGCCGGATGGCAGTCGTCGGCGCGGGCATCATGGGAGCGGGCATTGCTCAATGGGGAAGCGCCCGGGAGATTCAGGTTATCCTGCGCGACATCAATGCCGATCAAGTCGGCAAAGGGATGGCCAGCATCGCCCAGGTTTATGCCCAAGCCGCCCAGCGCCATGTCTTCACGAAAACCGAAGCCCAGGCCGGCCTCGACCGCATTGCTCCTGCCGCCACCGAGGTGCCGCTCAAGAATGTGGACCTGATCATCGAGGCGGCAGTCGAAAAGATGCCATTGAAGCAGCAAATTTTCAGCCGGCTCGGCGAACTGGCGGGTTCTAACACCATACTGGCCACCAACACTTCCGCTCTCTCCATTTCTGAAATCGCCGAAGCCACCCGGCAGCCCGGGCGCGTCATCGGAATCCACTTCTTCAATCCCGTCCATCGCATGCAATTGGTGGAAGTGGTGGCCGGACGCCAAACCGCGCCCGAAGTGCTCCTTCACTCCGTCCGTTTTGTCCAGCAAATCGGCAAGCTGCCCGTGGTGGTAAAAGACAGCCCCGGCTTCCTCGTCAACCGCATTCTCATGCCCTATCTCATCGAGGCCGGCCATCTCTTCGAATCCGGAGCGCGCATCAAAGACATTGACGAAACGATGCTGGATTTTGGCATGCCGATGGGGCCGCTCCGGTTGATCGACGAAGTGGGGGTGGACGTGGCCAGCCACGTGGCCGAGACCATCGCGGCCAAGTTCAGTCCGCGCCTGCGTGCTCCCGGTGTTCTGCCGAAGATGTTGGAGGCCGGGTGGCTCGGGCGCAAAAGCGGACGCGGTTTTTACGATTACTCCAAACGCGGGAAGGAGCCGCAGGTCAACCAGCACATCGATAAGCTTCATCAAGAAACCACCAGCGCCGCTCTGACCCGTGATGAGTTGCGCGCGCGGATGGTGCTCCTGATGGTGAACGAAGCGGCGCGCTGCCTCGAAGAAGGCGTCGTGGCAGAAGCGGCCGATGTCGATTTTGGCATGATCATGGGAACCGGTTTCGCCCCATTCCTGGGCGGTCCCCTGCGCTACGCCGATTTCACGGGAATCCGCCAGATCGTCAATGAGATGACCCAAATCGCTAGCAGCGAAACGCGCTTCACCCCCTGCGCCCTCCTCCAGGCGATGGCCGGGGAAGGCAAAACCTTTTACCACGACAACGCAAACCGTTTATGAACACCACGAACACCGCGCCAGAGAATTCGTCACCCAAATCGGAAGAACAGAGTCCGGTCATCGACACTTCCAAAATGTCGGACGGGCAGCGGGCCGCGCTGGAGCTGACCGAAGCGGCGCGAGACGCGGCGAGTGAAAAGGGCAGCTTTGCGGAGGGCCTCTTCATGGGCCGGCTGGACTTGGGCCGGCTGCTCCCGTTCCCGCAACAAAGCGCCGAAGATAAGGACCAGGGCGACGCCTTTCTCCTGCGGTTGGAAAAATTCCTCTGTGAAAACGTCGATGCGGATGAAGTCGATCGGACCGGCGAAATCCCGCAACCCGTCATCGACCAACTCCGCGCCATGGGCGCGTTTGGAATCAAGATTTCACCCACCTACGGCGGCCTCGGCC
>WNFM01076579.1_pt1 | contig 12945 bp, 9 predicted proteins | sample 5400271 | NCBI WGS metagenome assembly WNFM01 (sample SAMN13153352, study PRJNA577476) | soil metagenome | isolation source: 60 cm saprolite on Douglas fir-dominated hillslope | place: USA:California | collected 2013-09-17 | reverse complement strand
CCGCCTCCGTCGCCGCGATCCTGGCGGCGTTTTCTAGCCGTCCTTTCATTTTCAACCTCGGCCACGGCATCGTCCCGCAAACCCCCACCGAGCATGTTGCGAAGCTCGTCGCGCAGGTGCGCGGGGACTGATCTGCGGCCGCGTGCCGAAATGCCATCGTTGTCGGGAATCTTGGTAGTCAGCATCGTCGCGAGGCAGCGCGACTGTTTCTAAATTCCTTCAACGACGCCTCGATCATCGCACTCCCGCAGCCGCTCAGGAATTGCCGGTAGACGAGCGGCGAGCTACCCGTCTGCGCCGTTGCGTGGCGGCGGGATGAACTTCCATTCTGCGCCCCAGCTCCAAACCGCAGGCTGCCGATGCCCGTTCTCTTCGCCGTCATCGTCATCGATCTTATCGGCTTCGGTCTCGTCATCCCACTGCTGCCGTTCTACGGCGAGCATTTTTCGGCCAGCCCGCTCGTCGTCACATTGCTGATGTCGACCTACTCGTTGTTTCAGCTGTTCGCCGCGCCGCTCTGGGGCGGCCTCAGCGACCGCCACGGCCGCCGCCCGATTCTGCTCGTCAGCCTTGCCGGCGGCGTGGTCGGCTATCTCTGGCTCGGTATCGCCGATGCGCTGTGGATGCTGTTCGCCGCCCGTGCACTCCAGGGTGTTTGCGCCGGCAACATCGCTGCGGCGCAGGCCTATGTCGCTGATGTGACGACACCGGAGAACAGGGCCAAAGGCATGGGCATGATCGGCGCCGCCTTTGGCATCGGCTTTATCATCGGCCCGGCCCTCGGCGGAGCCCTCGCCGGCAGCAATCCGACGGCGCCGGATGTGGTCGCGCCCGCGTTTTTTGCCGCCGCTCTCTCGGCCTCGGCTTTTTGCGCCGCGCTGATTTTTCTTAAGGAGAGCCTCTCCCCGGTGCTGTGCGGGGTCGAGCGCCGCAATCGGCGCGAGGCTGTGATGCGGGCGTTGCGTCGTCCGACACTGCGTCCTCTCCTTCTGATTTTCTTTGTCGTCGGCTGTGCGTTCGCGGGGATGGAGACGACCTTTGCGTTGTGGGCGTCGCGGCAATTTGGCTGGGGCGCCGCTCAGGTCGGCTACGTCCTCACCTATATCGGTATCTGCTCGGCGGTCATGCAAGGCGGCCTTATCGGCAGGCTGACCAGGCGCTTCGGGGAAGAACGGCTGCTCGCCGCGGGGATTTGCTCGCTCGGTCTTGGTCTCCTTGCCATCCCGATCTCCGGGAGCATAGCCGCTCTCGTCATCGCAACCTGTCTGTTGGCGTTCGGCATGGGCATGATTCAGCCATCGGTCAACAGCTTGATCTCGCGGCGCGCCGTTTCAGACGAGCAGGGCGAGGTGATGGGAGTCACCCAATCCTTCGGGAGCCTCGCCCGCATCCTCGGCCCGTTCTTCGCCGGGGTGCTGTTCGTCGGCATCGGCCCGAGTGCGCCTTATTTCGCCGGCGCTGCGCTGATGAGCGGCGTTCTTGTCCTGGCGCTTCGCTCGATGCGAGGAGAGGCGGCATCAAACCGCGCCGGGGTTGCGCACCTGCAAGGAAAATGTGACGCGGCTCGCAATGTTTGACCTTTCCCTTTAGCCGAAAGGCGATCGTTCTGGTGTCGGCACCAGCGCTATCTTCACGATCTCGGCGGCGACCTGCCAGGATTGGGGCCAGATTGTCCGTCGGCGGCGCCTCCTACCCGAATGCCCCGTTGCACGAAAAAGCAGACTACCTCCCATTCTCTTATAGAACTGGGCTTCTCCAGAAAGCGCGGCGACGGAGGGCGCTCCCAGCAAGTGCGTACTCCGAACGACCGACGATGATTTCTGAAGAGCGCCGGGTCGCGGATGCCCGCGTCGTGCGGTCGGGTAAGGCCATTCGGGCAATCCCGGGCAGGCCGCAGGGGAGTAGAGAATGAGTGAGGCATATGCGGCACAATTGTCGTTGACGGACCGCACGGTCCAGGCCGGTCTTCATGCGTTGAGCGGCAAAGGTCGCGGCTTGCGACGCCTCATGCCCTTCGCCGGCCCTGCGGTGATTGCCTCGGTCGCCTACATGGATCCGGGAAATTTCGCGACCAACATTCAGGCCGGCGCGAAATATAATTACGACCTTCTCTGGGTTGTCGTGCTCGCCAGCATCGTTGCGATGTTCTTCCAGGCGCTCTCGGCCAAGCTCGGGATCGCCACGGGACGCAACCTCGCCGAGCTCAGCCGCGAGCACTTCCCGCGGCCGGTCGTCTGGGCAATGTGGATCGCCAGCGAGATCGCCGCGATGGCGACCGATCTTGCCGAATTCCTCGGCTGCGCCATCGGTTTCTCTCTCTTGATGGACATGCCGCTTCTTGTCGGCATGGTGGTCACCGGCACGGCGACCTTCGCCATACTCTCGCTGCAGCGAAGTGGCTTCCGGCCGATTGAGCTGCTGATCGGCGGCCTCGTGGCCCTCATTGGCGCGAGCTACCTTATCGAGCTCATCATCGTGCCGCCAGATTGGGCGGAGATAGCATTTCATGCGGTCGTGCCGCGCCTCGACGGCGCTGACTCGCTCACCCTTGCGGTCGGCATTGTCGGCGCCACGGTCATGCCGCACGCGGTCTACCTCCACTCGAGCCTGACCCAGGATCGCATCGTCGCGAGAAACGACGACGAGCGCCGAAAGCTGATCCGTTTTTCGAATCGGGAAGTGATGTTGGCGCTTGGTCTCGCCGGCCTCGTCAACATGTCCATGGTCGCGATGGCTGCGGCGGTCTTCCATGATGGCGTGCATGATAATGTCGCCAGCATCGAGATCGCTTACCATACCCTGATCCCGCTCATGGGCATCGGCGCCGCGGCGGTGTTCTTGACGTCGCTGATCATCTCCGGTCTTTCGAGTTCGGCCGTAGGCACCATGGCGGGCCAGGTGATCATGCAGGGCTTCGTCAGCTTCGGCATCCCGCTTTGGGTGCGGCGGATGGTGACGATGGTTCCCTCCATCGTGGTCGTGGCGCTTGGCGTCGACGCAACGCACGCCCTCGTTCTGAGCCAAGTCGTTCTCAGCCTCGTGCTGCCTGTTCCTATGATCGCCCTCTTGCTCCTAACGCGCCGGCGCGACGTCATGGGCGCCTGCGTGAACGGGCGCTTCACCTCTTTCGTGGCGATGGCCGCGGCGATTGTCGTCCTCGCATTGAACTGTCTGCTCATTCTCGAGATCTTTGGCCTTTTGGCGGCATCAAGCGCGTGGCTCGTCGCTGGTTTCGTCGCGGCCAGCGCCTTCGCCCTGCCGAAACTCTTCACCATCGCCGTGGCCGTCGCGGCTTTCTTTGTTGCCGTGCAAGCGCTCATGGCCGCCTGGTCCGGTCTTGACGGCTTCAAGCTACGGTGGGTTCCCGCTCTCGCCGATGTCAGGGGCCGGTTCGAGGAGCACGAGCGGCTCCTCGGCGAACTCCAAGCGCAGCTCGTTCAGAGCCAGGTGACGGAAGAGCTCAGCCAGAAGCAAGTCACGATCCAACGCGAGTTTATCGCCGATGCGGCGCACGAGTTGCGCACCCCACTTAGCGTGCTGCGGGTGCGCGTCAACACGATCAAGGACGAAACGGTCGCTCAATTGTTCCGCACTGACATCAACGCGATGAGCCGGACGGTGAACCAGCTGCTCGACGTCGCCGAGATGGAAACGCTCTTCGTCAGTCCGGAGGACCGTGCCGATCTCGTCGGTGTTTGCGCCGAAACTGTTTCGCAAATTGCACCGCTCGCTCTGGCCAACGGTAAGGACGTCGCGCTGATCGGAGCCGAAAACCCGGTATGGATTCGGGGAAACGCGGAAGCATTGGCGCGCGCAATGCGCAATTTGCTTAGCAACGCAATCGCCCACACGGCCGAGGGAACGACCGTCGAGACCGTGATCGACTCGGCAGGCATCGTTCGCGTGTGCGATCACGGGCCGGGCGTCGCCCCCGAGGACAGGCAGCTCATTTTCCGCCGGTTCTGGCGGCGCGATCGCCGGCGTACCGACGGCGCCGGTCTTGGGCTCGCCATCGTGTTGCGGATCGTCGAGGCGCATGGCGGCACTATAGCCGTCACAGACCACGTCGGCGGCGGTGCCGTCTTCTCGGTGTCATTTATCACCGCCCGCCTTGCGGCGCTCTCATCGAAGAAGGCGCTGCTCGGAGAGACGATGTGTCACGAAGCCCTTTGACGCCGTCGTGGCACGGCCATCGAAGGGGGAACGATTGTGATAACCAAATCGCGCCAAGTTCACTCTAGAGACAGCCGCACAGCGGCCGCGGTAGACACCGCGGTGAGCGGCAATGCCGCCAATGCGATCGCGCCTAGGATCAGCAAATGCGGCCGGGCGCCTAGCCCTGAGATCGCGCCCTCGACCGCGCCGGAACCGAGGATCAGCACCGGGATATAGAGCGGCAGGACGAGGAGAGAGACGAGAACCCCACCGCGCCGCGCGCCGAGCGTCAGCGATGCTACGATCGCACCGATGAGGCTGAGACTCGGTGTTCCCAGCGCCATGGCGGCGACGAGAGCGCCATAGCCCGAGGGGTCGATGCCCATAAGGAAAGCGAGGATAGGCGCAACGACGACGAGTGGCAGACCGGTGACGATCCAATGTGCGAGGACCTTCGCCATGACGATGAGTTCGAGTGGCGGCGGGGCGAGGGCGAGGGCCTCGAGGGTGCCGTCCTCGTAATCGGCGAGGAAGAGCCGGTCGAGCGAGAGTAGGGCGGCCAACAGCGCAGTCACCCAGACGACGCCGGAACCGATGCGCGACAAGAGCTCCGGGGCAGGACCGACGCCGAAGGGAAAGAGGATGACGGCGAGGACGAAAAAGCCGAGGGTCATCGCGGCGTCGCCACCCTCGCGCACCGCAAGACGCAGGTCGCGCCGGACAACGGCGATGAAGGAGCGGACGAGGCGGGGCGGGGAGCCCCGCGGCACTTCACTCGACGGCGCAGAGGCGGCGGGCGAGCCCGGGGAGAGAAAAGCGGGACGCCGGCTTCGGCCAAGGCGATCTTGGCACCCGCCCGGCGAGGCGAAGTTCTTGCCCGTTTCGCTGGTCACGGCCAAGCCACCTCGGGCGGCAACGACATGAGGATCGCCTCGACATTGCCGCCGGTCCTGAGGCCGAAAACTGTGCCGCGGTCATAGAGCAGATTGAACTCGACATAGCGGCCGCGGCGGGCGAGCTGGTGGCGGCGCTGCTCATCGGTCCACGGCGCGCACATATGACGGCGCACGATCGCCGGATAGACCGCGAGGAAGGCCTCACCGACGTCCCGCGCGAAGGCGAAGTCGCTGCGCCAGTCGCCGCTGTCGAGATAGTCGAAGAAGATGCCGCCGATGCCGCGCGTCTCGTTGCGATGCTTAAGAAAGAAATATTGGTCGCACCATTGCTTGAAGCGCGGGTAGAAGTCGGCATCGTACGCGTCGCACGTGGCCTTCAGCGCGGCGTGAAAATCCACGGTGTCGACGTCGTTGGCTACCATCGGGGTCAGATCGGCGCCGCCGCCGAACCATGCCTTGGTGGTGACTATGTAGCGCGTGTTCATGTGCACTGCGGGAACCAGCGGCGAGCGCGGGTGGGCGACGAGAGAGATGCCAGTTGCCCAGAACCGGGGATCCTCGGTGGCGCCCGGGATCTGGCCACGGAAGTCGGGCGAAAACTCGCCGAAGACCGTTGAGATGTTGACACCGACTTTTTCGAAGACCTGACCGTACATCAGCGAGATGACGCCGCCGCCGCCTTCATCGCGCTGCCATGGCTTGCGCACGAAGCGGCCGGCGGCGCCGCTCTGCGGTGGCGTTGAATACTCGTCCTCGATCGTCTCGAAGGCGGTGCAGATGCGGTCGCGCAAGGCGGCGAACCAGGTCGTGACGCGGGCCTGGCGCTCCGCCGTGAGTGAGGGTGGATCGAGCATCCCGGCCACCAATTGAACAACGGGACTCAATTGAGGGCAGCAAAGAAATTTGGCCCGGCGATGGCGCGCAGCTCGGCGCCCGCATCGGCACCGAGCGCCGCCGCGTCGCCGACCGGGCCCTGGCGATCGGCGCAGTGGCGGCGGGCGCCGTCCGGGCTGAAGATCAGGCCGCGCACCGACATCATGTCTCCGACCAATCGGGCGAGGCCGGCGATCGGCGTCCGGCAGGAGCCGCCAAGCGCGCCGAGAAGGCTGCGTTCGGCCATGTTGCACGCCGCTGTTTCGGGGTGATGCAGCGGCAGCAAGATTTCCTTGGTCCGCCGATCGTCCGTACGGCACTCGATGCCGATGACGCCTTGCGACACCGCCGGCAGCATCTCATCGACGGAGAGGACCGAGGTGACGGCGCGTTCCTCGCCGATGCGGCGCAGCCCGGCGAGCCCGAGAAGAGTGGCGTCGCACTCGCCGGCGGCAAGCTTGCCGATGCGCGTTCCGGCATTGCCGCGAATCGGCGAGATTTTGAGATCGGGCCGGCGCTCGAGGATTTGCGCCTGGCGGCGCGGAGAGGACGTACCGACGAGGGCGCCCTTCGGCAGTTCGGCAAGGGTTGCCGCCAGGGGCGAGAGAAACGCGTCGCGCGGGTCGTCGCGGGGCAGGAGGCAGGCGATCTCCAGACCGGCGGGCAGCCACGTTGCCACATCCTTCATCGAATGGACGGCGATATCGATCACACCGGCCAGCAGCGCGTTCTCTAATTCCTTGGTGAAGAGTTGCTTGCCGCCGATGTCTGCGAGTTGGCGGTCCTGCATGCGGTCGCCGGTCGTCTTGATGACGACGATCTCGATGGCCCCCGGCGCCGCGAGATGCGCGCGCGCCGCCGCGAGACGATCGCGGACGATCGCGGTTTGCATGAGTGCCATCGGGCTGCCGCGCGTTCCGATGCGAAAACGGTCGTGGTTTCCTGTGTCCATCCCACGCCGGTATCGTATTCGGTGGCGGAAAAGGCAATACGCCCGAAATGCGTGCCTCCTTCGCGCCGGCCTTGCAGAGCTCGTTCTCTCGAATGGGCCACCCCATTCGCCCGTGAGGGTGCTTGGCTGCCGGACCGTCTCCCTGAAGCAGAACGTCGGCCGACATCGACGATTTGAAAATGAGCATTACTAGCCAGAAAGAGCTTGCCCTCGATTAGTAGGGAAAGGCGCCGGCCTGGAGCAAGGACGAGAGCGCGGCCGGACGGAAGATCGCCGTTGCGCGCCGCGCCAGCCCGGCCACGATGGATTAGCTCCCTCGGTTCGTTGGTGCGGATGAATGCCGGGCACCGTTCGAAGCGCCGCGAAAAAGGGCTAGAACGGGGCGGAAACGACCTGGAAGCATTACCTAATAACGGCAGTAGTAATACCAGAAAGCCCCTGCGATCTACTTGCCATTATCTTTCAGATTATTGTGATCCAAAAGTAAAACTGCGATCTGTGCCGCCTGCAAAGTTCCGTGTTCGGGCGTCGTCGCCCCACGGTTGAGCAGCGGGCCAACGTCGCCGCGGCCCGCGTGGATTTCACCCGCGGCTGCAAAACAGGAGTGTATGACAATGAGGCAAGTGAAACGATGGCCGAATGCTGCTGCTGTTGCTGCAGTCAGCGTTCTGGCCTTGGGTGCAGGTTCCCTTCTTTGGGACAGTGCACTCGCGAAAGGGGGGGCGAGTGGACCCAGCGTCGCATCGACGAGCGGCTCCGCCGCCTCGGCGGCGTCCGCCAGCAGCGGCGGCGGCAAGAAGTTGGGTTCGCTCAAGGGCATCAAGGCGCCCCTGCCCGATCTTAGTGGCATCGTCACCGACAAGACCGTGGCCATCGCGCTCGGCAAGGCCTTGTTCTGGGACGCCAAAGCGGGCAGCGACGGTCAGGCTTGCGCCAGCTGTCACTTCCACGCCGGCGCCGACAGCCGCGTCACCAACCAGCTCGATCCCGATATCCGGGGCGTTCCTTCCGACGCGACCTTCCAGGCGACTCTGGACGGCGCGGGCGGGCCGAACTATATGCTGACCGGCGCCGACTTCCCGTTCCACAAGCTCGCTGACCCGAATAACCGCAACTCGGTGGTTCTGTTCGACAGCAACGACGTCGTCTCATCGGCCGGCACCTTTGCCGGCACGTTCGTGTCGACGGGACGGGACGGCTCGGAGACCTGCATCACCCGGCCGATGGACACCTTCGCCATCGCCGGAACCGGCGCCAACGCCGGCAAGACCCTGATGACGCGGCACGTCGAGCCGCGCAACGTCCCCACCGTCATCAATGCGGTGTTCAACGATCGCAACTTCTGGGACGGCCGCGCCAACAACATCTTCAACGGCAACAACCCGTTCGGGTCGCGTGACACGAGCGCAAGCGTTCTCGTCGCCGACGCGGCGGGCAATCTCTCGTCGCAGAAGATGGCGTTGAAGAACGCATCCCTGGCGTCGCAGGCGGTCGGTCCCGCCGGCAGCGACTTCGAGATGTCGTGCAGCAACCGCTCGTTCAAGGACATCGGCAAGAAACTGGCGTCTCTGCCGGCGCTCTCCGCCCAAGCGGTCGACGCCACCGACAGCGTCCTTGGCACCCTCCGTTCAACCAGCGGCAAAGGCCTCTCCTATACCTACAACGACATGATCAAGAAGGCCTTCGACAAGAAGTACTGGTCGGGTCACGACCAGGGCGGCTACACCCAGGCGGAGCTCAATTTCTCCATGTTCTGGGGCATCTCGGTCATGCTGTACGAGGCGACCCTCGTCTCCGACGACAGCCCGTTCGACCGCTATATGGACGCGAACGAGAAGTTCGTACCTGGTTTCGGCAAGGACGAGAAGGACGGCCTCGGCATCTTCACGTCGGGCAAGGGCGATTGCGCCACCTGCCATGAAGGACCGCTCCTCACCGCGGCGGCGCTCGCCGTCAATGGTGACAGCCCGCTGCAGCGCAAGCAGATGGCCGATGGGGGCGTTGCCCTCATGGACACCGGCTTCGTCAACATCGGGGCGCGGCCGACCCGAGACGACCAAGGCCTCGGCGTCACCGATCCGTTCGGCAACCCGCTGTCTTACGCTCGGCAATACGTGGCGAACCCGTCAGGCCCGAACCTCGATGGCGTGACGGTCGATCCTTGCAAGTTCGAGGCTGCGTTCGTGCCTTGCAATGTTCTGCCCGGCAACTTCGGTCCTCTCTCGCAGAGGGTCGCGGCTGACGGCACCATGAAGATCCCCAGCCTGCGCAATGTCGCGCAGACGGCGCCGTACTTCCACAACGGCGGAGAAGGCACGCTGGCGCAAGTCGTCCAGTTCTACAGCCGCGGCGGCGACGTCCGGTCTGTGGCTGGTGGCGACACGTCCGGCAGCGGCCCGCTCGGCGAAAGCGATCTCCTGGCTACGCCGGCGAGCGGCAGCAACCTCGCCGACAAGATGAAGAGTCGCAACCTCTCGGCCAAGGATCAGGCAGCCCTTGTGGCCTTCCTGAAGTCCCTGACCGACGACCGCGTGCGTTGCCATGCGGCTCCGTTCGATCACCCTGAGCTGACAGTCAGCAACGGCAATGATCCCGCGATGGCTCCGAACGGTGCAAATGCGGCGGAGAAGTACATCACACTAGCCGCCGTCGGCAAGAACGGCATCGGCGCGGCAAAATGCGCGTCGATCGCCAATGATGGCAATTTCGACCAACTTCCGGCCACGATGCAGGCCTTGAGCAAGTAAGCGAACAGCGCCTGGCGCGTCGCCAGCGCGTTGCACTCCTCAGCCAGGTCGGGCGTAAGCTCGGCCTGGCTATTCTTTTGCCGAGGGCGGACGAGCATGCGCCGGAGGCCGAGCCCGCTCAAGGAGTCAGCTAAGCTGGCGCCTTTGCTTCGGAAGCTTTCTTCATTGCCAAGAAAATAGAGCGGAACCGGAGCAGAATCGCGGCCGCATCCATCACAAGAGAGCTAATCCGGATGTGCCGCGAGAAGGCTAACGGCGTCATTGCCTGTAAGCGTGAACCAAGAGAATCTGTCGCCGCGGATCGTGGCGGGCACGGCAAGCCGCGCCGTAGGCAAAAGGAAGACCATGAAACGCAATAAGACGGCGGTTCCGTGCTCTCGCGCGGGTCGGCGCATCAAGCGCCCTGCAGCAGGCGCGTCCGGGCGAAGTTGACTTGCATGAACGCTGTCAGCCTTGACGGTCCAAGTGGGCGGGCACCGCTTCTGGTCGCCAGGGATCTCGCCGGCCGACGCGGCGGCCGCCTCATTTTCCGCGCTCTTTCCTTTGCGCTGCGGCCGGGCGACGCGATGTTGCTGACAGGCCCCAACGGCAGCGGCAAATCGAGCCTGCTTCGCGTGTTGGCAGGTCTGTCATCGCCGCTGTCGGGAGTGCTCGAATGGGACGGCGCGGCGATCGCGCACGATACCGCAGGTCATCGCGCCCGGTTGCATTTCGTGGGGCATCACGACGCAGTGAAGCCGGTCCTTACGGCGGTCGAGATGCTGTCTTTCTGGGTTGCGCTGCGAGAGAGCGGTCCCCCGAGGCAGCAGGAAGCGAAGGCGCGGGCGGCGCTCGAGAGGCTCGGCCTGGGTCATCTTGCGCTTTCGCCGTGCCGGCTACTGTCAGCCGGTCAAAAAAGGCGCCTGAGTCTCGCCCGACTTTTTGCCGGCCACGCTCCGCTCTGGCTGTTGGACGAGCCGATGAACGGGCTCGACGCAGTCGGCGTGCGCCTTCTCGAGGATGGCATCTGCGCCCACCGCAAGGCCGGCGGGATCATCATCGCGGCAACCCACACTCCGATCCTCGCCGAGCGCTCGACATTGCTCTGCCCGGCGGATTACGCGCCGTGCCGGCAGGAAGCCGCGCTCGAGTGGTCGCAGGCTTAGATGACCGCGGACATTATATGGGCCCATCCCCTTTGGTCTCTCGAGGCGACAAGCTTGCCCGTGCGCGAGGGCAGGGAGCAACCGGCGCCTCGCGGGTTTCGCGGCGTCGCAAAGTGATGTCCAACGAGTGGCAAGAATCGGTTACCTCTTCTGTCCCCTCGACGCTCGACCGGCGCGGCGTGACATTGATCGTGGAGCCCGACGGCGGTGGATTTAGGAGACCTTCGCAGGGTCCCCGCTCGTGGCATGAGGGACCCCGGCGCTGGCGATCAAGCTCCAATCATTCCTCTCACGAGGATCTAACGGGGAGCCTTCATGAGATTGCTGCTGATCGAGGACAATGAGCAGCTCTCGCACCTTCTCACCAAGGAGCTGGAAGCGGCAGGTTTCACCGCCGATGTGGTGACGAGCGCGGGCGAGGGGCGAGCGGTTCTGGCGAGCAACCATTACGCGGCGATCGTTCTCGATCTGGGGCTGCCGGATGACGACGGGCTGGCCGTACTGCGCGAGCTGCGCGAACGCGGCGATCCGACCCCGGTGCTGATCCTGACCGCCCGCGATGGAGTCCAGGACCGCGTCAACGGTTTGCGCAGCGGCGCAGACGACTATCTCGCCAAACCCTTCGCCTTCGAGGAATTGCTTGCCCGGCTGCAGGCGCTGCTGCGACGACCGGGCAACATGCTCGGCCTCGCCCTGCGTGTTGGCAACGTCACGCTGGACACCGTGGCCCAGCAGGTCTTCATCGACGATGTGCCGAAGGCGTTCTCCGCGCGCGAGGTCGCCGTTCTAGCGATCCTGATGCGACGCAGCGGCCGCGTCATGTCGAAAAAACTTGTCGTGGACTCGCTTTTCGGGCTCTCGATCGATATCGGCTCAAACGCCGTCGAGGTCTATATCCATCGCCTACGCAAGCAGCTCGCCGAGGCCGGCGCAAATCTTAAGATCCACACGATCCGCGGCGTCGGGTATCTCATCAACGACCCATCGCCGGCGCTGAGCGACGCGCACCGCCGGACGGCGTGAGTCCTCTTTGCGCACCGCTGGTGAGCTCAAGCGCTCATCCCGCGGCGTCGGAGGCTGATATCCCACGCGCCGCCGCCGGGCTATGCTCGCCATCGGTGTCTCGCGAGCGGAACCGGCGATGACGTCGTCGAGCCCCGCGGTCACCGCAAGGCGTCTCCTTCGCCGTCTCGATCGCGCATCGCTGGCGACCTCGCTGGCCGGTGCGCCTTACGCCTCGCTCGTCCTCGCCGCGACGGCGCCGGACGGGGCGCCGCTGCTGCTCATCTCAAATCTTGCCCAACATTCCGTAAACATCGCCGCCGACTCGCGCGTGGCGCTGCTCTATGACGGCACATTCGGGCAGGAAGAACCGCTCACCGGCCCGCGCGTGACAGTGCTGGGGCGGGCGACGCAAACCTCCGATCCGGGGCTCAAGGAGAGGTTCCTCGCCCGCCACCCATCAGCTGCGCTCTACGCTGGCTTCGCCGAATTCCACCTCTACCGCGTCGGGGTCACGCGAGCGCATTTGGTCGGCGGTTTCGGCCGCATCGCATGGATCGTGGCGAACGATCTGCTGCCGCCCGGGCTTGCCGCGCTCGCCGCCGCGGAAGGCGCGATCCTTCGCCACATGAACGGCGACCACGCCGAGACCGTGGCGCTCTATGCCAATGTCCTCCTCGGCCGGCCGGGCGGAGACTGGCGGCTCATTGGGGTCGATGCCGAGGGCGTCGATCTACGCCGAGACGGCGAGATCGCGCGGCTCGATTTCCCGGCCCAGGTCAACGACGCGCCGTCGGCGCGTGCGGCGCTCGTCTGGCTGGCGAAAGACGCGCGTACAATTATTCGCCGCTGAGCGAAAGTCGCTGCACGGGAAGAAGCTCGACAGCGCTCGGGCGCCGATCGCCCAGCGGCCTGTCGCGACATTGATCGACCGAAACCTAAGCAAGTCTTCGTCTCTTCGCTCTCTCGTGTGAGAGCGGAGCATCGCGGAACTGCATCGGTGGGCGAGCAAGACCGGACGTTTGCCCACGCAGCCTTGGCTACCGCGGCACGGTCCCTCCGGCGTCCCTATCATCGGAGGCGAGACATAAGAGAATGCGAGATGGTTGCTCTCTTTTGTTTGTTCGGTGCAGGTCGCGTTACTTCTGATGCTTTCTTCACTTCAGCCGGTCGGA
>WNFM01002632.1_pt1 | contig 12945 bp, 15 predicted proteins | sample 5400271 | NCBI WGS metagenome assembly WNFM01 (sample SAMN13153352, study PRJNA577476) | soil metagenome | isolation source: 60 cm saprolite on Douglas fir-dominated hillslope | place: USA:California | collected 2013-09-17 | reverse complement strand
AGGTACAGCTCTTTATGGACGTTCTGCGGTTTCAGCGATCCCAGGCACGACCACAATTTTCCCAGCGTAAAACAGTAGATGCTGGAGTTGATTTCGCGAATCGCACGCTGGTCGTCATTAAGCGCCGAATCTTCGACAATGGCGGCCACCGACCCGTCGTCGTTTCGCACAATGCGTCCGTAACCGGCTGGATTATCGATTTCAGCGGAAAGAATTGTAGCCGCCGCGCCGGTTTCCCGGTGCGAACGAGCCAGCGCCGCGAGTGTGTCAGTGCGAATCAGCGGCGCATCCCCGGGCAGCACAATGACGTATTTCGCACGTGAAGGTATCGCGCGCCGCGCGACGAGCATCGCATGACCCGTGCCGCGCTGCGGCTTTTGCAACGCCGTCTTCGCGCCAAGCGGCACTAACGCGGCTGTTACATCCTCGGCCTGATGGCCCACCACCGCTATTATTTCACGCGCCTTGAGCGGCTGGCAGGCGCGCACAACATGCTCGACCAGCGAGCGCCCGCCCGCGCGGTGCAACACCTTCGCGAGCGATGATTTCAAGCGCGTGCCTTTGCCTGCCCCAAGAATCACAATGACGAAGTCGGAATTTGCCATACCCACATTGTCGGCGGTTCACGCCGATTTGACAACGAAGGGCGGTGCTCTGCGGTGCGAATGGGACACCTCCGTTGCCCATTTCGTCGAGACGGTAATATTGACTTATTCGATAAGGGGAGTATTGTGCTTGCGAACGCGACTTCTTCGCGAGGTAATGCCATGACTTTCTGCACCTCCTGCGGCCAGGAGATCCAACAGAGCGATTCTCTTTTCTGCCCCAACTGCGGCTCGCGAGTAGCGACCGCTGGAGTTTCTTCCCCAGCAAAGATGGGACCCGCAGGTCATTCCCCCGCTGCGCCCATCGCGTCCGAAACTAGCGGGCTGGCTATTGGCAGCTTGATATGTGGAATCTTGTTCTTCATCTTCCCTTCCGCCGTGGCCGCGGTCATTATGGGGCACATCTCCCGAGCTGAAATTCGCCGCAGCGGAGGCCGGAAGACCGGAGACGGCATGGCTTTGGCCGGGCTTGTTCTCGGCTACATCGGCCTGTCGATCATCCCACTCCTGATCATCTCGGCTATTGCCATCCCGAACTTGTTGCGCGCGAGAATGGCGGCAAATGAGGCGTCTGCAATGCGCTCCCTTCGTGCTTTGAACAAGTCTGCGTCGGTCTACTCGACGACCTACGGCGCCTACCCATCGTCTCTTGGTGCTCTCGGGCCGTCGTCCTCGCCATCCTCGACGGCCGCGAATCTGATCGATTCCGCGTTGGCCAACGGAACCAAGTCTGGATATGTGTTTGTTTATTACGGAATATTTGACCCTGCGGGTAAGGGAGAGGCCGAAAGGTACATCATCACGGCAAGCCCGGTTACTCCTCGCGCGACAGGTATGCGGTACTTCTTCACTGACCAATCTGGCACGATCCGCACAGAATCGAATCGAGTGGCCACGTCCGAAAGTCCGCCCATCGATTAATTATTGTATTGAAGATGGAGGGATCGAAGCGGCTTTCCGCCGAGGGGTCTTACCTTGTGTAACGCGGGGCGCTTAATCTCCGGCCGAAACAGTGGCTGTTGCGGGGATCGGGCGATCCACCGAGGGGGCCTCATCAAGAGTTTCGGTCCAGAGCGAGGAATCGGCCAGCAGGCGCGTCACAAGTTGCGTGTGCAGCGCATGGCCGGCCTTGTAGGCTTCCACGCGCGCCAGCAGCGGGCGTCCCACCAGTGCCAGGTCTCCAATCAAATCGAGCGCTTTGTGGCGCCCGAATTCATCCGAGAAACGCAAAGGACCGTTCATTACGCCGTCTTCATTCAGCACGATAGCATTGTCGAGCGAGCCGCCACGAATTAGGCCCATTCGCCGCAGGCCCACGAAATCCTGCACGAAGCCGAACGTTCGCGCCGGCGCCAGCATCCGGCTGAATGACTCCCGGGTTACGCGCATTTCAACTTCCTGCGCCCCCACGGCGGGGTTCGCATACTCGACGAAACAGTGCACCTGGAAATCGTCGGCAGGATAAATCCCGATGCGACGGCCGCCTTCTGAAACCACCAGAGGTTTCACAACTTTCAGGTAGCGCCGCCGTTTTCTCAATCGGCGAATCCCGGCCTGCGCGAGCATTTCGATGAACGGTTGCGCCGAGCCGTCGAGGATCGGCAACTCCAGTGCGTCCAGCTCGATATAAACATTGTCCACGCCGCATGAGTAAAGAGCCGCCAGCACATGCTCGGTGGTCGAGAGCAGCACGCCTTTTTTCATCAGGCTCGTCGCGTAACTAACCCGCGCGACATTTCGCACATGCGCTTCGATCTCAAAATTGTCTAGGTCCACGCGCCGGAAAACGATTCCCGTGTTGGCTGGCGCCGGCACAAATCGCAGGTGGGATTTCACCGCCGTGTGCAGCCCCAGTCCCTTGGTCGAAATTGGCCTTTCGATGGTGGTCTGATAGGTCATAAGCAGGCGAAACTATAGCATGTGATGTGCCCCGGTGCCATAAGGTTACCTCAATAAAATCAATAAGATGCGACTAAATAGTTAATTGGATGTGGTCAAAAGGACACAAAACAGTTCTTTTGGCGTGGTCGATCCGCACCGGTTTGCCGCCCCTATGCCGGATTTCAGGTTTCCGTCTGGATTCACGGCTGCCGGGAGACATGCGGCGACCAATAGAGATCCCTAATTTTCCTTTACCTCAGGATCGGGGACGCCAAGTTTCGAGAGGCGATAGCGGAGGGCGTTGCGGGAGAGACCTAGTGCGCGCGCGGCCTGACTCTTATTTCCATCGGCGCGGCGGAGGGCTTCGCGAATGGTTTCATCTTCCCACTGTTCGAGCGTCATGCCAGGTGGCAGGACGTGCGGTGAGTTTGTAACGGAGCGATGGGAAGAATCGTCCAGATAAATGTCGGCGGAATCGAGCAGGCTTCCTCCCGGTACCCCCGATGACGTAGCGGACGAAAGCGTGACACCGCGTTCGATAATATTTTGCAGCTCGCGGACATTTCCCGGCCAATGATACTCCATCAGCCGCTTCATGGCATCGGGCGTGATGCCGGTGACGGGCTTTGCTGATTCGAGCGCGTAACGCTCGAGAAAATAATTCGCCAGCGCTGGGATGTCTTCCTTGTGATCGCGCAACGGCGGAATGTCGATGGCCACGACATTCAACCTGTAGTAGAGATCCTCGCGGAACGTGCCTTCCTCCAGCGCAGCGCGCAGATCGCGATTGGTGGCGGCGACCAGGCGCACGTCCACCTTATGCGTTTTCGTGCCGCCGAGGCGCTCGAACTCGCGGTCCTGCAGCACGCGCAGCAGCTTTACCTGGATGGCCGCGGGAACGTCGCCGATTTCGTCGAGAAACAGCGTGCCTTTATCGGCCAGCTCGAATTTTCCCTGCTTGGTTCCCGCCGCGCCGGAAAACGCGCCTTTCTCATATCCAAAAAGTTCGCTTTCAAGCAGGTTCTCGGGAATCGCCGTGCTGTTAATCTTAACAAAGGGGCCGGAAGCGCGCTGCGAGTGCTCGTGAATGGCGCGGGCAATCAGATCTTTTCCCACGCCGCTTTCGCCGCCGAGCAAAACAGTGGAGTTGGTCGGCGCCACGCGCTCGACGAGAGCCAGCACGGCCTGCATTTTGTCGCTCTGCGCCACGATATTGTCGTAGGCGTAGCGGCGTCCGAGCGCCTCGCGCAGCGAGCGATTTTCTTCGCGCAGCCGATGCGAATCCAGCTCCTTGCGAATCACCAGTACGAGTTCGGCAAGCGAAAACGGCTTGGTCACGTAATCGCTTGCGCCGTCCTTCATCGCTTCGACAGCCGATTCGACCGTGCCGTGCGCTGTCATCACGATCACGGGAAGCGCCGCGTTCACGCGTTTTACGGCCTGCAGAAATTCCAAACCGCTCATTCCCGGCAGACGCAAGTCGGTCACCACCAGGTCCGGTTTTTCGCGTACCAACAATTGCAGTCCGTTTTCGGCGTCCGCCGCCGAGTGCACGACGAAGCCTTCCTCGCCGAGTTGCAGCTCGAGCAGCCGCCTCATCTTGGCTTCGTCTTCGACAATGAGAATTGCCGCTTTTTCCTGGCGTGCATTCACGAAGGTCTCGATGCCCGGGCCCTGTCGCCCGGTGGACCATTGTGCCAGCCCGCGCGCACAGAAGTGAAGCCGCAAATCTAAGGTGGCAACCGCATTGGAAAATGCGGACAGACTTCCTTGAAGTTAGGGATTCGAGGTGACGAGATCAGGAGCGACTATTTTTAGTGTTCATCTCGAGGTGCAGGGTCGTCAAGAAACGGATCGCGACACCATAGTGGCCATTCGGGAGCTGATCGACTCGCATTACCTCTGCGACGTAGTCCCTGTTGAGAGCCCCGGCAGTGGGAATAGGTCACAAAAAGACGCATTCCTTTGAAGTAGAAGCTGCTTATGGTGCCAAAATAAAGCCCGTTGCGACTGACGTTCAGCGTCTTCAATACTTCACTCACCGACTTAGATCCCGGGACAGATGGTCTCACGCGAATGAAACACCCCAGTCTGAGCCGGCCCTTACCACGTTTTTCTAAGCGCGGAGGGTCGGCAGGGCTGTCCTCAACGCGATCCAGCACCATCGGTGACATCGATTTTTTTTCCATGGATCGACTTGGACCCACCTACAACTATTGTATAGACGCCCGTTCAAAGGCTTCACAATTCTGGTAGCTTGGATGTCTATTCAGATAAGCCGGGAAGATATCAGCGGTCGAGAGACTCATCGCCTCGCTGTTGTTCGTACTTTACTCCGTGGAACGCTTGCGGAACCACAAGAGTGGGAGCCGAGATAGCGGGCGCAGGTCATCGGAAGCTAGCCACACGCCTTCTTGAACGCCTCGCAGCGATCGCAGCCACCCCCCCAGAGTCAACTCTCGTTCTCGAAAATAACTCCAACTGGAGATCAGGTCATTACTCTCCACAATCCACTTCCGGCCTTCAAGCAGTTTCCCGGATGGAACGGTCTGTCCGGTGAGGTCCAGATACAGCGCACGGACAACGTCCATGTCGTTGTCGGCGACAAACAAGCGAAACGTTGCACCGATCCGGGGGTTTACATCCAGAAGCTTGTACTGACCATCGCGAGCATCAAAACGACACCCCACGTCCAAAGGTCCACAGTACGAGAGCGCTTGCATCAGCTGTATGGTCTGCGTCGCGACCGCGTCATTCGTTAAGCAAATTCCAAGGGAGGTGCTACCTCGATGCGCTGGAAACTGTCGCAACTTTCGTCCAGTCGCACCAAACAAACACTTCGATTGTTCATTGAAGTAACCATTAAACATCCATATTGTGTCGTCTCCACCGGGGATATATTCCTGCAGAAGCAATTGGGCCTGGTTAATTCCCGTATTCGTGTCGTAGATTTTCAGGAGGTCTTTTTCATCGGCCACTATCGCGACGCGCCCATGAGTACCGTTTTTTTGCAGAAACTCGCCGGACTCACTCTTTACAATCACAGGGAACTTATTGGCGTTCGCAAAACTCAGCACATCTTCCCGGGTTTGCGGCAACATGGTGTGCGACGTGGGAATGCCCAGTTTTTGACATAACTTGAACATTTCATGCTTGCTGGAAAGGCTTCGGACCACCGTTGCTGACGCCGTCGACAATAGATAGGCCTCGGAAAGAACCTCCGCATTCTCGGAGACGAAAACTGCGGTTATATCCGATGTGGGTAGCAGGATCGGCCGGCCCCCAACTCCCCCGGCGATATCCATTAGGAACGCCACTGAATCCGACAGCGGAAGACTCCCTTCAAATACCGCGAACGCGCAGCGGGTTCCCACGGACCTTTATGTACGCTATAGACGGGGATACCTAGTTTTCCGAGACTCCGAATAATGCCCACGCCGCCATGCTGAGACGACACCGGAACAATTACAGCGACCGAGTTGTCTTTGATGTGCATGCGGTCAGAATGATCGGGCATGATGTCACACTGCAAAAGACAAGTCGAGTAGCGTCATGGCCATCCGATTTTCGAAAAGCAGAATGTCGGGATGTAATTTGAAAGCGGTCCCCACGGATGGTCAGAGCCAGAGAGGTTCTCGCCACAGTGGCAACCTCAGGCCTAAGTTGCGTTCGCAGGCGGTCTGATACACGGCCCATGCCAGTGAGATGTCATCGATTCCCATTCCCATGTGGCAGTAATGAATTCGTTCCTCGTCGTTTTCCCGGCCGGGCTTTCTTCCGAGAATTAATTCGCCCAAATTCGCATAAATACCTTCCCTGTTGAGTAAGCCCTGCTGGTGCATGATTGCGGGAGTCATGATGCCGCGATGCTCTATCACGTCCCAATCGTCGGTCACGATCTTGCTGCATTGCTGAATCACAGCGAACTCACATTCGTGGCCCGCGAGCTGAACAGTCAGCGCGCCCGGCTTGATGTGTCGCGCGAACATAAGTGGTTCGTCGGCGGTCGTAATGGTCAGCGCCACGTCGGCGTCGTCCAACGCCTGATCAATTGTAGGCACTGGGCGCACCGGTGCGCCCCATTGCTTGCGACAATCCTCAGCGATCGCCTCCGCAGCAGAGGCTTGCCTGCCAAAAATAGCAATCTCCTCAAGCTGCGGCAGTTCCGTGTGAAGCGCCAAGATCTGAGTGCGGGACTGAACACCCGAACCGATGATGCCAGCCTTGCGAGTCAGGGGCGAGGTAGCGAAGGCCGAGGGCGGTCATCGCGCCCGTCCGCATCGCATTCACGAGGGGGCCGTCCATCAGGGCAATCGGAAAGCCAGTCTGTGGAGAGTTCAAAATAATCAAAGCACTAGCGCGTGGCAGGCCACGCTCGCGGTTCGCTGGAAAGCTCCCAATCCATTTCATTCCCATAGAGCGTGGTGGTACGCCTATGGAAGCACAGAGTCCGTTGAAGCGCCCCTCCTCTTCACTTTGAGCCGTTTCTTCATTTCGCAAGACCACTTTGTGTGGTTGACGAACCAACCCTTCCGCGAGCAATGCTTGGGCTTGCCCTACGACATCTATCGCCTGGGGCATATTGAGGACGCCAGCGGCAATCATAGTTTCCTGATCGAGGTAAAGGAACTCGACCGTTTTTGAAGGAGCCGTGGAAATTAGGGGTAAGACCTCTTTCCGTGAAGTATTGGGAGGAAATAGCATTGTTTCCGGTTCTCGCGTGACCTGTAGACCACTTAGTTCAGATAGGTCCATAATTTTTCTCCACGTGAGGGACTCAAGTTACGGAGCATTAGAGGCAATCCAAACACCATCTGCGACGCCAGCATTTAGTCGGCAGGCAATCGGTATCTGTTGGTGAATAAATGACTTAAACTTAAAATTCTGGGTGATTGAGCATTCCCATTATCTCCACCAACTCGGATGCGCAAATCCTTTCCCGAATTGAGAACGCAAGGTGTGTCCGCGTGCTTACCGGTGACAAGGCTAGATAGCGAGTTAACCATCTGGCAGGATTGCAACGGCTCTAAGTCCAGATTTAAGAGCAAATAAAGCTACTACACGATCGGTATCAGCTAACACAGGATCGGTATTATAGTTGCTTATATTCTTTCAGAGCTATTCTGCTTGGCTCACGGCGTAAGAAAGCGGGAGAGCGATGCCAGGAACGAGCGATTATGTCGACGGCACGTACTTACAACAGAATCCTGATTGGCATGTGCCTGATTCTGCATGGAAAGTCAAACAGATCATCAAAATATTGCACCGCAATCACATAATCCCAACGACGGTCTTCGATGCCGGTTGTGGCGCGGGTGAGGTTCTGCGTTTAGTTCAGCAGCGCCTGGAACCAACCTGCGAATTATGGGGGACCGACGTCTCGCCTCAGGCCATTGAGCTGTGCCAAGCGAGAGCGAACGATAAATTGCACTTCGCTGTGTGGGAAGGGCAGCCGTGGAAGGGGAAGTTCTTCGATCTCGTGATGACGATCGATGTCCTTGCGCACGTCGAGAACTACCGCGAATTTTTGCGGGAAATCAAGTCGCGCGGCACTTATAAGCTAATTCAAATCCCGCTTGATATTTCTGTCCAGCACGTCCTACGGGAAAACGGCATGATCTACCGGCGTAAATTGCATCCGCACCTCCACTACTTCTCGAAGCGCACTGCAATGTTTGCGCTGTCAGATCTCGGATATGAAATTATCGATTTGATGTACACACCGCGTGCAATAGATATCCCAGCTCATCTCGGGGAGAAGATCTTGAAGATTCCGCGAAAACTACTTTTCGCCATCCACAAGGATCTTGCCATTAACCTTCTTGGCGGCTTTAGTTTGCTGGTTTTGGCAAAGTGAAGTTTGCGATATCTCTAAAAAACAAATATTCGCCTGCAGGCCCTTTCGAAGTAGGGTTATCAAAACCTGTCCGCTAACAGCTGACTGCGGCGATAGACACGCCGTCCGAATTATGTGAGGATACCGGCCAAAGGGTGAGCTCGCGGGTTAAAAGCTCGCGCAGGAGGTTTCCATGGAACGACGCAAATTTCTAGTCTCTTCGCTTGCGGCATCGGCGCTTGCTGTAACCACACCGGGCAGCTATGCTGCAGCTGCGCAAGGAGCCATGCAGGGAAAAGGGCGCGAGTTCTATCAACTCCGGCGCTATCACCTCAATAGCGGGCCGCAGAGAAAGCTTTGCGATGATTTTTTCCGCGATGCGCTCTTGCCCGCGCTCGGGCGGCTGAGCATCTCGCCTGTCGGCGTGTTCGACGTTTCGATTGGTCCGGAGACACCCTCGATTTATGTGCTGATGCCAAGTCTTTCGGCGGAAGCTCTCGCAACGGTGGAAACTCGCCTTGGGCAAGACGCGGAATATATGAAAGCGGGCGCGGCTTTTTTGAATGCACCCGCGAAGGAGCCTGCGTTCGATCGGATGGAGAGTTCGTTTCTGCAGGCGTTTGAAAAATGGCCGAGGATCGTTCTACCCGCGGCGACCGCCACACATGGCCCGCGCGTTTTTGAGCTGCGCATCTATGAAGGAGCCACCGATCAGGATCACCGGCGAAAAGTGGAGATGATGCAGTCGGGCGAATCGGAAATCTTCACCAAGGCGGGAGTCGAGCAGGTATTTTACGGCGAGACGCTGATTGGATCGCGCCTGCCCAACCTGACTTACATGCTGGCCTTCGACAGCCTGGCCGATCGCGACAAGAAATGGGCCGCGTTTCGAGCCTCCGACGAATGGAAGTCGTACTCGACGCAACCCAAGTACGCTTTCGAGGCAATCGTTTCCACGATCAACAATTTCATTCTCACGCCAACCGCTTATTCGCAGATTTGAGTAGCGCAGGCTTCAGCCTGTGTGGTTTTGACTTCTGCGGCGTACCGCGAAAAATCAGACAGGCTGAAGCCTGTCCTACAGGAGCTAGCTCGAAGTCGCCTGCGGGAAAAATACGCGGAAGCGGGCGCCTTTGGCGGTGTCTGTGTCCAGACGAATCGTGCCGCGATGATCGTCCACAATCTTGGCCACGATGGAAAGTCCCAGCCCCACTCCCTCTTTCTTCGATGTGAAAAATGGATTGAAGATCTGCTCGCGCAATTCGGGCGGTACACCCGGGCCGGAATCTTCGACGGTTACGCAAACGCCCGGTTTGCCATTTGAGACTTCACGTTTAATCGATAGGGACAGAGTCCACTCCGGAGTTCGCTCAGGAGTTCCATCGGATCCTTCGCCTTTTGCTTCCATCGCCTGGAACGCATTGGTAATCAGGTTGATAAAAACCTGTTCGCACATTTGGCGGTCCACTGGAATTTCCGGCAGACCGGGCGCGTAGTCGCGCTCGACTTTCACCTTGGCATTCGGGAATGACGCCGTAGCCGATTCCAGCGCGTGTTCCATAATTTCGGAAATGTTTTCCGGGCGCAGTTCCAGTTTGGAAGGCCGGGCAAAATCGAGGAAGCGCACCACCAGCGCGTTCAGCCGGTTCACCTCGGATGAGATATATCCGGCCAGCTCGGCTACCAGCGGCTCAGACTCGGCAACTTTCCGGCTCAACATTTCCGCCGAGCCTTTGATCACCCCAAGTGGATTGCGGATTTCATGCGCCAGACCTGCGGAAAGTTGACCGAGCGCCGCGAGACGCTCCGCGCGGCGCGCTTCGGCTTCGGCGCGGCGCAATTGCTGGTTGGTCTCTTCCAATTTTTCAGAAAGAATCTCCAGCCGTTCGACCTGGCGGCGATTTTCCATCACGAACCGGTTAACCAGAATACCGGCGATGAAAAAGAACAGCACCCGGATCGTAAGAATGGTGGCCCCGGCAGCATCCAACTCATAGTCCTGCAGTGCCGGTATCAAGAGGGAAAGGTACGCAAGTGAGGCGACAGCAGTCCACGCCAGAGTGCCGACGGGACCGAAGTAAACGGCTGCGCTGACCACCGGCAAAAAATAGATGGGATAGTAGTTGCTGTTGATGCCCATGTCGCCGGTATGATCGAGCAGCAACGTCGCCAGCAGGATTTTTATCGCCACGCTATAGGCAGGGCCTCGTTTTGGAAGGCGGCTGATCAGCCGGCTCTCGAAGAATTGGAAGAGCACGATCGCAAGAATGATGACCTGTTTGTGAATTTCCGAAAGCGGTGGGAGCAGCGCCAGCCCGCCCAGGAAGGCCAGCCAGAGGAAGTCAATCCAATGAGTTGCCGATCGCTCGCGATCCAGCATTCTGCAGGGCTCCGGCAAAGTCTAACACGGGGCGTGGTAGGGAGTCGCACGCAAGTAGCGGCACAGCATGCCGTTCACGGAGAACCCTTCACTTGAAGGGTTCAGGGTAAACGTTCTCGGTGAACTGTGCCCTTACAAAATCACACTTCAAAAATTAATTTGTTGTGGAGAGGATATCTTACTGGACGCGCTGGGGGCGGGACTCGGTGTCGACCAAAGCTTCAAAAATAGCGAGGACGTGGCGACGATATTCAACCAGCCGCGTGAATACGTCGCGAAGAGTCGGCTCGCGCTCTGCCTCGCGATGCCATTTCAGCAACACCTCTTGCGGCACTTCGATGTCGCGACGAAGCTCTTCCGCGGAATGCCCGCGCAGGAACAGTCCATAGAAAAACGCCGCCTCCCGCTGTGGGAAGTCGAAATCGTGCTGCGTCTCATCGGCCCCATGAGTGGCGGCTGGAAGCGTCGGGTTGGTTTCGGTCTGCATATGGTCTAGAGACAGAAAAGGCAGTTTACCGGAAGTTTTTCAGTCGTCAAGTAGAACCCGCGGCCAGGGATACCATTTTTATTATCCCGGCGGACAGGTCTTCCGGTCAGCACGTTTGATGCCGCACGAGCCGCAAAGATTCATGGCCCCGGCAGACAAGGCTCTCCCTCAGTTTCACAACGACTATGAGTACTATCAGGAACGGAGTTGGATTATCCGGGTTTACCCGGCTGGCGGGCCGAGCGGACGAATTCGCGCAGAGCGGAAACATTCGGTCCGTAGGCTCCGATGCGAGCCGCGTCGACTGGCAAGCCCAAACGCTCGGCGGCTTCTACATTGATGCCGGCGTCATCGAGTTCAGACAAGCTAAACCCAATCGCTGGAAGCACACGCTGGACTCCGCTGGGGTAGACCGGGCGCGGAGGCCGGTGTCGCTGCCACGGGCGGTTTGCGATTGCGAAGAACTGGTGCCAATCGTTTTTGTCCCACATTTTTCGCTCCCGCGTCCCCGGGACTCAAGACGCTCTAGCCATGAGATGCACCAGATACCCTAATGGTCGCTTCCCGATGCCCATACGGGGCAGACTTACGGTATACGTCACAACCCTCGCCGGGTCCAGCATAGACTCCTGAATGTTTACAGCGCGTTACGAAAGAGCAATTATCAGGTTGCATTCAAAATGGGTGGCCCGTGGCGCACGCTTCAATTCTTTCAGATCATTTTCAGGACGATGTCATTCCGCGTTCAGCATGATGAGGGCAGGCGCCAAACCTTTTTGGATCATATTGCTGCGGGCATCTCTTGGATCCCCCGGCAGCGCACAACGATGTGCAACAGCATTGCCGGCTGGTATACTGGCGGCATTCGCGGGTGCGGGCTTTACTTGAAGCCCGCGTAAAATCGTTGCGGGCTTTACTTGAAGCCTGCGTAAAATCGTTGCGGGCTTTACTGAAGCCCGCGTAAATCGGTTGCGGGCTTCGCCACCTGTGGAAATCTTAATATGCCGAAACTCGTTATCGTCGTTCACTACCACGAAATCTGGCTGAAGGGCGGAAACCGCCGCTTCTTCCTGAGCAAGCTGCACATGGCGCTGAAGCGCGCGCTGGAAGGCCTGCCGGTCGAGCGCATCCTGCGTCCGGGTGACCGTATGCTGATCGAATTCGGCGAAGGCGCTTCGGCGGAAGAAGCGGTGACGCGAATCGAGCGCGGCTTGGGATGAAGTTCGCGGCGAGAAGTTTTCGACGTTCGCCGTGCGGTCTAAACGCAGTGATAAGTCTTTTCCTCACGCTTCCACGAAAATCGATGTTTCCGTCGGACAGTACCTGGTCGATCAGCTGCGAGCGGAGGGGCGCTCCGCGCGAGTGAAACTGAATGATCCGGAACTGACTTGCCGTATTGAAATTCCGCCCGGACCCTCGCTGCTGGTCTACGCGCGGAAAATCCCGGGCGCGGGCGGCCTGCCTCCGAACACGGCGGGGCGCATGACATGCCTGCTGTCAGGCGGATTCGATTCTGCTGTCGCCGGTAATGAGTCCGAGCGAGCGGCCGGAGCGCGCGATTCGTTCGGCAATGCGCAGCATCATGCGGCGATACAGCAAAATGCGAAATTCTTCCGGAGCGCTGGCCACGATCTCGCGTTGAATTGGCTCAAACGGCACCAGATAAAGTTTTGCCGACAATTGCCAAGGCACCAGCTGCCGCACCAGATTTCGCGCCACGTGGACAGAGGATTCACCCGGCCGCGCTCCGCCGCCC
>WNFM01008659.1_pt1 | contig 12948 bp, 12 predicted proteins | sample 5400271 | NCBI WGS metagenome assembly WNFM01 (sample SAMN13153352, study PRJNA577476) | soil metagenome | isolation source: 60 cm saprolite on Douglas fir-dominated hillslope | place: USA:California | collected 2013-09-17 | reverse complement strand
TGAGGAGCGCGAAGCCGAAGCGCGACGTGACCACAAATATGAGGCCGAAGACGCCATAGGGCGCGAGCCGCATCGCGAAGTCGATGATCTTGACCACCGCCTCGCCCAACGCATCGAGCACGCGCAGCATCGGTTTGTTCTTGTCCGGGGGCAGCAGGGTCAGCGCAGCACCGAACACGAGGGAAAAGAAGATGATCCCCAGCATGTCGAGCGAGGCCGCGGCCTGAATGGGATTGCGCGGCACGATGTTCACGAACATGTCGATACCGAACTTCCCCCCACCCCCCGCCTGCAGTCCCTCCGCCTGGGAGTGATACGTCGTCATCAACTGCTCGCGGATGCCCGGGTCGAGCCCATCGCCAGGGCGCACCAGGTTCACGAGGATCAGGCCGATCGTCGCCGAGATGGCGGTGGACACCAGGAAGTACGCGATGGTGCGGACGCCCACGCGGCCGATCTTGCGGATGTCGCCGAGCCCCGCAACGCCGAGCGTCAGCGAGGCAAATACCAAAGGCACGATCGTCATCAGCAGCATGCGCAGGAAGATCTGGCCCACCGGACCGGCGATGTTGGTGCCGACCCAGCGCACCGCCCGCGCCGACTCTTCTGATTGCGCTGCAAAGCTGTTCGCCGCGATGCCGACGGCGGCACCCGAGACCAACCCGATGATGATCTTGGTGTGGAGCTTCACGTCGGACCGACCTCGCCTTCGCGCCGCACGCGGCTGTGACGCACGCTGTACAAGAAGTAGATCGCGATGCCGATCGCCATCCACAGTCCGAACCGCAGCCACGTGAGCAGCGGCAGGTTGTACATCAAGTAGAAGCAGAAGGCCGCCGACACGATCGGCAGCACGGGAACCCAGGGCGTCCGGAACGGCCGCGGGCGGTCCGGATCGCGGCGGCGCAACACGATGATGCCCAGCGCCACGATCACGAACGCGAACAAGGTGCCGATGTTGGTCAGCTCGAGCACCCAGCCGATCGGCGCGAACGCCGCCGAGACGGCGACGAAGATCCCCGTGATGATAGTGGTGACGTGGGGCGTCTTGTACTTGGGGTGAACCTTGGCGGCCCACGGCGGCAGCAGGCCGTCCCGCGCCATGGACATGAAGATCCGGGCCTGCCCGAGCTGGAAGACCAGGAGCACCGACGTCATCGCCGCCACGGCACCGAGTGCCAGGATGCCTGCCGCCCAATCAGCGTGGATGTACTGCAGCGCCACGGCGAGCGGATCGGGGACGTTGAGCTGATCCCAGGGGATGATCCCGGTGAGGACCAGGGCGATGGCGATGTAGAGCACCGTGCAGATGATCAGCGACCAGATGATGCCCCTGGGGATGTCGCGTTGCGGATTCCGCGCTTCCTCCGAGGCCGTGCTGACCGCATCAAAGCCGATGTACGAGAAGAAGATGATCGCGGCCCCCACGCTGATCCCCTTGACCCCGTTCGGCGCGAAGGCGGGCGTCGTCCATTGCGCGGGTTTCACGTAGTGCAACCCGACCACCAGGAACAGCGCGATGATGGCCACCTTGATCACCACCATCAGGGTGTTCACCCACGCCGATTCCTTCGTGCCGATCACCAGCACCACGGTGATGATCGCGACGATGGCGAGGGCCGGCAGGTTGAAGACGATGGGAATGGGACCGAGGTGCGGGGCGGCGGCGACCAGGTCCGGATTGTGCAGGGCGGTGCGGAGATCGGTGACCAGCCAGCGCGGCAGGTCGAGGCCCAGGCCGCGCAGCAGCGAATCGAAGTAGCCGGCCCAGCCGATCGCCACCGCGACGTTGCCGACCGCGTACTCGAGAATCAGGTCCCAGCCGATGATCCACGCGAACAGCTCGCCCAGGGTGGCGTAGGCGTAGGTGTACGCGCTCCCCGAGATCGGGATCATGGCCGCGAACTCGGAATACGTGATGGCCGCGAAGGCGCTCGTCACCCCCGCCAGGACGATCGAGATGACGATCGCGGACCCGGCGCCGACGTGGCCTGAGTCGCCGCTGATGGCGGTGCCGATCGCCGCGAAGATGCCCGCGCCGATGATCGCGCCGATGCCGAGGGCGGTGAGCTGGACCGGGCCGAGGGTGCGCCGCAGCCCGCCGCCGGCCTCACCGTCGGCGATGCACTGGTCGACAGTCTTCCGTGAGAACAGCTGTCCCCTGAACACGGAGCGGTGACCTGCCTTCACGTACTGCGGGTTGTCGTACAGGGTGACTCAGTGCGTGAGTCGCATCTCGAAAACGCTGGCCACGGGCCGGCCGTCCGGGGTCATCGCGGGCTTGAACTTGAATGCCCTCATCTGCGCCAACATGTCCCGGTGACACCCGGCGTCCTTGGGAGGCGGGTCCACCTCGACACGGGACACTCGGGCATTCGCCTCGACCCAAAACCGCAGCACGACCTTACCGCGACCACAGAAGATCACACTCATGCCGCGCGGGTCGGCGGGAATGTAACCGGCTTCGCCCCCCGAGCCAGGGCCCACATCATTGCCACGCCCCGGCCCCGTGCCCGTTCCCTGCCCGCCTCCCGATCCGGGACCCTGCCCCGGCCCACCCGTCGTGCCGCTGCCGCTTCCGGCTGGTGCCATCGCGGGTGGTGGTGGTACGATCGCCTCGAGAGGCGGTACGTCGATCTGCACGGGATCGGGGGGCGCGATGGTGGGCACGGTCACCGCCGGTGGTGCCGGTACGTCAAGCGCCTGCGGCGCTGCCCCCACGGGCAGCGTAAACCACCTGACGACGGGTCGTCCTCCGCCGCCGCCGCCGCCGCGGGGGCCGTTGCCGCCGCCTCCGCCCTCGAGCAGGGCCGCGCCGCGCCACAACACGAGGACGGCGATCGCCCCGTGCGCCGCCAACGACAGGGCGGCGGCGCGCCCCTGCCGGCGTTGCGGCAGGGGCAGACGGTAGGCGTTGAAAAGGGGGGGCGTCTCCGACACGGCTAATACATACACCGCAACAACGAGGGTGCTACCTCCCGCCGGCCTTGGGCTCCTCGCGCGGCGTGAAGCCGATCACCTGCACACCGGCCCCACGAGCGATGTCCATCGCTTTCACGATATCGCCGTACTTGCGGTTGGGGGCGGCCTTGATGAAGAGCAGCTTCGCTGGCCGCTGGTCGTAGTACTCGTGGAACTTCGCGTCGAGCTGCTCGAACGCCACCGTTTGCGTGTTGATGGCATAGGACCCGTCGGGCCGCACTGGACATCGAAGTCCCGCCGCGAGAGCGGGAGCGTGATCATAAAGATGATGAGCAGCACGAGCAGCACGTCGATCATCGGAGTGACATTGATGTCGGCGCTGAGGCCGCTCCCCGAACCCCCCGAACCCATCGCCATGGCTTAGTTCTTCTCCGGCTTCGCCGAGCGCTGCTGCTCGGCGATGGCGCCAATCACGCGGACGCCGGCCTTGCGCGCGATTTCGATGGCCTCTTGCACCCGCGCGAAGTCGATGTTCTCGTCCGCCTTGAGGAACAGAATCTTGTCCACCGTCCGGGTGGCGTACAGCGCCACCAGCTGGCCGGGGAGGTCCGCGTCGCTGATGGAGCGCGGGCCTGTGTACTTCCCCGTCCGCGGGTCGGTGATGTCGAGGAAGAACTTGCCGTCCTTGTCGATGCCGAGCCGGATTTCGCCTTCTTGCTCTTCGCGCGACTCCGGGTTCGCCGCCCGCGGCACCGTGGCCTGGAACCCCGCAGTAATGGCCGGCGTCACGATCATGAAGATGATGAGCAGCACCAACATCACGTCGATCATCGGCGTGACGTTGATGTTCGCCGCGACTACCGCTTCCTTTTTGGCGCCCGCCATTGCCATGGGTCAGCCTAGCCTTTGATGGGACCGCTGCTCTGCGACGTCTTCTGCGTCTGGAACTCCTTCGTGAAGATCGAGCGGCCGAATTCGCTGCCGACGCTCTTGATGAGGTAGTCGATCAGCTCCTTCGACGTGTAGGTCATCTCGACGGTGAGGAAGTCAATCTTGACGCTGAAGTAGTTGTACAGCCACACCGCCGGGATCGCGACGATGAGGCCGAACGCGGTCGTGATCAGCGCCTCAGCCACGCCGCCGGTGATCGCCTGCAGCGAGCCGCCGCCGCCGCTGGCCGCCATGCCTTGGAACGCCGTCACGATACCCATCGTGGTCCCGAGCAGCCCTACGAACGGCGCCGTGGCGCCCGTCGTCGCGAGGATGCCGAGGCCGCGCTTCAACTCCGCGGTGATGATCAGCATCTGCCGCTCGACGGCGCGTTCCGCGGAATTGATGTCCGCTGCGGTGATCGTCGCCCGGTCACGCAGCAGCGGCTTCACCTCGGAGAGGGCCTCGCCCAGCACCCGTGCCACGTGGCTCTTCTTGTTCTTCTCAGCCAGCGCGATCGCGCCGTCGAGCTGCTCCTCCTGCAGGAAGCGGGAGAACTCGGGCGCGAACTTCCGCGTCTCTTGCTGGGACTTCCTCAGGTACATCCACTTGGAAATCGTGACCGCCCACGACCAAGCCGACATGATGAACATGATCACCACGATCGTCTTGGCGAACGGACCCATTGATTGCCATAGATCTCCGTAACTCATCTGACCTTGGCTCCTCTCGTGCGCATCTCGGTGTAGGGCGAACTACCGCTTGATTGTGAAGTCGTACGGGATATGGACCAGCACGCGCACCGGGCGCCCGCGCACCCGCGCGGGACGGAACAGCGCCCGCAGCACGGCGGTCTTCGCGGCTTGATCAAACCCGGGGTTCGGGCTTTGAATGACCTTCACCGATGACGGCTCGGCCCGTCCCGTCGTGTCGATAATCGCCTGAACGATCACCCGCCCCTGGATGCCCGCCTGCCGCAGCAGGTCGGGATACTGCGGCTGCGGGCCCGACAGCAGATCGGGCCGCTCTTCCACCACCGACTCCATGTACACTTGATCCGACGACGGCACGATCCCCGTCCCGATGCCGCCCTCGACCCCAGTCCCCGAGTAGTCCTTGGGATCGAAGTGTTCCTGAAGGTTGATGGGCGGGATGTTGGTCGGGATGTCGGTCGGAGCCACGACCGTCTGGAATCCCTTGAGCTGCGGGATGTCGAGCACCGGTGGCTGCTCCTCCGGCTTCTTCTCTTCCTGGTTCAGGAAGACCATCGTCGTGTCGACGACGACGCCCGTCTGGGCCTGGCCCGCCGTGAGCGTCGCGATCACCGCGAGCACCACGACCGTGCTGTGCCCCACGAGGGACACGAAGCCGAGGCCGAACGCCTTTTTCTTATCGGCCTTCCGCTTGGATTCGATCAGGTTCTCGAACACGCCGGAGCCTCCATGCTCGTTGGCTATGTTATAGTACGAACCACGGCTAACCCGCTAGTGGGACGAAGATTACAAAACGATGACAGCGCCGTGAGATTCCGCGGCGGTCACCGGGCGTCGACCCGAAAGGTGTAGCTCACTCCGTTTGTCCCTTCCGCCTCGAAATCGAAGCGCAGGGTGACGCGCGTACGGACCGGTGCTCCATCGGCGCGCCCCGGCGCGAACCGCGCCCGGACCAGGCCCTGACGCACCTCCCCTTCGGTACTCGGCGCCGTCCCGCCCAGCATCAGAACCGTCTCCGCCTCGACGATACCATCCGCCCCGATCACCGCCTGCAAGGCCAGATAGGTATGCATGCGGCCGGTGGGTCCACCCGCCGACGGTTCTGCGGTGAGCATGATCTGTGGGAATGAAATGAAGCGCGGCGGCCGGACGCCCTCCGGACACTTGGGAAGGCACTCGTACACTGGCGCGGCCTCAGGCGCCGGCGCCTGGGCACGAGGCGGGTGGGCCGCACGCTCAGTGGCAAGGATTTGGGCGATCGCCGGGTCGAACTTGTCGAGCGCGGCCACTTCGAGTCCCGGATCCAGCGCGAGCGCATGGTGGAACGCGTCGGCCGCCGCGGAGTCGCCGGATCGATAATAGTCCGTGACACCGAGCAGGACCCACGCCTCGACGCGATTGGTCCCGCGCCGTGGCGGCGCGTCCGCGACGCGGTGGAACAGCGCCGCCGCGCTGTCGAGGTGCCGTGCCGCGAGTTGGGCCCGTCCCGCGGCCAGCAAGTCGTCAGAGCGTTCGCCTGAAGCCTCCGCCCCAGCGTCCGTGCGCAGGGAGAACCGGAGCGGGATGTTCACCAAGACGCGCACCGCCCGTCCCGACAGGCGCGCGGGGCGGAACGCGACGGTGGTGACCCAGGTGCGCACCGCCGGCTCGAAGTCAGGATGCGCCGTCTTGACGATGGTGATTGACGCGGGCTCGGGACGACCCATCGTGTCCACGATCACTTGTACGACGACTTCCCCTTCGACCCCGGCGTCCTGCAGCTGGCGCGGATACTCGGGGACGCCCTGCTTCACGATCTCGGGCGGCGCCACGATGCACACCGCGGCACCGCGGGCCGGCGCCATGTCCGGCCGGACCTGGCAGACGACGGTATCGCCCGGCCCCGAAGGCCGCTGTACGGACTGCTGCGCGACGGCGGGGGTGACCGCCAGCGCTGCCAGGATGAAGGGGCGTGTAATCGTTCCCATAGCCTACGCCGCTATAACCTGCCGCCTCGTACGACGAAGTCAAACGCCATCCGCACGCGCACCCGCACTGCCCTCCCTCGTACCCGTGCCGGCCGAAACAGTGACGCGCGGAGCGCCTGCTGCGCCGGCGCTACAAAGCCGGGGTGCGCCGTCGCCACCACGACGATCGACCCCGGCTCCACGTGGCCTAGCGTGTCCACCACCGCCTCCAGCATGACGCGCCCCTGAATCCCCGCCTGCCGCAGCAGGTCGGGGTAGGCGGGGACTGGGCCCACCAGCATTACAGGGAGCTGGTCGACGAGCGACTCATCGATGGCAGCGCCGTTCCCCGTCGTCGCTGGTGCAAGGACCGGGCCGGACAAGGGGTGCACATCGAACCCGGGTGTGGCCAGGTGGACGTCGACGCCCTCGATCGTCGGCGGGGCGAGCGGGGGCACGATCACACTCCCGCGAAACTCCAGCGGACTGGGCGCAGCTGGCAGGGGTGGGGCGTCGGGCCCGTTGGGGAGGGCCGGCAGCTCGACGATCGTAGTCTGGTGCGCGATACGCGGGTGTGCGTTGGTCGTTGCCCACACCGCGGCGAGAATGAACGCGACGTGGGTGGTGAGAGAAACGGCGGTGCTGGCAACCCGCATGTGCATCCTCCGGAAGTGGTGCCCCCAGAGGATGCCACACACACCTGAGCGGCGCGTGGAAGGTGCATGACAGTTCGGTGAAGCCGGACCACGGCCCGGCCGGCTCTTGACGTCGATGCCGCCGCCGTGCGCTTCGGCGATCCACTTGCTGATCGCGAGCCCGAGGCCGGCCCCCGGGCGTTCGCCGGTGCGGGTGCGCGCCGAGTCGGCGCGCCAGAAGCGGTCGAAGATGTGCGGCAGATCGCCCGGCGCGATGCCGATGCCGCTGTCGGCGACCGTCAGCAACACTTGACCATTGCTCGAGCCGAGCTGGACCGACACGGAGCCGCCGCGGGGTGTGTATTTCACGGCGTTCTCGATGAGGTTGAGGATCAGCTGGCGCACGCGGCTCCGGTCGACCGCGAGGACGACCGGGTCCGGCGGAGTGCGGATGTCGATGGCGACGCCCGCGTGGTCCGCGAGCAGATCGCCGGTTTCCCCAGCCTCGGTCACGATCGCCCGCAGGTCCACCGGCTCGCGGTGCAGCTCGGCGCGACCCTCGTCGGCGCGCGCCAGCGTGAGCAACGAATCGAGCAGCTCGGTCATCCGGTTCACTTCCTGCAGCGTCTCCTCCAGCGCGGCGAGCGTTTCCTGCGGCACGTCGGGGCGCGTGATCGCACGCTCCACGCCCGCGCGGACGACGGTCAGCGGCGTCTTCAGCTCGTGGCTCGCATCGGCGGTGAAGCGGCGCAGTGCGGCAAAGCTGCGCTCGAGCCGCGTCATCATCTGATTCAGCGTCTCGGCCAGGCGACCCAGCTCGTCTTTCACCATCGGCACGGCGAGCCGCCGGTGGAGCGTGCGGCCATCCGTGATCGCGCGCACTTCCGTGATCATGTGGTCCACAGGCTCCAGGGCCCGCCCCGCGAGCCAGCGCCCGACCAGCACCGCTGGGACGAGACCGATCACAAACGCGACGATGATCGTGGAGACGAGCTGCTGCAGACCCAGCTCGGCGCTGCGGGTGTCGGCGCCCGCGAACAGCGCGCCGAACTGCCCGCCCGCTTGCGGGATGGCGCGCACGACGTAGTGCAGCGTCGGACCGTTGGGGAGGATGTCGTGCCGTCCCGGCACGCGGCTCCCACTCGGCATCGCCCGGGCCACGAGGCCGGTGAGCCGCTCGAACTCGCCGAAGGTGAGGGCGCGCGCGTCGGGCGACGCGAACAGCAGCCGGCCGTCGCGGCTCGTCAGCACGAGGAAATCGGGGACGACCTCGAGCACCGCCGCCACTTCGGGAATCAGCACGGGACGGCCGGCGGTGTCGGGCTCGACCAGGACGCCGCGCGCGCGATAGCTCTCGGCCAGGATGCCCGCCGTCAGGTCGGCCTCGGATTGGATGCGGCGGTCCAAGTCCTGGTAGGAGGCGCTGCGCCGGGCGAAGTACAACACGACGGCGAAGACCGCGAGGCTCAGAATCAGGGCGGTGGCGTACCACAGGGTCAGCCGGCCGCGAATACTCTCCATGTCAGGGCCGCACGACGTAGCCCACGCCGCGCACCGTGTGAATGAGCTTGGGCTCGCGGCCGTGGTCGATTTTCTTGCGCAGGCGCGTGATCACCACGTCGACGATGTTCGTGCCCGGATCGAAGTGGTAGTCCCAGGCATACTCGGTGATCAGCGTGCGCGACATCACCCGCCCCTGGTGGCGCATGAGGTACTCGAGGACGGCGTATTCCTTCGGCGTGAGCTCGATCGCCCGCCCGCCGCGGGTGACCTCGCGACTGCCCGTGTCGAGCGCCAAGTCCGCGACCTTGAGCACCGGCGGCGTAATCGCCTTGGGGCGGCGGCCCAGCGCCTCGACGCGCGCCAGCAGCTCCTCGAACGCGAACGGCTTCGTCACGTAGTCGTCGGCGCCCATGCGCAGCGCCTGCACCTTGAAGTCCACGGCGTCCTGGGCCGTGAGCACCAGCACCGGCAGTCCGTTCCCCCGATCCCGCAGGGTCCGCAGCACGTCGATCCCCGAGAGCTTGGGGAGCCGCAGGTCGAGGACGAGGAGATCGAAATGCCCGCCCGTGGCGAGCCGGAGCCCCTGGTCGCCGTCGCCCACGAGCTCGGCGTGATAGCCGGCCTCATCCAGGCCGCGGCGCACGTACTCGCCGACGGTTTTGTCGTCCTCGACCACGAGGATCTTCACGGGAAGGGCAGGAACACTTTGAAGTTGCTCCCCACACCAACTTGCGATTCCACCTCGATGCGGCCGCGATGCTCTTCCACGATGCCGTAGGCGACGGAGAGGCCGAGGCCGGTCCCCCGCCCCTGCGGCTTGGTGGTGAAGAACGGCTCGAAGATCTTCGACAGGTCGTCCTGCGAGATCCCCGTTCCGGTGTCGATGAACTCGATCAGGATCTCGTCGGCGCGATGGGGGTTGGGTCCGGTGCGAACGGTGAGGACCCCGCGCGAATTCATCGCGTCGAGGGCGTTGAGCATCAGCGCCATAAAGCATTGAATCAGCCGCTCGGGGTCCGCCGACGGCGCGCCCAGCCCGGTGCCGAACTGACGCTCCACCGTCAGCCACTTGAACCGCTCGTGGTGCTTGAGCAGGAACAGCGTCTGCTCGATGACCGCATTGATGTCGACCGGGCGCTTGTGTCCGGTCTTGGGGCGCGAGAAGTCGAGTAGCGTGTCGACGATGCGCCGGCAGCGCTGCACCTCGGTGTCGATGATCTTGATGTACTCTTCCTGCGCGTGCCGCTCGCCGGGCGGCAGGTCTTCGAGGCGAAGGGTAAGGGCTTCGCTGCAAGCGAGAATGGTCGCGAGCGGATTGTTAATCTCGTGCATGACGCCCGCGGCGAGCTGCCCCACCGCGGCGAGCTTCTCGGTCTGCGTCAGCCGTTGCTGCGCCTGGCGCCAGGCCGTCACGTCCTCGCCGATCGTGATCACGTGTGAGATCTCGTCCTCGTCGAGGCGCATCGGGATCTTGGTGATGCGGTAATGACGCGCTTCGCCCGTCGCTTGTGATTCCATCTCCATCTGCTGGATCTCCCCGGTCGCGAACACCCGGTCGAATTCCTGCTGCAGCAGCTCGCGGGGCTGGCGGTCGAGCACCTCGAAGATGCTGCGCCCTAGGGCGTCCTCTCGCGACACACCCTGCGTCCCCGCCTCGCGTTTCCGGTTCCACGCGCGGATCTGGTACCCCCGGTCGATCACGTACAGGCCGAGCGGCAGCGAGTCGATGATCCGGGCGGCGAAGTTCCGTTGCGCCTCGAGCTCGCGCGTGCGCTGCGCAACCTCCGAGGCCAGGTCCTGCGACAGCTCCGTGGCGGCGAGCACCGGGGAGAGCATCTGCGCGACGACGACCAGCACGTCGTGCGCCATGTGCTCGTGTCGCCCCTCGGGGATGACGACGTCGAAGCAGCCAAGCGGGGCCCCGTCGTGCACCAGGGGCAGACGCACCAGAACGCCGCCCGGAGTGGGCTCCTGGTGCGGCCCGGCGGCGACCCACTGCGCGACGGGCGAAGTGAACCCGGGGAGGAGGGCCTCGTCGCCGGGGCTCGCAACGGGGGTGTACGTCGTACCGTTGGCGGACCGGAGCCACAGGCGGCAGCGGCGCAGGGCGAGTCCGCGACGCAGCACGGCCACGACTCCGCGTAGCCCCTCGTCGCCCGGCGGACCGTCGGCCAGAACTCGGGCGACCTCAGCAAGGACACCGAGGCCGGGATGGTCTGATTCGAGCTGCGGAGCGGCCATTGGCCGCAAACCTAGGGATGGCGCTCCCGGCGCGCCAGCGGCGCCTCGACGCGGAAGGCGAGCAGGCCGCGCACCTGGGTCGTGGACCCGAAGAACCACGTCGGCCCGATCACCAGGCCGTACTGCGGACCGTCGCCGCCCCCGACGCGCAGTCCGGGGAGGACGGCGACCGCGCCCCACGTCGCGCGTTGCAGCGGCGGCGGGTTCGCCGTCAAGTAGCCGGTCGCCTCGACCGTGACGTCGAAGCCGATCGTCGTCAGGTTATGCTCGTCGCCCAGCTCGGCCATGATGATGCGGCCGGAGCGCGCGGCCAAGGTTGGGGCGAACACGAAGCCGCGATTGCCGCCGATCACCGCGCCTTCGTCGACGTACGAGCCGAGCCGCGCGCCTGCGGACAGCGCGTGCACCAGCCCGTGCGTCGCACGACGCACATAGCCGACCTCGGCGCCTTCGATCTGCCATCCGCCGCCCAACGTCGCCGCGAAACCGACGCCGATCGCTGCTCCGCCCGCTTCTGGTGCGGGCTCCGGCGCCGTCTGGGCGGCGAGCGACGTAGACAAAGCTCCCAGCAACACCAACATTGAGACTGTGGATCGACGCACGTTCGTTCTCCTGAGTGGAGCAGCCTCCGCCGGGCTGTGGCGCTCACCTCGGATCCCGCCGCCCGGCGGGCCGGCGGCAGGAGTGGGGGGGCTGCGATTCGATCTCGACGAACAACGCCGGTGGTCGTTGTGGTACCATGGCGACGGCCAGCCCGTTCCGCTCGTGCGCGACGCCACGCTCGGTGTTTGGGTGGGCGAGACGCTCGTCACGCTCGCCGACCTGCAAGATATCAGCGTCGCCAATCGCCGCCCACCTGGGGGCGAGTCGCTCGCGATCCGCGGCCGCGCCGCCGTCTCCGGAGGCGTCTGGATCGAGGCGGAGTTCGCCGCCTGGGAGGCGGGCCCCGGGGCCCAGGGAAGTATCGCCATCAGCGTCTATCCCGACCGCGTCCTCGCGACGATCCGCGGCGTGCGCTTCTTCGCGGCGCCCGAGGCGCAGGTGCTTCCGGGGACCGGTCCCCTCATCGCGCTCGTGAACGGCTACCAATCCGCGAGTCCGTGCCGCATCGAAACGGTCGCGGCGCGACCCGAGGCGCCCGAAGTCGTGAGCCACGCCGCCCTCGGCCTCACGCGCGAGGGTCGCGGCCTGGCCGTCGGCTTCGACGCCGGTGAGCCCGGCGAGGCGAAGGTCAAGCTGGCCGGCGGCGCGCTCGAGGCGGTCAGCGACTGGCTCCCCGCCCGTCCGGTGCGCCCGGAAGGCGACTCCGCAACGATGCGCCTCGCCTACCTCCCGGACGGCGACGGCCTCGCGGCGCTGGGCGCGCTCGCGACGCCGGCATCCGCCGTGGACCGCGAGCGGTTCGAGCAGCTCGCCGCGCCCGCCGGGTGGTGCTCGTGGTACGAGCTGGGCGGCGCCGTCACCGAAGACGATCTGGTAGCCAACCTCGACTTCTGCGCCAAACACTTCGATCAGACCTTCTTTCGGTACATCCAGCTCGACGCCGGCTACCAGCGCGCAGCGGGCGACTGGGAGATGAATGCCAAGTTCCCCCACGGTCACCGCTGGCTCACCGATCGGATTCACGCGCAGAGACTCCTCGCGGGGCTTTGGGTGGCCCCCTTCGCCGTGGCCGAGGCGTCGGGAGTTCCCGCGGCGCACGCGGCATGGCTGCTCAAGGGGCAAGACGGCGCGCCGCAGCTCGTCGATACTCGCGACGACTGGGGCGGCCGCGTCTACGCACTCGACGGCGCCCATCCTGAGGTGCGGCAATGGCTCTACGACCTCGGGCGGCGCGTCGTGCGCGACTGGGGCTACGACTACCTGAAGATCGATTTCCTCGAATGGGCGACGGCGGGTGCGGCGCACTACGGCGGGCTCACGCACGCCGAAGCGTACCGCGGCGGTCTCGCGGCTCTGCGCGACGGGCTCGGAACCGAGGCGTTCCTGCTGGCGTGCGGTGCCCCCCTCCAACACGCGGCGGGTTTGGTGGACGGCGTGCGGATCGGGGGCGACGTG
>WNFM01133032.1_pt6 | contig 12949 bp, 10 predicted proteins | sample 5400271 | NCBI WGS metagenome assembly WNFM01 (sample SAMN13153352, study PRJNA577476) | soil metagenome | isolation source: 60 cm saprolite on Douglas fir-dominated hillslope | place: USA:California | collected 2013-09-17 | reverse complement strand
CGGCGGCCGTAACGCACTGATCGCGTTGCACGGGGCCTTGCCGCTGGAAGGCGGGCTGCCGATCGTCGTGGGCGGGCAACTGGTTGGCGCCATCGGCGTAAGCGGCGTGAAATCCACCGAGGACGGCCAGATCGCGAAGGCCGGCGCGGAGTCGCTCGGCAACTGATCCTGCCATGGTCCGGGAGCGTGCATGACGCTCCCGTTCCTTACGGTTCGAGTTGTGCCGGCAGCCAGGCCTCGATCTGCTCCTGCAGATCCCCGGCCAGGCAGTCGAATTCCCGCACGTCTTTGGTGGCTCGCAGCCAGGTCAGTTGGCGTTTCGCCAGTTGTCGCGTGGCGGCAACGGCTTTCTCGCGCAGTGCGCCCAGGCCGAATTCTCCGTCCAGGTATTGCCACACCTGCCGGTAACCCACGCAGCGCATCGACGGCAGGTCCGGCTTCAGGTCGTAAATCTCGCGCAGTTCGCGGACTTCGTTGATCAGTCCCAGTTCGAGCATGAATTCGAAGCGATCCGCAATGCGCTCATGCAGCACGTTGCGTTCGCCTGGAACCAGGGCCAGCGAAATCAGCCGGTAGGGCAATTCGGCCGGCTTTGCGGCCGCGAGCAGTTCCGACATCGGTTTGCCGGTCAGATAGAAGATTTCCATCGCGCGCTGGATGCGCTGCGAATCGCTCGGATCGAGCCGCTGGGCGGTCGCCGGGTCGATGCGCTCCAGTTCACGGTGAATCGCCGGCCAGCCGACATCGGCAGCCATCGCGTCGATCACCAGGCGCGTGTCTGCGTTGGCGGCCGGCAGTTCCGACAATCCTTCGCGCAGCGCCTTGAAATAAAGCATGGTCCCGCCGGTGAGTAGCGGCACACGGCCGCGTTCGACGATGTCGGCCATGATGTCCAGCGCATCATCGTGGAATTGCGCCGCGGAGTAATTATCCGTCGGTTCGATGACGTCGATCAGGTGGTGACGAACCTGCAACCGCGTTTCGACGTCGGGCTTGGCCGTGCCGATGTTCATGTCGCGGTATACCTGCGCCGAATCCACGCTGATGATTTCCACGGGTAGGCGCCGCGCCAGTTCCAACGCGACGCCGGTCTTGCCGCTGGCGGTGGGGCCCATGAGCAGGATCGCCGCAGGGCGATCCTGCGAGTGCTGGGTGGTGGGTGCCGGGTGCTGAGAGGAATGCCTCATGCCTTGTCTTTTCGCAGCACTTATGGGCGAAGCCCGGTATCCAGCGAAGTCGGGCAGCACGCAGCACCCAGCACGATCATTTCCCCCGCATGAACATGCGGTCGAGTTCGCCTATCGTCACCTGGAACCAGGTCGGCCGGCCGTGGTTGCATTGACCGGAGCGTTCGGTGGCTTCCATCTCGCGCAGCAGCGCGTTCATCTCCGGGATGGTCAGGGCGCGATTGGCCCTGACGGCCGCGTGGCAGGCCATGGTGGACAACATCTCGTTCTGGCGCTCGGCGAGTACGCGACTGCCGCCGAATTCGGAGATTTCGTTGAGCACGTCGCGGGCGAGTTGCGCGGAGTCGGCCTGCACCAGGGTCATCGGCACGGATCGCACCGCGAGCGCGTTCGGCGCGATGACGGCCAGTTCGAAGCCGAGCCGGGAAAGCGTGGCGGGATTCTCCGCGGCGGTGGCGACTTCCAGCGCGCTCGCGGTCATGGTGGCCGGTATCAGCAATTGCTGGGTCGGAATGCCATCGTCGTCTAGCGCGTTCTTGAGTTTTTCGTAGACGATGCGCTCGTGCGCCGCATGCATGTCGACCACCACCAGCCCGTGCCGGTTCTGGGCCAGGACATAGATGCCGGATAACTGTGCCAGAGCGAAACCCAGCGGGTGGTCTTCGTCCTGCGGCATTGGAACGTGCGGGCGGTCGGGTATGGCGACGGCTGCCGTTGCGGCCGCGCCAAACAGCGTGGCGTAGAACGAAGCCGGTTCGTTGGTCAGCAGATCGATGCCGGGCTGCCTGGGAAAGCCACCATCGATGCGAAAGGCCGCCGGCGCAGGCGCGGATTCGCGGCCGGCGCCGAGTCCCGCACGCGTGGCGGACAGCGCTTTCTCCAGCGCATGAAACACGAACTGGTGCATGCCGCGCGAATCGCGGAAGCGTACTTCGATCTTGGTCGGGTGCACGTTGGCGTCCACCAGCGCCGGGTCAAGCTCCAGGAACAGTACATAGGCGCAGTGACGGTCATGATGCAGCACGTCGTGGTAGGCCTCGCGCACCGCATGTGCCAGCACCTTGTCGCGAACGAAGCGGCCGTTGACGAAGACATACTGGGCATCGCGCGAACTGCGGGAATAAGCCGGCTGCGCCGCGAGTCCGTGCAGGCGCAAGCCCGCGCTTTCCACGCTGACCGGCAGCGAAGCGGCGGCGAATTCCTCGCCGAGCACGGCAAGGATCCGCTCCTGCGCGCTTGCGGCCTGCAGATGCCATTGTGCGCGGCCGTTATGGGTCAGCACGAAGCGCACGTCCGGCCGTGACAGCGCGAGCCGTTTGAAGGTTTCTTCGCTGTGCGCGAACTCGGTTTGCGGGCTGCGCAGGAATTTGCGCCGCGCCGGCGTATTGAAGTACAGGTCGGAAACTTCGACAATCGAACCGGCGGCAACGGCGGCGGGCTCGGGCGCCGAGCGAGCGTCGCCGCTGGCCTCGACTTTCCAGGCATGCGCGCTGCCGGCCGCCCGGCTGGCGAGGCTGAAATGCGAGACCGCGGCGATGCTGGCCAGCGCTTCGCCGCGAAAGCCAAGGCTGGCAACGCATTCCAGGTCTTCCAGCGAGGTGATCTTGCTGGTGGCGTGGCGGGCAAGCGCGAATGCAAGGTCGTCCCTGGCGATGCCGCTGCCATTGTCGGCAACGCGGATTTGGCGGATACCGCCCTCCGCCAGTTGCGTGGAGATTTCCGTTGCACCCGCATCGAGGCTGTTTTCCAGCAGCTCCTTGAGGGCGGATGCGGGCCTGTCGACCACTTCGCCGGCGGCGATCTGGCTGATCAGGAGGTCGGGCAGCAGGCGTATGGCGGGCATCGGGGAAAAAATCGGAGTTCGCCCTGGATTATAGCCGGAGGCGGCGGCCTTCAGGCCGCAAGCCCCGCGCCGGGTATCCGCTGCTTTCCATCCGGCGCACTTTTTCAGCGGTTTTTTCTTGGGGATGGTCGAGGCCCACGCTTGCCACGCCGTCGACGTTTCATGACGAGCGCATCGGTCGTTCCTCGTTCCGGATGATTTGTTCCAGTGAGCGCGCCGTGCCTGTGGGCCGGGACAGTCGGTCCCGTGGCGATGCCGCCGGGCATCCAGACATCATCAATCCGCGTTCTCGGGCCAAACAAGGCACGCACCGTGCTAGTGGTAAACCATTTGGTGAATCATTGCCTGGCGCAGCGAAAGCCGAATGAACGAAGGGGAAGACGGCGTGATCGGTAACGTCCACAGCGGCTTCGAAGGCCAGTACAGCCCGATTTATCCCTGTCCGGGTCTAGACGTGATCAAGGCTTCTCCGGCGAGAGGCCTTGTTCGTTTCCTTTTTTCCCCGAGGCCGGAGACGGCACGAAGGGCGTTTATGCGGTAGTCCGTTGCTGCATATCCTCATTCCCGGGAACTGAGAAAGAACAAGATGGACAATAAGACGATCTACTCCAAGACCGGCAAAGGTGTTCTGGAAATAAAGAACAAAGCCGGCAAGCTCCCGAAGGACCTTGTCAAGGTTCTGACGCTGATCGACGGAAAATCGACTGTCGCCGATCTGATGTCCAAGTCCAAGCTGAGCGACGCCGACATGAACAAGGCCCTGGGCGATCTGACCACGGGCGGCTACATAAAGGAATTCGCCAATACTTCTGCGGGCGTCCAGGGTGGCGCAGGCGGATCCTATGTCGACGACCTCGACTTCACTTCGTCGCTTTCGCCGGGCAAGAACGTCTACCAGAACGCCCAGAGCGAGTGGCGGCAACGCGAGACCGCAGACCGCACGAAAGCCGAGGAAGAAACCAAGCGCAAGCGCGAGGAAGAAGAACGCCTGAAGAAGGAACAGGCGGTTAAGCAGGCCAGGGAAGAAGGCGCGCGCATGGCGAAGATCGAGGCCGAGCGCAAAGCCAAGGAAGCTGCGGGCCTGAAATTGCGCGAGGAAGCCGAGCGAAAAGCCAAGGTCGAAGCCGACGTGATGTCGCAGACGCAGCGCGACCTGTCGAAGATCCTTGAAGCCGAACGCAAGACCTTCGAGCTCGCCGAGCGCAAGAAGCTCGAAGAGCAGCAGCAGAAAGCCACGGAAGACGCCGAACGCCGCAACCGCGAGGACGAGGAGCGCAAGCTCAAGGACGACGGGGAGCGCAAACACAAAGAGGAACAAGAGCGCAAGCGCAAGGAAGAAGAGGAGCGCAAGCGCGCGGAGGATGATCGCCGCCGGCGCGAGGAAGAGGAACGCAAGCGCAAGGAAGATGACGAACGCAAGCGGCGCGAGGAAGAAGAGCGCAAGAAACGCGAAGAAGAGCAGCGCAAGGAAGAAGAGCGAAAGCGCAAGGAAGACGAGGAACGAAAACGCAAGGAAGACGAGGAGCGCAAGCGTCGCGAGGAAGAGGAACGCAAGAAGCGGGAGGAAGAAGAGCGCAAGCGCAAGGCGGAAGAGGAGCGCAAGCGCAAGGAAGACGAGGAGCGCAAACGCAAGGAGGAAGAAGAGCGTGCTCGCGCCGAAGCGGAGCGCAAGCGCAAGGAAGAGGAAGAACGCAAGCGCAAGGAAGAAGAGGAGCGCGTTCGCGCCGAGGAAGAGCGCAGGCGCAAGGAAGAAGAGGAACGCAAGCGCAAGGACGAGGAAGAGCGCCGCCAGCGCGAGGACGAAGAGAAGCGCGCGCGGCGTGAAGAGGAAGACCGCCGGCGCCGCGAAGAGGACGAACGCCGCCAGCGCGAGGATGACGAGGCGGCGCGCGCGCGCGGAGAAGACCCGGCCGCCGAGCGCGAGGCCGCGGAGCGCCGCAAGCGCGAAGACGAGGAACGCCGCCTGCGCGACGAGGAAGACAGGAAGCGCGACGAGGAAGACCGCAAGCAGCGCGAAGAGGAAGACCAGCGTCGCCGTGAAGAAGACGAGCGGATCGAGCGTGAAAGCGCGGATCGCAGCCGCCGCGAGGAAGATGAGCGGCGCGAGCGTGAGGAAGCCGATCGTCGCAGTGAAGAAGAGTCTCGCCGCAAGCGCGAAGAACAGGAGCGCGCGAAACAGGCTGCTGCCGCCAAGAGCGCTCTGCCGGAGTTCGACCTGTCCGGTTTGAGGGCAATGGAGACCCAGGTTGCGGCCGAGTTCGAGAAGCAGCAGGCGGAATTGCGCAAGCGCGAGGAAGAGGAAGAGCGTCACCGCGAGCAGGAAGACCAGGCCCGCCAGGCCATGGAGCGTGCCGAGCGGGAGGAGCAGGCGCGCGCGGAAGCCGAGCGGCGCGAAGCGGAGGATCAGGAGCGGCGCGAACGCATGGAGCAAGAGCGCGAGTCGCGCGAGGCGAGGGAGCGCAAGCGCCAGGAAGAAAAGGACGCGCGTATCCGCGAGCAGGAGGAAGCCAAGGTCAAGCGGGAGCAGGAGCGCCAGCGCCAGGAGGCGATGAAGGTCGAGAACGAGCGGCGCTCGCGCGAGGACGAACTTGCAACGCGGCGCAAGGACCAGGAGGAACGCGACCGCAAGCGCGCCGAAGTCGATGCGCTGAAGAAGCAGAAGGGCATCAAGACGCCGCTGGACCGTTTGAAGCCGGTCATCATCGGGATCGTCGTGCTCATTGCGGTCGTCATCGGTGGCATGCAACTGGTGCCGATGAACTCCTACGTGCCTTCGATCGAAAAACTGGCCTCCGAACACATCAAGGAGCCGGTGTCGATCGGTTCGATGCATGTGTCGATCCTGGGCGGATTCACCATCATTCTCCAGAATATCAGGCTCGGCACGACCCAGGACGTGAAGATCGAGAAGGTCTCGCTGACGCCGGAATTCGGATCGGTGTTCGGGGACGTCAAGATCATCCGCAAGGTGGAGGTGGATTCGGTGACGGTCGCGGAAGAAGTATTGCCGCGCCTGCCCAAGTGGCTGGAAGCGGCGGTTGCCGACAAGAACTTGCAGATCGACCGCATCGTGATCAAGGCGATCAAGCTCGAGTCCCACACTGCCAAATTGCCGACTTTCGACGCCGATCTGCAGCTATCGCCGGAAGGAGCGATCCAGAAGGCTTTGCTGGCCAGTAACGACGGCAAACTGAACGTGGAACTGGTCCCGCACGACGACCAGGTCGATATCGCCCTGAGTGCCGCGAAGGGCTGGGTGCCGCCGATCGGACCGCAGATCGAATTCACGGATCTGACGGCGAAGGCGGTTGCCACGCGCAACCAGATCAGGGTCGAGAGGTTCGAGTCGCTGCTCTATGGCGGTGCCCCGAAAGGCAGCGCCAATATCGTGTGGGGCGGCCCGTGGTCGCTGGACGGCGAAGTCGAGACCGAGCGTATCGGCCTGCAGGGACTCATGGAGACGTTTACCCGTGAGGCAAAGTCGACGGGCCAGCTGCAATCGAAGCTGCGCTACTCCATGTCTTCGCATACGCTGCCGACGTTGTTCGATTCGCCGAAGGTCGATGGTAGCTTCGACATCAAGAAAGGTGATCTGGATGGCGTGGATCTGGTGCGTGCGCTGCAGTCCGGCGGACGCGGCGTGACACAAGGCGGCGCTACCAGGTTCGAGGAGATCAGCGGAAGCCTGGCGCTGGCGGGTGGCCGCTATCAGTACCGCAACATGAAGCTGTCTTCAGGATTGTTGTCGGCCGCGGGAGCGTTCGAAGTTTCCCCGGGCAAGGACGTGAGCGGGCGGATATCGGTCGAACTGCGGTCGCAGGCCGCGCAGATAAAAGGGAACTACGTCGTGGATGGCGACCTCAAGGCCATCGTCCTGAAACCGAACTGAGGCTATTCCAGGTCGTCCGGGGAATCGATGTCGCGCAAAATTCCGCGATCGTCGCACTCGACGATTTCCAGGTCGCCGGGGTGGCGTCCGATGACCGAGCGCGCACCCTCGTCACCCTGGAGATTCAGCAGTTCATCCCGGTAGCGGCGGCCGAACCCGACCGGGTGGCCGCGTTCCCCGCGGTATGCCGGAATCGCGATGCTCCTCGTTTGCTCGACGCGTTCCGCAACGGTTCTGATCGTCTGCGGCAGCACAAAGGGCATGTCTCCGAGCGCGATGACCCAGCCGTCCGCATCATGGCTTGCATTGATCCCGCATACGAAACTGCGCGCCATTCCCCGGTGTGCGTCGTCGCAAAGATGCACGGCGACGCCTTCTTTCTCGAACAAATCGCCCAAACGGTCGTCGCGGCTGCGGACCACCGCGATCACGTCGGGCAATGCGTTTTTCAGATTTCGCACCGAAGCGATTCCGATCGGCGTGCCGTCGGGTAGTGGATGCAACAGCTTGTCTCCGCCGAAGCGGCTGCCGCTGCCTGCGGCGAGCAGGATGCCGGTAATCATCTGTGAACGGTGATCAGTGAACGGTGAACAGGGAAAGGAAGGAACGGATCATTGCACAAGAAGGAACCGTTCGCTGTTCAGTTCTGTGCGAGCTTGCTGCGGGCGAAGGGGCGGATGGCGCCGGGACTCGTTAGCGGAACACCCGTTTGCGGGGACGGCGCCGTTGAATCCGCATGCAATTTCGTTACCGGACAGCACTGGACTCGTTCTGCGCCAATTTTGAACGAGCCAAAGGCGGATTCGCCGAGAAGTATTTCCTTATTCCCACCAGGATCGCCTGCGCGAGCTTGTCCTGGTATTTGTCGTCCCTGAGCTTTTTCTCTTCCTCGGGGTTGGTGAGGAAGGCGGTCTCCACCAGGATGGACGGAATATCCGGCGCCTTGAGCACCGCGAAGCCGGCTTGCTCGACGTGCGACCTGTGCAGGTCGTTGACGCCACCGATCTCGCCGAGGACGGCCTTGGCCAGCTTCAGGCTGTCATTGATGGCCGCCTCCTGCGAGAGGTCGACCAGTACCTGTTTGACAACGGATTCGTACTTGTCCAGATTGACCCCACCTATCTGGTCCGCCTGGTTTTCCTTCTCCGCCAGAATCCGCGCGGCGGCTGACGTCGCGCCACGTTCGGACAGTGCGAATACCGAGGATCCGCGCGCATGCGACTTGACGAAGGCATCGGCATGGATTGAGACGAACAGGTCGGCACTTATTTTTTGCGCCTTTATGACCCGGTCTCCCAGTTTTACGAAGTAGTCGCCGTTTCGAATGAGCACACCCCTCATGTTCGGCTCAGCATCCACAAGCGTCTTCAGTCGCCTGGCGATTGCCAGCGTGACGTGCTTTTCATACGTACCGCCGCGCCCCTTGGCACCGGGATCTTCGCCTCCGTGCCCCGCATCTATCGCTACGGTTATCAGCCTCGCGACATTGGGTGCCGGTAATGGTTTCTTCGGATCGGCGATGGGCGCGTCGGCAGCGAATTCAGGAGCGGGTGTTGACGGCTTTACCGTTGGGGCCGGTTTCGCGGTAGGTTCTTTCGAATCAAGCAGTGCAAGCAGCGGATCAACTGGTTCCGAGGGATACACGTCGAGCACCAACCGATGTCCATATTCGCCGACCGGCTTGAGCACGAATACCTGCGGCTTGGCCTGTTTTTTCAGGTCCAGAACCAGGCGCACGACTCCCGGTTTGAAGCGGCCAATACGCAAGCCGCTCACATAAGGATCGGTCGGTGAAATCTTGGCGGGCAGTTGCTCGAGGATGGCATTGAATTCCACATCCTCGAGATCGAGGACGAGACGCGCAGGTGTGCCAACCGTGAACAGGTTGTACGCAATGGGCGAAGCTGATTCGAGGGTGAGACGGGTGTACTCCTGCGCGGGCCAAACCCGCACCGACGCGATCTGGCTGGCGGCGAATGCGGATGCAGGGACCATGATCGCAAGGCATGCCAGGATCGCAGCATAGTGCGACAGCTTCCCGCTCCCGCTGGAATTCGCGGGGGGGGCAAATCGAGATCTCAAGTTGGCAAGCGATCCAAACAACGTTTTCCGTGCTCCGTTTCCGCGGCGATCCGTATCCGCCGGCCGTCGCCTTCCACGTTCAACGATATTTTCAGGTCCGGCACGGGCAGCAAATCGCCCGCGCGTTCCGGCCATTCCACCAGGCAAAGATTGCGCGGCTCGAAATGGTCGCCAAAGCCTGCATCCAGCCATTCCTGCGGATCGTTGAACCGATACAAATCAAAGTGATATAAGTCTAACCTAGAAAGATTATAAAGTTCAACCAATGTATAAGTCGGACTTTTGACCTTTCCCGGGTAACCGAGGCCACGCAGAATGCCCCGCGTCAGGGTGGTTTTGCCGCTGCCAAGGTTGCCCGAGAGGGCCAGGAACAGGCCGGGTTCGAGCACTTTCGCCAGTTGATTGCCGAGGGCCAGCGTGGCCGCCTCGTCCGGCAAGAACGCCGATCGACCGTCAACGGCGGCAGCGTTCATGCGGTTGACCTCCCTTTTTGCGGCCTATTCGCGGCCTTCGCCGTTTGCGAGGCGACGTCGACGAACACCCGCAGCGCCGGCAAATCGTCGCCACGCCGCCAGACCAGGTGAACCTCGATGAGCGGGCTGCCGCCTTTGAGGAATTTATAGGTCACGCCGGTACGTTGCAGATTGGTGAGCGACGCTGGGATCAACGCCACGCCGAGTTCCGCCGACACCAGGCTGACGATGGTCTGCATCTGGATCGCTTCCTGTTCCACCCGCGGGCTGAAGCCCGCCGCCTTGCAGCAACTGACGATATCGTCGTACAAGCCCGGGGCATACGGCCGCGGAAACAGGATGAATGGCGCGTCCTTCAGTTTTTCGAGTGCGAGTTTGCCTGGTTTGTGCGCCAGCGGATGCTTTTCCGGCAGTGCCGCAATCAGCGGTTCGCGCAGTATGGAGATCGACTCGAGCGACGGATCGTTGATCGGCGGCAGAACGAAGCCCACGTCGATGCGGCCTGCAGCCAGGTCGCGGATCTGCACGTCCGTGGTCGATTCCCGCAATGTCAGGTTGACCAGCGGAAAGCGGCGGCGAAATTCCCGCAACACGACCGGAAGCACGTTGTAGTCCGCGACGCTGATGAAGCCGATCGCGAGCTCGCCGATCTCGCCGCGGCCCGCCCGCTTCGTCATCAGCACCGCCTGTTCGACTCGTGCCAGAATATGACGCGCTTCCCCGAGCAGCGCGGTGCCGGCCTGGGTCAGCGAAACATGGCGCTGCGTGCGGTTCAGCAGCGTTACGCCGAGTTCGTTTTCCAGCGCACGGATCTGCGTCGACAGCGGCGGTTGCGATATGTGCAGCTTCGCCGCGGCGCGGCCGAAATGCAGTTCCTCGGCGAGGGTGACGAAGTAGCGCAGGTGGCGAAGTTCCATCCGATTCGGCAAAGGTATCAAAAACACGCAAATAATATATTAGACGCCGCGCCCCGGCACAGCCAAACTCCGCTCCCTTGGGAGGGCTGCGCCCTGAATAAAGGGCGCCGCGGCCACCATAATCGAGGAGGAAAAACATGGCAGACAACTGGCGCAGCAAACTGATCACCGCGGGCATAGCCCGTTCGCCCAACCGCGCGATGTTGCGCGCGGTCGATTTCAAGGATGGCGATTTCGACAAGCCGATTGTCGGTGTGGCCAACGGGCACTCCAACATGAATCCCTGTAATGCCGGCATTCAACCACTGGTCGATCGCGCCATGGACGCCTTGCGCAAGGCCGGCGCCATGCCGCAGGTTTTCGGCACGCCGACTGTCACCGACGGCATCGGCATGGGTACCGACGGCATGAAGTATTCGCTGGTCTCGCGCGAAGTCATCGCGGATGCGATCGAGACTTCGGTCAACGGACAGATGATGGACGGCGCCCTGGTCGTCGGCGGCTGCGACAAGAACATGCCGGGTGGCATGATGGCCATCGCACGCATAAACGTGCCGGCGATCTACGTCTACGCCGGCAGCATCAAGCCCGGCCACTGGAAGGGGCAGGACCTGACCATCGCCAGCGCTTTCGAAGCGGTGGGTGCATTCAGTGCCGGCAGGATCAGCAAGGAAGACTACGACGGCATCGAGAAGAACGCCTGTCCGACCGTGGGTGCCTGCGGCGGCATGTTTACCGCCAATACCATGTCCACGTCGTTCGAGGCGCTGGGCATGAGCCTGATGCATTCCTCGACGATGGCGTCCCCGGACGCCGAAAAGGTCGATTCCGCGGGGGAATCGGCGAAGGCGGTGGTCAATGCCATCAGGAAGAACATCCGCCCGCGCGACATCATCACCCGCAAGTCGATCGAAAACGTGGTGAGTCTGGTGATGGCTACCGGCGGTTCGACCAACGCGGTGCTGCATTATCTGGCGATCGCCTCGGCGGCGGAAGTCGAGTGGACCATCGACGACTTCGAACGCGTGCGCCGTAAAGTGCCGGTGTTGTGCGACCTCAAACCGTCCGGCAAGTATGTCGCTACCGATTTCCACAAGGCGGGAGGCGCACCCCAGGTGTTGAAGATGCTGCTGGTCAATGGCCTGCTGAACGGCGACTGCATGACCATCACCGGCCGCACCATCGCCGAGGAACTGGAGAACATCCCTGCGGAGCCGCGCAAGGACCAGGACGTCATCCGTCCCTTCAGCAACCCGATGTACAAGCAGGGGCACCTGGCGATCCTCAAGGGCAACCTGGCGACCGAAGGTTGTGTGGCCAAGATCACGGGCCTGAAGAATCCGTCGATCACCGGACCCGCGCGCGTATTCGATTCCGAGCCGGAAGTCATGGCAGCGATCATGGAACGCAAGATCAAGCCTGGCGACGTGGTGGTGATCCGCTACGAGGGGCCGAAGGGCGGTCCCGGCATGCAGGAAATGCTGGCGCCGACCTCCGCGCTCACCGGCCAGGGTCTGGGCGACTCCGTCGGCCTGATCACCGACGGACGTTTTTCGGGAGCGACCTGGGGGATGGTGGTCGGCCATGTGGCGCCGGAGGCGTATGTCGGCGGGACCATCGCGCTGGTCAAGGAAGGCGATTCCATCACCATCGATGCGCACAAGCAGTTGATCCAGCTGAATGTCTCCGATGATGAACTGGCCAGGCGCCGCGCCGCGTGGAAACAGCCAAAGCCGCGCTTCACCCGCGGCCTGCTGGCGAAGTACGCGTACCTGGTCTCCACCGCCACGAAGGGCGCCGTTACGGATTCGTTCGACGACGCGAAGAAGTAACTTGCCCGAAGCGCATCCAGCGGCGGCAGCCCCGCGATGAGGGGATTGCCGCTGCCTTTTCTGGCCGTCCTCGCGGCCGGCTTTTCGGCGATGATCGGCGGCTCGGCCGTGGTGGCCACGCGCCTGGCCGTTCCGGAAAGCAACGCGCTCGCAGTGACGTTTCTTCGTTTTCTCGGCGCCAGCACCGTGATGCTGGCATTCACGCTGCCGCGCACGAAGATCCGCATCGAGGTGCGCGATCTGTCGCCGGTCGTCTTGCTCGGATTGCTTCAGTTCGCGCTGTTCGCCTGGTTCTTCAGCGCATCGCTGCAATACATCCGGCTGCGCGTGGCGCGCTGGTGTTATCGACGCAACCGTTGCTGACGCTGGCCCTGGCGGTGTTGCTCAAGCGCGAACGCTTCACCTGGGCGAAAGCGGGGGGCGGGGTCATCGCGCTGCTCGGCGTCGCATTTGCCCTGGGTGACCGCGTTGCCGTTCCCGGTGCGGATGCGTTTCGCGGCGATCTGCTGATGTTCGGCGCCGCGGTCACCGGTTCGATCTACAACGTCACTTCCGGTTTCTATCTGCGCAAATATCCGGCGCTGGTGTTGTGTTCGGTGATGCTGCCGGTCGGCGCGATCGCACTGTTCGCGGCAATCGTCATCAGCGGGGACTTTTCCGGGTTCACCGCATTTTCGTGGCGTGGCTGGTGCGCCATCGCCTATCTCATGACGATCGGCGGAGCCG
>WNFM01324582.1_pt3 | contig 12950 bp, 18 predicted proteins | sample 5400271 | NCBI WGS metagenome assembly WNFM01 (sample SAMN13153352, study PRJNA577476) | soil metagenome | isolation source: 60 cm saprolite on Douglas fir-dominated hillslope | place: USA:California | collected 2013-09-17 | reverse complement strand
GCAACTCGCGCGGCGCCTTGTACGAGCCGTACATCAGCGCGCGATACATGTGCAGGTAGATGACCACGAAGAATGCCGACGCGCCCACCGAGTGCAGGTAGCGCAGCAGCCAGCCGTAGTTGACCTCGCGCATGATGAATTCGACGGAATCGAAGGAGGTGGTCTCGCCCACCTTGTAGAACATGGTGAGGAAGATGCCCGAGAACAGCTGCATCACCAGCACCACGAGCGCCAGGGAGCCAAAGAAATACCAGACGTTGAAATTCTTGGGCGCGTAGTACTCCAGCAGCTGCTCGCGCATGAATTTCCCGACCGGCAGGCGCTTGTTGAGCCAGCCCCAGAACCCGGGCGAGTATTCGGCGTCGTTGCTCGCCATCACGCGGCTCCCGAGGCGGCGTTCGTGCCATCTTCACCGATGACCAGCGTGTTCTCAGTGGGAAAGCTGTAGGGCGGGATGCGCAGGTTGACCGATGCCGGCGAGCCGTTGAACACGCGGCCAGCCAGATCGAAACGCGAGCCGTGGCAGGGGCACAGGAACCCGCCGGGCCAGTCGGTACCCAGCTGGGCATCGCCGGGCTCGAAGCGCTGCTTGGGCAGGCACCCCAGATGGGTGCAGACCCCGATCAGCACCGCAATATCGTCGCGCCGCGAACGCCGCTCATTCATGGCGTAGGCCGGCTGCTCGGAATCGAGCGACTTGGGATCCTTGAGCCGGGCATCATGTGCGGCCAGCTGCGCGACCAGCTCGGGCGGGCGGCGGAACACATAGATCGGCTGCCTGCGCCACACCGGCATGATCATCTGCCCGGCTTCCAGCTTGCTCAAGTCCACCGTGACAGGTGCCCCCAGCGCCCTGGCGCGCTCCGAAGGCTGCCAGCTGGCGATGAACGGGCTGGCGGCGAATACCACGCCCACCGCCGCCGTGGCGCTGGTCGCCGCGGTCAGGAACTTGCGGCGATCGGCATCGACCAATTCCTGGTCGGCACTCGCTTCGGCATCCGTCATCAGTCGCTACTCCGCTGCCCGTGTCTGGCCAGGCTCTCCGCGCTGTGGGCGCTCACAGGGCTAGTCTCACGGTTGTCTCGGGAAGTGTCGCATTATACACAACCCATTGTGGTGCCCGGCTGCGCGCCGCGGGCCATGTTCGAGGAGTCGGCATGAATCTGCGCAAACTGGGTCTCGGAGTGGTGTTCCTGTCCGGGGCGATCATCGGCGGGCTGGCGCTCGCATTTCTGCTGGTGGTATTCAGGCCAGAGCTGCTCGCGCATCCGCAAAAGACCCGCACTGCCGCCACCGACGCGACCTTGCCGGCCACCGCCCGGCCCGCCGCCACGGTGGAGGCCGCGGGCGACAACCCGCCGGGCGCCAGCGAAGCGGGCACCAACGCCACGTCCGCCCGATCCTTCGCCGCCGCCGTCCGCCGGGCCGCGCCGGCGGTGGTCAATATTTATACGGCGCGCGTGGTCACCGAGCGGGTCCAACCCACAACCCTGGAGCAGCTGTTTGGCGAATTCGGTCCGCGCTACCAGCAGCACGTGCAGCGCGCGCTGGGCTCGGGCGTGATCGTCGATGAGAGCGGCCACATCATCACCAACAACCACGTGATCGCCGCTGCGACCACCATCAAGGTACAGCTGGCCGACGGCCGCAGCGCCGAGGCCCGGGTGGTCGGCCGCGACCCGGACACCGATCTGGCGCTGCTCTCGATCAAGCTCGGGAAGCTCCCCGTAATGGCGCTGGGACGCTCCGATCGCCTGCAGGTGGGCGACGAGGTCCTGGCCATCGGCAACCCGCTCGGGCTGCAGCAGACCGTGACGCACGGGATCGTCAGTGCGACGGACCGCAAGGAGCTCGGTGTCGCCACCTTCGAGAATTTCATCCAGACCGACGCGGCGATCAACGAGGGCAACTCCGGCGGCGCGCTGATCGACGCCAGCGGTGAACTGGTGGGCATCAACACGGCGGTCATCGCCAAGAACATGGACGCCACCGGCGTCGAGGGCATCGGCTTTGCCATCCCGGTGAATCTCGCCCGCGGCGTGATGCGCGAGATCCTGGATCACGGTCATGTGGTGCGCGGCTGGAGCGGCATCGTGGCGCAGGACTTCACCGATGATCAGGCCGCCTATTTCCAGCTGGCGCGCGGCGGTGTGGTCGTGACCCAGCTCTACGTCAACAGCCCTGCGGTCAACGCCGGGGTCCGCGTCGGGGACATCGTCCTGGCCATCGACGGGCACGCGGTGCAGCGCGCGCAGGAAGCGCTCGCGCTGCTGGCGAGCCACAAGCCGGGGGGCAGCGTCAAATTGCACCTGCAGCGGGGCACCGGTCAGGTGGATCTGGACTGCGCGGTGCGGGAGCGGCCCAGCCAGCTGTAAGCGCGGCCGCGCCGCCTCAGTTCGGCACGCGCCTGATCTGCGCCCCCAGCTGCGCGAGCTTTTCCTCGATCGCCTCATAGCCGCGATCGATGTGATAGATGCGCTCGATGTCGGTGCGGCCGCGGGCCACGAGCCCGGCGAGCACCAGGCTGGCCGAAGCGCGCAGGTCGGTCGCCATCACCGGCGCGGCCGTCAGCTGCCCCACGCCGTGAATGATCGCCGTATTGCCCTCGAGGCGAATCTCGGCGCCCATGCGGCGCATCTCCAGCATGTGCATGAAGCGGTTTTCGAAGATGGTCTCCACCACGGTGCCGACGCCGCTGGCGACGGTGTCGAGGGCCGCGAACTGCGCCTGCATGTCGGTCGGAAACGCCGGGTACGGCGCACCCAGTCCGAACCGGTGCCGATCGTGGCGCCCGCCTCGGTGAGCTTGCCGAGCACGGCGTCCAGATGTGCCGGGTGCGTGTGGTTCAGGCGGATGTGCCCGCCGGTGATGGCTGCGGCGACCAGGTAGGTGCCCGCTTCGATCCGATCGGGCAACACGTTGTAAGCCGTGCCGTGCAGGGTCTTGACGCCGTTGATCACGATCTTGTCGGTGCCGGCGCCCTCGATGCGCGCGCCCATGGCGATGAGAAAATTGGCGAGGTCGACGACCTCGGGCTCGCGGGCGGCGTTCTCGATGACCGTCTCGCCCTCGGCCAGCGTTGCGGCCATCATCAGGTTCTCGGTGCCCGTGACGGTCACGGTGTCGAGCACGAGGTGCGCACCGTGCAATCGCGCGGCATGCGCGCGGATGTAGCCGCCCTCGATATGGATGTCCGCACCCATGGCCTGGAGCCCGGCGACGTGAATATTCACGGGCCGCGCGCCGATGGCGCAGCCGCCCGGGAGCGACACTTCGGCGCGCCCGTGGCGGGCCACGAGCGGCCCGAGCACCAGGATCGAGGCGCGCATGGTCTTGACCAGCTCGTAGGGCGCGAAGCACTCACGGATGGAGGCGGCGTCGACCTCGATGCGCATGCGCTCGTCGACCGTGACCGTCACCCCCATGCGCGCCAGCAGCTCGATCATCGTGGTCACATCGTGCAGGTGCGGCACATTGCCAATCGTCACCGGGCCGTCGGCCAGGAGCGCCGCCGCCAGGATCGGCAGGGTGGCATTCTTGGCCCCGGAGATGCGGGTCTCGCCTTCCAGCGCCACACCGCCGGTGATCTGCAGCTTATCCACGCTCACTCTCCGCCAGGCGCGCGGCGAGTTCGTGCGGCGTGAGGGCCTCGATCGACAGGGCGTGGATCTCGCGTCCGACGCGCGTACCGAGTGCGCGATAGACGAGCTGGTGGCGCGCGAGGCTCCGCAGGCCCAGGAAGCTGTCGCTGACCACACGGGCATTGAAGTGCGTCTGGTCATCGGATTCGACCACGACCTCGGCGTCCGGGAGCGCGGCGCGTATCAGCTCGGCGACTTGGCTGGGGTGCATGGCAGGTCCATATCAAAAGGCCGCCGCGGTTCAGCACGGCCTGCGGGGCGCATCTTACAGGAAGGCGAATCCGGTCCCGCCCGCGCGTTATGATGCCGGGCCAGATGCGAAGTTCCACCGTCAGCCCCCCGGACGACGCCGCCCTGCTGGCCACCGGCCGGCGCACGCTGGCCAGCGAGCAGGCCGGCATCGAAGCGCTCCATGCCCGGCTCGATGCCCGGTTTGCGGCGGCCTGCCGCATTCTGCTGGCCTGCGCGGGGCGGGTCATCGTCTCGGGGATGGGCAAGTCCGGCCATATCGCCGGCAAGATCGCCGCCACCCTGGCCAGCACCGGCACACCGGCGTTTTTCCTGCATCCGGCGGAGGCCGGCCACGGCGACCTGGGCATGATCACGCGGCAGGATGCGCTGCTGGCCCTGTCAAATTCCGGTGAGACCGTCGAGATCCTGCTGTTGCTGCCGCACCTCAAGCGTTTGGGCGTGCCGCTGATCGCCCTGACCGGGCGCACCGATTCCGCGCTCGCCCAGGCCGCCGATGTCACGCTGGATGTGGGCGTGGGCCAGGAAGCCTGCCCGCACAACCTGGCACCGACCACCAGCACCACCGCCGCGCTCGCCATGGGCGATGCCCTGGCGGTGGCGGTGCTGGAAGCACGCGGATTTTCGGCCGAGGACTTTGCGCGGCGCCATCCCGGCGGCGCGCTGGGGCGGCGATTGCTGCTTCGCGTGGAGGAAATCATGCGCAGCGGAGCGGCACTGCCGCGCGTGGCGCCGGATACGCTGCTGGCCGCGGGCCTGGTCGAGATGAGCGCCAAGGGCCTCGGGCTCACCGCCGTGGTCGATGCGCAGGACCAGGTACTCGGTGTGTTCACGGACGGCGATCTGCGCCGCTCCCTCGATCTGCGTGTCGATGTGCATGCGACCACCATGCAACAGGCGATGACCCACGGGGCGCGCACCATCGGCCCGCGCGAGCTGGCAGCGACTGCGGCACACCTGATGGAGACCCACCGCGTGACGGCCCTGCTCGTGGTCGATGAGCAGCAGCGGCTGATCGGTGCGCTCAACGTGCATGACCTGATGCGCGCGGGCGTGGTGTAGGAATCAAGGAGCAACAGCATGGCGCGCCGCCCCACTCCGCTCGCCTCGATCCGCCTGTTGATGCTGGACGTCGATGGCGTGCTCACCGACGGGCGGCTCTACTACGGGTCCGAAGGTGAAACCGTAAAAAGCTTCCACGCCCGTGACGGCCGGGGTATCAAATCACTCCTGGCGGCCGGAGTCGCGGTCGCCGTGATTTCGGGCCGCAATTCCGCGGCGGTCCTGCGCCGCTGCGAGGAGCTCGGCATCCGCGATATACAGCAGGGCATCGCGGACAAGGCCGCGGCCGGCCGATTCCTGGCGGCGCGCCTCGGGGTCGAACTGCGCCATAGCGCCTGCGTGGGCGATGACTCGCCGGATGTACCGCTGATGAAACTGGTCGGCCTGGCCGTCGCGGTCGCGGACGCCCACCCGGATGCGCGCCGTGCCGCACACCGCCGCACGCGGCTCGGCGGCGGCGCGGGCGCGGTCCGCGAGGTGTGCGACTGGCTGCTGGCCTCGCGTGCCCGGGGCAGCGGCTAGGCCGCCCCCATGCGCCGCGTCTGGATCCTGGGGATCATTGCCGCCGCGCTGGCGCTGTGGCTGTGGCGCGTGCCGACCCGCAGCGTGGTCGAAAACGAGAACGGCGAGGCGAACCATTCCACCGCGCCCGGCTACGTGGCCAGCGGCGCGGAACTGATCGACACCAACGCCGATGGGCAACCCGAGTTCCGCCTGCTCGCCGAGCGCATCGAGCAGCCCTGGCCGGCGGCCGATGTCGAACTGACGGCGCCGCAGATCAGTTACGCCGGCGAAACGGCGTGGACGCTCACCGCGCAGCACGGCGTGCTGCAGCAGGCGGCCGAGCAGGTCTCCCTGTCGGGTGACGTGCTGGTGACCGCGCTGCGGGCAGGTCAGCCGCCGTGGCAGATCCGCACCGCCTCCCTCGACGCGGATCTGCTGGAGAAGCGCCTCGATACCAACGCCGGGGTGGTCATGGTCTGGGGCCGCAACCGGCTGTGGACCTCCGGCCTGCATGCCGATATCAGGGCGGACCGCCTGCAACTCACATCGCCGATCCGTGGCGAATTTCTGCACCGATGATGCGCGCCCAATCTGCAAGAATCCGGCCATGAACCTGCGCCCGGCATTCCAGGTGCTCATGGCCTGCGCGCTGCTGTGGCCGGTGAGCGCGGCGATCGGCGCCGAGAGCGCGCCCACGGCGGCAAAAACCGACTGTGACCCGGCCGTTCCGGCCACCTGGCCGGCATGCACCCTCGGCGATCTGTGCCTGTGCGTCGGCGGCGGCGGCGAATACCGGCGCGACAAGGTCATGCTCAATCAGTTCGTCATCTACCAGGGCGGCAGTCCGATGCGCATCCAGGCCGACCACGCCGAAGCCTCGGCGCTCGACTTCGACAACAGCACCTGGACGCTGACGGGCGCCGTAAGCGTGCGCCTGGCGCAGGGCGAGCTCGCCGCCGCGAGTGCGACGGTGCATTTCATCGACGGCAGGCTCAGCAGCGCGACGGTCAGCGGCGCTCCGGCCACCTTCGAGCAGCTGCCAGGAGCGGTCGAGCACGCGGGCACGGCCAAGAACCCGAGCTTCGGCAATGCGCACGGCCACGCGCAGTCCATCGCCTACGATCTGGCCGGCGGCGAAGTACGCTTCACCGGCGATGCCTGGCTCAGCAACGGCTGCACCGAGCTGAGTTATGACACCATCGTCTACAACCTGATCCAGAACAGTGTCGTCGCGCCCGGCGGCGGGGGCGGTCGGGTGCAGGGCATCATTCGCCCGCAGTGCAAGCCCGGAATGCGCGCACCGGGCACCGCACCGTGACCCTCTTAAGCGCGGCCGGCCTGAACAAGAGCTACCGCTCGCGCCAGGTGGTGCGCGACCTGTCGCTGCAGATCAGCACCGGCGAGGTGGTCGGGTTGCTGGGCCCGAACGGTGCCGGCAAGACCACGGCGTTCTACATGATCGTCGGATTGCTGCCCGCCGACAGCGGCACGATCCGGCTCGATGATCGCGACCTGACGCCGCTCGGCATCGACCAGCGCGCGCGCTTAGGGCTAGGCTACCTGCCGCAGGAATCCTCGGTATTCCGCCGGCTCAGTACGGCCGACAACATCATGGCCATACTGGAACTGGTGCCGGGGCTGGCGGCCGCCGATCGCAAGCGGCGTCTGGAGGAGCTCCTCGGCCAGCTGCACATCGGGGAGGTGCGCAACACGCTGGGCATGTCGCTCTCGGGCGGGGAGCGGCGCCGGGTCGAGATTGCCCGCGCCCTGGCGGCGGAACCGAGCTTCGTACTGCTCGACGAGCCGTTCGCGGGCGTCGATCCGCTCTCGGTGGCGGACATCCAGCGCATCATCCGCGAACTGGCGGCGCGCGGCATCGGCGTGCTGATCACCGACCATAATGTGCGCGAAACCCTCGGGGTCTGCGCACGCGCCTACATAGTCGATCGTGGCACTGTAATCGCATCGGGTTCCGCGGAACAAGTGCTTGCCAACCCGCAGGTTCGTGAGGTGTACTTGGGCGACAGTTTCCGTCTTTAGGACCTAGCGGGCCCCCCATCATTGCTTAAAGCCTCCCTGCAGCTTCGACTGGGCCAATTGCAGCTGCCCACCATCGAGCTGCAGGCGCACATTCGCGCCGCCCTCGAGTCCAACGTCATGCTCGAGCAGGACGAGGAATCGGACACGGCCACTTTCCGGCCCCTGGCGACCACCGAGATGGGCGGGGAGCCGGCCCCCGAGGAGGCCGAGGCCAGCGTCGAGGTCATCGAAGAGGGCTGGAACGACCAGAGCGTCGGGCCCGCGGAGAACCCCTGGAGCCCGGGCGACGATGACCGCCAGCCGGACATCGCCGATGAGCGCGGCCAGAGCCTGCGCGAGCACCTGCTCTGGCAGCTCGAGCTGCCCAGGCTCAGCGCGCGCGAGCGAGCCATCGGCCGCGCGATCATTGACGCCATCAACGACGATGGGTACCTGGGCGACTCGCCGGCGGATGTTGCAGCGACGCTGCGGCCGGAAATCGACGCCACCGAGGAGGAAATCACCGCGGTGCTGGCAATCGTGCAGGGCTTCGACCCCTCCGGGGTCGGCGCCCGCACCTTGAGTGAGTGCCTGGTGCTGCAGCTGCGGCTCCTCGATCCGGCCACCCCGGGACTCGCCACCGCGCACACCCTGGCGCAACGCCATCTCGACCTGGTCGCCCGGCGCGAATTCCCGCTGCTGCGCGCCGCGCTCCACGTCAGCGATGAGGAGCTCGAGCAGGCGCTGGTGCTGGTGCGCGCCTGCCATCCGCGGCCCGGCTCTGTGGTCAGCAGCGCGGCCCCCGAATATGTGGTGCCCGACGTGTTTGTGCGGCGCACCGCGCGCGGCTGGTCGGTGGAGATCAATCCGGCCACGATCCCGCGGGTGCGCGTGAACCAGAGCTATGCGCAGCTGCTGGGGCGCGGCGCCGAACACGCCACCATGCGCACGCAGCTCCAGGAGGCGCGCTGGCTGCTCAAGAGCCTGGAAATCCGCAATGACACCCTGGTCAAGGTGGCGCGCTCGATCGTCGCGCGGCAGAGCGCGTTCCTGGAGCGCGGCGAGGAATTCATGCGGCCGATGATCCTGCGCGACATCGCCACCGCCATCGAGATGCACGAATCCACGGTGTCGCGGATCACCTCCGGCAAGTACATGCACACGCCGCGCGGCGTGTTCGAGCTGCGCTATTTCTTCTCCAGCCAGGTCGAGGGCGCCGGCGGCGGCGGCGGCACCTCCTCGACCGCCATCCGCGCCAAGATCAGGAAGCTGATCCGCGAGGAAGCGCCGGCCAATCCGCTGAGCGACAGCCGCATCGCCGAGCTGCTGTCGGCCGAGGGCATCCCGGTCGCGCGCCGCACGGTAGCCAAGTATCGCGAGTCGATGGGCCTGGCGCCCTCCAACGAGCGGCGACGGCTCCGTCCGCCATGAGCCCAACGGCACAGCATCCCCACGTATCACGACAAAGGAGTAGCCCATGCATTTGAGCGTCACCGGCCATCATGTCGAGATCAGCGCCCCGCTGCGCAGCTACGTGGAGAAAAAGCTCGAGCGCCTGGTGCGCCACTCCGATCACGTGATCGACGCCCATTGCGTACTGACGGTCGAGAAGCTCCAGCAGCGGGCTGAGGCGACACTGCACCTGCGGGGCGAGACCGTCCATGCGCTGGCCGAGGACGCCAACATGTACGCGGCGATCGATGCGCTCGCCGACAAGCTCGACCGGCGGGTGCGCAAGCACAAGGAAAAGATCTCCGATCATCATGCCGCCGAGGCGCAGAAGGGCGCGCGCGTCTGAAGGCCGGCGGCGGCCGGCGCGCAGGCGATCTGATGCAGCTCATCATCCTCAGCGGCCTGTCGGGAGCGGGCAAGAGCGTGGCCCTGCACATGCTCGAGGACCTGGGCTACTACTGCATCGACAATATCCCGGCAGCCCTGCTCAAGGCCTTCATCTCGCACACCGTGCGAAGCGGCGAGAAGGTGTATGAGCGCACGGCGATCGGCCTGGATGCGCGCAACACGGACGCCGAGATCGCCTCGGTCCCGACGCTGGTGGATGAACTGAGGCGCAGCGGCATCGACTGCGAGATCCTGTTCCTGGTGGCTGGCGAGGAGGAACTGCTACGGCGCTTCGCCGAGACTCGCCGCGCCCACCCTCTGAGCCGCCAGGGCGAGAGCCTGCGCGAGGCCATCGCAACCGAGCGCCGCCTGCTCGAACCGATCGCCAATCGTGCCGACCAGGTGATCGACACCTCGCGCCTAGGGGTGCACGACCTGCGCGACCTGATCAACCGCCGTGCCGGCCCGCAGGCCAGCGACCGGCTCTCGCTGCTGTTCGAATCCTTCGGCTTCAAGTACGGCATTCCCGGGGATGCCGACTTCGTCTTCGATGCCCGCTCGCTCCCCAACCCGTACTGGGACAAGTCGCTTCGTCCCCTCACTGGCCTTGATCCGGCCGTCATCCGCTTTCTGGAGCAGCAACCCGCCGTGGGTGCGTACATCGATGACGTGGCGAGTTTCCTGGAGACGCGTATTCCCGTCTACCGCGAAAGCGCGCGCCGTTACCTCACGGTCGCGGTCGGCTGCACCGGCGGCCAGCACCGCTCGGTGTACATCACCGAACGGCTCGCGGAGCGCTTCGCGCGCACCCTGCCTGAGGTGAGCGTGCGCCATTCGGCCCTGCCGCCGACCGTGCGCTGAGCGGCACGGGGGCTACGATTCCTCAGGATTCCAGCGGCGAAACTCGAGCAGGTCGCCGGGCTGGCAGGCGAGCGCGGTGCAGATCGCCTCGAGCGTGGAGAAGCGGATCGCCCTGGCCTTGCCGGTCTTGAGGATCGACAGGTTCGCCACGGTGATGTCGATTTGCGCCGCGAGTTCGGTCAGCGTCATGCGCCGCTCGTGCAGCATGTCGTCCAGGTTCACCAGGATGGCCATATCAGACCGTGCCTTCGAGGTCGGCGCGCATGCGTGCGCCCTGGGCGAACACGCCCGCGAGCACGAACAGCAGCAGCACCGCCAGCCAGGGCGCGAACGAGAACGCGCCGATCCGCCCCTGCTCCCACACCGCCGCTGCGATCGCCGCGACGATGAACCGCAGGCCTTCCAGCCCCAGCACCCGCCACGCGATCGCCTCCAGCCGCTGGGCGTTGTCGAGGATGAAAGGATCGCCGACGCGCACCGTGTCGATGATCGCCAGGAGCCGGCGCAGGATCGTGTGCACGATCGCCGCGCCGACCACGCCGACAACGACGATCACGCGCAGTCCGAGCCCGGCCAGCGGATGCGCGTGCACCAAATCGAAGCCGAGCGGACGCTGCGGCCAGCCGGCAATGAAAAAGCTCCAGGCCAGCAGCGCGGCGATGGCACAGGCATAGACGATGTTGAGGACCATCAGGCCGCGGACGACAGGCCGGGCGACGCTGAGGGCTTGAACGCTGGTTCGGGTCATGGACAGTCTCCATATATATCGCAAAACGATATTGTACACATCGATAAACAATATGCAACCCTAGCCATAACGCTTGACGTTAAAACCCCCCCTTCAGCCGTTCCGCGACCCGCGTGTCGCGATGCTCACCCTGAATCTCCATCGGCCCCGTTCACACCGTGCCACCCGACCCGCAGCGCTTCTTGAGCTCGGCGCGCGGTACCGAGCTGCTAAGATTGCCGGAACACGGACATTCGAATTCGCCTTCGGAGGCCCTCCCTTCGAATGCGGCGTTCGGAACAAGTTGGGGGGTGTCGCGTGCGAAACTTGCTGTCGATCGCTGCATTCCTGGTGCTGGCAGGCGTTGCATCCGAGGCCGCGACGCCGCGTGTCGACGCACGCATCTCTAAATTTGCGCGCCTTCCGGATTGGAGCGGATTGTGGGTCAGCGCGACCTTTGACGTCGGTATCTCCGGTCGTGTGAAAGGTGGTGAAGACGAGCTCAAGGCAAAACTGCAACTGACCAGAGTGCCGCCATACAACGCGGATTGGGCGGAGAAGTACCAGGCGGCGCTCCAGGACAAGACGGCGCTGGCGCTCCGCGCTTCGACTTTCAAGGTGTGTACGCGCAGTTTCCCCGCCGTGATGGAAGCGCCCTGGCAATTTGAATTTGCAACGATGCCGGAGGAAACGCTCCTGGTTTTTGAGAACGGCCAGGTCCGGCACGTCTACACCGACGGTCGCTCGCACCCCGCCGGCGACGATCTTTGGCCTACACCACTGGGCGATTCCATCGGGCACTGGGAAGGAAAGACCCTGGTTATTGACACCGTGGCACGTAGCGCCTCTGAGCCGCTGGCACCGCGAGCCTGGGTGGCAATGCTCAGTGAAGGCGCCCATTTTACCGAACACGTGCGTCTCCTCGATAAGGACACGCTCGAAGACCAGATGCGTATCGACGATCCGGCAGCGCTGGAATCACCCTGGACCTTGACGCTGCGGTACCAGCGGGTGACGGAAATGAATCGCATGATTCCAACCAACTGCGCGGAGAATGATCGCAATCCCGTGGTGGACGGAAAGATGCTGATCTCGAATCCATAACGGGGGCCAATTCATGGGCAGGTATTGCGCACGGGACATGGGGCGCAGCGACAAGCGCTGGTTCGCAGGGTTGCTGGCCTGCGCGCTCATGTGGCCCGCGATGGCACATCACTCCGGCGCCATGTTTGACGACAAGGTATCGGTGACGCTGGCCGGCACTGTCAGGCAGTTTCAATGGACCAACCCTCACTGCTGGATACAGGTCCTGGTTGATGAAAAGTCCGGTCCGGCGGAATGGAGCGTCGAGATGGGTTCACCGTCGCAACTGTTTCGCGGCGGTTGGAGACCGACATCCGTGCACGTCGGCGACAAGATTGCAGTCATCGTTCATCCCATGCGCGACGGAACCAAGGGCGGATTGTTCGTATCGGCGACGCATGGGGACGGAACACCGTTCGGAAGCGCCGGCCGGTGAGCGCGCGCCAGGCACACGGTTAACTCAGGTCGGCGTGCTGATGGTAAAGCCGATCCACCGGCCGCAAACCGCGATTGCGATCCACAGACCCAGTGACAATCCCCCGGCGAGCCGTGCGCGCCAGGGAGTCTGCGCCGGCGTGTGCCAACCAGCCGCTCCCCTGCCCAGGACCAGGTGGTAGGCAACCATGTTCAAGCCGGCCAGGGCAATTAATGCGACCTTGAGCTGGAAAAAGCTGTTGTGGGCGTAGACCGTCGCATTCGAGGAAAAGAGCAGTCCCCCGGTGAGGGCCGCAACGACAAAGGCAGTCCAGGTCACCGGCAGCGCCAAGGCTGTCGTCTGCGTGACGCTGCGGTCGCGCGAGGTCAAGCCGATCAGGCGCAGATCGACTATCGCGATTGAACCGATCACGAGTGTCAGGGCAAGCACATGGATGCACTCGATCCATGGAAACAGACTCTCTCCCTCACGGATTGCGGTTGCTATCGCGCTGTCGTGCAGGAATTGAAGAAACATCTGCAGCATTTCA
>WNFM01040266.1_pt1 | contig 12954 bp, 11 predicted proteins | sample 5400271 | NCBI WGS metagenome assembly WNFM01 (sample SAMN13153352, study PRJNA577476) | soil metagenome | isolation source: 60 cm saprolite on Douglas fir-dominated hillslope | place: USA:California | collected 2013-09-17 | reverse complement strand
AGCCATTTGGCTGGGGCGTTATTGCATGGCGGAGTATTACCTGATTTTTTAACCGAAAAGGAAGCAAACATATGTTAGGCAAACGTCCAGCTCACCTCCTTAGGGTTTCCACCCAACTCGCGGTCATCGGTGCCATGGTGTTCGTAGCGGCGTGTTCGCCCGCAGCAGCACCAACCATCAAGATTGCTTCGCAAAGCCCCCTGTCGGGCAAGCAAGCATCCCTCGGAACCGCGATCAAGAACGGCGCGGCTCTTGCCGTTAAGCAACTCAGTAAGTCCATCACGGACCTTGGTTTCAAAGTAGAGTTCGTCCCCTTCGACGACCAGGCAACCCCTGACGTCGGTGTCGCGAATGCCCAGAACATCGTCAACGACGCGTCGATTCTCGCAGTCGTAGGCCATTTGAATTCGGGCGTTGCTATCCCTTCATCAGAAGTCTATGCCAAGTCCGACCTGGCGATGGTTTCGCCTGCTAACACCAATCCGAAGGTCACAGATCGTGACAGCACACACCTGATCACCAACCGCGTATGCGGTCGTGACGACATTCAAGGCCCTGTTGGAGCCAAGTACGTCGCCACGGTATTGAATGCCAAGACCGTATATGTCATCACCGACAAGACCGCCTACGGTGACGGCGTTGGAAATGCCTTCGCTGATGCTGTTAAAGGCATGGGCGTGCAGGTCCTCGGCAACCAGGCCACTGAAGAAGGCTCGAACTTCGACGCCATCTTGACTCCTATTGCCGCATTGAATCCTGACGTAATCTACTACGGTGGCATTTACGACAAGGGCGCTGTGTTGTTCAAGCAAGCGCGTGAAAAGGGCATCAAGTCCCAGTTGTTTGGCGCTGACGGCCTCGACAGTTCCGATCTGGTTAAGATCGCTGGCGACGCCTCCGTCGGCTTCATCTTCACGACTACCGCTGGCCCGTCCACCCTGTTCCCCGATGCCAAGCAGTTCATCACCGACTTCGAGGCAGAATACAAGGTTGACCAGGTAGAAACCTACGCACCAGAAGCCTACGCGTCTACCCAGGTCGTGATCGCGGGTATTACCAAGGCGATCAAGGACAACGGCGGCAAACTGCCCACTCGTAAGCATGTTGCTGCTGCCATCCGCGCCACATCTGGCCTCAAGACCGTCGTCGGCACGCTAACCTTTGATGCAAACGGCGATCCTCAGATCGCATCGTACTACATCGAAAAGGTCGTGTCCTCCGACGTCGCCCTGTACGGCACAACTGGCAAATCAACCCTTCAGATTCTGACGTTCCCGTCGCCTCTGACGGCAGCAGCCTCCGCACCCGCCGCCGCAGGCACAGCAGCCGCGGCACCAGCGGCTGCAACTATGGCAGCCACACCTTAAGCAAGTGCTGAGTAGTGAGGCACAAAGTAACTAGGAATTAGATCAGAGTGGTTTATAATGAGGGGAGGCATAGGTCTCCCCTCATTAATATTCAGCACAGGTTAAGGAGTCGTTTATGTCAGCTTGGCGGCGCGCCGGTAACTGGACACTGCAATTCGTTTTAAGGCCGCTTCTTCAAATCGCATTATTTATTTTTATTTCGTCTTTGGTGATGTCAGTATTGGCGTTGGCAGTTGGATTTATTCTGCGAACTCCCTGGCATGGCATTTCAATACTATATACGCTACCTGGCATTGACCTGTTAGAACAGGTCGTGAAACAGCTTCCGAACACCATCTTAGATGGAATCACGATTGGCTTCGTCTACGCCATGATAGCGCTGGGCTATACAATGGTCTACGGTGTCCTCAAGTTCGTTAACTTTGCACACAGCGAAGTGTTCATGGTTGGCGGGGTAGTCGGCTACGAGATCATAGCGGTATTCCGCGATTCAAAACTGCTTGCCACCTTTCCGGCATTGTTGATGGTGTTGATAATGCTGGTGACGGCGATGGTAGTGTGTGGCCTTTTGGCAGTGGTCATCGAACGCTTTGCTTACAGACCATTGCGGAATGCACCTCGGCTAGTCCCACTCATCGCGGCCATCGGTATTTCGTTCTTCCTGCAAGATTTTGTGCGTGCTGTTGAAGCACTGCACCGCAACGAGTTTAACTTCGCGTATCCTGCCAGCGATGTGCCATATCTGGCGCAACGCTTCACCACCAGCATTACTACGGTGTGGGGCGACCACGCCTTGAAGATTTCCACTGGTATCAATATGACCGCTATCGTCGTCATTATCAGCGCCATCTTGATGCTCATCGGCCTGAACTATTTCGTGAATGGCACCAAGCTCGGCAGAGCCATCCGCGCGGTATCTCAGGACCAATCAACCGCTGCCCTGATGGGCATCAACGTCAACTATATGATCTCGATCACCTTCCTGGTGGGTGGAGCGTTGGGCGGTGCAGCAGGAGTGCTGTTTGGCCTCAAGACGACTTTGATCACGCCGTATGTGGGTTTTACGCCGGGGATTAAAGCGTTCACAGCAGCCGTGCTGGGTGGCATTGGCAACATTACGGGCGCGCTGTTGGGCGGCCTGATGTTGGGCTTGCTAGAAGCATTCTTTTCTGGCCTGTTGCCATACTTCCCGGCCCTGGGCACGGGCTACAGCGATCTGATGGCCTTTGCCGTTTTGATTCTGATTTTGATCTTCCGACCAGCGGGTTTGCTCGGCAAACGCGCTGACGAAAAGGTATGAGGTAGAACACAATGGCAATACAATCGCAGCCTGCTACTCAACCTCCGGCAACTCAACCCAGGGAGAATATACGCGCATTTCTGGCGCGCCACCCGATAGCCGCGACACTCGTTTTGTTGGCCCTTGCGTTCATAACCTTACTCACCATCAATCGCAACCAGTTGCTTTTCCCGCTGTGGTCATCGATTGCCTTCCCGATTCTGGCTATTTTGCCCTTTCTAATTCTCAACCTGCACATTCCTACACGATTCAAGGTTCTGTTGGGATTGCTGGTTGTGCTGGTGATGGTGCCGTATCTGGGCTTGAAGGACAGCTTTTATCTGGAACTTGGCTGCCAGATCGGAATCTTCGCGGCGATGGCGCTGGGCCTGAACATCGTGGTGGGCTTCGCGGGTCTGCTAGACCTGGGCTATATCGCCTTTTTTGCCGTTGGTGCCTACCTGTGGGGCGTTTTCTCCTCCCCGCAGTCCAATAACGTCATTGTGGCAAGCAATGCCCTGGCCTCGCCTGCGTTGTTCTGGGTGTTCCTGATTGGCGGTATCTTACTGGCGGCCCTTGCGGGTATCTTGCTGGGCTTGCCCGTACTGCGCCTCAAAGGGGATTACCTGGCGATTGTGACGCTTGGCTTCGGCGAGATGGTGCGCGTGCTGATGAGCAACCTGGGCAACATCTCCAGTGACCCTAATGTGAAATTGAATATTACCAATGGCGCACAAGGCTTACCCGGCATCGCCAGCCCGCCGCTGCCGCACTTTGTCTTTGATGCCGTCGGGGGCCTTGCCAACTTGTTCGGTATCCCTATTACGAATATCAATAGCATCACCTATCAGTTGTTTTTCTACGTGTTGGTGCTGATCATTGGCATCATCATCGTGGTTATCGCCACCGGGCTGGAAAATTCACCGATTGGGCGGGCCTGGACTGCTATCCGTGAGGATGAAGTGGCCGCTCGCGCTATGGGCGTTCCGCTGGTTAAGATGAAGCTGATGGCCTTCGCGATGGGTGCCTCCTTCGCAGGCGCTATGGGCGTTGTCTATGCCGCCAAGCAAACCTTCGTTAGCCCGGAGAGCTTTAGCTTCAATCAGTCTATTTTCATATTGGTTATCGTGATCGTGGGCGGCATGGGCAGCATCAGAGGCGTGATTCTGGGCGCAGTAGCCGTCACGCTGCTGAACCTCGAAATCCTGCCAAACCTGTCGATCTTGCTGAACAGCTTCAAATCCAATTCGACCGTGCCCGAGTTCATCCAGAACATCTTCAAGGCATGGCCCAACCAGCTTGAGCCAGCCCAATATCAGCGCTTCGTATTTGGAATCCTGCTGGTCTTGATGATGATATTCCGCCCGGCAGGGATTCTGCCGGAGCGGCGGCGCAAAATGGAGATCGAGGCGCAAATGAAGGGTGCCGACGAACCTGTTCCGCACCTGGATAGCCCGCTGACACCCTTGGAAACTTTGGCACCACTCGACACACCAGGAGGGCCATCCAATGTTGCTTGAAGCCAAGGGCGTTGTTAAGAAATTCGGCGGCCTAACCGCTGTTCACTCGGTTGAATATTTGCAGGAGCCGCGCACCATTAACGCGATTATTGGGCCGAACGGCGCAGGCAAAACCACGTTTTTCAACATCCTGACAGGTATCTACAAGCCTGACGGTGGTACAGTCACATTCAATGGCAAGTCGCTGGTCGGGCTGAGTCCTGACCAGATTAACGCAGTAGGCATATCACGCACATTCCAGAACATTCGTTTGTTTCACAATATGACGGTTCTGGAAAATATCATGGTCGGAATGCATTCGCGACTGCGGATTAACCTGGCTGAGACGATCCTACGCTTGCCGAGCTTCCACAGCCAGGAAACGAAGGTGCGGCGCAAAGCCAGCTCGATTCTAGACTTTGTGAACCTGCGGGACAAAGCCAACGAAATTTCGCGCAACCTGCCCTATGGCGACCAGCGGCGGCTCGAAATCGGGCGGGCGCTTGCCAGTGACCCCAAGCTGATCCTCCTCGATGAGCCAACGGCGGGCATGAACCCTCACGAAAGCGCCGAAGCCATGGCACTGTTCCGCCGAATACGCGACGAATTGGGCACTACCGTGCTGCTCATTGAACACGATATGCGCGTGGTAATGGGCATTTCGGAACGCATCACTGTGCTGGATTATGGGCAAAAGATCGCGGAAGGCAGCCCCGACGAAGTGCGGCGTAACCCCCAGGTTATCGAAGCCTATCTGGGACGCGGCAGCACCGGAGAGACAAGTGACGCCGCTACTGAAAACGTTGGAACCACGGCAGGAGAAACCCACTAATGGCACTGCTCGAAATCGACAACATTCACACCTATTATGGGCATATCCATGCTCTGAAAGGTGTCTCGTTGGAAGTCAATCAGGGCGAAGTCGTGACCCTGATCGGGGCAAACGGCGCGGGCAAGAGTACCACACTGCGTTCCATCAGCGGACTAGTGCATCCTCGCAGCGGCACCATCAAGTTCGACGGGCAGGACATCACCCAGCAGCACGCGCACCAGATTACTAGGCTTGGATTGGGGCATGTTCCAGAAGGGCGTCGCATCTTTGGTGAACTCAGCGTGCGCGAGAATCTTGAAGTGGGTGCCTACACGGTCCCGCGCCAAGAAGTCGAAGGGCGCATCGAGATGGCAATTACGCTGTTTCCACGGCTCAAGGAGCGTATTAACCAGATGGGCGGCACGCTTTCGGGCGGCGAACAGCAAATGCTGGCGATGGCGCGCGGCCTGACGCTCAACCCGCGTCTATTGCTTCTGGACGAGCCATCGATGGGCCTCGCTCCGGTGCTGGTAGACGGTATCTTTGACATCATCAGAGAACTGCATAGCAAAGGCACCACGATCTTGCTGGTGGAGCAGAACGCAAGACTGGCCTTGCAGGTGGCTGATCGCGGCTATATTCTCCAGACGGGCGAAATTGTGCTAAATGATTCCGCCGCGAAACTGCAAACCAGCGAGATGGTGCGCAAGGCCTACCTGGGCGAAGAATAACCACGAACCTTGCTATTCAGTGGCGTGGCTCCTTACGCTCAATCGGGTTTTGCAGGGAAGAACCATGATTCCGCTCGTGCGAATTGGCTCAATTAGTGAGCTGTAACAATAATTTATGGAAACGATAGAACAACAATATCTAGATGATTTAAGGTTTTTCAACAAGACCTTAAAAGCTATGAAAGGGGTAGTAAGTTTACCCGACGATCAGATGGCAATCCTTGACGGCATATTATTGAAGTTTTTCTATCACGCCGGTACGATTTTTGAACTATACAAAGGTACCAAAATCGATGAGCTTGGCGCTTATTATTGGGATTCATCGTCAGCAGCCGTAATAGTTCGGGCTGCTGCTGAAACGTTTTCTGTTTTTAACTATTTGTTTGCCGAACCTAAGAACGAAGACGAAACTGAATATCGTTTTTGCCAGTTTCGCCTTAGTACGTTGTTATTTCGCTCTCACTCCTCGCGGACGGACGAGGAAGCGAAGAAAAAATTGATAGCAGAAGCAGAGGAGATAGCTAAGATAAAAAAACGAATAGCAGAAACACAGACGTACCTTGGATTAGATGAAAAACGACAAAGGAAAGCTTTGAAAGGTAAGGAAGTTCCTCAAAAAACTGAGTTGCTTAAGCGAGTATTTGCGAGGCTTCCCCAAAACTTTACCGAAAGGTTCTATTCATACTTGTCAGAGTATGCACATACGGGCCACAGTAGTGTGTTTCAACCCTTAGACATGGATACTAAAGACAAGCAAATTGAGTTTTATCATAGTTTTATGAATTTTATGAGGCCGTTAATGTTCTATATGGTCATGGCGCTAATTATGCAGTTTCCTGCACTCGAAGATGATCCGACAATAAAATCTGAAATTCACCGACGACTACCTGAACGTAGTGACTATCCGTAAATTACACTTTGAGGTCCCGACGATTGATCGCCTGGACCTATGCAGCATTTATTAACTGAACGAACCACCAAGATTAAGACACTCTAGGATCGCCATAATCGCGGATGACAGCGGAGCGATTTTATACCGTTCACGCGAACCAACTCTTACTTGATCGGTGCAGGCAGCGCCAAACCTTCCGCGTGGGAATCGATGAAGCCCTGCAAAATCACCGCAGCCGCAATGTGATCGATGCGATCATCGTCATCTGAATCGCGTAACACTTCGGCTTCCTGCGTGCTGTACTGCTCGTCCCACAGATACACAGGCACGTTGACCGCCGCCGCCAATCGGCTGGCCCAGCGTTCGACGGTGCTGGCCTGACTGGTCGCCGTTTTGTCCTCTGGCAGTGTAGGCAGGCCGACCACAATTCCCGCGATCTGTTGCGCCGCCATGATTTCCCGAATCGCCGCGAAATCAGCGGAGCGGTTTGTACGTACCAGCACTTGCAGCGGACGAGCTGCGGTCCAATTGGCGTCACACACCGCCAACCCGATAACCTTGCTGCCGTGATCAATGCCCAGCAACCGCCCGCGCCCTGCGACGCTCATTCTCGCACTGTGACCGTGATACGAAGGCCGAGGATGGGCAGCCGTCGAAAGATTTCAGGCCACACCTTGATTACGGGTGGACGATTTACGTCCAGCAGGAATAGCGGGTCATGTTCCAACATATTCAGCGCATCGCTCACACTCGCGCCGCTGATCCGCTGACGCACGCGCGCCGTGTCAATCATGTACGCCACGTTGGCGGAAGCAGACATGACGAAGGTCACTTGCCCTTTCGGGTCGGTGCTAATCACATCACTGGGCTTGAAGGGTTTGAAGGCCACGCTCTCCGGCACAATTTGCCGCCCGGATTGTATCTGCGTGGCGAGATTAGCCAGCGCCGCCTGATGAGCAAGCTGCGTATCAATGACGAGCGCTTGAACTTTGGCCCGCATCGAAAGGGTCAGCGTGTCAACGGGATCGCCTACGAAAGCGCTGTAGGTGGTCCACTCTTTGCGCTCCTCCACAATCTTGATCGAGTTGGGCACAATCACCTGGCTGGTGGACAGGTTAAATTGTCCGAGCGCAGTCTGGCGAAGCTTTTCGCGCGCTAAGATCAGGAGGTTATCGGCATCGGTCCGCGTTACGATTCCTTGCTGGCGGACAGTGCCGCCGCGTGTGGGTTCCGCATTGCGCACCGATACACTATCCGTCAGCGGCCCTTCAATATTGATAATCAGATTGGCTTCAATGTTGCCTATCGCACCGGCGGTATCTGGCTGCGCTTCAATGGTGACCTGCACGGTCTTTCCCGCGCCGCCGTCAAGATTGGCGTCAACCGTCGTGTGAAAGTGTACAGGTTGGAAGCCAAAGGTGCTGACTACGGTTCCAGCCGGAATCAGCACCGGCTGGTCGCCGTTATTGGTGAAGATCACTGTGCCGCTTGCCAACGTGCTCGGCACGTCGGCGCTGCCCGTGGTAGGGATGCCCGCCTGCGTGGTTACGTCAATCGAAAGCAGCGTCGCCGGGATGCGCCCGGTTTCGACATTGACGATAGCGGTAGATGGATCCGCCACGAGTGTCACGGTGGTGTTGATCTGCCCTTGTGCGGGGCTAATCGTGACCTCTGCACTTGGCACGAACAGGATCGCTACGCCGACGAGTACCAGCGCCAGAAGTCCGGCAGCGAAGGCGCGGATATTACGCTGAGTGCGCCGCTGCTCCAGGGTCAGACGGCGCAGTCTGCTTTCCGTGACCCGCAGTTCATAGGCGTCTGGCGCGTCCTCAGGTCGATCCGTGCGATCGACAAATACCTTGTTCAGCGGATGCTTCCAGCGAGCACGGTGGCTGGCATGGACCGAGTGAAAGGTTGAGATGTTCAATTCGTCGGCAAACTCGATCACGTCCGGGTCGCGCGTGACGAGCGCTAATCGCGCACCGTGCCGTGATGCTTCCCGTTGGATAAGCACCAGGTCCAGCTTGCGCCGCAGAATATTCGTAGCGAGACCCTTGCGCGGCCACACCAGCAGCACGCGCTCGGTATTGACGAACGCCAGCCGATCTCGCACCGAGATCACGTCGTCATAAGGCTCAAGCTGGATGATCTGAAGTTTCATAAATGGTAACTGGTTCCGTGCCTGAGGAGTTTAACCCATCCCCTGCCCCTTCCCTCAGGGAAGGGAAATTTCTTTTCGGGGGCATCCCCCGCAATCTCCTGATTTACAAGACCATGATGGAGAACTATGGTTTATTCAGCGCATCCGCGATCCATTTGCGGGCCTGGTCCAGCGCTTCGGAGAGCTTCGACGCGTCTTTGCCGCCTGCCTGTGCCATGTTAGGACGTCCGCCGCCACCGCCGCCGATTATCGGCGCAATCGCCTTGATGAGATTTCCGGCGTGGACGCGCTTGCTCAGGTCGTCACTCACCGCCGCGATAAGCTGCGGCTTGCCATCGCTGACCATGCCTAGCACCACTACACCTTGCTTTTCTTTGTCGCGGAACCAATCGGTCATCTCGCGCAAGAAATCACTGGTGGTCGGCTCGACCTGGGTGATGAGCACCGGAACGCCATTCAGTGTCTCACGTTTCGCCAGCACGCGCTCAAAGTCCAAGCGTGCCAAATTGCGGCGGAGTTTGGCGTTTTCTTGCCGTGCCTGTGTGATCTCGTCCTGGAGTGCTTCGACACGCTCACCAAGTTGATCTGGTGTCGCGCCGATTTCGGCGGCGGTATGACGCAGCGTGCTAAGTTGACGGTTGACGAACTGCTGCGCACCGTGTCCCGTGAAGGCTTCGATGCGGCGAATGCCCTGCGCGACGCTGCTTTCGCCCGCTACAACGAACGAGCCAATGACCGCTGTGGAAGGGACATGCGTGCCGCCGCATAGTTCATAACTGTAACGACTGTTGCCGTTCTCGCTATTCTGGATGGTTACCGTCCGCACGCGATCACCATATTTTTCGCCGAACAGGGCCATTGCGCCTTCTTTGCGGGCAGACTCCAAATCTTTCTCAACCGTGATCACGGGCATATTCGCCATAATAGCGTCATTGATATTCGCCGTGAGGGCTTGAAGCTCTTCATTAGTCAAGGACGTATCATGGCTGAAGTCGAAGCGCAGACGATCCGGCGCGACGAGCGAACCGCGCTGCTGAACGTGCGTGCCGAGAATGGCGCGAAGTTGAGCATGTAGCAAGTGCGTCGCGGTGTGGTTGCGCATTATATCCAGGCGGCGCGCCCTATCTACCTCGGCGGTGGCAGCGCTTCCGCTTTGCGGCTGGCCTTCGACCACCTCCCCCACATGAACAATCAGGCCGCCGATGGGACGACGCACTTCTTCGATGTCAATCGTCCAGCCTTCGCCGCGAATAGTACCGGTATCACTGACCTGTCCCCCTGCCTCGACATAGAAGCAAGTGCCGTCCAGCACCACTTCGACCCGGCCGCCAACTTCCGCCGACTCGACCTGCTGACCGTCGATCAATAGCGCCAATACCTGCGCCTGCCGACTCGTGCCGGAATAGGGATCGTAGGCTACGCCAGCCGCAGGCAATGCGCCACTCTCTTTGAATCGCTTAACCAGCGTGCTGTACACTTCATTCTGATTGATCTCGCCCATAGCGTGCCCACCGCCGCTGGCAACGCCGTGGGTCTTTTCTGCTGCTTCAAAGCCTTTCTGATCCACGCCGTAGCCCTGTTCCTGAGCCACGTCGCGAGTCACCTCGAAGGGCAGGCCAAGCGACCCTTTCAGGAAGAATGCCTGTTCCCCTGAAAGCTGACCGCCTGTGGGCAACGCAGCTAGCATCTCATTAAGCTGTGCCAGCCCGCGTTCTAGCGTCCGCCCGAAGCGGACTTCTTCCTGCGTGATGGCCTTACGGATCGTGTCGCGGCGCTCGACGAGTTCCTTGTAGTGTCCGCCCATGGTATCGACAACCGCATCCGCCACCTCTGCCAGGAACGGTTGCATAAAGCCGATGCGCCGTCCAAAGCGTGCCGCACGCCGGATAACCATGCGGCAGACGTAGCCGCGATCTTTAGCGCCGGGTGTCACACCATCGGCAATCAGAAAAGAGGCCGCCCGCATGTGGTCGGCGATAACATTATAAGGCACCGGGTCGGCTTGGCGCTGCGCGTCGCTGGCGCTATTTAACGTCTGAATACGGGCAATAATCGGCGTGAACAGGTCCGTCTGGTAGTTGATGCGCACGCCTTGCAGCACGCTGGCGATGCGTTCCAGTCCCAAACCTGTATCAACTCCCGGCGCGGGCAACAGTTCGCGTGAACCATCGGCGTTCTGGTTGTATTGCATAAACACCAGATTCCAGAGTTCCAGCATTCGCCCGGAGCTATGTTCAAGTTCGGCAGCGATGGCTTCCGTGCCCTGCGAAGGGTCCCAATCCCAATGGATTTCGGCGGTCGGTCCGCATGGACCCGTATCCGCCATCTGCCAGAAATTCGTATCGTCGCCGAGCTTATAGACGCGCTCTTTGGGCACGCCGATCTCTTCGATCCAGATGCGGTAAGCGTCATCATCATCCTTGTGAACCGTAAAGTACAAACGATCGGCGGGTAGTTCGTACACCTTCGCCATTACCTCCTAGGCAAAACGGCACGCCTCGGATTTGAAATAGGAGCCGAAGCTGAAATTGCCCAGCATCTCGAAGAAAGTATGGTGCCGTGGCGACGGCCCGACTTCTTCAAGGTCGTTGTGCTTGCCCTGGATGCGCATTACCTTTTGAGCAGTCGTGGCGCGATCATACGCACGTTTGTCCAGCCCCAGGAACACGTCCTTGAACTGCACCATCCCGGCATTCGTGAACAGCAGCGTCGGGTCCTTGGCGGGCACTAACGACGACGAAGGGACAACCTTGTGGCCCATCTCCTCGAAATAATCCAAAAACGCCTGGCGGGTTTCGGCGCTCGTCATGTGTTTCATGCAGAAGTTCAATCCTTAACAGTGTCGTAAAGACTCGAATGTGTTGACTATTATAACGAGGTCAGGCTAGTGTCGAAAGGCTGAGAAAAGTCCTGTAGCTCTGGCAAAATAGGGCTGGCACGGCCTTTGCTTTCAGGAAAGGGTAATTGAAACTTCGGTTTCGAACGCTCTACCGAGCGGGAAAGGGCATTGATCATGGATGCAATGGGATGGCTTGCGTGGATTATCGTGGGTGCGTTGTCGGGGTGGCTGGCGAGTATCGTCATGCGCACGAGTCAGGGTTTGCTGCTCGATATTGTCGTCGGCATTGTCGGCGCGTTTATCGGCGGTTTGCTGTTTAGTGTGCTTGGCGCCCCCGGCGTGACAGGCTTCAACGTATGGAGCGTGTTCGTGTCGTTTGTGGGTGCGGTGGTGCTGCTCGCCGGCGACCGCGCGGCGGTATAAATTCGCGCGTCTCTCGAGGCCAGAGCTTAGCAACAACAAGCTCTGGCGTTTTCCTCGCGACCAGCTAACCCCTGGTCGCCTTTTTTTGCTTGGCGACCCATACACAAATTAATGTACGGGCTAAATATGAATCCGGACAAACTTTGGCTCAGCTTGGAAGACTTGCTTCAACCGGAACGCAGTGAACACATGGATAGGCAGGGTCGCCATATTCGCGTTGCAAGGTGATGTGTTCTATGCCGAAAGTATCATGCAGTTCATCAACCGCTTGCGCAAGAAAGCCATCATCGCAAGGGGCTTCATTCACCACAAGATGCGCGGTCAGTGCAGTTTCAGTGGTACTTATTCCCCAGATATGTAGGTCGTGTAGTGAGACGACACCGGGCAAATGCAGCAAGTGATCCTGTACTTTGGCAGGGTTAATCCCTTCGGGAACTGAATCCAGCGCAAAATTAAGAGAACTAACAAGCAAATTCCACGTCCCGATGAGGATAACGACGGCAATTATCAGACTTACTAATGGATCGAGCCACCACCAACCCGTGACCGCAATTAAGCCGCCAGCGATCACCACACCGAGCGAGACAAGTGCATCGCTGGCAAGGTGAAGAAACGCGCCTCGCAAATTCAGGTCCGATTTGCGGCCTGAGAAAAACATGAGAGCGCCTACCACGTTCACCCCGATCCCAATCGCCGCCACCCACATGATGATCTGACCGCTTATCGCATCCGGGTGTGCGAAACGTTGGACGGCTTCCAAAGCAATTCCGCCCGTCACCAGGAGCAATATCACAGCATTAATCAGGGCCGCGAGAATAGAAGTCCGCCGCATCCCATAACTGTAGCGTAGGGTTGAGCGGCGCCGCACCAGAATGCTCGCCCCCCAGGCCAACAGGAGCGCAAATACATCACTGAAATTGTGTGCAGCATCACCAACAAGAGCCAAGGAGTG
>WNFM01324273.1_pt1 | contig 12955 bp, 9 predicted proteins | sample 5400271 | NCBI WGS metagenome assembly WNFM01 (sample SAMN13153352, study PRJNA577476) | soil metagenome | isolation source: 60 cm saprolite on Douglas fir-dominated hillslope | place: USA:California | collected 2013-09-17 | reverse complement strand
GAATGGCATAGACCATCGGCGTAAAGGTCGCGGCCATGTCCGGCAATACGATGGTCACCAGCGACTCGATGGTCGCCTCCGCCGCACCCTTGGCGTCGGTCATGAGAATAATATTGCCGCCGCGGGCCGCGACTTCCTGCATGTTGGAGACGGTTTTCTCGAACACCCGGTCGAACGGCGCGATCACCACGACCGGCATGTTCTCGTCGATCAGCGCGATCGGCCCGTGCTTGAGTTCGCCGGCGGCATAGCCTTCGGCATGGATGTAGGAGATTTCCTTCAGCTTCAGCGCGCCTTCCAGCGCGAGCGGATAGCTGGTGCCGCGGCCGAGATAGAGCACGTCTTTTGATTTGGCGATGTCGCGGGCGAGCTTTTCGATCTGCGGCTCGGTGGCGAGCGCCGCGGCCATCAGCCGCGGAATTTCGATGAGCCCATGCACCAGCTTGGCTTCGTCGGCATCCGACAACTCGCCGCGCGCCTTGCCGGCGGCAACCGCGAGCGCGGCCAATACCATCAGCTGGCAGGTGAAGGCTTTTGTGGAGGCGACGCCGATTTCCGGGCCGGCCAATGTCGGCAGCACGGCCTCGCTCTCGCGCGCAATCGTCGAGGTGGGTACGTTGACGACCGACAGCGTGTGCAACCCTTGCGACTTCGCGTAACGCAGCGCCGCCAGCGTGTCGGCGGTCTCGCCGGACTGCGAAATGCAGATCGCGAGATCGCCCTTGCGCAGCGGCGCCTCGCGGTAGCGGAATTCGGAGGCGACATCGAGCTCGACAGGCAGCCGCGAAAGGCGCTCGAACCAGTACTTGGCAATATAACCGGCATAGCTTGCGGTGCCGCAGGCGGTGATCGATATCCGCTGGATGTCCTTGAAATCGAACGGCAGGCTTACCGGCAGCGCCACGCGCTCGGCTGCCATGTCGACATAGCGCGCCAGCGTATGGCCGACCACTTCCGGCTGCTCGTGAATCTCCTTGGCCATGAAGTGGCGATAATTCGCCTTGTCGACCAAAAACGACGACGCGCCGGATTTCAGCACCTCGCGATTGACCACCGCGCCGTGCGCGTCATAGATCACGCCGACTTCGCGGGTCAGAACCACCCAGTCGCCGTCCTCGAGATAGCTGATCGTGTCGGTGAAGGGCGCGAGCGCAATCGCATCCGAGCCGAGATACATCTCGCCGTCGCCATGGCCGATTGCCAGCGGCGAGCCCTTGCGGGCGCCGATCATCAAGTCGCCGTGCCCCCTGAACAGGAACGCCAGCGCAAATGCGCCGCGCAATTGCGGCAGCGACGCCTTCACCGCCTCCTGCGGCGACGCGCCTTTGAGCAGATACGAGTTGACCAGATGCGCGACGGTTTCGGTGTCGGTTTCGCTGGCGAATTTCGCACCCTGCTTTTCCAGCATCTGCCGCAATTCGCGAAAATTCTCGATGATGCCATTGTGGACCACCGCGACATTGTCGGTCGCATGCGGATGCGCGTTGCCCTCGGTCGGCTTGCCATGCGTCGCCCAGCGGGTATGGCCGATCCCGGTGTGGCCCGCGAGCGGCTCGGCCTTCAGTCGCGTTTCCAGGTTTTTCAGTTTGCCTTCGGCGCGGCGGCGTTCGAGATGGTCGCCTTCAAGGGTCGCGACACCTGCGGAATCATAGCCGCGATATTCAAGGCGTTTGAGCGAATCCACGATCTGGTCCGCGACCGGACCGCGCCCCAAAATTCCGACAATGCCGCACATGCGGAAAAATATCCCCAAATCGCCGAAAAGTTTTCAAACTAGCGCGGGCCTCTCTTAACGAGAAAGGCCGAGGGTCAGATACTCAATAATTATTGCGGATTGAAACAGCGTTAAGCCGAAAGCTTAACTGGCAACCAACGCTTTCTCCGGAAGATCGATAATACGGAGGCAAGCCTGTGACAAACACGCGCCAGCCCCAAAACGGCCGTTTCCTGTATGTCAGCGCCAGCGAGACCGAGGGCACCCACCTCGCCCACTGGCCGCCGCCGCACCGCGGGCAAGAGGCAAAACCGGTGTTCATGAAGCACAGACCGGGCGAACCCGCAAAACGCGCCAAGCCGCGCGGCTGGCGCCTGACGCGCGCGATCTTCTCGGAATTTGCCGAGGACGAATAGTCGGATTTCGCGCGCAAATCTCTCACCCCGTCATTGCTGTTGACGAAGAGCGCATCAAGCCTTCGGCGGCTTCGCCCGCGTCTTCATCTCGCGGTATCGCTTCGCCCCGCCCTCGCGGTTGGTCTGCGGGCTGCGCTCTACCGCAAGCGCGTCGTCGGGCACGTCTTTCGTGATCACCGAGCCCGAACCGATATAGGCGCCGTTGCCGATCTTTACGGGCGCCACCAGCGACGAATTGGTGCCGACGAAGGCACCGGCGCCGATCTCGGTCTTGTGCTTGGCAAAACCATCGTAGTTGCAGGTGATGGTGCCGGCGCCGATGTTGGTGCCCGCGCCGACATGGGCGTCGCCGATGTAAGAGAGATGATTGACCTTGACGCCAGCTTCCAAGGTCGCTGCCTTGGTCTCCACAAAATTGCCGATCCGCGCACCGTCGCCGAGCGAGGTCCCCGGCCGCAACCGCGCATAGGGGCCGACGGAGGCGTTCTTGCCGATCGAGGCCTGCACGATATGGGAAAACGAGTGGATCATCGCGCCGTCCGCTATCGTAACGCCAGGACCGATCACCACAAACGGCTCGATCGTGACGTCGCTGCCGAAGGTCGTATCGGCGGCCAGGAAAACCGTCTCCGGCGCGATCATGGTCACGCCGGCATCGAGTGCCGCCTTGCGCAAGCGCGCCTGCATGACCGCTTCGGCTTCGGCGAGCTGGGCTTTGGTGTTGATGCCACGCACTTCATTCTCGCTGGTTTCGATCACGACCGCCTCCAATCCCAATTCCCTGACAATGGCAACCGCGTCGACCAGATAGTACTCGCCCTTGGAGTTGGCGTTGCCGATTTTTTCGATGATTTCGAGCGCCCGCTTGCCGTCGAACGCCATCACCCCGGCGTTGCACAGCGTGATCGCGCGCTCCGCAGCCGTCGCGTCGGCGTGCTCGCGGATCCCAACCAGTTGGCCGCCCTCGACCAGGAGCCGGCCGTAGCCAGCCGGGTCTTCGGCACGAAAGCCGAGCACCGCCAGCGCGGCGCCGTTTTGCAAGGGCGCGCGCAGGCGCGCAAAGGTCGCGACTGAGATCAGCGGCGTATCGCCGAACACGACCAGCAAATCGTCGGCGCCGCGGACGATCGTCTCGCGGGCAGCCAGCACCGCATGCGCGGTGCCCAGACGCTCGCGCTGAATGTAAGTCGCAGCATCGGAGCGAATGCGTCGGACTTCTTCCCCGACGGCCCCGTGGTCGGGGCCAAGGACGACAGCCAACGCTGCGCCTTCTCCCTTCGGGGCAGCCCGGAGCACATGCGCCAGCAGCGATTGGCCGGCCAGCGGATGCAGGACTTTTGGCCTGGCCGAGCGCATGCGCGTGCCCTCGCCGGCAGCGAGCACGATGGTGAGGCTGGTTCTGCTGCTCATTTTAGTCCTTGGCATCCTGCGCCAACGTCGCGCGGTCGCCGTCATAAAGCGTTTAGACGGCAACTGAAACCTGATTCGGCCCCGGCCGGCTGCCGGATTCCGGATCACGGCGCATTTCCTGTTAATGTTTGCTGTGTGATTCGGCTTGGCCTCGGGAGGGCCGGAAGCGTCGTATGGCAAAGCATTCCGACCAACTGGCCGGCAGTTTTGAGACCGAAAATACCGGCGGCATCCTGTCCGGGCTTTTAGCCGAAGAGGAAGCCCTTGACCGGCGCTCGTTGTGGCAGCTCGGAACTTGGGGTGTTGCCTCGATCGCCGCCGTCACGCTGGCGCTATACGCCGCGAACCAATCCTCGATCGGATGGCGGCGCGAGCAGATCGCGGCGGCCGATCTGGCGCGCCAGGCGCAACAGATCCAGTCGGTCGCAAAAGAAAGCCAGAACGAGACGCGGCGGCTCGCATCCGCCATCGACACCCTCAACAGCGACCGCGACCGGCTGTACACCCGCGTTACCGTCCTGGAGCAGGGGCTGGATTCGGTGACCGGAGCGATTGCGCGGCAGAGCGCGGTGGCTTCCGTCCAAGCCACGCCCGCCGCACCCGCAGCGGCGAACCCCCAGCCGCCCACTCAAAATACGCCGCCCGCTCCCTCGCCGGCTGCTCCCTCGCCGGCTCCAGCCGTGTCCCCGGTGGCGACGACCGCCACCGTCCCGGCCGAGAAGCCAGGAACCGATACGACCGCCACCCAACCAGGCCCGGCGGCCGCCGCCTCCGTCGGACAACAGACCGCCCCAAATCCGCCGGCCGCGACGCCGGCAACCCCGCTGGTGGCATCGAAATCGATCATGGCGCCGCCTGACGCCGCGGCCTCAAAGCCGATCGAACCGGAAAAGCCCATGAACGGCGTGGAGAAGGCACCCCTGCCGGAAGTGGCTGCGTCGCCGCCCGCCGACGATGCAGGATCGGATGCATCGGAGGCCGCGCCCGCAAAGGTTGCCGTGCAGCGCACCGAATTTGGCGTCGATGTCGGCAGCGCGAATTCGCTCAGCGGCTTGCGCGCGCTGTGGCGGGGACTTCTGAAATCGAGGGCGAATGCGGCCTTGACGACGTTACGGCCGATCGTCGTGATCAGGGAGGGTTCCAACGGGCTCGGCATGCAGCTCCGGCTGGTGGCCGGACCGCTCGATGACGCGGCCGCGGCAGCAAAGATCTGCGCCGGCCTGATCGCGAACGAGCGGCCGTGCGAGACGACCATATTCGATGGTCAACGGCTCGCCATGAAGGCCGACGAGCCGGCGGCCAGCCCCACAAAACCGCCGGCGGCGGCGAAGCCCGTGGCGCGCCGGCGCGGTAGTTCAAAGCACGTGATTATTGATGAACCGCCGAAGAAGCCGGAATCGTCCTCGACGATGTCGTCGCTGTTCGGCAAGCGGTAGCGCTGGCCAATAATGCCACAATTACAGTGCCTTGAAATTAGATCCTCGTGCATTCGGTGAGGCTGAGGGCTTTTCCAGCGGGTTGTCCCACCCCGCATTCCCGAGCATAGTCCCACGATGAAAAAGACCCCGTTTCGGCTGACGCCCTATCAGGTGCAGTGGCTCCTGATCGTCGGCTTTGTCACCGTCGGTTACGCGCTCTATTTGCGCTATCTGGCGATCGAGCTCTCGACGATGGCGCTGGCCTGCGATGCGGGCTTACAGACCATGCTGTGCAAGACCCGCCTGCTTGCAACCACCCTGTTTCGCAATTCGGTATTCGGGGTGGTCGCGCTGATCATCGCAACCCTTCACCTGATCCGGCCGTCGATCGTGTTGTTGACGGGCGGGCTGATCGCCGCCGGATTCGGGATCGTGCTCTACAATGTCGGCCTGTCGGGGATAGCGATCGGGCTGCTTATTTTAGGATTTGCACGGCCCGCGCCCGCCACAGCGTAAGCGCGAGCAGGACATACACCGCGCAGGTCCATAGCGATTGCCAGTTGTTGGTGCCTTCGTTGAAGACGATGTAGAGCGCCGATCCCGCAAACAGGGCGGCAAACACCGCCTCCGCGATCGGGCGCACGCCAGCTTGCGGCCGGTTGAGCAGCATCACGGTCGCAAACGGCACCACCGCCATGGTCAGCGCGGCGAATGGAAAATCCTTGTAGCGGGGGTCGAAGACGAAGCCGAGCGCGGTCTCGGCGCCGATCAAAGTCGTCACGACAAGCGCCATTCCGAGGAGCAATGCGAGGAACGACCGGGCCCGGTCATCGCGCGGGCCGAGCAGGTCCAGAAACGTCGGCAGCGCGCGGCCCGACATCAAGGCGTGGGCGCACAGCAACGGCGAGGCGATGGCGGCCGCCAGCAACGCGCCCCACATCAACCAGCCGCCAAAACCGTAGCTCTCATAGTACATCTTGTCGGCGGCGACCCCGAGCAGGATTCCCGCCGAGGTCGCTGACATGGCGACCGCGATCCAGGATGCAATCCGCGGCGTCCAGGGCCGGCGCCGCAGGGTCAGCCAGGCCGCCAGAAAGACGAAAAAGCTCAAGCCCATGCCAAACCCCATCTGCAGCTTCCACAGCGGAAAATTGCTGATGGCCTCGCCGGGCGGGTATTTCACGGCGCGCTTCATCGAATCGAATAGGCCCCAATAGCCGCCGACGGTGCCCTCGAGCTGGCGTTTCCAGGGCTGGTCATAGGCCTCGATCAGGTTGACCCGAAAGTTTTCCTTCTTGGCCAGATCAAGGATCTCGGAGACCACCCGGGCCTGGTTGGTCCGTGACGGCAGCGCGCCTTCGCGCATCCGTCCCTGGCTCGGCCAGCCGGTCTCCCCGATCAGGATTTCCTTGCCCGGAAAGGCCACCGCCATCTGCTTGCGGATGGCGTCGACATGGCCTGCTGCATGTTTCGCCCGGATCGGAAAGTCCTCCCAGTAAGGCAGGATGTGGATCGTGACGAAATCCACCGCGTCATAGACTTCCCGGTTGCGCAGCCAGTATTCCCAGACATCTGCGTAGGTGACGGGAACGGTGACCTGCGCTTTGACCGAGCGGATGGTGGCGGCGAGGTCATTCGTCGTCATCTCACCGCGCAACAGCACTTCGTTGCCGACCACGAGAGCGGTGATGGTGCCGGGATAGTCCTTGGTCAGGCGCACCGCGGTTGAAATCTGCGTCAGGTTCTTTAAGCGATTACTGCCGAGCCAAATCCCCTGGATGACCTTCAAGCCGACTTTTGCGGCCTCGCCTGGAACCTGATCGAGGCCGTTCTCGATCGAATAGGTGCGCACGCAATCGGATACTTTGGCAAGCTCCGCCAGATCCTGGCCAATCTGTCCCGCTTCGATATGCGTGGTCGGCTGCAGCGGGGTCTGGGTGTGCCGGAACGGCGCATAGGACACGCACAACAGCTTGGCATTGGGATCGATCGGGGCGCGCGGCAGCGAGATCGGCGTGGCCAGCCACCACCACACGGCGAAAATCGCGCTCAGGGATATGAGTAGAAGCGCCAGTGGCGTACGAACAGAAATCGGTTCCGTCCTCCGGGAAGGGACCGTCGATTAGCCGGTCGTCGTCCGTCTGCCAAGAGCAGGATAGGCGCAATCCAAAGGGAGCGTAGCGCGCCAGCTTTACCCACGGTATGATAAAGTTGTGACTTTGCTGGACAAAATCCGAAATGTCCGTCATGGGATTCCGTGACCGTCTCCGCCGCATTGGGGACCTATTTGAACGGCATTCAAACGAGCCGCGCAAACCAGCTAGTCTGGGCTGGCCGCGGGCAGGAAACAAATCGGGGAATTTATGGGTCGAGGTGTGCTTGAGTTCAAAAGTGCGATTTTGCGCCACCTCGCCGTCCCCGGGCTTGCACTGCTAATCGGTATCGGAAGCGCATCCGCCCAAAGCGGCACCCCGGCCAACCCGGACCAGTCGGGCAAACCTCCCGCCGCCAATTCGGCCGATGCCGGCAAGGACAGCCAGCGCAAGACCGACGAATTCGTTGAAGCTGCCCAGGCCATTAACGGTCCCGCCGGGAACCCGGAATGTGTCTGGCTCGGCCGCCGTGTCGTGAGCCTGATGTGGCGCGACGATCTCGACACCGCCTTCCGGCATCTCGACCTCTACGATCGGTTCGGCTGTCCGGGTGGACACGTCCAGGCCGCGTTTCGCTGCCTGACCCGATTCGGCGCGCAGATCGATGACAAGGTACCGAGGAGCCTCGGCGACCGCATTCATGCCTGCTGGATCAATCCGGGCGCCCAACCGCAAGCCGCGGCGGCGGCTCCGCCGGCGCCTGCGCCCGCGACTGCCGGCGCCGCGATTGCGGCTCCCGCCACGCCAACACCCGCGGCGACACCGCCGGCTCCGACGAAATAGTTGCGGCGGCCGGCGCAACGATATGAAATTCTGGTAATTTCAGTCGTGGCGCCCTTAAAACGCCATCGCGTCATACCAGTTGTTAAATCGCGTGGCAGAGATATCTTCAAAACGCCATGTCGGTCGAACCTAGGGGACGGGTTCGCGTTCTCCCCATGCATGCCCCGTATGGTTCCCTCGCGATGCGCGCCGTCGTCGCCGTTCTGCTGTTTGTGACCGCCGCTCACGCTGCGCTTTGGGGCATTTTCCAGGACAAGCAACAGGCTCCGGATTTCAGGGGAATCCTGACCAGCGTGTCCTATGCTCCGTTCGAGGGTACGGCGCATCCTGACGTCGACAACATTCCGAGCGTGGAGAAAATCCGCGCCGACATGCAGAAACTGGCGCCCCTGACCAAGGCGATCCGGCTTTACTCGTCGACCGGCGGCGTCGAGTTGGTTCCCCCCATCGCCGCCGAGTTCGGCCTCAAGGTTACCGTCGGCGCCTGGATCGACAAGAACGCCGACCGCAACGAGCGCGAGATCGATGCGGCAATCAATCTTGCCAAACACAACAGCAATGTCATCGGCATCGTGGTCGGTAACGAAACGCTCTATCGCGGTGAGCAGAAGGCCGAAGACCTGATCGAGCTCATCAAACGGGTCAAGAGGTCGGTCAATGTTCCGGTTACGACAGGCGAAATCTGGAATATATGGCGTGACAATTCCGACACGACCCCGCCTGGCCAGCCGACTCTGGCGTCCACCGTCGACTTCATTGCGGCGCACGTCCTGCCCTACTGGGAAAATTTCACCGACCAGCAGGCGGTCGATCAGGCGGTCGATCGCTATCAGCTGCTCCGCGAAAAATTTCCCGGCAAGCGGATCGTGATCGCCGAGTTCGGCTGGCCGAGCGCCGGTTACAATTTGCGCAGCGCCGAACCCGGCCCGTTCCAACAGGCATCCGTGCTGCGCAACTTCGTCACCCGGGCCGAAGCGATCCAGATGGAGTACAACATCGTCGAGGCGATCGATCAGCCCTGGAAATTCTTTGAAGGCGGCGTCGGTCCGTATTGGGGTGTCTTGAATGCCGCGCGCGAACCGAAATTTGCCTGGACCGGGCCGATCGTAAACCCGGACTACTGGAAGCTCGCGATCATTGCACTGCTGGTCGGGGTACTGATGTCTCTGCCGATCCTGCGGCTTGAAGGGGCCACGGTGATGCAGGCTTTGATGCTGTCGGCAGCCGCCAACGGGGTCGGCGCCTGGACTGCGACCGTATTCGCCTACTGGACCGGCCATTATTTTGTCTTCGGTTCAGCCTTCGCGTTGACGCTGGGTTTGATCCTGCTGGTGCCGCTGGTCCTGATCGCGATGGCGCGGATCGAGGAGATCGCAGCTGTGGCCTTCGGCCGCAAGCCACACCGGTTGATCGTCAAGGAAGCCACTACGGCGCCGGCCACCATCGGCGATACCGTCACCTTCCCAAAGGTCTCGATCCATATACCCGCTTACTTCGAGCCGCCGGAGATGCTGAAGCAGACGCTCGATGCGGTGTCGCGGCTGGATTATCCGAATTTCGAATGCGTGGTCATTATCAACAACACGCCTGATCCCGAATTCTGGCAGCCGATCCAGGATCACTGCCGTTCGCTCGGCGAGCGTTTCAAGTTCATCAATGCCGAGAAGGTGCAAGGCTTTAAGGCCGGTGCGCTCCGCATCGCGATGGACCGCACCGCTGTCGATGCCGAGATCATCGGCATCATCGACGCCGACTACGTCGTGCAGCCGGATTGGCTCAAAGATCTCGTGCCGGTGTTCGCCGACGCCAGCGTCGGCCTGGTGCAGGCACCGCAGGATCATCGCGACGGCGACCGTTCGCTGATGCACTACATCATGAACGGCGAATATGCGGGCTTCTTCGACATCGGCATGGTCCAGCGCAACGAGGCCAACGCCATCATCGTTCACGGCACCATGTGCCTGATCCGGCGCGCGGCGATGGACATGGCCGGCGGCTGGGCCGGCGACACCATCTGCGAGGACACTGATCTGGGCCTTGCGATCATCGAGCATGGCTGGCTGACGCACTACACCAACCACCGCTACGGCCATGGCCTGTTGCCGGACACCTACGAGGCCTTCAAGAAGCAGCGCCATCGCTGGGCCTATGGCGGTTTCCAGATCGTGAAAAAACATTGGCGGCGGTTTCTGCCGAAGGCTAGCCGGCTGTCGCCCGATCAGCGGCGCGAATTCGCGCTCGGCTGGCTGAACTGGTTAGGGGCCGAAAGCCTCGGCGTGCTGGTCGCCATCCTCAACCTGATCTGGGTGCCGATTGTTGCGTTTGCCGATATCGCCATTCCCGACAAGATCCTGACGTTGCCCATCATCGCATCCTTCGTGGTCTCGCTGGTGCATTTCGTGGCGATGTACCGCCTGCGGGTGCCGGTGAAATGGGGCCAGATGCTGGGCGCGATGATCGCAGCGATGTCGGTGCAATGGACGGTGTCGCGCGCGGTCGCCAACGGCCTCATCACCGAGCATCTGCCGTTCACCCGCACCTCGAAGGGCGGGCTGTCGCGGATGTCGATCGAGTTCCAGGCGTTCTGGGAGGCCGTGATCGGCGTATTGCTGCTGGCCGGCGCGGCGGTCTTGATCGTCACCAATAACTTCAAGCAGGTCCGCGAGATCTATGTGTTCGCGGGCGTGCTGGTGCTGGAAAGCCTGCCCTTCCTGTCGGCGGTGGCGATTGCCATTCTGGAAAACTCCCGCATCAACGAGTTCTCGTTCTGGCGCAGCAGCGCGATCCGGACCGCCGAGCTGATCGGGCTGCGTCCCGTCGCGATGCCGAAGGTGGCCTCTGGTTCGCAGCCGGTGGCCTCCGAGGTTCATCGCGAGGCGAGCTGATCGAGGGACAGCGGATTTTGCCTTCCGCGCCTGCTTGAAGAGTCTGCCCTAACCGCCCATCTGACAACAAAAATCCGGATTATCCCGGCTGCCTCGTTTGCGGCAGTTCGTGCTATTGACCCGCACCAAGCTGCCCCCTACACAGCCGGGCTAAGTGAGCGCGTAGCTCAGGCGGTAGAGCACGTGACTTTTAATCATGGGGTCGAGGGTTCGAGTCCCTCCGCGCTCACCAATATATCAATGACTTAGCTCATGCTTGAAGTGCCATTCCGACACCGCGGCATGGGCTCATTCCGACACTTGTCCCTTTTTCGTTCTGGATTCCAGTCTTTTGCGCGAGCCAGATTTTTGCTGCTCTGCTGAAGCGGGCACGTAGCGCAGTAGTGCGGCGATGGTCTTGTGCCCGCTCAGCGCCCTCAGTTGGGCGTCGGTCAGGCCCGCGTTCGCGCCTTCGCTGTTTCCGCCATGCCTCAACCCCATGAACTTGATCTCAGGATCGATGTTCGCAGCCACTCGGATCTGCGCAACCCGGCGGGCGAAGTGTCGCTTTTTCCAAGGCAGATGAACTTTTTTGAACCGGTCGGGTTCGTCCCGCGTTACGATCAACGAGCCGTGGCGATGGCCGTGGTCGAGGCGGTCGGTTAATTCGGGAAACAAGGCTGTGCCGTCGTTGTCGTACAGCTCGACTTGAATGGCCACACCGGTCTTTTGATGAAAGATTTGGACGGCTCTCGGCGCATCCGCGGGACGATATTGAGACCAAGCAAGACGATTGAGAATATCTGTTTCACGCTGAAGCCAAAAGAAGGCGATCATTGCCGCTGTGCCGACGGACCACTCGCCGCCAGCGTCCGCTGCCCTGACGAACTTCACTAGGTCGGCGTAAGTGAACAGTCGAGTCTGTTTCGGACTGTATTTCAGTCCCATCTTCTCGAATGGATTAGCGATCGGAACCAAACGCGGCTCAGCGCGGCGGGCCACGTTCCAGGCACGGCCGCAGGCGCGCATCGCAAAGATAGCCGTCCGAATTCGCAGCCCGCCCTTGGGATTTTCCCTGAGCCGCTCAAATAATTTGTCTGCCGTACCAGGCTGAATTGACGAAAGGGTGAGTGATCCGAAGAAGCGACCGTCTACGAGGGGGAACTTCGACACCATACGCAGCTTGTGATCATAGCTGAGGCGCGTTTGGAGGGGTAAATCCGTGTAACGGTTCGATCGTTTGTATACGGCGACCATCCAATCGAAGGTGCCGTGCGGCATCTCGCTAACGGCCCGCGGCTCGTCCTTGCCCGCCCACGCGCGGTAATGTTTGTTGAGAATTTCATCACACCGCAGCTTGGCGGCGCCGTAGTCATTGCCGAGAGCTTCTGCTGGTACTGGACAGCCGAGCTTCTTTGCCCGCGTCGGGGGAGCCCAATAATAGGCAATGACGCCGCTCGACAGGCGTTTTGCGGTCATCAGTTCTGGCCAACCGAGGGGCTTTTTCTTCGGCATTTAGGCGATCAGGTTCGTTGCGTCTTCGACGAGGGGCTCACCATCCGTCCAGAGGCCATGGCGGAGGGCTATATCGCGATCGAGCTTTTTTCGGTGCCACTTCGGCAAAATGCCTGATCCGCGCACGGGATCACAATAGACGCCCTTGGCCACTTTCGCGCGGAATGCGTCAACGCTCGGTTCATCGCAATAGAGCGCAGCAGTCTCGGCCCTCATTTCCAGCGGCCAGCGGTCGCCGGCTGACAACAAGGATGTCGGCCGACGCGGCTTGGTCTGATGCTCATCTGGGCGCATATACGAACTCCTATTGATCTGCGATGAACATAGGTGCCGCAAAATCAGACCGCAGAAATTACAAGCGCTGTCCACATCTTTCATCGTCGTGGTCGGAATAGCCATTGAAATTTCAGCGAAAAATAGCGAATCTAGATTGAAAAAAACCGGCCGCTCCTGTGCTGGTTCGCTGAACGATCAAAAGTAAGAGGCACCTGTTGGACCCACCGTGTCCACGAGGAGGACCCGATCGAGGAGTACGTTTCGGCGCCTCCTGTAGCGCCTTGACCGTCGGGCCGGTCGGCCGCCGCGCGGGCGTTGGCGCGCTGCGGTAGGACCGCCGCAGAGCGGGCCCGCGTTGCCACTGAAACGGAATTTAATGGAATCGGCGGGCTGCCAATCTACATCA
>WNFM01252432.1_pt1 | contig 12956 bp, 9 predicted proteins | sample 5400271 | NCBI WGS metagenome assembly WNFM01 (sample SAMN13153352, study PRJNA577476) | soil metagenome | isolation source: 60 cm saprolite on Douglas fir-dominated hillslope | place: USA:California | collected 2013-09-17 | reverse complement strand
TCTCGACTCTTCCCTATCTTCAGGGTCTTTTATAGCCGTACGGTGATATTTGAGAAACTCCTCAAAGAGTTCCCTTTGTCGTTGCTGAAGAAGATATGGTAGGTGTGAACGGTCGTGCCAGCAAGGCCGTCCTTCAATACTGCTCTTCAGTTCGCCACCGACAACCTCCGCCTGATAGATGATCGTCAACGTGCTCATCAGCATAAAATGGTCACTTACTGTTGAACTACAACTAATAAATCTATTCACCCGCAACTGGAGACCCGTCTCTTCTTTGCTTTCACGCAGCGCCGTTTGCGTAGGATGTTCATGCCAACGCATAAAACCGCCAGGCAAGGCATATCCGCCCCCAGGTCGTTCAATTACAAGGTATCTATCTTGATCTTCGACGATCACACAAACACAACCAAATGGAGGCAAGTTCCCTACAAGCAATACGTTGAGGATGTTAAAGAAGATGCCAACGAGTTTCTTCAGTAAAGAGTAGAACACAAATAACTTCCTGCCGATCTCTATTTTTTATATCTTTCGAAACTACTAATTGCTCGTTTGCGGAGTATATCCCAATCTCGGCCGCCAGTAGCTCTTATGGATGTCAGACCAGAGCTTGCTCAAAGCATCTAGCTTCTGCATCACTCCCGCTACATCTGGGGGCCTTTTATTCACATCCATATCGAGCATACTTGTAATAAGTATTTCAAGCTCATTCACGAGCACCTCCACCATACTCGTGGTAAGTGATCCGGGGTCAGAGCGTCTTTGGGGGCTATTGTTAGGACGAAGCGGTGTAAAGCGAAATGGTGCTTCTGAGGGATCTCTTGTGGTCAGTAATTGATGCAAAACGGCACCTAAGCTGTAAATATCAGCACGCGGAGTGGTTTGTGCCTTGCCATACTGCTCCGGAGGGGCATATCCGAGTGAACCCAGGGCGACAGTATCTTTTGCCTGTCCTGGCTTGAAGTAACGTGCAATCCCAAAGTCGATCAAGTAGACCTGCCCTGCGGCAGTGCGCATAATATTGGCGGGTTTGAGATCCCGAAAGACAATAGGTGGTTGTTGCGTGTGCAAGTAATCCAGAACTGTGCAAAGTTGCATTCCGATATCGAGTACTTCGCTTAAGAGCAGCCGTCCGTCGGGTGCCTTGCGCTGGTATTCCTCAAGCGTTTCGCCCGCGATGAAGTCCATGACCAGATACCAATATCCAGGGCTCTGAAAGTGTTCATACAAGCGTGGCAGGTTAGGATGCTCCAATTTTGATAGCAAGCTTACTTCACGCTGAAAGGCGTTGGTAGCCTCGATCGCCGCTTGCGGATGCAGCCCAAGCAGGTTCACTTCCTTGATGGCGACGAGGCGATCTTCGCAATGTGTGTCTATTGCCTTATAGACTGAACCGAAGCCTCCTGAGCCGATCTTGTCAAGGATGGAGTAACGATTCCTGAATGTAGTTTGAAGGAGCAGTTGTTCTGGCACCAGGGCTTGTTGAGTGGAGAGAGACTGATTACCTGCGAAGCAGGAGTGCCCATCTGCCTCAATGATTGCACCGCAATGTGTGCAATAGAGAGAAGAGGTAAGGGTCATAACGTTTGCTCCTTCACTTGCTCATATATGAAAATAGATACTGCACTGTCAGCAAGAAGAACAACACTCAAAAAACTCTTTTTACCATAGCAGTATACAAGCAAGAAAGGGATTGTCACAAGTGGAGGAGCAGGTGTACAAGTGCTGTAATGCCTATACAATATCTCTGGGAGGAAATGTCAGGTGCGTCCCTCCTCTACGCTAATCATGAAAATATATATGATTAGCGTAGAGGAGGGATAAACCGCGTCTGTGATCTGATCAAGGCATTCAGGTTCCCTTGTTAATCTACCTAGCGACCGCTGCGAGCCTGTAACCGGCGCGCGACGGCATCAACAGTGACGGCAAGCAAGAGGACAGCGCCTTCAACCATTTCCGCAACATCAGTCCCCTGATTCAGCAAGGCCAGGCCATTCACCAGGCTACCGATGATGAGGCCGCCCAGCACAATCGCCCAGACGGAACCACGACCACCGAAGAGGCTGACACCACCAATGACAGCGGCAGCGATTGCATTCAGCAAGAGAACTGGATCGATCTGGCTGGCCACCGCCAGCCCACGCGAGGCCTGGACAATTCCACCGACTGCAGCAAGCGTCGAACACAGCGTAAAGACCGCTATGCGGATTCCAACAACATTGATGCCGGCCCTGCGGGCGGCTTCGTTGTTACCTCCCACAGCATAGACGTGACGACCGAACGGGGTTTTCGTAAAGATGATCCAGAAGAGCACGATCAAGGCAACGAGAATAGCCGTTGCGTAAGGCACTCCCTGATAGCTTTGAAAAAGCGTTACTACTCCCAGCACAATCACGAAAGCTATCACTATCTGCAGAATAAGCTGGGTCAGTGACACTGTTCTAAGACCGGCTCTACGCCGCCGCCTGAAGTTCAAGCTAACGCTCAAGGCATACAGCAGGACGCCCAGGATGGGTAAGCCAATCCCGAGTATGTCAGGCAGAAAGCTGACAGGCGTCCCAGCGATGCCAATGATCAAAGGATCACGAATAATGAGCGTAGCCTGCCCGGCTAACATATTGAGCAACAGACCTGAATAGAAGATAGAGGCGGCCAATGTCACGATAAATGACGGAACACGCAAATATGCAATAAAGAAGCCGTTGATGAAGCCGACTAAGGCACCTGTTAGTAAAGCGGCAAGGATAGCGACAACACCTGGGACGCCCACGCGCTCCGACAACACAGCCATGACCACGGCACAGAACACACTCACCGCTGCCACAGAGAGATCGATCTCACCAAGGAGTAGTACCAGGATCTCACCGAGCCCGATGATACCGATGGTCGCAATTTGCAGGACCAGGTTGGAGAGGTTCTCCGGTTTAAGGAAGATGCCACCACTTGCAATGGTGAAGAAAGCCATAATCACTATCAGCGTGACCAGTACAGGAATAAAACCAAGGTCACCGCGCAACAAATCTCTCGCCGTTCTTTTTTGCGGAACTGCCGCGGTAGTGGGTACCTCTACAGAGGTAGCGATAGCAGATGTAGATGAGCCCGGGGACTCATTTTTTTCAATAGTGTCACTCATCGATCACTCTCCTAAACTCCCATTTGCTTGCGCAGCCGCACTCGTCAACTGCCCGAACTCTGCGCCGGTAATCGCTGCTACAACCTGTTCAGGCGTTGTATTTTTGACACTAAATTCGGCAACTCTCTTGCCGAGCCGCAGAACAATGACGCGATCCACAACCTCGAAGACATCGGCCAGGTTATGTGAAATAACGACGACGGCTAACCCCTGTTCGCGTAGGCGCCGGATCAGGTTAAGTACCTGGGCAGTTTGGGCTACGCCAAGCGCAGCCGTCGGCTCGTCCAGCAAGACGACCCTGGCATTGCGCAGAATGGATTTGGCCACGGCTATCGATTGGCGCTGACCGCCGGAAAGTGACGCCACCAGCGTCCGCACCGAGGGAATTTTTACATCAAGCGTACGCAGCACCTCCAGCCCTTTTTTCTCCATCTCGGTTTCTTTGAGCACGCGCAGCGGAGAGATTTGCTCGCGGCCTAAATTGAGGTTAGCGATGACATCCAGGTTATCACAGAGGGCGAGGTCCTGGTACACAGTCTCGATACCTAAACGTGTTGCAGCCTGGGGAGAGGTCAGGCTGACTGGCCTGCCCTCTACGAAGATTTCTCCTTCATCAGCAGGTCCTACACCGGCTATGACTTTGATCAGTGTCGATTTACCTGCGCCATTGTCACCGACAAGGCCGACCACTTCACCATCATAGACCTCAAAATCGATTTTAGAAAGCGCGCGCACCGCGCCGAACGTCTTTGAGATACCACGCAAGCGCAGCCGTGGCTCACCTGACGGCTGCTCGGGAACCGGGGATGACATCTCACCAACTGAAGGAGTAATATTATCGGCCATGTGGCCCTCCTAAACTAGGTGCAAGTTGTTCAATATTCATTCGTTAAAAGGAGGCGGTATATACGAAGTATACCACCTCCTTGCAGGAAATTGTAGAAGTTTGGCCAGTTGCTAGCGTACGTCCCGCTCATTCCAGGCTAACAACTACAATCTCTGCTTTGATATAGGCCTCTAGTTGATTATGGACAGATACCGTTAGTATTCGTCCCCGCCGGAAGACCTGTGCAGATATCACTCTTCGTGACAAAACCATCGGCCAGAACCGTTGAGGCGATATTTGTCTTATCAACAGCCACTGGTGTTTCGAGCACCGAAGGAATAGGAGCGCCACCAGAAACCGGAACTGTGGTTGTCTTACCCTGGGTTACCGTGCCTGTATCCGTTCCCTTACTGATAGCAGCAACAAGATCAGCAGTTGCCTGAGCTTCTTTACTGATGGCCTTGTAGACAGTCATTCCCTGGTCTCCCGTAAGAATGTTCTGGATACCTGCTACCGTCGCATCTTGACCGGTAACGAGCACTTTCCCATTGAGGTGATGTGTTTTGAGAGCGGCGATAGCCGAGTTCGCCATGCCATCGTTTGCAACGTACGCTACGGCGACATTATTTGCGTTTGCTGTCAAGGCTGCTTCCATCTCGGTCTGGGCAGTAGCATTAATCCAGTCGGGAGTAAACTTTTCATAGACCTTCTTGAGAGCCCCACTGGCGATCAATGGATCGATCGGAATGTGGGCGCCTTTAGAGAACAGCAATGCATTGTTGTCGGTCTGCGAACCGTTAATCATCACAAGGTTTTTGCTAGTCTTGGTATAGTCTTTGTAATGATCAGCAACGTACTGGCCCTGAAGCTGACCAACCGCTACACCATCGAAAGAGACATAGTAGTTGAGGTCATTGCTATAGATGAGGCGATCATACGAGATGACCGGCACACCCTTCGCCTTCGCGGATGCTACAATGGCGGCCGATTTCTGACTGTCAGAAGGGGCAACGACCAGGATGCAGTCACCATTTGTCAAATCTGCCTCAGCCTGGGTCTGCTGGGTGTCGGCGCTACCCTGCGCATTGTTGTAGTCTACATGAGCGCCGGAGAGGGTGGCAGGAATATCCTGCAATAAAGCAGGTTTGTCCTTGCCATCCCACCGCGCCGAGGTAGCAGTTTCTGGCAAGAGTACGCCAATCTTCATGCACCCTTTGCCGTTGTTGCCACTAGTGGTGGGCGTAGACGAGCCATTACTAGTATTCGCACTGCCGCATGCTGCAAAAAACAGCGAAAGAAGAAGGACCATTGAGAGCACGAAAAATGACTTACGTTGTCGATTAAATACCTTCATCGTAAACGTGTCCTTTCACTTTATGCCCATCGAGAGCACAATATTTACAATGTGGAAGCATACACTCCCTAAGAACTATACTACCATTACCAACGAAAATAGATCGATAGCCGATTTTCGCCGAGATTTCCCTCCTCCTTTCGAACGGTGTTCACCCGCTCTTTGAATGTATGCTAGCCAACTTTAGCAGGAGTTTGCACTTGAGCTGCTTCCGGCTGATTAGCTTCCTGTTCTCGTGCCACAAGGATACGTTCCCAGGCCTTAAAGAATGGATAGTATATGAGAGCAGAGACAGCGAGATCGAAGAACTGGAGTAAACTTCCTTTGAAATCCCCTCCAGTTGCAATGAAACCGCTGACCCCGAGAGGAACTGTAAAAGGCTGAATGACCACTGGAATATGAACGAGATTCGTTGCAAACACAATGTAGTTAATCGTTACAATGGTCACTGGTACCATCACAAAAGGTATCATCATAATTGGATTGAGCACCATTGGCACACCAAATGTGACTGGCTCATTGATGTTAAATATCGCCGGCCCGAATGCTATCTTGCCAACGGTACGTAACTGGGTTGAACGTGAGCGCAGCATATAGATAACCAACGGCCAGGTGGCTCCCGAACCTCCAAGATGCGCAAAAATATGGAAGAACGGTTCAGTCACGATACCATGCCCCCCCGTAGCATTTCCTGCCAGCGTCGTGAACCAGAAGGGGGCTGCTATCGCCAGTACAACGTTCATACCATGAATACCCACCGACCACAACAACATCATCAGTACAATCTCTAGTAGTGCTGCCGGGTAACTATCCTGAACGACAACAAGAGGTTTAAAAGCCTCCATAAGCAAAATAGGTAATGTTAATTGCGTATTTTTACCATCAATTAGCATATAATGTGAACTGACAAACCACTCAATGCCCCATACAAGAGTAATCAACAGCAATGTCGGTACCAGGGCCTCAAAAGCTCGCGTCACATTTCTAGGTACACTTTTGGGCATACGGATAATGAAACGCGATCCACGAAACCAGTGCATAACCTTCGTAGTTAAAATACCGATGAGAATCGCCACCAGTAACCCTTCTCCGCCAAAGTAAGGCAATACATCACCCAACTTCAGCGCAGTCAAATCACTTACAGGCATACTTGCCACTAGAAAGAGCACCATAGACAGAATGCCAGGTTGTACAGGTTCTGTGCGCAAATATTGCGCCAGGCTGTATGCAACACCAAAGGCAAGAAATAGAGCCATCAATCCGAATGAGAGCTGATAAGGTACAAGAATAGCGAAGCGGTAATCCTTCACCAGATCCGCCAGTAGCGGAAAAGGAGGATTCGCGATGACGAGAAAGACACTTCCAGCAATGATCAACGGCAAAGTAAAAACAATGAACGCATCGCGCACGGCCTGCAAGTAAATACTACTTGCCAACGCACCCAGCGGTGGAACGAGGTAACGTTCAAACCAATCGCTACTGCGCTCAACAATGCTGCTCACTCTGTGACTTCTCCTTCACGTGCACGCGGTAATAAACGCAATACCTGTTCTAGTACTGCTTGCCCATTCATCGTGGCATAATGAAATGGTTCAATTAATGCCACTGGCTTTCCTGATGACGCTGCCAGTTTCTCAATACTCTTGCGCAAATGACGAATTTGTGGTGCGATCAATATGACATCACACGCATCAACTTTATCGGCATACTCTCCCGCACTTAAAGCCTCTACCGTTAACGCACATGAACGTTCTTGTGCAGATGTGAGCATACTATCTACCAGTAAACTGGTTGACATACCCCAACTACAAACAATTAATACACGAATCATGATTACTCCCACCACAAGTTTCAAAATTCACATCTATAGCCCCGAGTTGTGTCAGGCTACAATGTCAATTCCACACTCATGGGTACACTCTATGTTAGGGCAATAATCATGCCAAAATGTGTGCTACACACATAGCACACTAAAAGGGATAGGCAGACACACAAAACTACAAATTACTACCGGTGAAAATATCCACTTGCCTGAGAATACCAACTATGTTATACGCCTCTTCATCAGGCAGTGGACGAGCCACCTGGGCACTTAACACTTGTAGGGCTCGCCGACAAATACTCAATTCACGAGGAAATTGTTGTTCTACTTGTGTATGCATAGTTTCGCTCACCAGCAACCCTTTATGTTGTAATCCCCGTTCCAGGATACAGGCAAGATGAAGCATGAGTCCGGCCAATACTTCGATTTCAAACGTTTCTCCCACCTCAACTTCAATGAGCTCGATCATGTGCTCGATAAGCGGTATCGCACGGGCCGGATTAAGAAACAATAGTCGCTGGCTCAGTGTATGTGAGATCTCTCGTACGAGATCACTACGCCGCGTCAGCTTAGGAGTACTCTCTCGTGGAGACGAAGGGAGTTCGTTATAAGCAGGCAAAGAAAGTTGTTCATGATCTGGAGATGCAGGTTGTAAAAGTGCCGGATCAATGAGTGTTTCACCCAGCAAAGTGCGCAGGCGAGCAATACCATCACCAAAGAGGAAATCTGTTAAAGCAATAAAGGGATAACTCTCCAGGTGCGGATTAATTGTACCAACGATTGCTACCACTTGCCGGTTACCTACCAGGCGTTGTACCTCTGCCTCAGTCTTACCTGACAAATGAATATCCATGCAGATAATTTCGACCTGTTGTTGACGTAGGCCCGTGAGATGTTCTTCAATCAATTCTGCTATTTTGGTAGCACTACCAAATCCTGTTAAGCACACCGAGAGTATGACCCGCGAAGTTTTCGACGCCGTAAAGCCAATCTCTTGCATACCCAACACATCGGTAAAAGCGCTTCCCTCAGCAAAGCCTGGGAAGACGAATTTCCCAGGCTCATTTACCCCTGGTGCAGTGAGCCCCCTGGCTAACTGTTCAAGCGTTATTTGTTTAGAACGCTGGGCACGGCGTACAGCTTCCACAACCGTGGGCGCGCTCACCCCTGCAACCGTGCGCACTTGTACACCAACCTGCCGCATCACTAAATCACCTAAGGAGAGTAGCGAAGCAAAATCAACAAGCAGTAATACGCCTCCTCCCTGGTCTGCAGTCTGTACCCAATGGGTAACCCGTGTAAGTAGTTCCTCCGGTGACTGTTCCAAAGTTAGTTCTACCCAGCGTACCGTATTGCCACCCACTAATGTGTTTGCCAGTTCAGCCAGACCAGAGGCAATACCCCGCCCATGAGCTGCTACCACGATACCTACCTTGGACTGCTCGTTGCTCAGCAACGTATCTGCATCGGCTAACAGCACGGCTAAGACATCTGTTTCGCTTTCTGGCAGAGAAACACCCAGGATTGTACGAAGCTGTAGTAAGGCTCCTTGAGCCACCTCGTATTCAATTGGATGGGTGAAACGGACCGAACGGATTACCGGCTCAACCATGTAGCGGCCACTTGTAAGGTGCTCAAGGGTGCTTGTCAAATGCATAGCCAGCACTAACGCCAATTTTTCGGGGAAGGTACGCTCCAATTGTTCCTCTGCGTACTCTACAATACGACGACTGATCATCGAAATGCGCTCATCGACAAGATGTGTTGACGAATCTTGTCTAACCTGGGATACTTCGTTCGCAAAACGTTGAAAATAGCGTTGAATATCCAGGTGCAGCAGATTGCTAATTTCGTCTTCTGCTAAACCGCTGCTGCGTAGCAAAGTCAGGTCGCTACTAATCGTGTCATAGAGATCCTGTGCCGACTCTGGTAAGTTATCCAGGCTCAATCCAGTCGGCGTAAAAATATGTGTTACCTCCAACAAATGGGCAACTGGCTCCAGCGCCCTATTGAGTTCAGCGGTCCGCAAAAGGCCGCGTCGCACATGGTCTGGTAAAATACCCATATGGATGCTGAGTTCAGTTAAGCTATTGGTACGGTACTCCAGATAGGCCCGGGCGCAGGCCAGTTGCACATCAGTACGTAATTGGCCGATATTACCTGGGCATTCATACAACAACAATGCTTGCAATGCCTGGGGAGCAACCTGAATGTTCGTTCCAATACTGCTGCATTCGGTCGTAAAGAAGGCTCGCAGGAGTTCGTAACGTTCCATCATCGTACGCTCGTGCAAACCGGGTAAGATGATTGTCATTGGGATACGCCTGCGGAAGGTCGGTAACAGCGCGATATTGGGATCCTCTGTTGTGGCTGCCAGGAGGAGCAAAGAGGACTGCCGTTCTTTAACATCACCCAGACGCCGGAAGCGTTCACGATCCATCAGGTAAAATAGCATTTCCTGGCCTTCTGGTGGCAAGCGATGTACCTCATCAAGAAAAAGGATACCCCGATGAGCCTGTTCAACCAGACCCTCTCTGTCGCGGTCTGCCCCAGTGTAAGCACCACGAACAACCCCAAAGAGATGGGCCATCAAGAGTTGGGGATTACCTGCATAATCGGCACAATTGAAGCTAATAAAAGGTGCATCTGCTGGAAGTGCATGTAGTTCCAGTGCAAAGTTATGCATCAAGCGTGCAAAAGTGGTTTTACCTACGCCACTAGGTCCACATAACAAGGTATGCAAACCACGCGGTGGATACAACATGGCAGCTTTTGCCTGCTGAATAGCAACTTTCAAACCCTCTCCGCCGCCAATGAGAGTCTCAAAGCTTGTCACAACTGCTCCCGTATGGATAGAAGCCGCGATGGCAGGGGGTTTACCTGGTTCCTGGGTTACCTGGAGAGGAGCCGGGGGTAAGTATTTTCCAGTCTCTCCATTTCCATTGAACTGCTCTATGGTAGGGACTTTAACAACAAACAGTACGGGACGTCCGGGGATACGCTCTACTCTTCCCTCCTGGGCTAGCAAGTTTAAATCACGGCTAGCATTCGTTCGGTCAACGCCAGCATAATCTGCTACATCTTCTGCGCTAAAGCCTGCATGACGACGCAATGCACCACGTTGTGCTGGTCGTTGTGCACACAATGATCGTAGCGCTTCGAGTACTCGATCTTTGCGGAGCACGGAACGACTCCTTCCAGATAAACAAGACAAGGCTATTTGCGTAGTCAGTGTAACATACTCATGCATAGGAAACAAGCAAAATGTAACTGTGGGCATATAAAAGCTGCCATCTACACAAAAAAAGAGGTTCGCTTGTGATAGAGGCGGCGCTCTGCGAGCGCCGCCTCTATCACAAGCGAACCTGAGTTTCAATAATCCAGGATAACTCATGACTATGGGCGAAGCGCGCAGGCGTTATAGAGTTGTAGTTGTCAAAGAGGAATAGGAAGGGCATAATAACCTTCGTGACCGCATTTAACCAGGGGGGAGACGAAAAGTTCAATCACAAAGGGTTTCTCATAAAGAGGACGATACATCTTATCCATAAAAAAGATATGAGTTCGTTCTCTTTGACCTCGAGGTTCGTGAGAAAGAGGACGCATAGGTAGTGTAACCTCTGCCATGTAATTGTGCCTGGGTATGTAAACATCTACTTGCTGTACAACTGATACACCTTTCTGAGCAATCGCTGTACGTACCTCTATATGGACAAGTTCACCTTGCGCAAGCGCACTCAAACCTGCCAGGGGCGCTTCCTCTTGTACTCCTGATGGTAACGCCGGTTCGTCTCTTCCTATTAAGTTAATCCGAACGGCATAGTGCTGACCTGGCTGTACCTGCAGGGGCGTCTCAATAATGGCCGCGGCAGTAATGTTGCGTTCACCGAGAAAGACGTGTTGTATCCTTGTCACGACCGCCGCACCTCCTTCTCTTGTTCGTACCATCAGTGCGCCTGTCATGGCTCCCAGATGTTCTGCTGAAGAGATACCATATGCTTTCGAGTTTGTTACAAGTATTATTCCTTTAGCTCTCGCCCATTTCAAGAAAGACGTTTCTCCAGCTTTCACCTGTGCCAGAAAAACTACTCCCACATCTTTTAGGTATACCAGAATCACCATCCCTTTACCCCTGATCCAAGCTGTAAATACTATACTCATATCTTTCATATGTGACAGGATCATCATCCCTTGAGTTCTGATCCAGGCCGCAAAGGCCATGGCCACATCTTCCGCTTGTTTTGCATGAATCTTAAAAGCGCTGCTATAGCTTCTGCTCTTTTGTTGAATGAAGTGTAGAAGAGCAATCATCTTTTGGTCACTCCTTTAGAATTTGCAAGAATCTTTTCACCAGCTATAATCGGAACAAAGTGACTGTATGCGCAGCAAAGAAATTCTCCACAAGAGGGTAGTAGTACAAATCGGCAGGATATGAGAGACTCTGAAGGTCAGACAGTTCAAAAAGAGGAGTCTTCATGGTGACGATCACCCTTCACTGTCCCCACTGCGAGAGCGATGCTCTCGTACGCAATGGTCACGCATCCAATGGGAAACACCTCTCTCGCTGCCACGCCTGCGGTCGTCAAAGTCGCGAGAACCCGACTCCCCATGCCTACCCGGCATCTCGGCGTGAGGAGATGCTGCACGCCTACCAAGAACGAAGCAGTCTCCGTGGCCTCACTCGCACCTTTGGCGTCTCTCGCACCACGGTGTCTCGTTGGATCAAAAAAGTTGTAAATCTCATCGGCGTGCCTATTAGGTCTCTTGAGAAAAAAACGTTCGCGTAAGGATAGAATCCGCATCGCCGTTCTTTCTTGTGACAATGAACGTTTTACACACGTTCAATGCGGCAATTTCTCTGGAGTCGTCTCTGCTCCTTTCCCACCACGACACCTGGGTCATATGTGGCCTGAGCTGATTTTGTACACTCCTCCTCGGCACGGTGAAACGCCTCTTTCTGTCCGTTCCGACACTACTCCCTAGCATGTCGTTTGACCTTGACATAGTCGACGGCATTATCATCCAGGTTCAACTTTCGTCCCTGGTAACGCTCGGTCGTGCGTGGATCACGATGCCCAGCCGCATATTGGACCTGCTCGAGCTTGGCATGATGCTCCAGAGCCAGCGTGATAAACGTCGCGCGGAGACCATGGGGAGTCAGAGGGAGACTGAGCTTCTCTGCGTACGCTTTCACCTGTGTCTCGATGGCTTTGTCGCCCATAGGCTTACGTGTGGGATGATCACCCCGACGAAAGCTGACAAAGAGGGGGTCATCGAGCGAGACCTGGTGTCGTTCCTCTATCGACCGTCGTTGCTCTGGATCTGCCTCAGCGGCCAGCGCTTCTAGCTCGCGCTGCAGATCCTCAGTGTGGCGAGCCCGCAGCGCATCCGTATAGACAGCTATCTCGCGCCAGACATCGACGGGCACTTTGGCTGTGCGCCGTTTATCGCCTTTCCCATGGTGAATGACAGCGATGTAATGACCCTGATTCATGCTAAGATCAGCCAAGCGGAGTGCGGCGGCTTCTGAGCGACGGACGCCGGTACGCAGCAGGAAGAGAATGAGCACGTAGTCGCGCAGTCCGAGTAGGGTGGTGGTGTCGATGGCATCAAGCAATGCCTGTGCCTGCTGCTCTTTCAAGACTATATGGGTCGTTTCATTCTCAACCGTGAAGCCCTTCAGGTCGTCAAAAGGGTTGATGGCAAGCTTGCCGTGTTTGCGTTGTTCGTCCAGGAGGCGTCTGGCAACCACCAGTTTGCGTGCGGCTGTCGCCTTGGCGTAGTGCTCCTGGAGATAGGACCGATAGGCAATCGCATGGGAGCG
>WNFM01097766.1_pt5 | contig 12957 bp, 9 predicted proteins | sample 5400271 | NCBI WGS metagenome assembly WNFM01 (sample SAMN13153352, study PRJNA577476) | soil metagenome | isolation source: 60 cm saprolite on Douglas fir-dominated hillslope | place: USA:California | collected 2013-09-17 | reverse complement strand
CGAAACACCGAGAATTGCGCAAAAAGCGCCTGCTCCTTTTCGGTCAGCAGATGCCATGAATATTCAAACACGGCCCGCAGACTGCGCTGGCGTTCGGGCAAATCGTGCATCTGGGTTTCGAGGAAATCCAGACTGTGCTTGATTTCCTCGGCGATTTCACGCGGCGAAAGGGCTTCCAACCAGGCCGCCGCTAACAGGATGCCGAGCGGTGTTCCCTGCACGGAGCGGCATATTCGTGCCACGTAAGGGAGGTCATCTGCTTCCAATTGAAAATCCGAACGGACGCGGCGGGCGCTCTGCATAAACAGCTTGACCGCGCCATATTCAAGCGCATCTTCCGGGGTTTCCCATTTTGGGAATTCCATACCGCTGAGCGCAAAGACCGTTTCAGCGCTCAAATTCAGTTTTTCGCGGGACGTAGCGACGATTTTGACCAACGGTGCTGCCTGCAAGATGTCCTGTACCAGCGTGCGCCCGGCAACGACATGCTCAAAATTGTCCATAATCAGCAGTGTATTTTTCTCGCGCAGATAATCGAGAAGCTGCTGTTTGGCTCCGCGTTCTTCCTGCTGGAAAGAGTAGCCCACCGCCTCGGCAACCGTCTGTACCAAGATCAATAAAGTAAATGCCGTTTTCAAATAAGGTATCGCCGTGTGTCTGGCGTAGCAATTTACCCGCTAGCTCTAGCGACAGCCGTGTTTTGCCCATGCCGCCGGGCGCAAGAATGGTGAGCAGCCGGACTGATGAGTCGCGCACCAACTTTTCGAAGGCATCCAGTTCGTGTTCGCGCCCGACAAATGGCGTTGTTTGGATTGGCAGGTTGTTGCGAATTGCGTTTACTGACGCAGGCGACGGCGTAGCAAAGCGGCTGGCTGCGACGTTCTCGCTGAACACAACAGTACGCGGCGTCTCAGTCGCGGGGAATGGTTCGCCCGAAAGCAGCGCCTCCAATTCGACGCCCACCAGTCGCATCCGGGGAATTCGCTCTGCGGTGTTCTTTGTCATCATACGGTTAATCAAGTCGATTAATGCGGCTGGCGCGTCGGGACGTAAGGCTTCGAGATCGGGCAGTGGTTGACTGAGGATGGCGTAGATCAGTGCGCCGGGATTGCTGCCTTTGAACGGGTGATCGCCGACCAGCATTTCGTACAGCATGACGCCCATCGACCAGATGTCGGAACGTGCGTCGGCTGGATCACCCTGAAGCACTTCCGGGGCGATATAGGCGGCAGTCCCGATGATACTGCCCGTTTCTGTGATTTCCGAGCCGCCGACGCGGGCAATGCCAAAATCGGTCAGCCGGGGCATTCCGTCCTTTGCCAGCAGCACATTCGCGGGTTTTATGTCGCGGTGAACAACGTTCAGGCGATGGGCACGCGTCAGGGCGTCCGCCAAATCCAGCGCGATATTCAGTACCTGCAGTACGGGCAGTTGGGGGGTACGCCGCAATAACTCGTCAAGTGCGCCGCCTTCCACCAAATCCATGACCAAATAATACTTATTGTTCTCCTGAACAGCATCAAGCATGGTGACGATGTTCGGGTGATTCAACTGGCGCAACGCTTCGCCTTCGCGAATGAAGCGGGCGACCATCTCCTGCGTCGCCAGTTCTGACTTGAGCACCTTGACCGCAATCGGCGTATCAGTGCGCTGATCCAGGCCGCGAAAGACATCTCCCATGCCACCTGAACCAATTTTTTGATCGAGGGTATACCGGTTAGCAACGATGTGTGTGACCATAGGCGATCTGCTCTCGCTATGAAATACATGCGAATGTGCTAATTGTATGCTGTTCCGGGAAATGTGCTTAGACGGCGCTGGAAATCAAAAATGGCCCATGCGTCGACTTTGAAGCTAGCCTCAAAGTCGCGCACAAGCCACTTATGCGTCAGTCAATATTACAGGTCGTTACTGCAAGAACGGAACGCTGCTCATTGCACCCGAAGCGTTGCCCAGCGTCTTATTGATCCAGCCCTTGCCAAGCTGGCCGCTGACATACCACCAGCCGTTTTTGCTTTGACCGAGGATCGTCAGGTTCATGCCAGCATCCGCATTGAAAACGACATCGAAGCCGAGGCCCGGCCCGCTGCGCACGTGAGCCTGACCACCGAGTACTCTAAACGTCGCCTCAGTCACTGCGCCCGTCGGTTCGACGATGGGTGCGCTGCCAAAATAATCGCGCGTGATGACATGGATGGTATTGACCCAGCCGGTGCCAAACGGCGATGTAACTTCCAGCCAGACACCGCCCTGGCTCCTGCCGATGATTGGCAGGACCGTTCCGCCTCTCACCGTGCCAAGCGACGTGAAGCCGAGGCCCGGCCCGGTGCGGATATTGAGCGCGCCTGCATTGACGATGGCGCGTGGTCCGCTGTTAACGACTGCGGCGGCAGTCGCAAGCCCTGTCGTTGTTATGCTCGTCAGCGAGGTCTTAACCCAGCCTTTGCCAAAGCGCCAATGGATATTGAGCCACGTTCCATCAGGACGCATCCCAATGACAAAGAACTGTTGTCCGCGTGACATCATGCCAACTTGCTGCGATCCAACACCAGCACCGCCCCGAATGGAAACGATGCCGGCGGTTATCGTGCCGACGTTGCTGACATCAGCGATGGGCACAGCGCCAGCATTCGTCACATTCACATCCAGGAACCATAGGTAGCCAATGCCAAAGCGGGTGCTCACCTGCCAGAACTGGTGATCAGGACTCTGCCCGGTGACTGGCAGCGGGTCTGCCGTGATGGCTGTACCCAGCACCCAGAACCCGCGTCCTGGTCCGGCCCAGATATTGATGCGGTGGACAGGGGTGGCGATTGCCCCTGGTATGGGTGCGGGAGTCTGTGTTGCATCCTGAGCGGCAACTGGGGTTAATGCCTGACTCGGCAAGATAGCGAGTGCGGCGACCACAGTAGCGAAGAATCCAACCCAGGTAATAAGACGGCGTAATTTTAGTCCCATCCAAACCTCCTAGCGGAAGGCGTTTGAGTATTATCTTACCAAATAAAACCAGCAGTGAAGTGTACTGTTGGTAAGCTGGTTGGTCAAATTTCCAATTAACCGGGTTCGCTCGCCTTCTCGCGCTCGACAAAGGCTAGCACTGCTTCGCTCCACGGACGCAGCCGGATACCCATGTGCGCCGCGATGAAATTTGACAGCGCGGAATATTCGGGAGGCCGTGATGGGCGTGAATATTGCGCGCTAATCATGCGTGTAATCGGCACATCAGCGTAGCCATAGCAATCCAGGATATACCGCGCAAAATCAAACCGCGACACATGGCCCTCGTTGGTCAGGTGATAGGTGCCATAGCGCCCGGTTGCCAGCAGCGCCGTGAGCGCTTCGACAAAATCCTCGGCGTAAGTCGGGCACGCTACCTCATTGGTGACGACGGACAGCGGCTGCCCTGCGGCGGCACGCTGGACAATCTTCTGCAAGAAATTGACGCCACCGTGCGCAAATACCCAGGAGGTGCGCACAATGAAATGGTTGGGCAGCGCCTCGCGGATCATCTGCTCGCCGACCCATTTGCTGTAGCCATAAGGGTTGATAGGATGCGGCGGATCGTATTCCAGGTAGGCCGTCCCGCATTGACCGTCGAAAACTTCATTGGTACTTACGTAGCAAAGGCTGGCCCCGCTGCGGGCGCAGGCCAGCGCCATGTTTTGCGTGCCGATGGCGTTGACTCGCAGTGCCAGTTCGGGCTGTTGAGCGCACAGATCAACATTGGTCAACGCCGCGCAGTGTATGACCATATCAGGCTGCACGGCGTCAACCTGCGCGATAACCGCATTGAAATCGGTAATATCCACGTTCCCGATGTCTGTGCCAACCGTGGTATGTCCCTGATCGGTCATGGCCCGCAAAAGCCGCCCACCGATACTGCCGTCCGCGCCTGTGATGAGGATTTTCAAGAGTCATGCCCACCTTTCGAATGAGTACCAGATTATAGCCAACCTCGCACAGGAGGCTAATCAAAGACATAGTGCAATATATTTGAAATACGTCTTTGATCGAAATCCGCTATCCAACGATCTCAAGTTGGGGTAAGCTGAAAGCAAATTCTCAACAGTCGTGTAGGTGAAACGATGGGTAGAAAGTTATTGTGCTGTCTGTTGATGCTGGCATTCGTGGTACCAGTGGCGTTGCTAAATACTCAACCTGCCAACGCGCAGCAAAAAGTCCCCAAGTTTGACCAGGGCAAGTGTCAATTTGATGTACCGAAGAGCCTGAAAGTGGTCTGCGGAACCCTGACCGTGTTGGAGCAGCACGACGTGACCGACGGCCCGACGATCAAGCTGGCGGTTGCCATCTTCAAAGCAGCGAAGACCACAAAGCCGAAATCCGACCCGATCCTGTATCTGGATGGCGGGCCGGGCGGACACACGCTCGAAGCCGCAACATTCCGCTATTTCGACGCCTTCGCCGGATTCGCCCAGGACCGCGATTTCATCATGTTTGACCAACGCGGCGTCGGTTTTTCCGAGCCAGCGCTGGACTGCCCAGAAACGACCAAAGCAATTAACGACAATCTTGGCAAGCAGTTGACGACGAAAGATCAGCAGGCACTCAGCGACAAAGCGCTAGTCGATTGCCACGCGCGCCTGGTCAAAGCGGGTATCAATCTGGCGGCCTACAACTCGGCTGAAACCGCCGCCGATGTCGAAGATTTGCGTGTCGCACTTGGCTACAAATCATGGAACCTGTACGGCATTTCCTACGGAACGCGGCTGGCCCTGACCGTGATGCGCGATTATCCCGACGGTCTGCGCAGCGTTATCCTTGATTCAACAGTTCCGTTGCAGGTTGATCTGTATAGCAAAATCCCGGAAGACGCCAATCGCGCATTCAACGTCTTTTTCGATGCCTGTCTGAAAAGTCTGGCGTGCAATGGCGCGTTTCCGAATCTGAACAAGGTCTTTTATGATCTCGTTGCCAGGCTCGACACAAATCCTGCGACCCTTAGCGTTAAAGATCCCTACACTGGCAAGACGCGCAAAGTGCTGCTGGATGGCGACACCTATGTCAACATCCTATATCATGCGTTGTACTCAATCCAGGTGATCATCATTTTGCCCAAGATGATCTGGCAGGCGCATAACTCAGACTTCCGCCTGATGGAGCTGATCATGAGCAAGGGCAAGGTCGAGCCATCATCCGTCAGCGAGGGCATGTACTTTTCTGTGCAATGCGGTGAAGAAGTTAGCTTCGATGATCGCGACACGCTGACGAATGCCACTACCAAATTCCCCAAGCTGGCGAGTGCATTCGACATGGCAAATTACTATGACATTTGCCAGGACTGGAATGTTCCGCAGCGACCCGCTATCGAAAAGAAGGCAGTCACCAGTGCAGTCCCAACGCTGGTGCTTGCCGGAGAATATGATCCGATCACGCCGCCGGGTTGGGGCTATTTGGCCTCACAAACGCTGAAGCACAGCTATTACCTGCAATTCCCTGGTGTTGGGCACGGGGTAAGCATCGGCGATACGTGCCCATACCGGGTGACACAATCGTTTCTGAAAGACCCGAGCATCCGGCCTGACATCGGCTGCATGTCGTTTATGGGCGATCCAGTGTTTATCACGAAATGATCCGTCGTCGCCACTCAGCATTGTCTACATATAGAATGAATTCGGTGCCGATAATTCAAATCGTACGTACTGAAACAGTCTCTATTGGCGTCCAGTTGCTGTTGAGTAGCGGCATAGAGCCATCGGCTCGGCTTTTTTGCACTGTTCAGCACGCTCGGTATAATGATCTGATTCCTCGTCGCAAACCCTTTTATCCAGATCATTGCGAGTTAAGCGAACGACACACGCTTGGCTAGCCATTAATAACGACTTCACTGCCATTCCATTGGTTGTCTCGCGTATCCGGCGGTTAGTTGGAGCGCCCAACATGTTGAAAACACCGCTCCAATCACATTGACGATTCAAATACAGGTTACAGAAGCGTCATTCCATAAAGGAGATAGATTCCCATGACAGCGCTTACCACCCATGAACAGCAGCAGGTCGAGCGTGCCAATGAGTCCGGCAAGCAGCCCGTCGTGTTCGTACACGGCTTGTGGCTCCTTGCCAGCAGTTGGGACCCCTGGCGGGCACTGTTTGAAGAGCAAGGCTACACCACCGTTGCGCCGGGCTGGCCGGATGATCCAGAAACCGTCGAGGAGGCAAAGCACGACCCGGAGGCTTTTGCCCACAAACGGGTCAAGCAGGTGACGGATTATTACGTTGACGCTATCAGCCAGCTGAAGACGAAGCCAGCCGTTATCGGTCATTCCTTCGGCGGTCTCATTGCACAGCGGCTAGCCGGAGAAGGCGTCGCTGCCGTCACAGTGGCAATCGATCCCGCGCCATTTCGCGGGGTGCTGCCCTTACCGCTCTCAGCGCTGAAGTCGGCGTCGCCAGTCCTGAGCAACCCGCTCAACTACACCCGCGCCGTTCCGCTGACCTTCGAGCAGTTCCGATTCTCTTTCGCCAATGTCGTCGACGAGAGCGAAGCCCATGAGTTGTATGAAAAGTACTCCGTACCTGGCTCCGGTGTGCCACTCTTCCAGGCAGCCACCGCCAATCTCAACCCGTGGACAGAAGCCCAGGTCGATACGAAAAACCCCGCGCGTGGGCCGCTGCTGATCATCTCCGGCGAACACGACAACACAGTCCCGTGGGCGATTGCCCATGCCTCCTACGTGCAACAGGAGAAGAATCCCAGCGTGACAGAGATCAAGGAAATACCTGACCGTGGACATTCACTCGTCATCGACCACGGGTGGCGAGAAGTAGCGGAGACCGCCCTCGCGTTTATCAAGAGTCATCTTCCGAAACCGCAGTAATCGCAGCATGACACGGGCGAGGGCATTTTACTGTATTAGAATGCGCAGCCGAGGTGATAAAGCTGGAATGGTCCGTCTGCCAATATCACAGCACTGCCACGGACCCGAATCGGTTGCAGCCACGCGCCGGAGTCGCTGGCGGGCGTGGCAAAATATGATGGTTTTGTAGCAGCACATACAGCACGCGCTAAAGCCTGCGGAGTCGGCTGGAAGACCATGCGAACGCTGCTATGGTCGCCCAGGTAAAAATCCAGTTCCCATTCCAGGGAATAATCATAGACAATTGTTCCGGCTGGCAAGCTGTTAATCGCAGCAGCCAGCCGTTCGATTCCGCTATGTTGGCCCCGGTCACCACCAATTTCCATCTGACCACGCAGCGCCTGAGCCGTGAAGGGCAGGATGCAGAGCACCGCCACAATTGTCAGGAACATGTTGAGGCGGTTCAGGGTTAAAGGTTCTGTTGCCGAGGGGCTGGGGGTTAGGGGGGTAGCTGCATTCACCTCACCCCGTCCTTTGGGGTCTCTTGCTGCCCTGTTAGCCCAACCAATATCCGACCCCAAAGGCGACCCCCTCTCCGTTCGCGGAGAGGGGGAACCTGTAGATAATGGTTCGCTGTAGCGATTGTCAGATTTTATGGTGAGATGAAGTGTGCCATGTGCGACTAGCATCAAAATTAGAGGCACAAGCGGATGCACGTAGCGATCATAGGTATTGAAGGCGATCAGCCAGTAGGCCAGCAGGACTCCTAAAGTGAAGGTGGCGAGGGCAATGCTTACCAGCGTTTGGCGTATGTGTGTGCGGAGCACGGGCGGAATAAATGCCAAGAACAATAGAGGTGCAAATCCAGTCGCATTGGCTAGATAGGCCAGCCAGCGCCCTAATCGCGGGATGATCTCATTGGCGCGAATCAGACGGTCCGGCGTGTTATTGATCGCGCCAAGAGTCCAGAAATCTATTGGGGCGGCGCGTGCTGTACTCCATAGGATGAGCATGATTCCAGCGATGAGGATGGGAATTGTAAAGTTCAGCAGCCGAGTTAGGTAGTTGCGCAGCCGCCAGCCTTTTTCGGCGTTAACGCACAGGCCAAGCAGGATGATCAGCGGGACAAACAGAACGGCAGTTTGCTTGGTTGCCACTGCCAGCGCGAAGGCCACCCCCGCCAGCAGCCAGCGATCACGGCTGGCGGCGAGACAGGCCAGCACTAGCCACAAGGTCAGCAGCGGATCGAGAAAGACAGTTGCTGCGAAGGCAAGGTCAAACGGGGACAGCGCCAGCATGAAGGTCGTCAGCAGCGCCGTGCGCGTTCCATAAAGGCGTCGTGCCAGAGCATACAGGCTGGCAAGCGTCAACAGGCTGGCGAAAAACGACGGCAGACGCGCGGCGAATTCGGTTGGCCCTAACAACGAGAATGATAGCGCGACGCTGGCAATCGCCAGTGGTGGTTTATCGAGCGGCGCGTCGCTCAGGAGGAAGTCGCCGTTCAGGCTGACACGGCGGGCAAAACTGGCATAAAGCGCTTCATCGGGGTGAAAACGCACATCCTGACCGAGCATTGCTACACGCAATACCGCACCGAGTAGTAGCAGCGCGACAATCCAACCTGTGCCGCGCCGTCGGGTCAATCGGTGAATCGGTACCGGATCAGAGTCCATGCCGCAATCGGGAAGTCATACCACTTGATCTTCTTGCCCTCTTCCCATTCGCGCCCATTATACGAAATAGGCACCTCGTAAATGCGATAGCCCTGCTTGAGCACCTTCGCCGTGATCTCCGGCTCGAACTCGAAGCGATGTGACCGCAGCATCAGATCGCGGACAACCTCAGCCTTGAAGACCTTGTAACAGGTTTCCATATCGCTGAGGATGGTGTTATATAGGATGTTCGTGATGAAGGTCAGCGTGCGATTGGCAACCATATTCCAGAAGAACATGGTCTTGCGGGGACCGCCCAGGAACCGTGACCCGTAGACCACCTTCGAACGCCCTTCCTGGATCGGTTTGAGCAGCGAAGGATACTCGCGTGGATCGTATTCAAGGTCCGCGTCCTGGATGATGAGCACATCGCCCTGCGCCGCCGAAAAGCCAGTGCGAACCGCCGCGCCCTTTCCCTGGTTATGATCGTGGTAGATAATCCTGACCATTGGATCGGGAGCTAACTCCTTGAGCATTTCGCGCGTGCCATCCGTCGAGCCATCTTCGACGACGACGATCTCCGTGGCACAGCCGCTATCTCTTACAGCATCCAATATCTGGTAGATTGTTTCTTTTTCGTTGTAGCAGGGAATAATTACTGATACGTTCAAGTGCGTGTCCCTTGTGCTTGGCTGAGTTTCGCGGGCAAAAGTATAACGATTGCCGATCAACTGTGCCAACCATGTAATTCAACCGTAGGCGAACCGAGTAAAACTTACGTGTCCAAAAACCGCTTGTTGTTGTGTCTTGCAACCATCCTTCTGTTCATACAAACCAACGGCACTGTCGGCAGCGCGGTTGATCCGGGCATGACGCTGTATTTACCTGCGGTTGCCTTCCCAAGCCTGCGGGCCACTATCAGCCGCCAACACTTACTGGCGCTGCGTAATGGTACGCTCGATCCCGACCTCGTGCTGGATCGTTTGACTTTTGATGCGCTGCGCAAGGCCGGGATTAACCTGTCCGCGCAAACGCACATTGTCGAGCCGGCAGGGCTGCAAAAGACGCTGTGGGATAACGTTAACCTGTATACCCTGCTAGCCTTCGACGCCCTGAAGCCGCGCTATCGCCTGCTCTATGTGGATGAACAGCTTCCGCTGGACGGTGATTTGAGCGGTTATCCGTTTGCTTTTATGAGTGATCATCCCAACTACGATCCACAAAAGCTAACCCGTGTGCTGCTATCCGGCACAACCGCTTTTACGCGAACCACAGCCGATTCGTTGGACGCACATCGTCTCGATTGGGCCGCTGAAGCCATCCGGCCCAATACGCGCCGGGCAGATTTCTTCCACACCAGCAACGAGGTGTCGTTCGATCCCGACTGTCGCCTCTCCGGGAAGGGCATTCTGCGCGATGCACTGGACTTTTGCGCCAAAGACAGCTATTTCAATCTCTTGACCGATCTCGGCCTGGATATTGTGGAGCTATCGGGCAATCACAACAACGATTACGGGTATGCCGATTATCTTCGGACCCTGAAGCTGTATCGCGATCATGGCATTCAGACGATTGGCGGCGGCGAAGATATGGACGCTGCCCGCAAGCCGCTGGTACTCAACCATCACGGCAACCGGATCGTACTGTTGTCCTGCAATCAGGCTGGCCCCGATAAGGCGCTGGTGGCTGCCAACCGTCCCGGCGCAGCGTTCTGCGATCCGTCGTGGTTGAAGGCGACGCTACCTCAATTGAAACAACAGGCTGACGTAGTGATTGTCACGGTGCAATACACCGAATACGACAGTTTCAGCCCAACCGACCAGCAGCGGGCCGATTTTCACCAGTTGGCTGACCTCGGCGCTGATATAGTGATTGGTACGCAGGCGCACCACCCGCAAATCATGGAGTTCTATCGTGCCTCCACTGACCGCGAGGCGTTCATCCATTACGGTACTGGCAATCTATACTTCGATGAACTGTATTATGACAGCATGTTCTTTATGGATGATCTCTTTATCTATGAAGGTCGTTTACTCACTGTTCACCTGTTTACTGGCATCATTGACGATTACGCCCGTCCTCGACCCATGACTCCGGCTGAGCGTAATGCGCTGCTCCAACCAGTTTTTGCACGTGGATTTAACGTCACCCCATGACTGGAGAGGAGAAGAACTCGTCAGCTTGCCTGTCGGCTGCACCCGTAGATTTTGAACGCATTTCACCGGAAATATAGCGAATCAAACATCGCTCTGGCGATAATCGCGTTGCCGACCTCGTTGAGATGAAAAGAATTCAGATATAGTTCCTTGCCCTGAGCGCGGGTGCTGTCCAGGATGTGTGTAAAATCCCAGGTCGCAATCCCGGCCCGTGTCAACATAGCGGTTACAGGTTGTAAATTGGCCCAGGTTTTGAGCGTTACCTCGCGCTGGTATTTCGGAACGAGATAGAGGTTTGCCGCTAATTCATCTTCATATGGTGAGAGTGGGCGCGTCCAGATGTGTGGCTGTAGAAAATGGTAGAACTGCGCGCCATTGCTGCGTGAATACTGAGCTGCTTCGCGAATCGCCCCAAAGTATTGTATCTGAGCCGTGTTGATGAGCTTCTGTACATAAGCATCATCCGTCAGTTCTGGAATGTCCTGGTCAGACAATTCACACGATATCTTGACCAATGCCGAGAAACCGACTCGCTGTAGCAGCCAGCCGCAAACCTGGGTGCGCAGCGAATGCGACCAATGATCATTCGACGCTGCATAATAGACGCTTAGGGCTTCAGCCGCGCCGTCATAGAAGATTACAATGTCGCCCCGGCTGAGCTTTAGCGATTTCAGCCGTTCAAGCTGCTGAAATGCGATGGCAGGAATCGCGCCCAGATTCAAGACTCGATAGGTTGTGCCGTACCTGGCGTTGAGGAGAAGCTGCAACTGACTGGCAACTGTGGCCTCATCGGGCACTTCGTGATCATACAAGGATGAGTTACCGATCAGGTAGACCGTGTGTAAGGCATGGGTCGGCTGATAAGCCGTGTGCCGCATCCCATTTTCAACGTTGAAGTATTTCCCCTGGAAATCGTGTGGCAGCCAATAGCCGCCATCTGACAGGTACCAATTTTCCTGTGAATTCAGCATTTCCTGAACAAACTGCGACGACCAATAGGGAGCGTTCTGGTAGGGCAGGGGGCGACTTCGCAAAAATGCGGCAACGTCCACAATCGGGTGCGAGGCCAGCCAAACTTGAGCCGCCGCCTCAGCACCGACAAGGATTCCCATGGTGACGAGTACGGCAATGCGGAGCGCACCCAGCAGTCCACGCCTACGTGGCAATTCATGTTTGGACAGAAACCCCACGATGTACAAACCAGTTTTCAGGCTCCGCAGTGATATTTCCACGATCATCTTAATGGCGGTTGGGAATTTCGGAAAGCGTGTGCGAGTCGATCATGTAGTAGCGGCCGGGGCGTGGCATACGGTTTGCCTGTCGATAGCAATTCAGTGTTGCAAAACCAATAGCCGTTTTCAAACGATAGATGTAATAGGAAGGACATTAAATCTCGTTCATAACTGAATTGCTCACAGGCGAAAGATTATACAAGCACAGCGCGTCCTTACCTTTTAAGCAATTGCGCCACGATATCTTGAATGGTTGTCGAAATTATATTTCAGCAGCGCCCTGAGAGTGATTGTAAAGGTATTTGATTGGGAGGCGGGAGATGAACAGGCAACGATTACAGTCTGAGTCACAGGAACAAGTCCACGAGGAAGAGCCGGCATCAGAAGAAGATCAGCCCCGCCGCACTTCCATTGATTTGAACGCGGATCTTGTGCAGTTTTATTTCCGCGATATTCGCCCCGTGTCATCATTGCTGACCGTTGAAGAAGAACATTCGATGGCGGCAGAAGTACAGCAGGGAAGGCAGGCACAGCAGCGCTTGCGTCGCAATCCTTCTACTTCGGGCGATGAGCGTGCACGGCTCGAATCGGCGGTTGGCACAGGTTTGGCTGCCCGCCAAAAATTGATTATCGCCAATACGCGACTGGTGGTGAGCATTGCCCGGGTATATCAGGGGCGCGGGTTGTCGCTGGCTGACCTGATTCAGGAAGGCAATCTGGGATTGATGAAAGCCGTGGATCGCTTCGATCCGGAGCGCGGTGTGCGGCTCAGCACGTATGCGACGTGGTGGATTCGGCAGGCAATCTCGCGGGCGACGGGCGACAGTGGCCGGACTATTCGGCTGCCAATTAACCAGGGTCAGCGCTGGGGACGGCTGCGCCGGGTCAGCAACGAGCTTTCGCAGCAGTTGGGCCGCGAACCGAGCCTCGAAGAGATCGCTACGGCGTCCAGCCTGACCGTCGAGCAAGTTGAATCGACACTGCTGGCGGCGCGTGAACCGATGCAAATTGATGAATTGATGGGCGATGAAGAAGATCGTCCGCGCGAAGACTTGCTGGCGGATACGGAAAGCGAATTACCGGAACAGGCAACCTCGCGCCAA